>Ga0209006_10006936_pt1 | contig 10233 bp, 12 predicted proteins | sample JacPin_JW_Ref_O2_FD_188567 | JGI IMG/M metagenome (GOLD analysis project Ga0209006, IMG submission 188567) | Forest soil microbial communities from Algoma, Ontario, Canada - Jack Pine, Ontario site 1_JW_Ref_O2 (SPAdes) (version 2) | ecosystem: Environmental > Terrestrial > Soil > Boreal... | reverse complement strand
ATGCGGGAGAGGGGTTTTTCCGTTGGCGCCTATAGCCCCTATCCCGCTTGCGGGAGAGGGAGGGACCCATCGCGTAGCGATGGGGGGGTGAAGGTCGCTGTAACTCTCCGCCCGCAGCTTCTGATCATTGTCGAGAACCGCGTCGACCTCGGGCATCGCCGCGTAAAGCTGCGGCGTCAGGGTCGCGGCACAGCCGGTGACGATAATCCGCGCCGCCGGGTGCTCGCGGCGCGCGCGGCGGATCGCCTGACGCGCCTGACGCTCAGCCTCGGCGGTGACGGCGCAGGTGTTGACGATGACCGCGTCGCCCAACCCCGCCTCACCTGCGGCGCGGCGGATGATCTCGCTCTCGAAGGCGTTGAGCCGGCAGCCGAAGGTGATGATCTCGGGCGCCGGCATCGTCAGCCCGCGAGCAGGGCCGCGTCGAACGAGCCCTCGAAGCTCAGCGTCGCCGGCCCCGACATCAGGACGTGGCCGTCGTTGGGCCAGGCGATTTCGAGGTTCCCGCCGTCGAGCATCACCGTGGCGCGCTCCTCGGTGAGGCCCCTGCGGTGCGCCGCCACCAGCGCGGCGCAGGCGCCGCTGCCGCAGGCGCGGGTGATGCCGACGCCGCGCTCCCAGACGCGGAAGCGGATCGTCTGCCGGTCGCGCACCGTCGCGACGCCGATATTGGCACGCTCCGGGAACAGCGGATCGTGCTCCAACAGCGGCCCCAGCGTCGCCAGATCGATCGCCTCTGCATCGTCGACGAAAAAGGTCGCGTGCGGGTTCCCCATATTGGTGCAGACCGGCCTCGACAACGCACCGCGGTGCAGTTTGACGTGCAGCGTATCGGTCTCGCGCGATAGCGGGATGTCGCGCCAGAAGAGGCGCGGCCGCCCCATGTCGACCGTTGCGATGCCGTTCTCGTCCAACGTTGCGCCGAGCAGTCCGGCTGCTGTTTCGATCGCGACCTCTCGCAAGCCGGTCTCGGCGGCGACGAGGCGCGCGATGCAGCGCGTGCCGTTGCCGCAGGCTTCGGCCTCGCTGCCGTCGGGGTTGAGGATGCGCATGAAAACCTGCGCCCGCTTGTCGCGCGGCGGCTCGAGCAGCAGCACCTGGTCGCAGCCGATGCCGGTATGCCGGTCAGCGAGCGCGCGCGCCGCCGCGGCACCAATCGCGACCGGGTCGCGGCGCTGGTCGAGCACGACAAAATCGTTGCCGAGCCCATGCATCTTGCGAAAGGCGACGCGCGTCATGGCCCGCTTATATTGTGGCGGGGCGGGCGCTGTCCAACGTGGATGAACTCAGCCGCGCGCGCGGCGGTGCGTGCTGCTGACCCGCGTCGTCTTGCTGACCGCGCGGGTCCGGGCGGCGACATGGGTCGAATGCGCTCGGCTGCTGCCATGCGCCACGACTCGGGTGACCGAGCGGCCGTGCACCGCGACGTGATGCGCGACGACCCGCTCCGCGCGGCCGCCGCGGATCGCCCGCCCGCGCGGCTCCGCCATCGCGATATGCTGGCGCGCCCGCACCGGCGCGGCCGCGACCACGGCGGGAGCCGCTTGCGGCACTTGCGCGGTCTGGTTCGAGTAGAGTTCGCCGCGCCGCGTCTCGGCCGCCGGACCCATCATCGGACCCGCCTCGTTGCTGAAATAATTCGGCACGGAGTTCGGGACGCGGAAGTTTTTCGAGCCGTTCCCAGTGTCGGCGGCGCGCGCCGGCCCGGCGAGAAGCCCTGCCGTCAGGCCGAGAAGCAGGGCGATCCGGCAGGCGTTCCGGGTAGGGTGCGAACGCTTGTGCATCACTCTCTGTAGCCGAAGCGCCGCAAAAAGGGGAGCAAAACCGTATTTGGTAAATTCCGCCGACGCGTAAGCTCGCGCAAAGGCGCGAGCGCACTCGATCTTCGTCAGCGGCGCGCCTGCCAGTCGGCCAGCGACATGCGATCCATCAGGAAAAGATCGCGTGTGCGGGTGTACCAGCCGCGCCCGTGCATGCGGCCGACGAGGCCGATCTGGTCGGTTTTGACGTAGAGCTTTTCCATGTCCATCAGATCGTCGCGGATGTGGATGTGGATCACGCGGCCGACTTCCATCGTCGAGTTGCCGCCGAGCGACAGGCCGGTGATGCGCTGGCATTCGAAGCTGACCGGCGATTCGGCGATGCGCGGCGGCTTGACGCCGACCGAGGGGAGGGCGGTGAGATTGGCGACTTCCAGCTCGCCGATCTCGTGCGGAAAATCGACGGCGCAGATGTTCATGCGCTCCGCCAGGGCCTCGTCGACCAGGTTCACGACGAACTCGCCGGTTTCGCGGATGTTGTTCTCGGTGTCCTTGTAGCCGCCCTCGGCGCCTTCTCCGTTGATGCCGAGCACGACGACCGGCGGGTTCGAGCTGACCGCATTGAAGAAGCTGAACGGCGCGGCGTTGACCCGGCCCGCGCCGTCGATCGTCGTCGCCAGCGCGATCGGCCGCGGCACGACGGTGCTGATCATGAGCTTGTAGCCGTCCTGCGCCGGCATCTTGCCGAGGTCGAAATGCATGGGGTTCGTTCTCCGACGAGAATTATCTCGCCCGCATAGTGCATTGGAGGCTGCTTCGATACCACCCCGGCCTCCCGGGAAGGGGATTATTGGATCAGCGCGGCACCAGGATTGTCAGTTTCACGTCATCGTGGCCGGCCAGTTCGAACGTGACCTGCTCGAAGCGCAGGAAGCCGTCGGCGGGGTGGTTGAAGGTTCGCTCGCCGCCCTCACGGCCGAGAACGCCGTGCTGCTCCCACATCCGCGCGAAATCGGGGCTGAACCGGCGCAGTTCTTCGATCAGGCCGCGCAGCGCGACATCGTCGAGATGCGCACCGCAATGCGCGCGGAACTCGGCGACGACGCGGCGAGCGCGGCGCTCCCAATCGCTGATCAGCGCTCGTGCGCCGGGCGCGAGAAAGATAAAGCGCAACAGGTTGCGTTCGACATCCTGTCCGGGCGGCTCATCGAGCCAGCCGACAAAGAGCTTTTCGGCCGCCGCGTTCCACGCCCTCGCGTTCCAGCTTCGGTCAAGGACATAGGCCGGCGACACGATCGCCGCGACGCACGCGGCCACGGCCGCCGGCAGATCGTCGGTTTCGCTGGCGCCTGGATCGGGATCGCGCTTCCCGGCCAGCTCGAACAGGTAATGGCGCTGGGCGCGGTCGAGCCGCAGCGCCTGCGCGAGCCGCGCCAGCGCGGTCGGCGACACGGATACGTCGCGCCCCTGCTCGATCCAGGTGTACCAGGTCGTGCTCAGGCCGGAGAGCTCGGCAACCTCTTCACGCCGCAGGCCCGGAGTCCGGCGCCGGCGCGCGGCAACTAGTCCGACCGAGGCCGGCGCGACCCGCTCGCGCTGTGCCCGGATGAAATCGCCGAGCTCGCGCCGCCGTGCGAGGAGTTGCGTATCGATCATGGGTGCATTTTATACCAGGATAAATTTCGATCTTAAACGGGTACAAAACCGCCAGCTATAAGCACCGCATGCCACGGCGACCATGCCCGCGATTGACAGCAACCGGTCCAGAGACTAGCGTCCGCCTGCGCTTCCGACTGGAATGTTGGAGCCCTCCCGAGATCGGGAGACGGCCGGCCCGCGAGTTTCGCGCGCCGGCCCGTTCGGCGTCGTAGGCACGGGAAGCGGACATGTTCGACAATCTGAGCAACCGCCTTGGCGAGATTTTCGACCGGCTGCGCGGCCGCGGGGCGCTGTCGGAGGACGATGTCGGCGTGGCGATGCGGGAAATCCGGGTCGCGCTGCTGGAGGCCGATGTGGCGCTCCCGGTGGTGCGCGATTTCATCGCCGCGGTGCGCGAGAAGGCGATCGGTCAGGATGTCGTCCGCTCGGTGACGCCGGGCCAGATGGTGGTGAAGATCGTCCACGACCATCTCGTGCAGACGCTTGCCGGCGACGGCGGCGCCGATTCACCTGGAGGCGGCCTCGACCTCAATGCGCCGGCGCCGGTCGGCATCATGCTGGTCGGCCTGCAAGGCTCGGGCAAGACGACGACCGCCGCCAAGATCGCGCTGCGCCTCAAAAACCGCGAGCGCAAGAAGGTGCTGATGGCCTCGCTCGACGTGCAGCGGCCGGCGGCGCAGGAGCAATTGGCCCAGCTCGGCAAGCAGATCGGCGTCACGACCTTGCCGATCGTCGCCGGCGAACGCCCGGTCGCGATCACCCGACGGGCGCTGCAGATGGGGCGCAGCGAAGGCTACGACGTCGTGATGTTCGACACTGCCGGGCGCCTCCACGTCAACGAGGAGCTGATGCTCGAAGTCGCCGCGGTGCGCGAAGCCGCGGTGCCGCACCAGACGCTGTTGGTGGCCGACGCGATGACCGGCCAGGACGCGGTCAATGTCGCCAAGGCGTTTGGCGAGCGCGCCGGGGTCACCGGCATCGTCCTGACCCGTGTCGACGGCGACGCGCGCGGCGGCGCGGCGCTGTCGATGCGCGCGATCACCGGCAAGCCGATCGTCTTTATCGGCACCGGCGAGAAGATCGAGGCGCTCGAGCCGTTCCACCCCGAGCGCATCGCCGGCCGCATTCTGGGCATGGGCGATGTCGTCAGCCTGGTCGAAAAGGCGGCGGAAACCGCCGACCGCGACGAGGCCGAAGCGCTCGCCAAGAAGCTGGAAAAAGGCAATTTCGACCTCGACGACCTCGCCGGGCAATTGCGCCAGCTGCGCCGCATGGGCGGGATGTCGAGCATGCTCGGCATGCTGCCCGGCATCGGCAAGATCAAGAAACAGATCGACGCCGCCAATATCGACGAGACGATCATCAAGCGGCAGGAAGCGATCATCGGCTCGATGACCAAGTCCGAACGCAAGAACCCGACCCTGCTGAACGGCTCACGCCGCCGCCGCATCGCCGCCGGCTCGGGCACGACGGTGCCGGAGATCAACCGGCTGATGAAGCAGTACCAGGATATGTCCGGGATGATGAAGCGGATGAAGAAGCTCGGCCAGAAGGGGATGATGCGGCACGGGATGTCGGCGCTGATGCCCGGCGGGTTTCGATAAGGTTCAACCGATTACAGAAAAAGGCTGAGACGAGATGAGAGGTATCGCATGAGCTTGAAAATCCGTCTGGCGCGCGGCGGCGCAAAAAAGCGGCCGTTCTACAGCATCGTCATCGCCGATGCGCGCAGCCCGCGCGACGGCCGCTTTATCGAGAAGGTCGGGACCTACAACCCGATGCTCGAGCGCGACCACGCCAACCGCGTCACCCTGAAGGAAGAGCGGCTGAAGCATTGGCTCGGCGTCGGCGCGCAGCCGACCGAACGGGTCGCGCGCTTCCTCGGCAATGCCGGGCTGATGGCCAAGCCCGACATCCGCGAGACGCCGAGCAAATCCGCGCCGAAGAAGAAGGCGCAGGAACGCGCCAAGGCGGCCGCCGAAGCCGCCGGCGCTGCGGCCGGCAATTAGTCTCTGTATTTCCGCTGATGAAACCGGCCCTCCTCTCATCTTCGTCGCCCCCGCGAAAGCGGGGATCCAGGGGCGACATCTCGTCGCTCGCCCCGGATTCCCGCCTCCGCGGGAATGACGATGTTGGTGGTGCCGCTGCGAGCAGTGCCCGCGTGTGCATGGGCATCGTCGGCGCGCCGCATGGCGTGCGCGGCGCGGTGCGCATTAAGAGCTTCACCGACGAACCCGCTTCGATCGGGAGCTACGGTGCGCTTGAGGACGAGAGCGGCGAGCGGCGGTTCACGCTGCAGATCGTCGGCCCGGCCAAGGGCGACGGCATGGTGATCGCCAATCTGGCGGGCGTCGCCGACCGCGACCGCGCGGAGGCGCTGCGCGGTCTCAGGCTCTACCTGCCGCGCGCGGCGCTGCCGGACACCCCAGAGGACGAGTTCTACTACGCCGATCTCGTCGGGCTGGCCGCCGAACTCGAAGACGGCGCCAGGCTCGGCAAGATTATCGCGGTGCATGATTTCGGCGCCGGCGACATGCTCGAGATCGCGCGCGACGAAGGTCAGCCGGTGCTGGTGCCGTTTACCCGGGCCGCGGTCCCGGTCGTCGACGTTGCGGGCGGCCGCGTCGTCATCGATCCGCCCGACGGCCTCTTCGATCCGCCGCGCCAGCACGCCAGGGAGACGGCGTGATGTGGCTCGCGACCGTCCTGACCATCTTCCCCGAGATGCTGCCGGGCCCGCTCACCTATTCGCTCGCCGGCAAGGCGCTGCAAAAGGGTCTGTGGCGGCTCGACGCGATCGATATCCGCGATTTCGCGACCGACAAGCATCGTTCGGTCGACGACGCGCCGTTCGGCGGCGGGCCGGGCATGGTGCTACGCCCCGATGTGCTCGACGCCGCGATTGCCGGCGCCGGCGGGGTCGGGCCGCTGATCAACCTGTCGCCGCGCGGCAAGCCGCTCGACCAGGCGCGGGTGCGCGACCTTGCTGCCGGGCCCGGTGTGCGGCTCATCTGCAGCCGTTTCGAAGGTGTCGACGAACGGGTGCTCGAAGCCCACGAGGTCGAGGAAATCAGCCTCGGCGATTTTGTGCTGTCGGGCGGCGAACCGGCGGCGATCGCGCTGATCGACGCCTGCGTGCGGCTGCTGCCCGGCGTCGTCGGCGCCGCCGAGACGCTGCACGAGGAAAGCTTCGCCGAGGGGCTCCTCGAATATCCGCATTACACCCGGCCGCAGGTGTGGCACGGGCGCACGGTTCCCGACACGCTGGTGTCGGGCGATCACCAACGGGTCCGCGCCTGGCGCCGGGCTCAGGCGGAGCTCCTGACCCGGGAGCGCCGCCCCGATTTGTGGGAACGCTATTGTGCCGCGGAGCCGGAAAGCGCCGGCAGCGGTCGGAGGATTGGACGATGAACCTATTGCAAACCCTTGAAGCCGAACAGCAGGCGAAGCTCGTCGCCGCCCGCCCGGTCCCAAGCTTCCAGCCCGGCGACACAGTGCGGGTCAGCGTCAAGGTCGTCGAAGGCGAGCGCGAGCGTATCCAGGCTTTTGAGGGCGTCTGCATCGGCCGCAAGAATGCCGGGATCAACTCGAACTTCACGCTACGGAAGATTTCCTACGGCGAGGGGGTCGAGCGTGTCTTCCCGCTCTATTCGCCCCGCATCACCTTGATCGAGGTCGTGCGCCGCGGCGCGGTTCGCCGGGCGAAGCTCTATTACCTGCGCGGCCTTACCGGCAAGGCGGCACGCATCGCCGAGCGCTCGCGCGACAGCACCCGCCACCAGGCCGACGCCGAATCCTAATTTTATCAAGGTTTTCAGGGAGTACGCCGATGCCCCAATCCCGCACCCTGTTCGACAAGATCTGGGACGCGCATGTCATCGCCCCGCAAGGCGAAGGCACCTACCTGATCTACATCGATCTGCACCTGATCCATGAGGTGACGACGCCGCAGGCCTTCGAAGGCCTGAAGCTCGCCGGGCGCGGCGTGCGGCGCCCCGACAAGACGATCGCGGTCGCCGACCACAACATCCCGACCACCAACCGCAGCGCCGGCGTCGCGGGCATCGACGAGGCCGAGTCGCTGCTCCAGGTCGAGACGCTGGAGCGCAACGTCAAGGAATTCGGCGTCCCTTATTTTCCGATCACCAGCCTCGATCAGGGCATCGTCCATGTCATCGGCCCGGAGCAGGGCCTGTCGCAGCCCGGCATGACCATCGTCTGCGGCGACAGCCATACCGCGACGCACGGCGCGATGGGCGCGCTCGCCTTCGGCATCGGCACCTCGGAGGTCGAGCATGTACTGGCGACTCAGACGCTGATCCAGGCGCCGGCCAAGAACATGCTGATCAGGGTCGACGGCAGCCTCGGCACTGGAGTCAGCCCGAAGGACGTGATCCTCGCCATCATCGCCAAGATCGGCACCGCGGGCGGCACCGGCCACGTCTTCGAATACGCCGGCAGCACCTTCCGCGACATGTCGATGGAAGGCCGCATGACGGTCTGCAACATGTCGATCGAAGCGGGCGCCCGCGCCGGGCTCGTCGCGCCGGACGACAAGACCTTTTCCTATCTGATGGGCCGGGCGCACGCGCCGAAGGGCGCGGCCTGGGAACAGGCGCTCACCTATTGGAAGACGCTGCCGACCGACCCCGGCGCGACGTACGACAAGGAGGCGCATCTCGCCGCCGCCGACATCGCGCCGCACGTCACCTGGGGCACCAACCCGGAACAAGCCGCGCCCGTTACCGGCCGCGTCCCCGACCCGGCGCAGATCGACGACCCGCTGAAGCGCGCCGCGGTCGAGCGCGCGCTGCAATACATGCAGCTCGCGCCCAACACGCTGCTCACCGACGTGCCGGTGCAGCGCGTCTTTATCGGCTCGTGCACCAACAGCCGCATCGAGGATCTGCGCGCCGCCGCGGCGGTCGCCAAGGGCCGCAAGGTCGCCGACGGCGTCATCGCACTGGTCGTGCCGGGCTCGGGTCACGTCAAATACCAGGCCGAGGAAGAAGGTCTCGATCGCATCTTCCTCGAAGCCGGGTTCGAATGGCGCGACGCCGGCTGCTCGATGTGCATGTCGATGAACAACGACAAGGCGATGAACGGCGAGCGCGTGGCGACCACCTCGAACCGTAATTTCGAAGGCCGGCAGGGCAAGAACGCCAAATCGCACCTGATGGGCCCGGCGATGGCTGCCGCCGCCGCCATCACCGGTCGCCTCAGCGACGTGCGGCAATTGGGCTAAACGAAACCGTGCCCGCCCGGCGGTAGCCGCCGCTACGACGCATTCACGAGAGCGTTTATGAGCAGGATGGAGATGCGCGAAAGAGCCTTGAATATCACCGAGCCAGGACGACCGAAGAGATCGTGGAATCGCTGCGACCTGGACCTGGTATACGGTCGCCGCTGATCGTCGCATCGGACGGACGGGTATATCAGGGAAATACGCGCATCAAGGTTTTGGAAGAGCGGGGCTATCCGGTGAACGATCTACCTCGGGAAATCCTGGAATGAGCGTCCGTCACGGCGACAAGAGCCGGCTGATGCTGCGCGGACCGAAGGTCCAATACAGCAGCGGCAAAGTCATGACGCCGCGCCCCTTCGATCTCGACGATGTACTGGCCGAGTTTATACGGTTGCCCGAAGAAGCACGGGCCTCTTTCCTCAGCATCCTCGCGCACAGTTTTACTGTGGACATGCGGGCGACGCTGCTCGATCGCCCGGTCGCGGGAGCGGACGTCGATCGGGCTTGGCGCCTCAACGAGTGGCTTCACCAGCTCACCGCCTGCCTCGATCCCAGACACCGCCGCGGGGCGGCCGGAGAGGCGGAATTGATCCGCGATATCGCGGTTGAAGCGTTTCGGAGCGGTCTTGACGCGGCGGTCGGTCGCGCGGTGGTGACAGCCGCCGGAAATGATATTGCGCCCGCGAAGCAGCCCACGCCAGCGATCGGTTGATTAGGAGGAGTTACATGGACAAATTCACCACCCTGACCGGCGTCGCGGCGCCGTTGCCGATCCACAATCTCGACACCGACAAGATCTTCCCGGCGATCTATCTGAAGACGATCAAGCGTACCGGCCTGGCGCAATGGCTGTTCCAGGAAATCCGCTTCAAGCCCGACGGCTCGGAAAACCCGGACTTCGTGCTGAACCAGGCACCCTACCGCAACGCCAAGATACTGATCGGCGCGGAGAATTTCGGCTGCGGGTCGAGCCGCGAGCACGCGCCCTGGGCGCTCCTCGATTTCGGCATACGCTGCGTGATCGCGCCGAGCTTTGCCGACATCTTCTACAACAACTGCTTCAAGAACGGCATCCTGCCGATCAAGCTGCCCAAGGAAGTCGTCGACGAACTGATGGAGGACGCCAAGAAGGGCGCCAACGCGGTGATGACGGTCGACCTCGAAAACCAGACGATCTCGCGCCCTGACGGCGAGAAGGTGTCGTTCGAATTGAACGCGTTCCGCAAGCATTGTCTCATGAATGGGCTCGATGATATCGGCCTCACCGAAGCGAAGAGCCAGGAGATCGGCGCCTACGAGGCGAAGGCTCGTCTTCAGCGCCCCTGGGAGTTCGACTTGACTGAGCTCGGAGCGTAATTCGCTCCAATTGCAGAATTTCGATCGTCGTCCCCCGGCTTTACCGCGGGATCTCTCAGATGGCCGGGGTCAAGCCCGGCCATGACGATTTAAGGAGAGTGTAGTGGCTCAATCCCATTCCAACCGCACCGTCCTTGTCCTGCCGGGCGATGGCATTGGCCCGGAGATCATGCGCGAGGTGATGCGCGTGATGGAGTTCTTCGACAAAAAGCG
>Ga0209006_10006935_pt1 | contig 10233 bp, 10 predicted proteins | sample JacPin_JW_Ref_O2_FD_188567 | JGI IMG/M metagenome (GOLD analysis project Ga0209006, IMG submission 188567) | Forest soil microbial communities from Algoma, Ontario, Canada - Jack Pine, Ontario site 1_JW_Ref_O2 (SPAdes) (version 2) | ecosystem: Environmental > Terrestrial > Soil > Boreal... | reverse complement strand
GCACATTGGCCTTTTGGGCCAAGGCGGGGCGTGACAAACCCGCCGCAACCGCGATAACGGTTGCGGCTAGCAACCGGACGAGAGTAGGTGAAGTCATCGCGAGGATTTCCTTACTTAGTCGAAATCAATTGCAATCGTCAAAAACCGCGAATTCAGGAACGCGGACTCATCGACTGGTACTACTTGCCCAGATTATTGACCAACTGGAACATCTCATCGGCCGCTTGCACAACGCGGGAACTGGCTTCGTAGGAACGCTGAGCCACGATCATGTTGATGAATTCATCGACTACGCTGACGTTCGACTGCTCCTGATACCCCTGCTCGATCTGCCCCAGACCATCGCTGCCCCCCGGCGTGCCTACGGCGGCATCTCCCGAAGCGGTCGTTGCCAGATATAAATTGGTGCCTACGCTGTTGAGTCCACCCGGATTCGGAAAAAGCGCCAGTTGCACGGTGCCAACGTTTTGCGCCGCTGTTTGTCCAGCGAGAGTTACCGAAACAGTGCCGTCCGATGCAATTGTGACGGACGTCGCGCCCGCCGGGATCGTAATTGCCGGCTGTAGCGGATTCCCATTGGCGGTCACGATGTTGCCTTGAGCATCCTGGTGAAACGCGCCCCCGCGTGTGTATGCCGTCTGGCCCGTCGGCAACAGCACCTGAAATAAACCCTGGCCTTCAATCGCGAGATCGAGAGGATTGCCGGTTGCGCTCAGGTCGCCCTGCAGTTGCATAATCTCCGACGCCGAGGCGCGCGTGCCGAGCCCTACCTGTAATCCGGCGGCAACCGTCGTCTGTTGCGAGGCCGCCGCGCCTGGCATCACCATGTTCTGGTAGATCAGATCCTGAAACTGCATGCGACGGCTCTGGAACCCTGCGGTGCTGGAGTTCGATAAGTTGTTGGCGATAGTATCCAGGTTAGTTTGCTGCGCCTGCATACCACTCGCCGCTGTATAGAGTGCTCGGAACATCATTCCTCCCGATCATGTATTTCTAAATGTTCGTCGTTAGCCAGTTGCAGTTAGACAGTTGCAGTTAGCCAGTTGCGGTTAGCAGTTGCCGTGCGCTAATTATCGAACCAAGCTTTTGCAAGTCAGACCTTCGCCAGTTCGCTGGTGGCCGTGCGATTCAATTCGCTGTCAAACAATGACATGGCGCGCTGAAGCATTTCGGCCTGGCGCTGCACCCCGATCAGGGTAACAACCGAAGTAATGGAATTCACATTCGAAGATTCGAGTGCACCCTGCTTGATGGCGGGCGCCAGCACCGGCGTCGCGCTGCCTTCGGGAGCGGCGATCATGCTTCCCCCTTCAGACGTAAGCGCAGTACCAGGGGAAAATTCGACCAACTGGATTGTGCCGGCGACCGCCCCATTCACCGATATTGTTCCATCCGACGCAATGGAGATGGGACCGGCCGGGACATTGATTGCGCTCTTGGCTCCTTGCGTAAAATCGCTGAGCACCGGATCGCCGGTTGCCGTCACCAAGGTTCCGCTGTTCGATACCTGAAAACTTCCGTTTCGTGTGTAGCGGATTCCGGCCGCCGTCTGCACCGCAAAAAATCCGTCGCCTTCGATACCCACGTCGAGCGGATTCCCGGTAGTCTCGAGATTGCCTGCGGTCATATCCAAGCGCGTGCCTTGCAGAACTCCGAAATTGTTGGTCGCCAGATTAAGCAGCGTAGGGACGGTTGGCCGCGATGTCGCCATTAACGATTGAAATGTGGCTTGTTGTCCACGAAACCCGGTCGTGTTCAGGTTGGCGAGATTGTGCGCGGCGACTTCAAGCGCTTGGCTCTGTGCTCGCAATCCCGCACATGCTGCATAAAATCCGCTATCCACGTTAGGTCTCCTGCTGAGATATGAAGCAAGCCAAGCGCCATACCGCAGAACCGCACTCGCTTATTCGGAATGACCGTGTTGTGAACCGTTTAGGAGTGAGGCGCTGCAGAAAAAACATTGAGACGGACTTGGAGTGCGCGAGGAGAAGCGGTTGGGGGCAAACTTTGCCGGGACAATCTCTGCCGGGATAATCAGCGACAGATAGGCAAACTTGCCTCAAAGGTGCGCATGGAACGGTCGTGATTTTTCCGGCTGGAAATCGAGAGACAGACACCGAAGACTTGATTTCTATTTAGTTTGCAGCTGAAGGCGGACGACAAACGGCAAGTTTTCGAACAGCAGCACGGTTTCTATGGAAGTGCCCTCGACCATCGTGTGAAAAGTGTATTCGCCGCCGCTGATAACGGTGGGGATGCTTAACATGCACCGATCATCGGTACCAGCAAGCTTGTTTTTGAAATTTCCTGCAACCATATTGCAAATCTCTCCAAGCGCGTCTGCCACCTGCGCTTCGGAGTCCGCGGCGTCGCCCAACATGCACTTCGCAATTTGTATGGCAGTCTGCTTATCGCAAGACAACGAGAGAATCCCACACAATGCACCCGCCAAGCCGACGATGGCCGTGAAATCCTCCCGTGGTTTTAATTCGGGGTCGGCGACCGGTGCCACCGGGCTGCCCAGCATGATCTCAAAAACCTCTTTGATGGCGAGCTCTATTAGTGGAGGCCAGTTCTCCTGAGGCGACCGCGTGCCAAAGGCGACCTCGGTGGTCATAGTTTCTTCCCCAGCAAAGGTAGAACGTGCTCTTTAACCTGATCGGGAGTAAACGGCTTGCGAATGTATCCCCGAGCGCCAGCCGAAAGAGCTTGGACCACGTGGGCTTCGCTGCCTTCGGTCGTTATCATCACGATGGGAACGTTTCTCGCGTTTTCGACCTTGGCGGCTTCGCGAACAAACTCCAGCCCGTCCATGATCGGCATATTGATATCGCATAGGATCAGGTCGACGAGGTTACTCTGCAATGCGCTCAGGGCTTCGACCCCGTTCGAGGCTTCCACGACCAGGTCCAGGTCAACGCCCGCCTGACGGAGCGAGCGCTCTACTATTTTGCGCATCACCGAGGAGTCATCCACGATGAGAGCTCGTATCTTATCCATCGGTTCCTGCCGCCTTCGACCTCGAAATCGCGAAACGCTTTTTGTGACTGACTTGAGGTACATCGGCAGTCCAAGACGGTTCTTTAGGGGGAAATGCACGATCATGCCACAGACTGCTATAGACCAAACGGGGACAGACCGGCGAGGACAGACCAACGAGAGTTAATGGCTTTTGGCACAAACTGAAGACGACGGAGCGGGCATTTCGCCCGCACCACAGCGCTGACTGCGGTGAGGAGATCGTTTCGGGATTCTCCCCACCACAGCATTCGAAATCGACCTGCGCCGGGATTACTTCACGGTGAAGTTGGTCTTGCTGATGGCAGTGCCGACTGGCGTTGTTACGGCAATTTTGCCGGTCTTTGCTCCCGCCGGAACATCCGTCGTGACTTCTGTGTCGGAGACGACGGTAAAGCTACCCACCGAAATTCCGTTAAAAGTCACCCCGCTCGTGCCTGTCAGGCCGCCGCCGGTGATGGTCACTGCGGTTCCAACCGACCCGCTCGCCGGAGTAAATTTCGTGATCGAGGGCAGAACGGTGAATTCCTGGCTGCTGGTGAGAGTCGTAGCTCCGGTTGTTACCGTCACGAATCCAGATTGCGCACCTGCGGGAACAGTCGCATTGACATACGTCGAGCCCGAAACGGCGATCGTGGGCGCCGGAATCCCGCCGAACTTCACAATCGAACTCTTGCTAAATCCCTGACCTAGTATCTGTACCTTAGAGAGTTCCGTGCCTGATGTGGTCATCAGGCGTACAAATGCTCCAAAGCCCATATCAAAACTGTAGAACACGCCGCATCCGGCACTATTGCAAATATCGTTGTTGCCGCCATTCGTCGTTTGACCGTAGAACTTGCCGCTCGTGTGCTGTACCAGCGGTGAGGACGGAACAGCTCCGGTTGATTGCGAAAAATTGTAGAGAATGGACAGTTTTCCGGCGGTCGTGATGCTGAAGATCGTTCCCAGGTTCGAAGTGCCACCTCCGCCAGTTACACCGTAGAGCTTGCCGTCCGAAGCCTGCACTAAGCTGGCCGAAGGTCCGGCGCCATCTTTGGAACCTGCTGCGAAGGTGTGCAGGACTTTGTAGGTTCCGCTGGGGGTGATCTTGAAGACGGTTCCGTAAAAACTGCCACCAGCGTTAGCAACGCCGTAGAAGTTTCCGTCACTGGCCTGAATCAGGGCATAGTTCGCAGCATCCCCGTCAGGAACGCCATTGAAGCTGTACAGCACGGTAACCGTGCCCGATGGCGTCATCTGGTAGATCACACCGTCATTATTCTTCCCGCCGGTGTAGGTGGTTCCATAAAAGTTGCCGTCGATGCCTTGTACCAGACCTGCGATTGGATCGGATCCATCGGGCCCCGTGAAGGTATGTAATGTCGTGAATACGCCGGTTGAGGTCACGGAGTAAACAGTGCTGTTGGTTGTGCCATAGAATATGCCGTTCGAACCCTCGATCGGGGCTGACTGCGGATCGCATCCGTCGCCAGTCCCCAAAAAGTTGTGGAGGAAGGTTATCTTTCCTGCCGCGGTCAGTTTGTAGACCTGTCCGCCAGCGGCCTCTCCGCAATTGTTAGCGACTCCACCATCCTGATTTGTGCCATAAAAGTCGCCATCAGTGGCCAAAGTTAGTCCGCTCGCCGGGAAGTATCCGATGTCATTGATGACTTTGACCACTCCCGCAGGGGTAGCCTTAAAACCTGTGCCGTAGAACGTTCCTCCATTTAGCGAGGTGGAATAAAGATTGCCGTCGTGTCCCTGCGCGATCACACCTGACGGATTCTCTAGCCCTGGACTGCCAGCTGCGTTATAGAGGTCTTTGTAAGTTTGGGCAGCTGCGGACATGGTCATGGCAAGGACGATCAGAATGATGACGGCGAAAGACCGGGGTTGGACGCGCAAGACTTCGGTCTGCACGGAGTTCAAGCAAGGGTATTTAGGCATTTGAATCCTCCAAATTTATGATTCGGCATCTTTTACTGGTGGCAATCGCCGCACAAGGACTGCGGCGTTGGCTTTGCCGGCTAGAGAGTCACGGTGGTTCCGAGGGGGATTTCGACCGCTTCGTTCTGAGCGTATAATGAATCTCGCAGCCCTCCCTAGCAACGGACAACAACGGACATTAGCGGGTATTACAGGATGGGCGACAGCTCCGCGCGGCAAATAACCAATCAGCGTCTGGATTCTTGGAAAGAGATCGCAGCGTACTTCGACCGCGACGAGCGAACCGTTCGCCGCTGGGAGAAGGAGCGCAGTCTGCCAGTCCACCGCGTGCCAGGTGGCGGTCGCGGAGGCGTCTTTGCCTACACGGACGAGTTGAGGGAATGGCTTAAGGGACGAGCCGCTGAACTGGACGTTGCCGAAAGCGACAGCATCCGTCTTGTTGGCGACGAAACTATCCAAGACCAGAATATTGACCAAGCGGGTAGCGTTGGTGCGGGTGGCAACAGCCGTGTCGCATCCACTACGGAACCTGCCCGAACTACGCTCGCACAAGTCATTGATCTAAGGCGGATCATTGATCCTGGACCGACTGCCGTTAAGCGTAAACCGTCGGTTGGACGGATGGTGGTTTGGCTTGCTCCCCTCGCCCTAGTCGCTGGGTTGGTACTGGTGCTTTCGTTCAGCCATCGCGAGCCGCGCTACAAGAAAGCTCTCGCTGCCGAGCACGGACCGAATGCCGAGGCACAAGAGCTTTATCTCAAGGGCAAGTACCACTGGACGAAACGCACGCCCGACGATCTGAATAAGGCAGTCGACTATTTCACCCAGTCGATTGTGAAGGATCCAAGCTACGCGCAGGCCTATGCCGGGCTGGCCGATTGCTACAACCTGCTCCGTGAATTTAGCGCCATGCCTCCGGATGAGGCGTATCCGCGAGCTTTAGCGGCGGCGCAGAAAGCCGTCGAACTCGACGACAGCTCTCCTGGAGCACACACCTCCTTGGCATTTGCGACCTTCTATTGGAATTGGGACGCGCCGACGGCGGAACGGGAATTCAAGCGGGCGCTGGAATTGGATCCCAACTTTGTCCAGGCACATCACTGGTATGCAACAGCGCTCTTTACCCTGGGGCGTTTTCCGGAAGCGCTGGATCAAATCGAGCAGGCCCGCAAACTCGAGCCGTCGTCTACCACGATTCAGGCAGACAAGGCTTTAATTCTTTACCGAGCTGGTAGAACCAATGAAGCTTTCCCCTTGCTCCGGCAACTGGAGTCCGCCGACCCGACGCTGGCGACCACACACGATTATTTGTCCATGATTTACCTCGAGCGCAAGGACTACCAGAATTTTTTGGTGGAATCGAAGCAGGCGGCGCAACTGCGCCATGATGAATCCGCGTTGGCGATAGCCGATGCTGGGCAAAAAGGCTTTGCGTCGGGAGGGGTAGAGGGTATGTGGGAAGGTATGCTTCCTGTGCGCAAAGAGATGGTCGACCGCGATCTGGGATCAGCTTATGAGTTGGCTGCGGCATACGTCGCTCTGGGCAAGAAAGAAGAGGCGCTGCGTTATTTGCAAACAGCATACGAGAAGCGGGAAGTAGGTCTGCTGTATCTGAGCCGCAATCCCAACTTTAATGCTCTGCACGACGATTTGGTGTACAAGGAGATTGCCGAGCGGGTCGCGGGAAAACTGTCCAATCCACAACCTTAAGATCTGCCTCAGAAGATCTGCCTCAGCTCTGCCTCCCAGGTTTGTAATTCGGCTGCCAAACCTTTCGCCTACCTTAAATGCTTAGAAATCCGTTATGCTAACGACTGCATTATGACCCTGCTCGACGCCCAACCGTACGATCCCTCGAAGGCGCGAAAACGCAATATTAAGATTTTAGTCTCGGTGGTAACAGTAATTGTGGTGGTTGTTTTGGGGTGGATGTATCGCAACTGGCCCGAAGAACACAGCGTCGATAAATTTTTCACTGCACTTCAAAACCACGAATACGAATCCGCTTACGGCGTTTACTTCAACGATCCTGGTTGGCAACAACATCAGCAGAAATATTCGCAATATACGTATGCGGATTTCTATCGCGATTGGGGACCAGGCGGCGAATGGGGATTGGTGAAATCCCACAAGATTTACGGATCGGCTCCAACGAAGCAACTCGGTGGTGGTGGTGTAGTGGTCGAAGTGATCGTCAACGACCGCAGTGAACACGCTCGCATGTTCGTGCAGAAATCGGATAAGACACTCACTGTGTATCCGTACTAGCGTGGAATGCTAAGCTGCTGCCGTTGCAAGCTGCGCTAAGGTTTTCTGCAAGGAAGTTTCATCTCCGACCGTTAAACATGTTTTCGAGCGGTCGATCTGCCGCATTAATCCCCAGAGAACTTTCCCCGGACCGACTTCGATAAAGAGGTTTGCGCCTTTATCGATCAGCCGACGCATGGAGGGCTCCCATTTTACGGCTCCGGTGACCTGCCGAATCAGGGCGTTGCGGGAAGACTCGGCGGAATCGACCACGTCGGCGTCAACATTGCAAATCACCGGACTTGAGGGATTTTGAAAACTCAACGCGTTTAAGTCGATGGCCAGACGATCTTGCGCGGGTTGCATGAGCGCACAATGGAAAGGCGCGCTCACGGGAAGGCTGACGGCTTTTTTTGCGCCACGTTCAATGGCGAGTTTGATCGCGCGCTCGATGGCGCCGGCGTGTCCGGAGATGACGATTTGTTCCGGCGAATTTATATTAGCTGCCTGGCAAACTTCTCCCTGGGCTGCGTCCGATGCCAGTTCGCGAACTTTGTCGACGGGCATTCCGAGAATTGCCGCCATGGCACCTACCCCGATCGGTACAGCTTCCTGCATATATTTGCCGCGCTTACTCACCGTGCACACCGCATCGGCGAAGCTGAGAGTGCCGGCGGCCACGTGCGCCGAGTATTCGCCGAGACTATGGCCGGCGACATAATCAGGCTTTACGCCTTTCTCATTCAACACCCGCCAAGCAGCGATCGACGCTGTCAAAATTGCCGGCTGCGTGATTTCGGTGAGCTTGAGTTTTTCTTCCGGACCTTCGAAGCAGATTTGCGAAAGTTTGTAGCCGAGCGCGTCGTCGGCCTCTTCAAAGGTTCGACGTGCAACTTCGTAGTTGTCAGAGAGCTCTTTGCCCATGCCAACGGATTGGGATCCCTGGCCGGGAAAAAGGAAGGCGGCGGGGGGTATTGGGGTCGTCATTTAGAAACTGCCGCCGGTGCTCCGATTTGATGGTGGGGGGTACCCCCCTCGGTTGGTCGGTATATTAGAATCAATGACTTAGCGATTTTTATCGGCAAAGTATTCAAAAATAAAGGCTTATGGCTAAAGTATCCAATAATAAAGACTTAGTCGGCTAGAAGGCCCGGAAAACGCTTTTGGGGCGGCTTCGATGGGCGTCTGGGGGTGCTGGACGCTCCTCGAAACTGCCCCAATCCAAGTTCTATTCTCATGCGCGGTGGGTCTTAAGTCAATCACTTTGATTGCCTGGGATAGCCAGTGTCCTAGGCCCCTGGTTTATGCCCGCTTGGCTCCTAATTCTGACAAGCATGTTGAAGGTGCCAGGTTACAGGCAAAATCAACTTCAAAGGCAGCGGGCAGGAGTGCCCGCTCCACACGGACACAGTTTGGGCGAAAACTTAGGTTGCGACTGCAGCGCTGAGTTGTGCTAATTCGCGTTCGATGGTTTCGTTTACTTTTCCTTCGGCGAATTCGGCTGCTACTCGCACTGCGTTTTTGATGGCATTTGTGTTGGAGGAGCCGTGGGTGATGATGCAGACGCCTTTTATGCCCAGGAGTGGGGCGCCGCCGTACTCGGTGTGGTCGAGACGCTTTTTGAAATCGGAAAACGCGTTGCGCGAGAGATAAGCGCCGACCTGGCGGGTGATTGTGGACTTCAAAGTTTCTTTCAGTACGGCGCGCACCAAGCGGGCAACCCCTTCGGAAGTTTTCAGCGCGACGTTGCCAACGAATCCATCGGCTACGATTACATCCACGTGGCCGTTGTATAGATCTCGGCCTTCTACGTTGCCGATGAAGTTTATAGGAAGACGCTTGAGCAATTGAAAGGCTTCGCGCGTCAGTTCGTTGCCTTTGCTTTCTTCTTCTCCGATGGAAAGCAAGCCGACGCGCGGATGCTTCATGCCGAAAATCGATCGACAATAAATGTCGCCCATGACCGCGAACTGCTCCAAGTTCACGGCGGTGCAATCCACGTTGGCACCAACGTCAAGCAGAACGGCGGCGGTGTTATTGACGGTAGGGAAAGCGGCGGCGAGTGCGGGCCTGTCTACTCCCGGTAGCGCGCCCAGGACGACTTTGGCCGTGGCCATGGCGGCTCCGGTGTTGCCGGCGGTTACAAAGCCCGCCGCGCGACCTTCGCGCACCAGACGCAGGCCGACACGGATGGAGGAATCGCGTTTACCGCGAATCGCGTCCACTTTGTCGTCCATGGTGATGACTTCGCTGGCGTGAACTATTTCAATGGGAAGGCGCGATGCGCCAGGATATCTGGCCAAATCGGCGCGCAGACTGGCTTCCGGCCCGACCAGCAGCACACGGACGCCGTGATGGCGTGCCGCCTGCAATGCGCCTTCGATCTCAGGCTTCGGCGCCTTGTCGGACCCCATCGCATCGAGTGCGATTACGCTAGGCATGAAAAGTAATGGAAGAAGGGCTTAGGACTTCTCTTCGACCTCTAGGACTTCGCGGCCCTTGTAGGTGCCGCATTTCGGGCACGCGCGGTGCGGCATCTTCTTTTCGTGGCAGTTTGGACACTCCGAAAGCGAGTGCTTCGAGAGCGAGTCATGCGCGCGCCGGGTGGCGGTGCGCTTCTGGGAGTGTCTACGTTTCGGATTAGGCATGATGTCCTCTTTTAGCCATCAGCCCTCAGCCCTTAGCCCTCGGTAAAGACGATTCCTGAGAACTGACAGCCGGAACTGAGAACTTTTCTATTGATTCAATTTCGTACGAATCTCTTTCAGCGCCGCCCATCGTGGATCTTCGATATCATCCACACACGAACACTGAGTTTCATTCAAGTTTTTGCCGCAGTGAGGACACAAGCCCTTGCAATCCTCGCGACAAATCGACTTCAAGGGCAGCGCCAGCAGTACTTGCTCGCGCAGGGTGTCTTCGAGCAACAACCCTTCGCCTTCGTAGTATCCGATTTCAGCTTCGGCATCGGTAACGGAAAGCTCCGCGTGTCCGGAGTCGACGCCAATCGGCCGGTACAGCAGATCGCAGCTGCGATCC
>Ga0209006_10006934_pt1 | contig 10233 bp, 8 predicted proteins | sample JacPin_JW_Ref_O2_FD_188567 | JGI IMG/M metagenome (GOLD analysis project Ga0209006, IMG submission 188567) | Forest soil microbial communities from Algoma, Ontario, Canada - Jack Pine, Ontario site 1_JW_Ref_O2 (SPAdes) (version 2) | ecosystem: Environmental > Terrestrial > Soil > Boreal... | reverse complement strand
AAAATGGAGATTCCGCTAGCGATGGTGAAAGCGGGCCACGAGGTGAACGGGCTGGACATCATATTCTTCGGAAAAAAGTATAGCATTGACTCAGCCGCAACCGCCCTATTCGGGACTGTGCCGGCTTCGTCGTGACTCAGGAGTGGGTAGCCATGAAAGCTCTCATCGATCCATCCAGGCGCAATGTCCTGCGTGTGGCCTCTGCCGCGGTCGGCGCTTTCTTTCTGCCCGTCGCGCCCGCAGTCGCGCAATCCGAAACAACTGAAGTGCCGCAGGAGTCGGGCGCCTCACGCCGCTCTCGCGAAGAGGTTGAGCCGCCCATCCCCGAGGCCGCCACAAAAAAAGCGATGCTGGAGCAGCGCCAGAAAGACATCAAAAAAGACATCGAAAAACTCTTCGACCTCGCCACCCAACTCAAAGCTGAAGTCGAAAAAACCGACGCCACCACGACGCTCTCCCTCGCCATGGTCCGCCGCGCCGAAGAAATCGAAAAACTCGCCCGCCAAATCAAAGACAACGCTAAAGGCTAAACCCGATCCGCACTCGCAAACCGTAAATTCACCACCCTGTAGCCGCGATCGCCTCCCAGATCGCGGGGTTTAAATCCAACATAACCGCGTCCCGCTCCAAATCGCCACCGAATCCCCCTAGCTCTTCGTTCCGCTTTGTAGGGGCGGGGCTCGCCCCGCCCGGCCTCAGCGTCTTGCCTCCGAACCCGCGCGAAGCCCCACCCGGTCCCCCTGCGAAACTTTCGACTTTCAACTGTCAACTGTCGACTCTCTCCTCCGACTCTCTTCCTCGACTCCCACCCCAATCAACGATAGAATCCATTCGTCGGCAAAACACGCCGGGGCTGTAGCTCAACTGGATAGAGCGCTACCCTCCGAAGGTAGAGGTTGCGAGTTCGACCCTCGCCAGTCCCGCCATCTCAGATGCGCGGACCCCATCGGCCAATCAATCTAATGACAGAGAGCCAATCCCACCCGTGACCACCGGCCGCCTCCAGGGAAAAACCGCCTTAATCACCGCTGCCGGCCAAGGGATCGGTGCCGCCACCACCTCTGCCTTCGCGCGCGAAGGCGCGCAAGTCCTCGCCACCGACATCAACGAAGATCTCCTCAAGAAACTCGCCGCTAACCCAACAATCAAAACGCGCGTTCTCGACGTCCGCGACATCAATGCCGTGAACTCCCTCGCAGCCGAACTCGGCGCCATCGACATCCTCTTCAACTGCGCCGGCTTCGTCCACCAGGGCACGATCCTCGACTGCTCCGAATCCGACTGGGATTTCTCCTTCGATCTCAACGTGAAATCGATGTATCGCACCTGCCGCGCCTTCATTCCCGCGATGGCCGCCGCCAAAAAAGGCAGCATCATTAATATGTCCAGCGGCGCATCCAGCATCAAAGGCGCGCCCAACCGCTTCGTCTACGGCACCACCAAAGCCGCCGTCATCGGCCTCACCAAAGCGCTCGCCGTCGATTTCATCAAGCAAGGCGTTCGCGTCAACGCCATCTGCCCCGGCACGGTCGAATCCCCGTCTCTCCAACAGCGCATCGCCGCCCTCGGCGACGTCGAAAAAGCCCGCCGCGATTTCATCGCCCGCCAGCCCATCGGCCGCATCGGCAAGCCCGAAGAAGTCGCCGCCCTCGCCGTCTACCTCGCCTCCGACGAATCCGCCTACACCACCGGCGCCATCCACATCATCGACGGCGGCTGGACCCTCTAGCTCCCTCTGTTTTCTTGTTGGCGCGCAAAAAAGCGACTGTCATTCCGACCCGAGTGAGCCGACGCTCTTTTCTTCGCGTTCGCTTCCTGCGAACGCGTCGGCTCACGTAGCGGAGGAATCTCTGTTCGATCAATACGACGAGCAACGGTTTTCTTAGCCACCTGCTAGGACGATCCGCGATCCCCGCTTCCCGCAATCCCACCCTTTGCCGTAAACTCCTAACTCCAATTCCATCGGAGCCAAAATGAAACTCCTTCGTTACGGTCAACCCGGCAAAGAAAAGCCCGGCCTGCTCGACAAGTCCAACCAAATCCGCGACATCTCATCGGCCATTCCTGATGTCGCAGGCGAAGCCCTAACGCCAAACTCTCTCAAACTTATCGCCGCCCTCGACCCCGCTTCTCTCCCGCTCGTCCCCGGCACGCCGCGTATCGGCCCCTGCGTGGCCCGCCCTGGCAAATTCATCTGCATCGGCCTCAACTACTCCGATCACGCCGCCGAATCCGGCATGAAAGTCCCCACCGAACCAGTTGTCTTCATGAAAGCAACATCCGCCGTCTGCGGCCCCAACGACAACGTGATCATCCCCCGCAACTCCGTGAAAACAGATTGGGAAGTCGAGCTCGGCGTAGTCATCGGCACCGAAGCCAGATACATCGATGAATCCAAAGCCCTCGATTACGTCGCCGGCTACTGCGTCGTAAACGACCTTTCCGAGCGAACCTTCCAGCTCGAAGGCACCGGCCAATGGGTGAAAGGGAAAAGCGCCGACACGTTCGGTCCGATCGGCCCGTGGCTCGTCACCAAAGACGAAGTCCCTGACCCGCAAAACCTGAACATGTGGCTCAAGATCAACGGCCATCAGTTCCAGAATGGAACCACCAAGACCATGGTCTTCGGCGTCGCCCACATCGTCAGCTACCTGACCCGCTTCATGTCTCTCCAACCGGGCGACGTCATTTCCACCGGCACGCCCCCAGGCGTCGGCATGGGCCAGAAGCCGCCAAAATACCTCCAGCCCGGCGACAAAATCCAGCTTAGCGTCCAAGGCCTGGGCGAGCAGAACCAAACCGTCATCGCCGCCCCCTAGTCAAAGTCGATCCGCTTAACTCTTTGTGGGGGCGGGCTTGCCCACCCGGCGTCAGCACGACCTCGGTCTTTCCGTCGTGCCAGGTCGCCCCGAACCTCCTCTCTCCTGTGCAACCGGCCCAGCGCGATTCGACGCCGATTTTGCGCCGCGCATCCCCTCTAAAACGCAAAAAGCGCAGCCTGCTTTCGCAAGCCACGCTCTTCACCGATTCGTTTTTGCCGAAACTAAGCGCGTGCCGCAGCTAACGCACTCAATCGCTTCCGTGAGGCGAATCCCGCCATCAACAGAAGTCCGCAAGCGAGCAACCCGATTGTGCCGGGTTCCGGCGCCTGCACCGACAGCGTTCCGCTACCCGAGGGAAGACCGATGAGACTTGTGTAAGTCCCATAGGCTTCGAACGCTCCGGTCTGGAACACATAAATGGCCCCGTTCGTCAGGCTTCCGAACGCGATGATGTCACCGATGAACTGATTAGTGATCACTGCGGACGGCAGGAAACTGTACGAACTGCAGGTCGAGCACGAGTCGAGATCATTCTTGTAGAGAACGAGCGTCGTATTCGGCGCAATGAAGCCGGAATCCGACGTGTACTCAAACGACCCGACCGAGCTGCTGAATGTGTAATTTACGCTGTCTGCCTTGGACGCTGGGACAAGGACGGCCATCGCGATCAACGCCATACACAGGTAACGCAGGACGGATGTTACTTTGGTAGACAAGCTGGGTCCTCCGTAACTGGACTTCTACGACGTCGCCAAGTTACTCGGGCGTTAAGTCTATGTCGAGGTTCAATTTAGGTAGGTCAGAGGTACTAATACTAGGTCCGAACTGCACCGCGATACCGCCAACTCCTCTCCTGTAACGAGCCCGAATTTCGGCGTTTCCTCTCTTGGCTCGCCGCTCCGGAACCCGCGCGAGTGCTTGCAGGTCCCGAGGCCTCAGGCACCGCAGCGGTCAATCGGTTCTTGAACCGCCAAATGGTTCGCGCTAAACTCCGCGTCCAACAGCCGTGAAAACGTTTACTGAAGCCCTCCACGGAGCGTCCCAATGACCCTTCATCGTCGTCAGTTCCTCAAGAACGCGTCCCTGGCTGTCGCCGGGGCCGCCTTAGTGCCTCGGCCAGCCCTTCGCGCCACGCCTGCCACCGGCGCCCGGATCGACGTCGTCGTTGACGAGCCGTTGGGCATGATTTCGCCTGAAATCTACGGCCACTTCACCGAGAATCTGGGTGGGGTGGTGTACGACGGCATCTGGGTCGGGCCGGATTCCAAGATCCCCAATACGCATGGCATCCGGAAGGCGCTGACCGACGCTCTCCAGAAGATCAAGTCGCCGGTGATTCGCTGGCCGGGCGGCTGTTTTGCCGATAGCTACGACTGGAAGGATGGCATCGGGCCGGTTCCCAAGCGCCCGCGCCGCTCCAATCTTTGGGGCAGCTATTCCATCCTCAAAGATAAAGGCAACATCCCGCAGAAATACGACCCCAACCAGTTCGGCACGAACGAGTTCGTCGAATTCTGCCGGTTGGCGGGGAGCCAGCCGTATCTCGCGGCGAACTTGCGCAGCCTTCCCGCGCTCGACTTCTATCAGTGGGTCGAATACTGCAATTCGCCCGCGGGAACCACGACGTTTGCCGACATTCGCGCGGCTGGCGGCAGCAAGGATCCGTTCAACGTCCGCTTCTGGGGAGTCGGCAACGAATCCTGGGGTTGTGGCGGCGACATGACCGCCACGGAATATTCGACCGAATTTCGCAAGTTCGTCGCCGAGGTGCCGCAGTTCGGTCCGGAGCTGAGCTTCGTCGCGTCCGGTCCGAACGACAACGAATACAAGTGGACGCGCGAATTTCTGCAAGGAATGTTGCAGAAAGGCCCCAACGGATTGCACAACATCTGGGGACTTTCGCTGCATTACTACTCCTGGAATTTGAGCCGGGGCCGCACAAAAGATTGGGATGAGGGCAAAGGCGACGCGGTGAAGTTCGAGCCGGTCGACTGGTACGAGCTGATGCGCGAAGGCGACAAGCTCGAAGAATTCATCCACGGCCACTGGCAAGTGCTGAACGAGTTCGATCCCAAGAAGCGCATCAAGCTCGTCGTCGATGAATGGGGGCCGTGGTACAAGCCCGGCTCCGAGATTGCGCCGACGCATCTGCTCGGACAGATGATTACGCAGCGCGACGCCGTCATGAGCGCGGCGACGCTCGACATTTTCAATCGCAATCCAGACAAAGTCGGGATGGCCAACTGCGCGCAGCTCATCAATAACCTCAATTGCCTGTTCTTTGCAGACGGCGATAAATTTGCGAAGACGCCGGTCTATCACGTGTTCGAGATGTATGCGGCGCATCAGGGCGCGCAAGCCGTTCGAGCGGAGTTTTTCAGCCCCAGCATCTCGTACGATCGCGACGGGCAGTCCGCATCGTTCTGGGGATTGAAGGGATCTGCATCGCTGCGCGACAAGAATCTGACGATCAGCGTCGTGAATCCCGACGTATCGCAACCGCGCGAAGCGGAGATTCATCTGCGTGGCGCGGAAGCTTCGTCGGGCCAAGCCATGATCCTCGCGACGCAGGATATTCACGCGCACAACACTTTCGAGTCTCCCGATATGGTGAAATCGCGGAGCGAAACCTGGTCGCCATCGGGTTCTACTGTCAAATTCACTTTTCCGCCAGCCTCTGTTACGGTTCTTCAACTGAAACTTGCGTGACCTACGTCGCGCGCGAGGCCGCGTTTGCCTTCCGCGAATAACCAAGGAGCATCTGGAATGCGATTTCGCTCGCTTGCCGCTGGGCTGATTTTTCTCTTCCTCGTAGCTGTGCCGTTTGCTACTTCCGCGGAATCCACGGCGCCCGAATATTCGGCAAAAGATCGCTGGTCGATGAAGCGGGCCAACGACTGGTACGAAGCGCAGCCGTGGCTCGTTGGCAGCAACTTCATTCCATCGACGGCGATCAACGAACTGGAGATGTGGCAGGCGGACACGTTCGATTTGCCGACGATCGATCGCGAACTCGGCTGGGCGCAGAACATCGGCATGAACACGATGCGCGTATTTCTGCACAACCTTGCGTGGAAGCAGGATCCGGCCGGCTTTCTCGATCGTATGGACAAATTCCTGGATGTTGCAGAGAAGCACCACATTCGCATCATGTTCGTGCTGCTCGATTCCGTGTGGGATCCGAATCCACAGATCGGCAAGCAGCGCGCGCCGAAGCCGCACACGCACAATTCCGGCTGGGTGCAGGCGCCTGGTGCGGCGATTCTGAAGAATCCGGCGAGCTGGTCGACGGAAATCGAGCCGTACGTTAAGGCGGTCGTTGGACGATTCGGCGATGACCGGCGGGTCGTGATCTGGGATTTGATGAACGAGCCCGACAACGAGAACGGACAATACAAATCGACTGAATTGCCGAACAAGGCCGAAGTTGCGGAGCAGCTTTTGGCGAAGGTTTGGGTTTGGGCGCGAAGCGCGAAACCATCGCAGCCGCTGACCAGCGGCGTGTGGAAGAAGCTCGATTTCAGCGACGACTCGAAACTGAGCGCGATGGAACGACTGCAACTCGAGAATTCGGATGTCATCACGTTTCACAACTACGATCCGCCGGAGAAGATGACCGCTGAGATCCACTCGCTGCGCCATTTTCATCGGCCGGTGATTTGCACGGAATATATGGCGCGCCCGCACGGCAGCACGTTTGAGGGGGTTCTGCCGGTGCTGAAGCAGGAAGACGTCGGCGCGTACAACTGGGGATTTGTCGCCGGGAAAACGAACACGATTTTTGCGTGGGATTCCTGGGAAAAGCAGTATCCCGACGAGCCGCCGCTGTGGTTCCACGATATTTTTCGCGGCGATGGAACTCCGTACAACGCGAAGGAAACCGAGCTGATCCTGAAGCTGACGCGAACACCGCCGCCGGGGCGCTGAGCGATCGGTAGCGCCGGCATCGTTCCGGCGGTTTTGTGCGCGTACCGTTGTCCGCGATTTGAACGTTCGGCGATTCCTCGCTGGGAAAAATGCCGGCAAGATGCCGGCGCTACCAAAGGTCGAACCTGACCAATTTCGTGTTAACGACAAACCCGCGTCAGGACAGCGGGTAAGCGTTTGCTGAATTCGAGTGCATTCGGCTAGAATGCCTGCGTCTCTCCGCTGCTGCTTCGGCGAACTTCCGCGAGATCGAGGCTCACCACCATGAGCACTTCCAGTACGACGACGAGCAAAATGACGATGGGGCTGATCGTGGGGAATCGCGGCTTTTTCCCAGATCACCTTGCCAAGACGGGCCGCGAAGAAATGATGCGAGTTTTGCAGGACGCCGGGATCGACGTGGTCGTGCTCGGGCCGGAGCAGAGCAAGCACGGAGCGGTCGAGACGCACGAAGAGGCGAAGCGCTGCGCGGAGCTCTTTAAGAGCCAGGGCGGCAAGATCGACGGAGTTGTCGTAACGCTTCCGAACTTTGGCGATGAACGCGCGATTGCGGATACGTTGCGGCTGGCGCGGCTCGATGTGCCAGTTCTGATTCAGGCGACGCCGGACGCGCCGTCGCACATGACGATCGCGCACCGGCGGGATTCGTTCTGCGGAAAAATGTCGGCTTGCAATAACTTGAAGCAGTACGGCATTCCGTATTCGCTGACGAAGCTGCACACGGTTGCGCCGAGTTCCGCGGAGTTCAAGGCCGACCTCGAATGGTTCGCCGGAGTTTGCCGCGTCGTGAAAGGGTTGCGGAATCTGCGCATCGGAGCGATCGGTGCGCGGCCTGCGGCTTTCAATACGGTGCGCTACAGCGAGAAGATTCTGGAGCATAACGGGATTTCGGTCGAGACGCTCGATCTGTCTGAAGTGATGGGGCGCATTTCGCGGATGAAGGACGACGATCCCGCGGCGGTCGGCAAGCTGAACGCGATTCAGAAGTACGTTTCGACGAGCGGAATTCCGCAGCAGGCTCTGCTGAAAATGGCGAAGCTTGGCGCCGTGGTCGATGACTGGATGCGCGCGGCGGACGTGAAGATCAGCGCGGTGCAGTGCTGGACGTCGCTGGAAGAGAATCTCGGCGTCGTGCCGTGCACGATCATGAGCATGATGAGCGATTCGCTGCTGTCGAGCGCGTGCGAAGTCGATGTGTGCGGAGTGCTGGGAATGCACGTGCTGGCGCTGGCTTCGGGCACGCCAAGTGCGCTGCTGGATTGGAACAACAATTACGGAACCGATCCGAACAAGGCAGTCTGCTTTCATTGCAGCAATTTGCCGAAACACTTCTTCCGCGATGTGACGATGGACTTTCAGGCGATCATTGCGGGCACGGTCGGGAAGGACAATACGTTTGGAACGTGCGTGGGCCGCGTGAAATCGGGGCCGATGAGCTTCGCGCGATTTTCGACCGACGACTTGACCGGGAAGATTCGCGGGTACAGCGGCGGAGGGAAATTCACCGACGATCCGCTGGAGACATTTGGCGGCGCAGGCGTCGTCGAGATTCCCGAGATGCAGAAGTTGCTGCGCTACATTTGTGAAAACGGATTCGAGCATCACGTCGCGGCGAATTTTTCGACGGTGGCACCGGTCGTGCACGAAGCGGCGACGAATTATTTTGGGTGGGAGATGTACGCGCACGGGGCGTAGGCACGGCGGGTAGACCTGGGCGAATTTGGCAGAAAGAGCCGACGGGACGCCAGCGCTACCAAAGCGGAGAATCACTTGATTGTTGCTGGGGTTGATTTCGGGACTTTGAGCGTGCGCGTCACGATTGTGGATACGCAGCGCGGGCGCCTGGGGTCCGGAGTTTCGGAGTATCCGCTACACCGGCGCAAAGACGATCCGGATTTCGCGACGCAGAGCCACGAAGATCACATGAAGGCGCTCGCGGACGCGACGCGCAAGGCTGTTGCAGACGCGAAAATCTCCGGCGATCAGGTTGCGGCGCTGGCGATCGATACGACCGGGTCGAGCGTTATTCCCGTCGACAAGAATCTGCAGCCGCTCGATGAATATTATTTGTGGTGCGATCATCGATCTGCCAAAGAAGCTGCGCTGATTACGGAGACGGCGCATCGCGACAAGCACGAAGTGATCGATTGGTGCGGCGGGACGTATTCGTCGGAGTGGGGCTTTTCCAAGCTGCTGCACTGGCTGCGCAACAATCCTGACAAGCGAGAGAAATTCGCGACGGCGCTGGAACACTGCGACATGGTCGCGGCGGTGCTTTGCGGAATCACCGATCCGGCGAAGGCGCCGAGGTCGATTTGCGCGATGGGACACAAGTGGATGTGGAATTCCTCGCTGGGCGGATTGCCGTCGGAGAAATTTCTGACGAGCGTCGATCCGTTGCTTGGCGGCGTGCGCGACAAATTGAACGGGCGATACGCGGCGAGCGACGCAATTGCTGGAACTTTGACGCCGGAATGGGCTGAGAACCTTGGGCTGAAGGCCGGGATTCCGATTCCGGTCGGAGCGTTCGACGCGCACTGGGATGCGATCGGAGCGGGCGCACGAACCGGCGACGTCGTGAATGTGGTGGGAACTTCGACGTGCATCATCGCGATGAGCGATTCGACGCAACTGATTCCTGGAGTGTGCGGCGTTGTTCCGGGATCCGTGCATCCGAAGAAAACGGGAGTGGAAGCCGGGCTTTCGGCGACGGGCGATATTTTCAATGCGATCGCGCAGCGCGCGGGGAGCACCGTAGCGCAGCTTTCGGTGGGGCTCGAAGCGTATAAGCCGGGGCAGACGGGCTTGCTGCGGCTGACGTGGGATAACGGCGATCGCACGGTGTTGGTGAATCCGGAGCTTGGAGGGATTACGCTGGGCTGGCATCTTTCGACGACAGCGCAGGACGAGCTTTTCGCTGCGATTGAAGGGACTGCGTTCCACACGCGTATTATTCTGGAGCGGATGGAAAAGCATGGCGTGCCGATCCATCGCGTGATCAATGGTGGCGGCATTCCACAGAAGAACGACGTACTGAACCGCGTGTATGCGAACGTGCTGAACAAGCCGATTTTGATTCCGCAGTCGGATGTGACGAGTCTGGGCTCGGCGATTTTTGCGGCGATGGCAGCGAAAGCTTTTAATACGATCGAAGACGCGCAAGCGGCGCTTTGCCCGAAGCATCGCGTGATTGAGCCCGATCCGAAGGCGGCGAAGGTGTACGAAGAGCTGTACGCGTTGTATCGCGAGTTGTATTTTGGATTTGGGAAGACTGACGCGCCTGCGATTTTTGTCGGCGGCGTTTTGCCGGCGTTGCGGCGGATCGCGGCGAGTGCGCGAGGCAACGGATGATTTTGAAAACGCTGCGCGAAGAAGTGCTGGAAGCGAACCTGGAACTGGTGCGGCGCGGGCTCGTGCTGTACACGTTTGGAAACGCGAGCGGAATCGATCGCAAAGAAGGTTTGGTTGCGATCAAGCCGAGCGG
>Ga0209006_10006933_pt1 | contig 10234 bp, 7 predicted proteins | sample JacPin_JW_Ref_O2_FD_188567 | JGI IMG/M metagenome (GOLD analysis project Ga0209006, IMG submission 188567) | Forest soil microbial communities from Algoma, Ontario, Canada - Jack Pine, Ontario site 1_JW_Ref_O2 (SPAdes) (version 2) | ecosystem: Environmental > Terrestrial > Soil > Boreal... | reverse complement strand
TAAAGCGGAGTCAGGAAAGTATCATTCTTACCGCAAAGTCCTTGAATCTGTGGTGAAACAGTTCGGAGAACGATTCGGATTCACACCCACCGAACAGGAAGCAGGTTCTTTGGCGGAGTCCCTGAAAGGGTGGGAGCCTTGGCCAGATTCGTTTGGAGCTCTCCGTGAACTTCGGGATCTTTTTCGACTCGCCATTATTTCGAATGTAGACGACGATCTATTCGCGGTTACCGAACCTAAGCTCGGAATAAAATTTAACGAAGTGATTACGGCTCAACAAGCCCAGGCCTACAAGCCGGCACTGAAGATTTTCGACTTGGCTCTGAGCCGCATCGCTGTTCCAGTGGATCGCACCTTGCATGTTGGGCAGAGTCTGTATCACGATGTGATTCCGGCTAAGTCTCTTGGCCTCGCGACGGTTTGGGTGAATCGTCCATCGGCGAGATGTGGAATTGGCCCTGTCAAAGCTGTTGACGCGCGCCCTGATTTCGAGGTGAATAGTCTCGCAGAGTTGGTCTCGGCATGCGCAAAAGTTGGTCCGCCGAAGCGCAGCAAGAGCTGAGTGAATGTCTTCCGCGCTGCAGAAGCCCAAGTAAACTGATTTAGTCTTCGTTTTCCCGATTTTCTTACGCGAGCCTTCACTGCATGGGGCTCTGACATCAGGTAGAATCGACCACTTATGCTGCGTTACTTCACATCCGGAGAGTCGCATGGCGAAGCTCTGGTTGCTTTCCTCTCGGGCGTGCCCGCGGGACTGAAAGTCGATCAGGCGTCTGTCGATCGCGAACTCTGGCGCCGCCAGCAAGGCTATGGCCGAGGCGGTCGTATGAAGATCGAGCGGGATACAGCTCACATTCTCTCCGGTGTCCGTCATGGGCGCACGATCGGCTCGCCAATCTCTGTCCAACTGGAAAACAGGGATTGGAAAAATTGGCAGGAGTCGCTGCCTGTGGAAGAGGGCGATGTCACGCGACACAAAAGGGTGGCATCTCCGCGGCCAGGCCATGCGGATCTGGCCGGCGCATTGAAATATAACTTCTCTGAAGCTCGCTATGTGCTGGAGCGCGCTTCTGCCCGCGAATCGGCAGCGCGAGTCGCTATTGGCGCTATCGCGAAGGCTCTTCTCAGGGAACTGAGTATCGATGTTCTCAGCCACGTGATCTCTGTTGGAAGTGTCTTCCTGCAGGAGAGCGTACCTTGGGAGCAGATTCATGCTCTCTACTCGCAGGAAGAGATCTTGCTGAATTGTGCGAACGCTGCAACGCAGCAACGCATGAAAGATGAAGTGGACAAGGTTCTGAAGACCGGCGACTCCGTGGGAGGGGTCTTCGAAGTGGTCGCTCACGGCGTGCCTGTCGGTTTGGGTACGTACGCGCAGTGGGATGAACGTTTGGATGCCATGCTGGCCGCCGCGGTGATGTCGTTGCAGGCGGTGAAGGCGGTTGAGATTGGCTCCGGCATTACTGCCGCGGCCTCACCAGGTTCTGCGGTGCACGACGAAATTGGCTATCAAAAGGGAACCAAGACGGGTGTGTTCACTCGCGCCAGCAATAACGCAGGGGGAATTGAAGGGGGGGTCTCGAATGGCCAGGAGATTCGCGTCCGCGGGTATTTGAAGCCCATTTCCACGTTGCGGCGTCCCCTGCAGTCCGTGGATTTCTCCACTCGCGAACCGGTGAAAGCGGCGTACGAGCGCTCGGACGTATGCGTGGTACCGGCCGCGGGTGTTGCAGGCGAAGCCATGGTCGCCCTCACTCTTGCTCGCTGCGCCCTCGAAAAATTTGGCGGTGACTCCATGGAAGAAACCTTGCGTAATTTCCGGGGTTACCGCCAACAACTGGAAAACTATTGATGATCTATCCGATTGTGAAGTTCGGAAATCCTGTCCTCGAAAAGCCGTCAGAAAAAGTGACTGTCTTTGACGAAGAACTAAAGAAACTGGTCGAGGACATGTTTGAATCGATGTACGCTGCCCGAGGTGTGGGGCTGGCGGCGCCGCAAATCGGCATTGGCCGCCGGATTGCGGTGGTCGACGTAACCTTCAAGGAGGATCCCAACGCCAAACTGGTCCTTATCAATCCTGAGATCATTCATAAGGAAGGCCGCCACTCGCAGAGTGAAGGATGCCTGAGTATCCCGGACTTTCGCGAAAATGTGAGTCGCGCTAAAGTTGTGACCGTCCGTGCCCAGGATTTAACAGGTGAGGTTTTTGAGAAGACCGGCGAAGACTTGTTGGCCCGCGCTTTTCTGCACGAAACCGATCATTTGAACGGCAAGCTTTATATCAGCCACATCAGCGCGCTCAAGCGCGATTTGATCAAGCGCAAGATCCGCAAGCTGGTCAAAGCGGGAGAATGGTAGAGATTGGGTAGTAGGGTGATTGTGCAATTGGGCAATCGGTGGCGGACATAGCCAGAACCAATTGCTTATCCGATTCATTGATTCCGCAATTCCCGATGCCTCCATCTCTCAATCTCGTTTTTTGCGGCACGCCTCGATTCGCCGTACCCACGCTCGAACGTCTCGTTGAAGCCGGTTTTGTGGTCCGCTTGGTCGTAACGCAACCCGATCGTCCCAAGGGGCGGGGCCTCGAATTCGTTAGCTCTCCGGTTAAGCAGTGCGCTACGCAGCTGGGTTTGCCGATTGTGCAGCCCGAGAAGATAAAAACCAACGATCAATTCAGGACTCAACTTCTCGAAATAAGTCCTGATGCCATCGTTGTTGTTGGTTATGGCCGAATCCTTCCGCAGTGGATGCTTGATCTCCCGCCGCTTGGCAATGTGAATCTCCACGCGTCACTCTTGCCGAAGTATCGCGGCGCTGCCCCCATTCAGTGGGCCATAGCGCGAGGCGAGAGCATCACGGGAAATACCACGATGAAGATTGATGCAGGTCTCGATACCGGGGATATTCTTCTGCAGCAAGAGGTCCCGATCACGCCCGACGACACGGCGGAGACGCTTGCGCCCAGGCTGGCCGACTTGGGAGCGGACCTCATGGTTATGACATTGCAAGGTCTGCAAGCCGGAACGCTTCAAGCTCATCCGCAAGACAATGCGCGGGCAACGCTCGCCCCAATCTTAAAAAAAGAGGATGGCTTGGTCGAGTTTTCTCGATCAGCCTCCGACATTGTAAATCGCCTTCGGGGTTTTCAACCTTGGCCAGCCGCGTATTCGAGATTTCGCGGGAAGAATGTGCAGGTCTGGCGGGCAGGACCCGCCCATCGTGCTCTGCCACAGAGTGAATTGCATGTCGAGGGCGATCGCCTCTTCGTCGGCTGTGGTGAGGGAGAGGCTCTCGAACTGTTTGAACTTCAGTTGGAAGGCAAGAGGAGAACTTCAGCCGCTGACTTTATTCGCGGTTACCGACCGCTGCCGGGCGAGAGGCTTGGTGGATAGGGATCGAATTTCTCCTGCGGAGAGATTCGATCCGTCATACTGGAAGCAGTGAAATCCAAGACTCGCGAATCTCGGCCCGCAGTATCTCCGGCCCGCGCTGCAGCGTTTGACATCCTGCTGCGTATTGAACGCGAGTCCTCTTACGCGTCCGAGTTGCTTCACTCTCGAAATTACGCGTCCCTGAGTACGATGGATCACTCTCTCGCCACCGAGTTGGTGATGGGTGTGCTTCGATGGCAGTCTCTGCTCGATTCCAGAATTGCAGAGGGCTCTGCGCAAGCACTTTCGAAACTCGATCTTGAGATCCTGATTGCTCTGCGGCTCGCCGTTTATCAACTTGGTTGGCTGAGCCGAATTCCCAGCCGAGCCGCCATTAACGAAAGCGTAGAGCTCGTTAAGCGGGCACGAAAACGTTCAGCCGCTCCTTTTGTGAATGCAGTCCTACGTAAGATCAGCGGCGGAAATTTGCAAAGCTCGGAGTTCGTTTTCCCAGAGATCAGTGGGGACTCTACAGAAGAGCTCGCCGCGAGCAGCGCTCACCCGTCATGGATTGTCGAGCGATGGGTTCAGGCCTACGGACTTGCCATTGCCCGAGAGATCTGCGGCTATAACCAATCTGTCCCTGTGACCGCGATTCGTCTTCGTCGGGCTGAAGCGGAGGAGCAGCTCCGTGCCGAGGGAGTTGAACTCGCTCCTGGAGCATTGCTCGCGTCGGCGCGTCGAGTGATTCGCGGGGACATAACGGCCGCGGCCTCATCCCGGGCAGGCCGGTGGATTATTCAGGACGAAGGCTCACAACTGGTTGCAGCTTTGGTCGGTGTTGGAGAACAAATTCTCGAGTGCTGTGCTGCTCCTGGAGGTAAGACGCTGGCGCTGGCCGACCGAAACCCAAAAGCCAGACTGGATGCCGTCGAGCTTCATCCCCATCGCGCGCGGCTGCTGCGGCGTTTAATGTACGCCAATGATGACGTCGATAAAATTAATCAGAACAACATTCGAGTTATCGCTGCGGATGCGCGAAATCTTCCGTTTGCTGCACAATTTGATCGAGTCCTTGCAGACGTGCCCTGTTCGGGTACCGGCACGCTTTCGCGCAATCCCGAAATCAAATGGCGTCTCACCCCGGCAGATCTTTTGGAATTGCAATCCCGTCAGCTCGCGATTCTCCGCTCGGCGATGGCGCGAGTGGCAACCGGAGGTCGTGTTGTCTATTCCACCTGCTCGCTGGAGCGCGAGGAAAATGAAGATGTCATCGAGCGCGTTATCGCGGAGGATGCAACCTTCCGGCTAATCGACTCTGGGTTGGAGCTTCACCGTCTTCAAGAACAAAAAGAACTAGTGTGGACTGATCTTGCGACCCTCACCCGCGGACCTTACTTGCGAACGCTGCCGGGGATTCAACCTTGCGATGGGTTCTTCGCAGCGATTCTTGAAAAAATATAGGCAAGACTCGCGTCTAGCGAACCTGGAAATTAACCACCGCACCCGCCAGAACTTTTTGGCCGGCTGGCGGCGTCTGGAGAACGATGATACTGGCGGGAGCGGGTTGCGCGGGTATCACGGTGATCGACGGATTGTTCTCAAGCGGAATCTCGCTGGGCGCAGGCTGGGCCATGTTCACGTTTCCCAGCCTGAAGCCTGCGTCTTGCAGCGTTCGGCTTGCAACGCCCAGCGGCTGTCCCACGAAACTTGGCATCACATAGGCCAGCGGATCTGACGCTATGCTTACGAGCAGACTAGCTTTCGGGGCGGCAACCTGGTTCGCGTTCGCGGGTGGACTCTGCGCCACCACCTGATCGGCGGGCGTTCCAGGAAACTGCATTTCCGCGGTGGAAGCCAAATCGATTCCACGCCGGCGGATATTCCACTCCGCAGCTCGCTCACTTTCCCTTGTCACATCCGGAATCGTCACTCGCTGCGGTCCCAAACTTTCTGCTACCCGTACTTGCCATCCCCTGCGGACCTTCGCGCCCGGCATTGGCAACTGCGACATGATGTGCCCTTCGGCAATGCTGGGGCTGAAATACTGTCGCTCCACTTCAATCTGCAGTCCAAGGCTGGAGACAGAACGGCTCGCTTCCGGGGGAGTGAGTCCGACGAGAGCGGGTACCTCAACTTCCTCACCGTGAATCGCGAATCGCATTGCGATCAGTGCCGACACCAACGCTACAACCACCAAAACCAGAGCCAGCATCGCGAATCGAAAAAAATCTTTCATAACAAGCAGGGACGAATGTTGACGGGTGCTGTGCACGCCGCATCGGGCGCGTCGACAACCCAGGGGTCAGTGGGTCTCATCAGCCCCCGGCGTCGTGTCCGGCGTATCGACTTTTTGCGCAATCGGGCCGGGAGATTCCGGCGGCGGCTGAAACTGCCCCGGATCTTTTCCCACCATCGCGCTGCTCATGAAGTTCATCCAGATCGGAAGCGCTGCATGTGCTCCAGTTTCTTTTGCGCCCAAGGTTCTCTTTTCATCAAATCCGACCCACACGCCGCAAGTCATGCTCGGGGAAAATCCGATAAACCATGCGTCGGTGAAATCATTGGTTGTGCCGGTCTTTCCACCAATGGGGAAAGGGAGCTTCGCAGCAGCCACCGCTGTGCCGTGTAATACTACGCCCTGCAACATTGAGGTCATGATCCGTGCAGTGCGCGCGCTGATTACATCCTTGACGTCCGGATAATTCTCCTCCAAAACGCGACCTTCGTAATCCGTCACTTTGGTGATGTAACGGGGCGTAACGCGCACGCCGTCATTTGGAAAAACACTGTAAGCGGAAGTTTGCTCCATCAAAGTGATTTCCGCAGAACCGAGCGCAACTGGGAGGTAGGGCGGCAGCTTCGCCGTGATTCCAAAACGCTCCGCATAATCAATAACGGTTTTGATGCCAACTTTGCTGGCCAACTTCAACGCAGGAATATTTCGTGATTGCGCCAACGCTCGCCGCAGCGTGATGATCCCTTCAAATTTATCGTCATAGTTGTGAGGAGAATAAGGCCCAGAGCCGGTCTCAAACGTAACCGGCTCATCAAGAATCGTGTCGTCGGGACTTCCTCCACGATCAATGACCGCAGTGTAGACGTAGGGTTTGAAGGAAGACCCTACTTGCCGTAACGATTGCGTGGCGCGATCGAATTTCGACTCGCTGAAGTCCCGCCCGCCGACCATGGCGTTGATGCCTCCGGTCGTGTTATCGATAGCCACCAGCGCTCCCTGCGCACCCGAGTCCTGTTCCAGGCTGACCCGCGCGGCACCGTTAGGGCTTAGAGACAATATTTTCACGTAGCAGATGTCCCCCGGCCGCAGCAGGTTCTGGATCTTCCCCTGTGTCCATGCAACATCCGCCTGACCCACTGCAGCCGAATAGCGGCCGAACTTCAGAGTGGCGATTCCGATGTCCGAAGAAGTTACCAGAGCATGAATGTACGCATTGACTTCGGGCTCGTCATCCCAATCTGGATGCTGATATTTGTCGATATCATTTCCTTCGGCGACCACATTCTCTAAATGGCCCTTCCATCCATGCCGCCGTTCGTATGCGCCTAGCCCATCGAGTACTGCCTGATACGCGGCCTTCTGCAAGTCAACGTCAAGCGAGGTGTAAACTTTCAGTCCGCCTTCATGCACCTGGTCGGCTCCATACTTATTTTCCAAATAGCGCCTGATCTCTTCCACGAAGTAAGGCGCCAGCGAGTTGGGATCATGCTGCAGACGCAATCCAATCGGCTCGCTTCTGGCGTCGGCGGCCTGCGCGGCCGTGATCTTTCCATCCTCCAGCATTGCGTTGATGACCAGATTCCGGCGCTTCAGCGAGCGCTCTGGATGGTTGATCGGGGAGTAGATGCCTGGTCCTTTGGGTAAACCCGACAGGAGCGCGGCTTCTGGAAGCGTAAGCTTTCGAGCCGGCTTGCTGAAATAAAATTCTGACGCCGCCTCAAAACCGTACACGCCGTGCCCCAGAAAAATCTGGTTTGCATAAAGCGTGAAGATCTGCGGCTTGGTGAATCGCCGTTCGATTTGGATCGCCAGCAATACTTCTTGTACCTTGCGATGAAAAGAGCGATCGGGCGACAGAAAAAGGTTGCGAGCCAACTGCATGGTCAGCGTGGATGCGCCCTGCACTTTGCCGCCCGATTCAACGTCGCGGTACGCCGCTCCTACAATCCGCCAGAAGTTGATACCTGAATGGCGGTAGAAGTCCTTATCCTCGATGGAAACCAACGCGTCCCGCAGCAAAGGGGAGAAGTCATCATAGCCCGCGACTACGCGCCGCTGCAGCGCAAATGATCCGATCACGCGGCCATGGTCGTCATAAAGTTCTGTGATCGAACTTGGACGGTATGCTTCCAGCGCTTCGACTTGAGGCAAATTCGTCGTATAGACCAACAACAATCCGGCGGTCGCCCCAACGAGAGAGGAAATGAGCACTAACAGGCCGAACAGCACGCGGCCCACAAACTTCCGTCCGGCGATCTCCACCTCCGGAAGATCTTCATAGAGCGATTTCATGGCGAGATGCTCTCAGGATAGCAGGGCCCTATATGCTCCGAAAGTCGCCAGAACAGATCGGAAGTCTTTGCTCTTTGGTAAAACAGTCCGAACGCGGAGCCAGGGAATCAGGTGCGCAGAAAAAATCGCGCACCCAATGGGCGCGCGATTGAAAAAACCTATGTCTTTTTAGCTGGCCCGGCTCTTTAACACTTCAATCGCCTTGTGCAGTTGATCGTCCGGCGCATTTTTCGGCTTAGCTTCTGGCTCCTCAACGGACGGCTGTTGCTCTTCTTCGTCGACTATGGCGTTTTCCGTCTCGTCGGCCACCAAAACATTAGGCGTGACCGCGCTTTCCTGGATCGCCTTTCCGCTGGGCGAATAATATTTTGCCACTGAGAGGATCAGCGCTCCGCCATCGGGAAGATCGATGGTCTTCTGCACCGAGCCGTCCCCAAAGGTCTTGTCACCCACAACGTCGCCGCGGGCGTTCTCCAAAACCGCTGCCGCTACAATTTCGGCTGCTCCCGCCGTGCCCTTATTTACCAACACTGCCAGGGGAAGAGAAGTAACCGCTTTGGCGGGCTCCGCATTGAAGGCCTCTCGGGGAAATTTCTGGCCCTGCAGATAGGTGATCGTTCCATGGTTCAGGAAAAGATTGGCAGTGGCAACGCCCTCACTCTCCTCTCCCTCGGAAGCGTTTCGCAAATCCAGGACCAACTTCTTGGCGCCGGATTTTTCCAACGATCTGATCTTGCTCGCAATCTCTTGCGCCTTCCCTTTCGTTAACGCATCGACCTTCACATAGCCAATGCCGTCTTCGAGCATCTTGTCGGAAACCGGGGGAATACTCACTACGTCGCGGGTTATGACCATCTTCTGCGGTTCGGCCTTGCGCGCCCGGACCACCGAAACATTTATGTTCGATCCAGGTGTTCCGGCCAACGCGTCGCGAATTTCCGGCAGCGACATGTCACGGGTGCTCTGTCCTTCGATCGATTCGAAGATGTCGGTCGCTTCGATGCCAGCCTTTTCGGCGGGAGACCCAGGCATGACCGATACGACGTCCGCATATCCGAACCGCTTGGAGACCGTCGCCCCAATTTCTCCCTTACCCTCCGCCTTGTGCGCCTTGAAGGCCTTGTAGGCCGCAGGCGTCAGATAGCTCGAGTTCGCATCGAGGGATTCGACCAGGCCATGCAGGGCTCCGTCCGTCACTTTTGGAATGTTCGGGTCTTCGACGTACTCACTCTGCACGCGGGAGAGTACTTCGCTGTAAACCTGCATTTGCCGGTAGGAGCCGTCATTCGACGAAGCATGTACGCCGCCCAACGAACCTACAACCACAAACAGCAACACGGTAAAGGACGAAACCAAAATCGCAGCTTTCGTTTTCATGGACATCAAATTTTTCGTTTCTGTAAAGAGAGTGACTTTCTTGCGAACTTAGCCTGATTATATCTTGTAGATGCGGCTTTATGCCCTCTGGCTGCTTTTCTTCCCTATACTCCGGCAACCCAAGGAAAATGCGCCGTTTCCCCGGAGTTTAGACGAGCGAAGGTCAAAATGGTCTGGACCTTATTTACGAAGCTGGCTTGAAGTTCAGGGTGATGGTGCTTTGCACCGAAACAGGTCTACCGTTCATGAGGTAGGGCTTGAAATGACACTGTTTCAACGCGTCGATGGCTGATCGTGCGAACACCAGCGATCCCTGCATGAACTTCGCGTCCTGCACTACTCCATCACGCCCGATCAGCACTTGTAAAACCACGCTGCCGCGTTGCCCGCTCGCCTTGGCCGACTCCGGATACGCTGCTTCAATTGGCTGCGCCAGTAAATCCCACAACGTAGATTCCGGAAGTTTCACCGGTTCGATCGACGACATAGCAGCTTCAACAGGCTTGGCCCCGCTAACTTCTGGAGTCATAGAGGCCGTTTGCGACCTCAGGCTCGATGGAATGTTCCCCGGTGCTGCCAGCTCATGTGCCGGCGCGGAATTTCGCTGGGGCGCGCTGATTGAAACTGGCTGTCGCTCTGCGAGAGGCGCTGGTGGCGAAATGGTCTCTTGTGGAGGGGGAACGGCCGAAGAAGTTCGGGCAGGCTCGACCGGCGCACTCGCAACGGGGGCAACTCCGTCGTGACCTTGAATTTGTGCCGCTGGCGTTTGGCTCCCGTCCGCGGCGGCTTGATTCTGATCCGTCGATGCGTTAGCCGGGACTGTCTGCCCGGCAGTTTGGTCCGGATTCTTTACCGGCTTTGCAGTTGGGTCCACGAAGGGAAGGACGCGAATCTGTGAAGGATCCGTGGTTGCATCCGGGATATTCGCCGGCGCCGGGAGCTTGTATTC
>Ga0209006_10006931_pt1 | contig 10235 bp, 13 predicted proteins | sample JacPin_JW_Ref_O2_FD_188567 | JGI IMG/M metagenome (GOLD analysis project Ga0209006, IMG submission 188567) | Forest soil microbial communities from Algoma, Ontario, Canada - Jack Pine, Ontario site 1_JW_Ref_O2 (SPAdes) (version 2) | ecosystem: Environmental > Terrestrial > Soil > Boreal... | reverse complement strand
CCCTCCCCCCTTACCATACATAAAGTATTCCTCATGTTGTCAGCCCATCCAATGGAGCCAGTCTCCGCTATCCCCGTCTCTGCAACCTCCTCTCCAACCATATCTCCTGCCCCAATCCTCGTTTTCACCTCTCACCGTCTGTCAAACGCTACTTCCCATCCCACGTTCCCTCCATCTTCTCCCGTTTACATCTCTCCGGAACCAACCGCCCACGTCTGGCCCCCAATTTCTTCCGATTCCTCTCCTCAACCAACCACCACAGCAATTCCACCGAGCCAAGATGGCTCTACCTCTAGTATAGCTTTCAGCGCTAGCACAGTCCAGGTCCGTTCCCAACGTCACCAGTGTGGCAGTTCTATGTGGGCGCTGACAGTATCTACCCAGCCCCCAATCGTTCACACTACCTCTCCGGAATCGTTCACATCCGACGTTCAAGAACAAATTCCCCATCAACAGCCAATATCACCCGACTCTCTGAAATTACACCCTGTTCGCGTTAAGCACGAACGCACTCTATCCGTACCCCGTTTCCGTTTCGGTTCACGAAAAACATCTTTTAATGCTGCTACAGCTGCAATGTTAACTTCACCAACTGTACCAGTTTCCCCATGTGGCACACCCAATGAGCCCCACCACTCTCACTCAATATCCAAGCATGGGCCTCTTCATGACCTTAAACGCTTCCTTAACCATCACATCCCTCACCAACACTACCAGACTTCTTCTCTTTCACCTTCCACATATACACCTCCGGAATCCGACGATCGCACAATCGAGCCTCACCAATTCCCCTCAGAGCAATGTCGGGGTCCCCATTTCGACAACCCCACGGAGGCTGTGACAACTACATCGCAGTCCGTCACACCTAAACAGGCCGTCGCGGCGCCCAAGGCAGCATCTGGAAGTAACTCACTCACCCCAGATCAGAAAGCACATCATCGAGAATCAAGACTGAGCGCTTTCATGCGCAAGGACAAGGAAAAGGACAAGAAGGTAAAAGGAGCCAACAAATCTCCAAGAGAACACACTCCTTCTCCTACTCACTCCCGCAGTTGCTCTCCGTCACCTTCTAATACGAACCAATCGTTACCCTCTGCCCATAGTAGTCACAGCCAATCACGCACCTCAGGGCAGTCAACGCCTTTTGTTTCGCATGCGGCGCAGAACGGACACCACATCCACTCACTTCCTGACGCAACACATGCGCACTTATCGAAAAAATATGGCAAATGGGGCCGTGTCTTGGGGTCAGGCGCTGGTGGTACTGTTCGTCTCATCAAAGCTAGCAATAAGAATGGTGGTAATATATTTGCCGTGAAGGAGTTCAGGCCAAAACGCACCGGGGAGAGTGAGAAGGAGTATCAGAAAAAGGTTACGGCAGAGTTTTGTGTTGGCTCGACCCTCAAGCATTGCAATATCATCGAAACCGTCGACATTGTCTCCGAACACGGCCACTATTACGAGGTAAACAATAGCTGTTACATATTTATTAACTGGAGCTTGACATCACTGGCAGGTTATGGAGTATGCCCCTTTTGACCTGTTCAGCGTCGTCATGTCAGGAAAGATGTGCCGGCCAGAGATTTATTGTGTCTTCCGCCAAATATGCGACGGCGTCGAGTATCTCCATGAAATGGGTCTTGCACATCGTGACCTCAAGCTCGATAATTGCGTCATGACGACTGGCAATGTTGTCAAGCTCATAGACTTTGGGACGGCCACTGTTTTCCATTATCCTGGCAAGGCACAAACACCGGCAACAGGCATTGTTGGTTCTGATCCGTATCTCGCTCCTGAAGTTCTCAGCAAGAATCCGTATGACCCCCGCAAGACCGACGTGTGGAGTGTGGCAATCATTTTCATGTGTATGGTTCTCAGACGCTTTCCGTGGAAAATTCCTGACCCCAAGGTGGACCCGAGCTTCCGCGCGTTCGTGAATGCTCACCCCGATCTGTCCGTCAAGCCTCCACCCAGAATGCCCAAGATGTCTAAAGCGGTCCCCGTCGATCCGGATGTGGCCAGCACGTCGTCCGATAACTCCACTGTAAATGAGATCCCCTCTGGCGTATCTGGACTGTCGACGGAATCGTCCTTGAGTTCTGTTCAACTGCGCCGAAAAAAGATTATAGACTCGTTGCAGCAAGGCCAACCGTCGTCCCGCAGTACTGCTACGCTGCCTACTCTAGTCCACGGTAAAGCAGGCGAAGACCTCCCGCTACGCTCGTCGGAGAGCCCAGAGATGGATGAGTCTGTCCTCAAATTTGCGTGTCCTGGGAACTCGACAGAATCGCTACCACTCCCTTCGAGCCCGCCTTTCGAAGCCAAGATCTCATTCCCCTCGCCACCTGTAGCTGACCTCGTGGATGTTGTGGAGGTCATTACGTTGAAAGAGGATTCGGATGGGCTGGAAGAAAGCTCGATGACCACCCTGAACCACGACGAGACGATCAAAGCCAGTGATTGTGCGATGCGGAAAAATCCGACCATGGATAACAAGAAACGACAACGTACCGATAGCACCGAGACCTTCAGCGGCGGTGGTGCCGAATCCATCTTCCGACTCCTGCCTCGAGAAACACGACCAGCCCTTCGCCGCATGCTTTTCGTGGAGCCAACGGGACGGTGTACGCTCACTGATCTTCTCAAAGGTAGAGGCAAGACTAGCGGGCTACTTTGCGGATGTCGCACAGTTGGTGGAGTGGACACGCCACCTGGAGGCCACTGCGAGGACCATGATTGCGACCCAGAAGACGAGGACGACGGAGACGAGTGGCTCAAAAGTATCACGCCGTGCTCGACTGTTGGAGTGTCACCTCAGCACATGCACATAAAAGTGACGGTTGATGAGAAGCCGAGTAGGCGCAAGTTTTTTTAACCTTCTACATTTCGTTCTTGCTTGTAAGTATATGTATCTATCTCCACATAGAGTCTATCCGTGCTCGTTGCATAGCTCGTGGCTGGGCAGTGAAGTATTGGACATCCCATCTGGACAAAAATCATCAACTTTCATTCAATTCGTGCTGCATGAACCCGGACAGTGTACAATTACTTCGGAATAACTTTGAAAGGCTGATCATATGAGTGATACAACTGTCATCTGGCATCGCGCAACACCGCAGTCGTTTCCCAAACGTACTGAGGTGAGACTCGTTTCATATTGTCATTCGTTAGATACATCATTGTCGTTGTAAACCAGTTCCCACTTTCACTCAGATGTAGTCATATGAATGGTCGTGTCCCTAACGTACTGAGTTCCCATTCACACAGTGCAGGGTGACTACAGCAAGAACCAAATCTGCGAATCAACTAAGCGGTTGCTGGTCTCACAGCTCATCTCGGGTTGGCTCCTCTCGAGTTGGTTGAGTATGATCGGAGTCGTCGGAGTCGTCGGAGTCCTGCGAAGCCTTTTTCTTAGCAGCGTTGTGATCTGTCTCCTTGATATCGAAGCCAGCGGCACGAAGAGCATCAACGAGAGCATTATCGTCATCTTCCATGTCACCAATAGGTATATCGATGAAAAAGAGATTTGCGTCATCGAGGTGATCAGTGATAACCTGCGGGTACTCTCCCTCTGGTACGTTTAGTCCTTTATGGCTCATGAACGCTTTTACTGCGCGTTGGATCATGGCGGTGAGGGCTTCTTCGGATTGTTGTTGGGATTCGGGTTGATCCTTTTGGAGCGGTGGGTTTACCGCTAAGGTGGGTTTTCGGCGTGGGAGTCGGTAGGGCTGATCGGCTTCGGGTAGGGACCCTTGATCAACATGAATGTTGGCGTCTGAATCTACGATTTCACGACAGCGGATGACAGCCTCCTCGCGTGATTGGAGAGGTGATTTAAATCCGGGCTCGCCACATAGCCGTGGCGTGTTGATGACGAGGACATAGGAACAGGTCTTGGCTTCTTTGACGAAGAGTATGGTATCCGTCATGGTCATGGAGCAATGGAACTAGAGGTGGAGATCATCAGGTTTCATGTTTTTTTTTATGTATAGAATCCGCGCCCATGGCAGGCGGAGAGGAGATGCCGAACCTGAATTTCTACTTCTCTGCTTTGGCCGGTCTTGTCGCAAATGCTACCGTCGCCCCATCTCTGAACGAGGTACCGGGATCCAGCCTCACGGGCGAGCTCAAGATTCGTCGCTAGGGCAGATTGTTCTGCTAACGTAAGGTCGGCGCCGGGTTCTGGAGTTGGAGGAGCTCGTCCGAGGGTATAGGAGGCGTACTTTATATAACGGATGCTAATCAGAATACCGGCGTGTGAGCATTTCCTACGCTTACCGCGGGGTCTTCCTTGGGGTGATATCCACCTGAATTAGCAATCAGCATTAGTAACTAACGGCTAATTAAAAGTGCCGATGGCAAATACCGGGAGGGTGTGGGTGTGAATGAGGGAGTTCCCTGAATTGTCGAATTTGTTCATTATGACAATATGAGTAAGTGAACCATCCTTGTCGGTGCTAATAATTGAAGGGGTGGGGAAGATCGACGGGAAAGAAGCGAAGGAAGTCAGTGACGCACGTATAAGCAAGTTCCCGAAAGAGGCTGTAGAAGAGACCAACTTCGGACAGGTGTCACCTCAGTGTCGGGATCATCTTCCGGGGGCGGTGGGTGGCTGTGTGGCTGTGGAATGAGACATAAATAGGAATAGAGAGGCCCTATTTTCATAAACTCCAACGAAAGTGGGGGTGTCTGGAAAGGAAGCGACTGTGCGTAAGTCATAATGATCGGCGAAGAAAGGTAGTCATTAGGATGACCGACATCTGCCAAAGGACCAGGATTGTGCCCGGTACCGATTTCTTTTAGAGGTGAGACCTGGTCGTCTTCTTTCCAGGGTTCGCCCAAAAACTCTAGCTCGCCACCTCGCAGTCCATGCTGTAGCCATTTCTGTGCTGTATGATTGAGAAGAGGTAGTCCATTGAGAAAAGATACACGATATTTTGGGAATGCATATGTATCCTCTGGTCGATGAAGGAGACGAGGTGTTGCGAGAGGGAGGAGGGAGGAGAGGAGGAGAGTGAGGGAGATGGGATACATTGGCGAAGATCTAAGGTGTTGGTCACTCTAACGCCACTGGATAGCCGTGCCGAGATACTCCGAATCCGCGGCTTCAAAGTTTGGATCTGGAATCGAATCGGACGGAGTTACGGGGAACTGGACGGACAGGTGCCGATCGGCGGTGAAAAATAAAATAAAATAAAATATATTCCTTTCTGACACTGAACCGGGCCATTCCAACCAAATTTGAAAGGTGATTACGTACGGGCGTCTCCGAAAAAAGAAAAAATATAAATAAATAAAAAATAAATAAAATATTTTAACAAACAATACAAATTATACAAATTCGTCCCAATTTGGTAGCGGTCTAATTCATTAAATAAAAACGAAGTCTTCATAACCTTTTCCCCGCTTTTCTCTCTCAATCCCCTTCCTCTTAACCAACGCGTCCATCTCTATCTCATCCCCCATTCACAATTCGCCAATGGACTCGTCCCTTCATACTCACCACACCACATTCGACGACGAATTCGAACCAAATCTGCCAGGTCCCACCCTCCGTACGTGATCGCCATCTTATCTCTCTTTTTTCTAATTCTACCCATTCTACCCGATAATCCCTCACACTCATCTCTTTTTTTCACAACCCAGACGCTCCCGGTGTTGACGATCCCCAACCCAAACGCGGTCGAGGTAGACCCAAGGGTAGTAAGAATAAAAAAAATTCATCAGCAACAGCCCCAGCACCCACCTCCCCTGGTTTATCGGGCTCAGAGGGGACAAAGAAGAAGCGAGGAAGACCACCGAAGGTATCTATTATTTTATTCTACCTCTTTCCTCCCCAACTTTTACTCATTTCTTACCACCAAAGGATAAGAAAGCAGAAGAGTCCGCTACTGAAGCAGAACCTACACCTAAGCGAAAACGCGGACGTCCTCCTAAAAATCCTAAACCAGAGAATGGCGACGACGCCGACGCAAATGGGGACGCAGCGGAGTCGAGTTCCAAGAGGAAGCGGGGCAGACCTCCGAAGCAGATTTAACTATTTGCTTTTTTTTTTCTTCCTTTCTTTCGTTTCGCCTATCACTGCTTTCTGCTGCTTTCCCTCTTCACTACCTCCTCTATATATCATTTCACCTGTAGCTCATGAACGTTGCTCCCCCTCCTCCATCCTCTCCTACACCCACGCTCATGCACGACAAATCTTTTGTTTTATTCTTGTCCCCGCACCATGACTCATTAATTATACGTCGGTCCGTGAGCATGATGTTTTCATACAACAGACCTACATTTACAATAGACGAATTGAGGAATTTACTTGTGATGTTCAATCAACAACTTACTGATGATCGATTCGGAAAATGCTCGAGGCATAATCCGAATTAATCTCCGCCAATAACCCACTAAGAGAAAAAAAGTCTAGATTTCGGGACTCTCCTGGGCCTGAACTCCCCTCCTGATCAGCCCGCTGTCGTCCAACGACAGAACTTCTTCCCGTACCGATATGCCGGGAGAGAATGAAAGACTTTGGCGATCACCTCCGTCCGAGCGGACGACAGGTAAACCAACCAACAGCCAATACCCCAACCACTCCGAGAATACCTGCACCTCTCAAAATTCGCGACTGTCGGCCTGCCAACCTCTTCGCCGTACCATAGCTAACATCAGGACGGAACGTGATCATCGTATATAATGGAATCCAGCCGCTAGGCGCTTCGGAGGGGAATGTCACGCGCGACAAAAGGGCAGCTGAACCCTGTGAATTTTTCCCTCTTGAGCTTAGTGAAAAAAGAAAGTTATCAATTGTCTTCATCAACATATATGCCGGTGTCGTTACTGAATGACGCATTTCGACACTATGTCACCGTATCCGAAAAGTCGTCTAAACAGGAGATATTGCTGTGGAAAAGAGGTAGTAGTGCTTACTAGTTGTCCATAGCCAGATCACAGATAGCCACCAAATCTTCGTGCCTACTATCGGAATAACGCATCAACGCGCGAGCCAATCGATCATCGACGAAGTTATCGGATCTTGAAGCCAATGACTCATCAGTGGACCCTACACCCTCTTCCTGTAGTAATATCTGCAAGATTCTGACGTCTTCCAGACCGCAGTTCAGCCCTTGACCATAAAAGGGCACCATGGAGTGAGCCGCGTCACCCAGGAGGATGGCACGATCCTTGTAATGATACGGTTTGAGCTATTATGGCCCAGACGTGTTGAGTCGACGGCGAGTTAAACTCCACAAAGATAACAGCGTGTGCACACCCACCTTCATGGAAATAAGGGGACTTCGGGGGTTCCGCCTAAAGTCCTGTAGTAGGGTCGTTTCCCCAATTATAGATGCTGCGTCAGGAAAATGATGTTTGAACCACGTCAGAGTCGCTTCTGGAGAGTCCATGTGGTCAAACTCGGTGGTGGGTGCGAAGAGAGTACAGGTAAATGTTTTGTCCTATCAGATTTGGAATCGTGAATGAGGGCCTCGAATGAGATATGTAATGTGTGTACTTTGTTTGGTAGCGCGATGAGCATGAAAGAATGGCGAGGCCATATGTGGAGATGATTCTGATCCAGGAGGAAACAAGACTTGCCATCTTTATCTAAACCTGCCGGCATTTTGAGTTCAATGTACTCATGTGGGATATATTCTTGCTGGTAATTCATTCTGAATCCAGTGGTGTTTTTTTTTGGAGACAGAAGTCAATCTAAAACGCCCATAACAGACGCGCAAACAAAGAAGAACACACCGCACTGCCCTCATTAACTGCCGCCTGACAACAGAATGACTACCATCTGCACCGACGCAAAGATCGAAGTCGACCAAAATATCCTTGCCTGCGTCAGAGTCATGGATGCGCATGGTTTTCTGATCGAAGTCAACGGACTGGACTTTGTGGCCAAAGAGGGTACGAATATTTGGCACTGCTGACGCTTCGTCTAATAGCCCCTCATTAAGCAGCGCTCTGTCGATCGAATTGATGCACTGGAAAAGAGGGAATGATCAACCACACGGGCGCCTCAATTGACGCCGAACAAAAGTAGACCAGAAGGTCCAAACGTTTTCGGTCATAAACTGACTGACCTGTCCGTCTTTGTCGTACAATTGACTGTGTGTGTTTCCGTGTATGTCGTGGATCATCCTGCCACGCATGGGAATCACCGTCTTAAGAAACCGGTTTGCGGCGGCGGGGTCGACAGACTCGATAGCCGCGATTCCTCGCGAAGAAATAGCTAAATTAATGGACCGCTGCTGCGCAGCTACCTTCGAGGAATGTAACCTCAGGTCTGGTGGGAATTGATGTTTAAAATAATAAATAAATAAATAACAAGAATTAATACCGAAAATGCACATACCAGGTCGACCTTCGTAAATTTGAACATGCCAACCATTGCGGGCGAGTGATATTGCTGCCAGACAACCGACTGGACCAGCGCCGACGACGACCGCATTCCGACCGGTTGCTTGAGTCATGCTTTCCTGTCTGGAAGTTAGACTGACAGGATGGTGGCGAACTCGTTGCATAATTGTAACGTAGATCAGTGCATCGAAATCTGATCTAATCTTGATTGTGATTTCCCAAAGTCAGTTCAATTATGACAAAAAATCAGAAACAAAGAGAGAAAAAAAAGGACCAACCACGAAGTGTAACGATGTCACTGTGTTCGAGCTCACCACACAACGACGGCGACCTTTCGAGCGTTCCTGTGCCCAATGCATTCGCACTTCCCACAAACGATTCAATCGGGGCTAGCCGATGTGCAGATCGAGGTTAGTCCCCAATGGGTTAAAGCCTTTTTTTTTCGCACTGTTGACAATCTTTCTATTTCACGGCAATCCATCAATCACAGCGAACGAGCCATGCACTTACTTGTGTGGAAACTCTCTAGGTCCATTGCCAATCCGCTCAGAGGCACTAGTCGAGGAGGAGTTCCAAGTATGGCGCACACGGTGGGCATCATCTTGATCTCGTCTTATTACGCCACGACTTGAGCTAATTCTATCCGTAAACCACCCACACTCAAATCCATCCAGTGCTGTTAGCGGCCATTTCTCTCATCCACATGGTAGGCAATGGAGCACCATCACCGATCATGTCACACCCCTCCTCGCGGAAATTGTGGGTGAGTCCAGATAATTACATACAATTTTGACCCTTAACCGGTGCTTTTTTTTTGTTTCATCAGGTGCGAAGGAAAAAGAAGTAGCATGCATGAGCACGCTGACCTCAAATTTACACCTCATGATGACCACGTTCTACAAACCAACTCCGGAGCGATATAAAATCCTATGTGAGGCAAAGGCATTTCCCTCGGATAGAGTAAGTAAGCTCGATCCCCATTCAACCCTCGCACATTAAATACTTCTTTTTGCTGAAATAACGGATCCCGCACAGTATGCTTTCACGTCACAAGCGCTATTGCATGGCCTAAACCCCAAGACTGCCATCCTTGAACTCTCGCCTCGAACAGGCGAATATGCCCTGAGAGAAGAAGATATTTTGGACACAATCACGAAACAAGGCTCCTCAATCGCTCTCGTCCTTTTTAGTGGCGTCCAATACTATACTGGGCAATGGTTTCCAATGGAATCTATTACTCGTAAGGCTAAAGAACAGGTGAGTAAGAAGGCTGCAGGGGTTACGTATACGTATGCCGTTCCAAACGGTGTTTCCTGAACATGCGATTTAATTATTCCCTCCCTTTCTTGATCGTTCTCGAAAAATTCATTTTAAAATTGGCTCTTTTACCTAGGGATGCATGTGCGGTTGGGACCTTGCGCATGCGGTAGGAAACGTGCCGCTTTCACTGCACGACTGGGATGTCGATTTCGCCGTCTGGTGTTCCTACAAGTTCTTGAACTCGGGACCTGGTGGCATTGGAGGATTATTCGTCCACGAAAAATGGGACGAAGTCGAACGACCCAAGTGCGAACATCTTCTTTCCTCAATCATTTTGACGTCATCTCTTACGTTCAATAATTTTTCTCGCTTCCCTGTTTTTTTTTCTGTACCAAAGACATGCAGGATGGTGGGGCAACCTTCCCGCCACACGCTTTTCCATGTTGCCTGATTTCTCGCCTGTGTTGGGCGCCCAAGGTTATCAACAATCAAATCCATCCGTTTTCGCCACGGTATCTCTTTTGGGCTCTCTCCAAACGTTCAAAGAAACTGGCATGATGCAAGCCCTCAGAACGCGATCAATCCGGCTAACAGGGAAGCTGGAAGCTTTTCTCATTCAG
>Ga0209006_10006930_pt1 | contig 10236 bp, 6 predicted proteins | sample JacPin_JW_Ref_O2_FD_188567 | JGI IMG/M metagenome (GOLD analysis project Ga0209006, IMG submission 188567) | Forest soil microbial communities from Algoma, Ontario, Canada - Jack Pine, Ontario site 1_JW_Ref_O2 (SPAdes) (version 2) | ecosystem: Environmental > Terrestrial > Soil > Boreal... | reverse complement strand
CAGCAGATTCGCTTCAACTTGCTTAGCCGCGCGGAACGCCAGCTCGACATGGGCGCGGTGCATGGGATTACGCGTCTGGAATGCCACTACTTTGCGCCAGCCTACGCGAGCAAATTCGGCACGCAGTTCAGCCGGAGTAAAACGAAGATTGCGAAAATCGTAGTGCGACGGAATCTGCAGCCCTTCGAGCTTGCCTCCCACGTACCAGGGATTCGCCTTGTTCATTACGTAATCCGAGCCGGGATGAGCATTGCTGGTGCTGCCGAAAACCGCTTTGGCTTCGGCTTTGCGGTCGGGCTGCCAGATTTCTTCGACATTCAGCACGGCCAACATCACGCCTTCCGGATCCCGCAGCGCGATCTTGCTGGTGCGGGGCGTAAGTTTCTTGGCAAATTCTTCGCTGACATCGAGAGTCACCGGCATCGGCCACAAGGTCCCGTCAGCTAAACGCATGTTGTGGCAAACGCCTTCGTAGTCGGCGCGCGTCATAAATCCACGCAGCGGAGAAAAGCCGCCAGTGAGAAGTAATTCGAGATCGCAAAGCTGGCGCCCGGTCAGATCCCACGAAGGCCACTCTTTGGAATGAGCTTTCAGTTCGGCGATTCTGTCGGGTTGAGCAATGAGCTCAATAAGTTCTCCGCCGTGCGGCGGAATGAGATGGCTGGTCGAAGCGGTCAAGCGCTGAGCCTCCTGAGTGTACGGTTATTATGTCTACTACGTTTATTGCCTTTACCTAGATTGCTCTCCGGCGTTCTTGCGCCCGTGAGGCGTCGCCATTGCACAAATTCTTGTGGGAGAGGAAATCCCGAAAAGATACCTACCAGATTAACACTTTCTTGGGCTCTCGAAACTTACGTATCTTTTTGCAGGCTGCAGTATTGGAGAAGCAATCGTAGGTCCTTCAGTTGGAAACTGATCCGGCTAAGTATATGGCATCGTTAGTCTTCGAGGACTATTGGAGACCTTTAGCTGCGTTGGTGCTGGTTGACTGCAAAAAATTGCAACTTGGGATAGCCGTTTCGCCACTGTTGCCGTTTGTCGGACTACTATAAAGATTAAGAAGATTAATGCCTATCTAAATATTCGCGCAATATGGCCACAATCCTCGGGGCGGCTTTTCCATCCCAAAGCGGAGGAACCGGGAACGAATGCGCGTCTTTCTGCAGGATCGATTTAGCGGCGGAAAGTATGCGATTCGGGTCCACTCCCACCACCTGATTCGAGCCGTGCTCGACCGTCGCAGGACGTTCTGTGTTCTCGCGCAAAGTGAGGCACGGTATACCAAGGACGGTCGTCTCTTCTTGTATTCCCCCGGAATCGGTTAGAACCAAACGCGCATGGTCGTTGAGGGATAGCAAATCCAAATATCCAAGCGGTTGCAGGGGAACGATTCCCGCATTCCGTGTTCCTGCATCGGCCAGATATGCCTCCAAACCAAAGCGCGCAATGTTTTTTCGAGTGCGGGGATGAATGGGGAAGAAAATCGGAAGGTCGGCGGCAAGCGTTTTGACTGCACCAAGAATGCCGCGCAGGGTTTCGCGATGGTCCACGTTGGAAGGTCGATGGAGGGTGAGCACGCCATACGGTCGAGAGCGGCCATTCTGGCGCAGATTGAGGTGGTCGCGAATGGTTGCATTCCGGGCAAGTTCGCGGTGCCTGAGCAGGGAATCGATCATAAGGTTTCCCACCAGGAAGATTCTCTCCGCCGGTGCGCGTTCGTGTTTCAAATTGTCGACGCCGCTTTGCTCGGTGACGAAAAGCAAGTGGGAAATCGCATCGGTCAGCTTGCGATTAATTTCCTCGGGCATAGCCATGTCAAAGCTGCGCAGTCCGGCCTCGACGTGCGCCACTTCAATGCCCAGCTTCACCGCTGTAAGAGCTGCTGCGATGGTGGAATTTACGTCGCCCACAACCAGCACCATTTGCGGCTTATAGTCGAGCAAAACCGGCTCAAGACCTTTCATGATTTCGCCGGTCTGCACCGCGTGGCTGCTCGAACCGATTTGCAGATTCACGTCAGGTCTGGGCAGACCGAGGTCCGTGAAGAAGTTGCCGGAAAGCAGTTCGTCATAGTGTTGGCCGGAGTGGACCAGGCGGTGTTCGATCTCAGGAAACTTCTTCATCTCCTCAACCAGAGGAGCGATTTTCATAAAATTAGGGCGCGCGCCGACCACGCTGAGGAGTCGGATCATTGAAATATTCCGCGACAGGTTGAATAGAGTTTCATAACTCTGGAACAGTGTAGAGCACCTTGGCAGTTTTGCTAGGCTACTCCACCTCGCTGTTCATTGAGAATTAATAGTTAGATCATTTGCCTAAAAAGTGGTTTGAAACGTGCACCTATAGTTTCGAAGTCCCTCTCCGCACCGGCCTGTTATGTAAATTGTTCAAGCCTTTCCTGTAGCCACAGCAATTTTGACCTAGGGTGTTCACCTGAGAGAGACGAAAGATCTCCCATTTCAGCTGTGAACAAATATCGCGCCTTGCCGTGAACTCAAAAACGCGCCCTCGCCGCTTTGCGAGCGCAGGGCCAGGGAAAGTTGTCGTACCGTCCTACCATCTGGAGTGTCGAACGGCCTCAGTTTATGGCCCTTTTGTGCTCCGAGTGGCCTTTCGCGCCTCCAGGGTACTCGCTTTCATGGGGTCGTGAGCAAAGGTATCGTGATTCTGGAAGCCCCCTCTTCCCCGCACGCAAATGCCTGTGGAAATAGCTGTTCTTCGGTCACAGCTATTTTCGGCTCAAAGTGGCATCGTGGATGCAAGACAATTGGAAACATCCCAGTTGAGAGTGGTTTGTAGGCGAAAATCTAACCCAGGGGGGCTTGTGATGACGGAGCAGTCCGTTCGGCTTGGACCGCGCGAACAGCAAATCGTCGAGTTGCTTTTACAAGGATGTGACAACGCCGAAATCGCCAGCCAGCTGAAAATGGCCCGCAGGACCGTAAAAGCTCATTTCAACCGGCTGTTTCTCCGGTTTGGCATTACCGGCGGAATCAAGCGAGTAAAACTCGCGACCCTTTTATATAGGAGGCAATCATGTTTGCAAACGAACGATACGGTACCCGTGTCCCCAGTCAACGGGAAAACCGAGTCATCGAGCTTGTCGCACAGGGCTTGAAGAACCGGGACGTAGCCGACGCTATTGGCACGACCGAACATGTCGTGAAGAACTATCTGCGTGTCATCTACGACAAGCTCGGTCTGTGGAATCGCGTAGAACTCGCTCTGTGGTATGAGTCGCGCAGGGAACCACAGCTTCCCGCTTAATCGAAGAAGCTCGGATCAGCAGAGCGCCATCTGGGGCCGCGGCATTACCCGCGGCTCTTTTTCATTTCATTTCCGCTTCACTGACAACCAAAGGCCTGCAGATTGCGAAGTCGTTGGGCGGCCGAAGTTTTTCCTTTTCGGGCCGCCACATCCAGCAGCAAACGCGCCTGATCGCAGCTTTTTGGAATCCCATCTCCCCGCAGATACAAATCGGAAAGAACCAGCGTCGCGGTTACGTTTCCTTTACCCACAGCCTTCCACAGCCACTGCGCAGCCTCTCGATTGTCGCCAGCCGCACCTGGGTGGTTTCGATTCAGGTATTTCTCAGCCGTGGCCAACTCTTCAGCGCCGCCTTGCCCGCTGCCAACGTCGGATGAACTCGCCCCAACGGGAATTGCCGGAGGCGCTGGCCGCGCCTTCACGGGTTGGGCTTGGTGAGCAGTCGTTTCCGTTGGATTTTGGCGTTCTGCTTGATTTTGGCGCTCCGCCACACCGGTCTCGGAGGGACGAGGCGGCGTTGCCGGGTTGGAAGTTGCCGCCGGGGTCGAGCGCTCTGTCGGCAAAACATTTCGCGAGTTCGCAGCAGCCGCTGGCGGTGGTGCCGACGGTGGCGCGTCCGGGATCACTCGTGAGGGCGCGGATTGCGAGGTGTCCCCCGGTCCAGGAGTTCCATTTCCGTGCCACTTCATGTAAACCAATCCGGCCAGAATTAGAGCTACCGCGATCCCGATATAGAGCCGCAATCTATAGGGCGCAGCCTCAGATTCTTGCGCGAAATGCGGAAGATCACTTTCCGAAACTCGCCATTCTGCCCCATAGGACGCGGCCCGCGCATGGTCGCCGTGATTTGGGTCTACAACGGCGTGATATACATGGGATTGGTCATCGGAGGAAGATTCAGACTCCGCCCAGTTCTCATCCCCATTAGCCTCCGGTTCTTCCGAGACCGCTGAGTTGCCACGAAAACTTGGTTCGTTTGACTCAGGCAGAGATTGCAATGCAGCCCCGCACATTCCGCAAAATCTCTGTCTGGTTGGATTCTCTGCCGAACAAGCCGGGCAGGTTCGTTGCGGTTCGTCGATTGTTGACCATGGCCGTCGCAGGTATTCAGGCCCATCCTGCTCTCCCGGCATTTCGTGCGTGCCCGGTCTTCGCTCCGGCGCGGCCCGGGGAGAGGATGATTCCGCCGAACCATTCCCCTGAAGTTCCCGCACCAAATCGGAGATAGCCTGTCCCCGCTTCTCCGGCGGAGTGGTGAAATAGACCTCGGCCCAGCGTCCCATGTTGCCCGCCAGAAGCGGATTTAATAGAGGATTCAACTCAGCGTCCGGTAAGATATCTGCCTCGGTCTTGTCAGTTGGTTGCGACACGCGCACTCTCCCCAAAGCGGACTACATATGATTGCACTACTGCGTCAGAAGGTTGTCAATCGGGCCCTGCGGTGGTTCCGGAGAATGAAGTAAATCCAGCGAAATCAGTCGCATGCCTTGCGGTCTGCGGGCTCGAACTGGTCCAGTTGGGCATTGCGCTGCGAGGAAATTCTGCCTTTCGCGGTCTTGCCATAGAGATCCGAGCCAGGGCAGTAGTACAGCGCGGTGTGGAGATCAACCCAGACTTGTATATCAGGATTACCCTTGTATACGGGGGCGTCGGGAGGGTCCGCTACCCCCAGGCTGATCAACAGCTTATCGAAGGCCGAAAGGTCGGCGTCTGGGGAAACCCGCTTCCGTCGATTGGTGACGCTATTTGCGCCTGCGCCCTGGCCCGTCGCCGTTACAGGTCCGTCGGACCATATGCCCCGCGCCACGACGATTACTAATACAAGTGCGACCGCCAGATAGAGATATCCCCGATGCTGCCGCCAGAGGCGTGCGACAGCGTTAGCCTTGTGCGTGACTACCACCGACTCCAGAAACGCGCGCGCTTTCGCTGCCGAAGTCCAAATCATTTCCTGTGGATGTTGCGTGACCAGGGCAGTGGAGCTCACCTGTGCGCTGTTTTCGAGGACCGGTTCGTCCAGCGAGGAAGATTCTTCTTTTTCTCCTCGCGGGACTGCGGCGAATAATTCTGAAGGAGAAATTTCTTCGTCACCCTCCTCAAACGAAAACCGGACCGGCGGGATAACAGGATCTTCGACTTGGGGAAATTCTATGTGGCCGTCGTCCTCGAAAGTTTTGGGCGTAATTGTTTTTTCCACGGAAGCGATCTCGTCCACATCCGCTATTGTCGCCGAATTCATTTGCTGGCGGTGCCACGCCGATGCAAACTTGCTCTGCATGCTGGAAAGTGCGTCTTCTTCGGCCCGCGCTGCGCCACAATTCCCGCAAAATTGTTCTTCCACTAACAAACCGTTCCCACATTTCCAGCAGGGGAAGGTTCCCGAAGGCGTTGCAGTGGGAGTCTCTCGCGAGTTCTCAACCGCCGCCGGTCGAACCTTTGCCATTCCGGCAAGATCTGGTTTGAGGCGCTCGATGGCTGCCATCATGGTGGATCGTTCGGTCGCCACGGATTTTTTTAAATTGGACTGGGCATCGCGACTGAGTGCTTCGGTCACCAGTCCGGCCATCAAGTGACAAGTGTGGATGTCGTGTTCAGCGAATCCAAAGGTCCGGTCGAAATAAAGTTCAAGAGCTCCGACGACGTCGCCGTCATGGTAAATTGGCACCGCGATTAGCGACAGAACGCCGCGTTTAAGGCAAGGGCTCGGGTCGAATAATTTCTCCGCCTTCACATCCTCGGTGAGCGTGACTTGCCCGGTAAATACGGTGCCCTGGCAGATCGCCGACTCTATTGGCACCTCGCTGTCTACCGGAAATGCCGAAGAACCGGTCGAAGCACGATAGCGTACGTTTTTCCCCTCGACCATTGCAATCGCCGATCCGCTCGCCTTCGTAATGCGGGAAACACTTTCGGCGACCAGAGTCATCGCTTTATCCAGTTCAAGATGGCGAATCTGAATCTGGTGCTGTGCTTCAACAATAGCCGCTAGAGTGGGAGCATAGTCAGCCCCTGAACGCGAAGCCTCTTCGGCTACGGTTTCTGTTTTCTGGACCACATTGCGTGAAGGCGATTGTGGCTCACGCGGCTGCTCGGCCTTCGCTTTTAGATTTGGTTCCAGCTCTGCTTTTTTGCGGTTATGTTCCTGGATGACGTAAGCGGCTTCCAGCAGCTTGTCAAACGTCTGCTCGTCGAGAACTGGTTTCTTTTTTTGATCGCTCACGATTGGTTGCTGCTCGCCAGTCGCCGCCGAAGTTCCGGCAGGGGAATACCCCAAACGTTACCCTATTTTAGTGGCAATTGCTCCATCAAAGAAGTTCATTTATGGAGTGCGAAGGGCTGGAGATACCTTCTTGGTACGCTATTTACCGTTCGCCGCCCAGATAGAAATGCACCGCCGGGGTGATGATCAGCGATAGGACCATCGAGATTAATACCCCGCCAATCACGGCGATGGCCAGCGGTTGCAGCATTTGCGATCCGGCGCCGATAGCGAAGGCGAGCGGCAGCATTCCGGCGACTGTGGCCAGCGCCGTCATTACGATAGGCCGCAGCCGGCGGCGTCCCGCCTGCAGGATGGCGTCTTCCGCATTCATGCCGGTCGTGCGCATACGCTGATCCGCATCGAGCAGCAGAATGCCGTTCTTAGCGACGATGCCGATCACCATGATCATGCCCATGAACGACGATATGTTGAAAGTCGTTTGCGTGATCAACAGCGCGATAAAGACTCCCGATGTCGAAAGCAGGGCCGAGGAAAGAATCGCGACCGGAGCGGCGAATGTGCCGAACTCGAACAAGAGCACGATGAACAGCAGCAAAATGGCCAGAATCAAAACGATTACCAGATCATGGAACGAACGCTGCTGCTCTTCGTAAGTTCCGCCGTATTCGACGCGAATGTTTGCCGGCAAGTGCAGATCGGCCACAGCTTTTTGCACCGCGGCCATTCCGCTGCCCAGGTTCGTGCCTTCCAAGCGAGCGGTGACGGCCACCATGCGCTGCAGATTTTACCGCCGGATCTCAGTCTGTCCCGGTGTTTCTACGACCGTAGCCAAAGCGCCCAGTGTGGCCGTATGCCCGCTGCTGCTGATAAGAAGAGTGTCCCGCATGGCTTCGAGCGAAGCGCGGTTCGCGGCAGGAAAGCGCACCCGCAGCGTATAGGCCCGGCTGTTGGTCACAACCGGAGTAGGCGCGGGTTCGCCTTCGAGAATGGCGGAAGCGTCTACCGCGATTTCTTCTGCGGTAAATCCGGCGCGCGCGGCCACGCTTGGATCTACCTGGAAAGTGACGGCCGGGCCGCTGATGGTGTTGTCGATGCCATTCAGAATATCCACGACCCCCTTGATTTTCTGAATCGAGTCCGCGACTTTCGGCGCCCACTCCACAAGCTGTTTAGGATCTTCCGAAAATAATTTGATCTGTATCGGCTCTGGTGCGGAAGTGAGGTCGCCGATCATGTCCTGCAATACTTGCGTGAACTCCACGTCCAGCGCTGGTTCCTGTTGGGTGACTTTGCTGCGCACTTCGGCAATCACTTCCTCGATGCCGCGATCGCGCTTGCCTTTAAGTTTCACCAGAATGTCGCCGTAATTCGCCTCCGTAACCGCAGCCAGTCCTAATTGCAAACCCGTGCGGCGGGAGGTGCTCTCCACTTCCGGAGTATTCCGCAGAATCTCTTCCACATGGCTGACCACTCGATTGGTTTCCGTCAGCGAACTGCCGGCTGGCATCAGGTAATCGAGCACAAAGCCGCCTTCATCCATCTCGGGCAACAGATCGGAGCCAGAAAAGTGGTAGCAAACATACGAGACCACGACGAGCACCAAGCTGAAAAGAACAAGCATGAGAGGCCGCTGCAGCGCGCGGCGCAGCCAGCGCTCGTGAAAATTGATGACCCGCAGGAAAAATCCACTGAGATGGGCCTCCTCCGCGGCCATCAGGCGGCGCACATTTTCCGCTTCGGATTCACTCTCCGAAGTTGTACCTGTCGCATCAAGATTCGAAGTTCCTACCTCGGCGGCGGGAGGGCTATCCTTCTGTTCATGCCGTCCGCGAATAAAGTACTGGCTAAGGTTCGGCGTCCAAGTCAGAGCGAGCGCGAGAGAGGTCAGCAGCGCAACGCTCATGGTCACCGCCAGAGCGCGGAAAAACACACCGGTCACCCCGGTGATCGCGATGAGAGGAATAAAAACCACCACTGGGGTGATAGTTGAGCCAATCAACGGAACTGTGATTTCGCGCAGGGCGCTTTCGATGGCTTCCAATCGCCCCTGGCCTGCTTCACGATGCAGCACAATATTCTCAACGACTACGATTGCATCGTCGATCACTAAGCCCACTGCCGCCGCCAATCCACCCAGGGTCATCAAGTCGAAAGTTTGCCCCATCACCTTAAGGGCAATGAACGTGACCATCACGGTGACGGGAATCACCAATCCTGCTACAAGAGAAGTCCCCCAATCCCGCAGGAATACAACCAGAATGATCGACGCCAGCACCAGGCCCAGCAGAATCGCATCACGCACGCTCTTGATCGATTCGCCCACGATAATGGACTGGTCGTAGAACGGCTGAATATCGACGCCCGGTGGCAGCGTCTTGCGGATGCTCTCAATTTCGGCGTGCACTTCATCCGCAACCTGCACCGTGTTGCCGTCCGGCTGGCGATTGATATTGAGCAGCACTGCCGGCTTTCCGTTGGCTGTGACCACCGTATACACCGGCTTCACGTTGGGCTCAACCTTGGCTACGTCGCCGATCCGCACCGGAATGCCCGCGGGCGTGTTTTTTATCACCGTGTTGGCGATTTCTTCCGGCGTTTGCACCTGTCCGTTGACCAGGCCAAGAAACAGTTGGTGATTGCGCTCCAGCAACCCAGGCGAATCCACCAGATTGGTGCGCCGGACGGCGTCGAGAATGTCGGTGACCGTTGCGCTGGCGGTGAGCAGCTTGGCGGGATCGGGAGTGATTTGAAACTCAGGTTCCTGTCCTCCCTGAATGATGACCGTTGCCACTCCATCCAGCCGGTTCAAGCGCGGCTTCATCTCGTAGGTCGCCATCTCCCAGAGCCGCGTCTGCGGCACAGTTGCTGAGGTCACGCTGTAACCGACAATGGGGAAGCTCGCGAACGTCATGCGATGTGCTTCGATCTTGGCGGTGGGAGGAAGTTCCGGCTGCACACGCGAGAGCGCCGCATTCACATACTGCAGCGTCTGGAACATGTCCAGATCCCAACGAAAGTAGAGATCCACTTCGGCGGAGCCGCGGCTGGTGATCGATCGCACGGTCAGCAGTCCCGGGACGCTGTTGACTGCCTCTTCGATGGGGCGGGTCACCGTGACCATCATCTGGTCGATGGGCATCACTCCGTTATCTACGGCGATCAGTACGCGTGGAAAATTCGTGTTCGGGAACACCGACACCGGAATGGTGAAGGCCAGGTACCCACCCAGCAACGCCAGGGTAAGAATCAGGAAAATCATCGGCCGGGAATGGCGCGAGACCCAATGCTCGGATTTTTTGAGATTCACGCAGTCGCTCCGGGGCGCTTATTTCTCACTGGAGGACTCCTTGGGCGTGTCTTTTGAGTTTTCGGAGGGCACTTGCGCGACGATCTTGGTGTTGTCGGGCAAACCATAGGCTCCGGTCGACACCACTTTGTCGCCGTCATTCACGCCTTCAAGTATCTGCACATCGTCGTCTTGCCGAATGCCGAGCTTCACCGTTTTCTGATGTGCCTTGCCATCCGCTCCAGCGATCATGACGGCGGGACTGCCATCCGCCGCAGTGATCACCGCAGAGGCAGGCACCACCAGCGCATCCTTCACCGTTTTCGCCGTCAGAGAAAGTTGCACGCTGGTTCCAGGCTTCAATTGCTGTTTCGGATTCTTCGCCTCCAGCCAGACCTCAACCGTGGTGCTGTTGGGATCGAGAGCCGGGCTGACGACGGTAACTTTTCCTTCAACTGGA
>Ga0209006_10006929_pt1 | contig 10237 bp, 3 predicted proteins | sample JacPin_JW_Ref_O2_FD_188567 | JGI IMG/M metagenome (GOLD analysis project Ga0209006, IMG submission 188567) | Forest soil microbial communities from Algoma, Ontario, Canada - Jack Pine, Ontario site 1_JW_Ref_O2 (SPAdes) (version 2) | ecosystem: Environmental > Terrestrial > Soil > Boreal... | reverse complement strand
CGGCGATCGGGATGCTGGTCGCCTGGGCGGCCAGCGCGCGCGCCTGCTCGAGGCTGTGCACCTGCTCGCCCTTCTCGATGACGAACGGCAACTGGCCGCTGACGGTGGCGTCGGCGCTGATGGTGACGGTGATCTGGAAGCGATGCTCGAGCTCGTGCAGGTGGGCGCGCTTGTGGTTGAGCACATAGAGCGCGATGTCGGAGCGGGTCCGCGCAATGATGTTGTGGGTGGCGCCGCGCTGGAGCGATTCCTCGATCGTGCGCAGGAGCTGCAGCGCGACCGACGAAACCGAGCGCACATGGCCGGTGCCGCCGCAATGCGGGCACTTGTCGGTCGAGCTTTCCAGCACGCTGGTGCGGATGCGCTGGCGCGACATCTCGAGCAGGCCGAAATGCGAGATGCGGCCGACCTGGATGCGGGCGCGGTCGTGCTTGAGGGCTTCCTTGAGCCGGCGCTCGACCGTGCGGTTGTTGCGCTTCTCGTCCATGTCGATGAAGTCGATGACGATCAGGCCGGCGAGGTCGCGCAGGCGCAGCTGGCGGGCGATCTCGTCGGCTGCCTCGACGTTGGTCTTGAGCGCCGTGTCCTCGATGTGGTGCTCGCGGGTGGCGCGCCCGGAGTTGACGTCGATCGCGACCAGCGCCTCGGCCTGGTTGATCACGATGTAGCCGCCCGAGCGCAGCTGGACGACCGGCGAGAACATCGCGTCGAGCTGGCTCTCGATGCCGTAGCGGGTGAGGATCGGCTGGCTCTCGTGATAGGGCTTCACGTTGCGCGCATGGCTCGGCATGAGCATGCGCATGAAGTCGTGAGCTTCCTTGTAGGAGGGCTCGCCCGCGACGATCACCTCGTCGATGTCCTTGTTGTAGAGGTCGCGGATCGAGCGCTTGACCAGCGAGCCTTCCTCGTAGACGAGCGTCGGCGCCGTCGATTTGAGCGTCACGTCGCGCACGGTTTCCCACATGCGCATCAGGTACTCGAAGTCGCGCTTGATCTCCGGCTTGGTGCGCGCCGCCCCGGCGGTGCGCAGGATCACACCCATGCCGTCCGGTACCTCGAGGTCCTGGGCGACCTCCTTGAGCCGCTTGCGGTCCTGGAAATTGGTGATCTTGCGGCTGATGCCGCCGCCGCGCGCGGTGTTCGGCATCAGCACCGAATAGCGGCCGGCGAGCGACAGATAGGTGGTGAGCGCCGCGCCCTTGGTGCCGCGCTCCTCCTTGACGACCTGCACCAGCATGATCTGCCGGCGCTTGATCACCTCTTGGATCTTGTACTGCCGGCGCAGCCGCGGCATGCGGTCCGGCACCTCTTCCATCACGTCGGCGCCGCCGACCGACTCGACGATCTCTTCCTCTTCGCCCTCGTGGCCATTCTCCGACGCCTCGTCCGTGGCCTCGGCTTCGCCGTTGCCGGCCTCGGCCTGGTCGGCAGTGTGGTACGGCTCCTCGCCCTCGTCCGACGCGGCGGCCGCGACGGATTCGGCGCCCGCCTCTGCGGCCTCGGTATGCTCCGCCGCAGCGTCCGGTGCCCTATCGGGCTCGGCGTAGACCGGTTCGGCCGGTTCGCTGCTGTAGGCCGGCTCGCCGGATTCGGTGCGCGGCGCCGCGAGCTCCATCGGTTCGACCGGGGTCTCGGTCGCGATGCCGGCACCGCCGGCATGATCGGGTTGATGATCGGGCGCATGGCCGGCGCTGTCGGCGCCGACGTCGCCCTCCGCCGGGGCGCCTTCGATCGGCTCGCTTTGCAGCCGCTCCTCGCCCTGCCGCTCGGCCGCGCGGCGGTGGCGCGGATGGTGATGGCGGCCATTGCCGCCGGCACGCCGGTCGGCTTCCGCTTCGGCGTCGCGGTGGGCGCGCTCCTCCTCGTCGATCAGCGCCTGCCGGTCGGCGACGGGGATTTGATAGTAGTCGGGATGGATTTCGCTGAACGCGAGGAAGCCGTGGCGGTTGCCGCCGTAGTCGACGAAGGCGGCCTGGAGCGAGGGCTCCACGCGCGTCACCTTGGCGAGATAGATGTTGCCGCGGAGCTGCTTGCGATTAGCCGACTCGAAGTCGAATTCCTCGACCCGATTTCCACGTAGCACGACCACCCGGGTCTCTTCCGGGTGGGTCGCATCGATGAGCATTTTGTTGGCCATAGAGCTGACTCTTGACGGCGCGCTCGGGAGCGCTCGTCCGGCGCCGAAGCGGCGGGCCGAGGACGCGATGAGGCGCACCGAATTGTGGGTTGAAACATGAGGCCGGCTGGGCGCGATGCGACGGGCGCGAAGGCGCGGCCATCCGGCAGCGCATTCGATTCTCGTTGGGCATCGTCCGCGTCATCCGGACCCCTGGATTGAGCGACTTGAAGATTGCGGCAACGCCAATCGGCGCGGCCAGCTTGTGGTGCCGGCGATGTCTCGCGCGTACGGCCAGCATGGCCGCGGTCGCATTCCGGTGATCCTTCGAAATAAGGCATCGGCTGCAGCCGACCGTCCGCCATTCGCCGCCTCCTGCGGCGCTTCCTGCGGGGTCGTGGCTCAAACGTGCCGGATGCCCGAACGCGGCAGAACCGGAAGTCTTGAATCGCCAACAGCCCTTACATAAGGCGGGCATGGGCGGCTTGGCAAGCCAAGCTTGTGCTTTTACGCCAGCGCGTTGAGCCGCAAGTGGAATTCGTGGCCATCGCCGGGTGTTGGTGCCGTGCCACGTGTGCTAGCGCGTGCACCGGTCGTGTTGGCCGCGGCAAGATTCGGTTAACCACGCCGGCCTATTGGAGTAAGAGGAGCCGGGGGAGTGGAAGGGGCTTGGGATTCGGTGCGGAAGCGCGCGACCAGCATCGCGGGTGCTGTGCTCGGCCTCATGCTGGCCGCGCATTTCCCCGCGGCTGCCCAGGCGCCGGTTCCTGCGCCGGCGCCGCCCGCCGATAACGGCGATTTCCCGGTCGCGAGTGACGTCCGGGTCGGTGGCGACGGCAAGGACACCCGTTTCGTCGTCGATCTCACCCGCACGGTCGACATGCGGCCCTTCACGCTCGCCGACCCCTACCGGGTGGTGGTCGACCTGCCGCAAGTCAATTTCCAGTTTCCGGCGCACGCGGCCGATCATGGTCGCGGCCTCGTCAAGGCGTTCCGCTACGGGCTCGTGATGCCGGGCGGCTCGCGTATCGTGCTCGATACCACGGGGCCGGTGCGGGTCGACAAGGCCTTCGTCCTCGACGCGACCGGCAGCCAGCCGGCCCGCCTCGTGCTCGATCTCGTGCCGGTGAGCCGCGAGGCGTTTCTGCGTGCCCAGGCGGTCGACGGCCGCCTCGCCCGCGCGAGCGCCAAACCGACCGAAAAGGCGAGCGCGCCGCAGCCGAGCGCCGACGGCGATCCGCGTCCCGTCATCGTGCTCGATCCGGGGCACGGCGGGATCGACAGCGGCACGCACGCGCGTGCCAACGGGGAAGCCGAAAAGACCCTCGTGCTCGATTTCGCGCTCATGTTGCGCGAGAAGCTGGAGAAGACCGGCAAGTACCGCGTGATGCTGACGCGCACGGACGACAGCTTCGTGGCGCTCACCGATCGCGTTCGCTTCGCGCGGGCGCGCAACGCGCAGCTCTTCATCTCGATCCACTGCGACGCGCTCGCGCGCGGCGACGGCGAGGCCGAAGGCGCATCGGTCTATACGCTGTCCGACCACGCCTCCGACGAGGAGGCGGGGAAGCTCGCCGACGCCGAGAACCGCGCCGACGTCATCTCCGGCGTCGACCTCTCGGCCGAACCGGACGACATCGCCGGCATCCTGATCGATCTCGCCCAGCGCGAGACCAAGACGTTTTCGCTGCAGTTCGCCAAGGATGTGGTGGCGGCGCTGCGTGGCGCGGCGCGGCTGCACAAGCATCCGCTCAAATCGGCGGGTTTCAAGGTGCTCAAGGCGCCTGACGTGCCTTCCGTGCTGATCGAGCTCGGTTACGTGTCGAACCGCGACGACCTCAAGGAGCTGATGTCGCAGAACTGGCGCGCGCATGCGGGCGACGCGATCGTGCAGGCGGTGGATACCTATTTCTCCACCCGTCTGGCGGGCGGTCCGGGGCACTGAGCAGGGCAGGTCAGGGAACCGGGCAAGAGGGAGCGGGACGGGATGGCGCAAAGCCTCAGTTTGACCATAAAAGGGCGCGACCAAAGACTTGGCATCGCATGGGTTCGGGCTGAGCCGCGGCGGGACCATGGGCACGAGCAAGGGCGTGGGCGCAAGGCGCCTGTCGCGCCGAGCGCAGGCCGCAAGGCTCGGGCTCCTTTGGCGCGGGCAATTCTCGCCGGTGTGGGGTTGACGGAAGGGACGCGATGAAGCTGCTTCTTCGCTTCTTCGGATTTTTGTTCGCGTTCGGGACGATTGTATTCCTGATCGGCATCGGCGTCGCCGCGGGACTCGTCTGGCATTTCTCCAAGGATCTGCCGGACTACTCGGCGCTGCAGGATTACCAGCCGCCCGTGATGACGCGCGTGCACGCTGCCGACGGCGAGCTGCTCGCCGAGTACGCGCGCGAGCGGCGGCTCTACTTGCCGATTCAGGCCGTGCCCAAGCTCGTGATCAATGCCTTCGTGTCGGCCGAGGACAAGAACTTCTGGGAGCACCGCGGCGTTGACTTCACCGGCATCGTTCGCGCCGGCGTGCTGTACGTGGAAAACTTCGGCAGCAATCGCCGGCCGCAGGGGGCCTCCACGATCACCCAGCAGGTGGCGAAGAACTTCCTGTTGACCCCCGAGGTCTCATTCCAGCGCAAGATCAAGGAGGCGCTGCTCGCGCTCAAGCTCGAGCGCACCTATTCGAAGGACAAGATCCTCGAGCTCTACCTCAACGAAATCTATCTCGGGCTCGGCGCCTACGGGGTGGCGGCGGCGTCGCTCCTCTACTTCGACAAGTCCGTGCATGAGCTCACGATCGCCCAGGCCGCCTATCTGGCGGCGCTGCCGAAGGGACCGTCGTTGCTGCAGCCGTTCCGCCAGCACGACCGCGCGATCGAGCGGCGCAACTGGGTCATCGATCGCATGGTCGAGAACGGCTACATCACGGCGCAGCAGGGCGAGCAGGCGAAGAAGGAGCCACTCAACGTCGTGACGCGGCCGACCGGCGCGCAGGTCTATGCGGCCGAGTATTTCGCCGAGGACGTGCGGCGGGAGATTCTCGACAAGTACGGCGAGAAGGGCCTCTATGAGGGCGGCCTCTCGGTGCGCACCACGCTCGATCCGAAGCTGCAGGGCATGGCGCGCAAGACGCTCATGGATGGCCTCATTCAGTACGACGAGCTGCAAGGTTATCGCGGCGCCGTCAGCAAGATCGAGGTTTCCGACGACTGGGGCGTGAAGCTTGCCGACGTCAAGGCGCTCGCCGACATCGGCTGGAAGCTCGCGGTGGTGCTGGAGACGAGCGACCAGGCGGCGCGCATCGGCTTCCAGCCCGGGCGCGAGCCCGGCGGAGCCATCCTGCGCGAGCGCAATGTCGGCATCGTGCCGCTCGAGGGCGTGAAGTGGGCGAAGGCCGCCGCCGGGCCCCTGCGCGGCAAGGTGGTGACGAAGGTCTCGCAGGTGCTGTCGCCGGGTGATGTGATCTATGTCGAGCCGCTGCCCGGCCACGACGGCCAGTATCGCCTGCGCCAGGTTCCCGAGGTGTCGGGGGCCATCGTCGTGATGGATCCGCGCTCCGGCCGCGTGCTCGCGCTCGTGGGCGGCTTCTCCTACGACCAGAGCCAGTTCGATCGCGCGACGCAGGCGATGCGCCAGCCCGGCTCGGCGTTCAAGCCGTTCGTCTACGCGGCGGCCCTCGACAACGGCTACACGCCCTCGAGCATCGTCCTCGATGCGCCGCTGTCGATCGAGCAGGGGCCCGGTCAGGCGGCGTGGGAGCCGGAGAATTACGAGCGCAAGTTCTACGGGCCCTCGACCCTGCGCTTCGGCCTCGAGCACTCGCGCAACGTCATGACGGTGCGTCTCGCGCAGGACATCGGCATGCCGCTGATCACCGAATACGCCAAGAAATTCGGCGTCTACGACAACCTGCCGCCCTATCTGTCGTTCGCGCTCGGCGCCGGCGAGACGACCGTGCTGCGCATGACCGCGGGCTATTCGATGATTGCCAATGGCGGACACAAGATCACGCCGACGCTGATCGACCGCATCCAGGACCGCTTCGGCAAGACCATCTACCGGCACGACGAGCGCGAGTGCATCGGCTGCGACGCCAAGAAGTGGGACAATCAGCCGGAGCCGACGCTGAGAGGGCATGACGAGGTCGTGCTCGACCCGATGACCGCCTACCAGATCACCTCGATGATGGAGGGCGTGGTTCAGCGCGGCACCGGCTACGTGGTGCACGACGTGGGCAAGCCGATCGCCGGCAAGACCGGCACGACCAACGACGAGAAGGATGCCTGGTTCATGTCGTTCACGCCCAACCTCGCGGTCGGCATCTACATGGGCTACGACAAGCCGCGCCATCTCGGCCATGACGCGACCGGCGGCCATCTGTCGGCGCCGATCGCGCGCGAGTTCTACAAGATGGCGCTCGCCGACCAGCCGGCCGTGCCGTTCCGCGTGCCGCCCGGCATCAAGCTGATCCGCGTCGATCCCAAGACCGGCTTGCGCACGGCCGGCGGCGGCCCCTCGATCCTCGAGGGCTTCAAGCCCGGCACCGCGCCGCCCGACAGCGGTGCCGTCGTCGGCATGGGAGGCGACGCCAACACGACCATCGTGCCGACCTCCGACGCCGATCGCGCGGTGCGCTCGGGCACCGGCGGGCTGTATTGACGCGCTCGGTCGCGCAGCGACAGCGCTGCGCTATGATCTTTCCTGGACCGCCCGCGCTCGGTGACCCTGGGGTCAGGCGGGTAGACTTTCAGTAATTTGTCTCGCTGCGTCCTGCAGCGGCCCGAGATACCGCTCGATGATGCGCTCGGTAGTCAACTGGGCTTCTAGAAAACTGATGCTAAGACCAGCTACTGCAACGCCGGATCGGTTGCGCACCGGTACGCCCAGCGCCTGCAATCCAAGTTCCAGCTCTTGATCGACCAACGCATAACCGGTTCGATGAGCCTTCTCCAGTAATACCTTGAGTTCGGCATGACTAGTTCGCGTCACCGGGGTGTATTGTTCGATCGAACTCGCCTTGAGGCGCTGGCGAATTTCATCGGCGTCCAATTCGGCTAGCAGCACCCGGCCGATCGCAGTAGCTATCGCAGGCAAGTAAGTCCCGACCCATCGGTTCATCAGCAGGGGAAAACGACCAGCCGTGGCATAGGCCACGTACACAACGCTGTTATGATCGAGAACACCAACAGCGCTCGATGCTCCGATTTTTCTGGTCAGCTGCTCGCTGATGTTCTGCGCTGCCCGCCACCAGGGAAGTGAAGCCAAATAACCGTATCCGAGTTGGAGCGTACGCGGCGCAAGAAAAAAAAGTCGGTCATTCTGTTCGACATATCCTAGCGCCTTTAGTGTCAACAAAAATCTTCGCGCCGTCGAACGATCAAGGCCGGCGGCGCGTCCGACGTCAGCAAGTGTCAGTTGAGGATGATGCTCGTTAAAGGCAGCGATGATCGCGAGCCCGCGCTCGAGCGATCGTACGTATTTAAAATGAGGTTCCGCCCTCGAACTCTTTTGACGCTTCACTGGCTTAGTGCTCGTTGTCGGGCGGGATGGCATGACGATCTCTAATTCGCTGCTGTAACCGATCACAGGACCGTGACGTTCACTCGCATGTTCCAGCTTGGAAATGAAGGGCGGTTCTGCTAGTGTGCACATAATGATACAATTGTTCACATAGTGATACAAGTTCCAAATGCGGCAGAGGGAGGGACCCAAATGTCCTGCTCTCCTACATCAAGGGCGCGGGCGACGCGTATGAGCGATCGCCGCGACTCACAGCCCGAGGACGTGCTGACTTTTGGCCCGTTCAGCCTGTTTGTGGCCCGGAGGCTGCTCAAGAAGGCGGACGAGCCGATACTACTCGGCGGCCGCGCCCTCGATTTGCTGATCGCACTCACCGAGCGCGCCGGGGAAGTTGTTACCCACCAGGAGCTGATCTCGAGCGCGTGGCGGAATGTAACCGTGGAGAGCTCCAATCTCCGATTACAGATTGCGGCCCTTCGGAAGACACTTGGCGACCGACGAGACGGCGGTCGTTATGTGTTGAATGTTGCTGGGCGCGGCTATTGTTTTGTTGCGACAGTCACGCGCTGGAGGGCTAACCAACCGGCTGCGGTCGCTGGACCTGCGACCTCAGTGCGAGTTCAAAAGCTGCCCCCGCGACCGGCGCGAATGATCGGCCGCGATGACACGGTTCGAACTCTGGCTCAGCAACTCCAGATGTGGCGCTTCGTCAGCGTCGTCGGCCCTGGCGGTGTCGGAAAAACGACCGTAGCAATCTCTGTCGCTCATACGCTGGTTGACGGATTTCCCGACGCAGTTTTCTTCGTCGACCTGGCGGCGTTGACCAATCCCCAACTCGTGCCGACCGCGGTTGCGTCGGTACTCGGATTCGAGCTGCAAACCCAGGACCCGCTCGTTGGTCTGCTGGCCTTTATTGGCGACAGGAAGATCCTTCTTGTGCTTGACAATTGCGAGCACGTGATCGGCGTTGCCGCAGCACTGGCCGAACGCATCGTTAGCGGGGCACCACAAGCGCACATCCTGGCGACCAGCCGCGAAGCTCTCCGTGTGGAAGGCGAACGTGTCCAGTTGTTGCATTCACTTGATTGTCCACCCGAGGTGACCGGCCTGACCGCCGTGGAAGCGCTCAAGTATCCTGCTGTCCAGCTTTTCATGGAGCGCGCGGCCGCAAGCGGCCACGCGGCCGCTTTGAGCGATAGCGATGCGCCGATCGTCGCCCAGAGCTGCCGCCGGCTTGACGGAGTAGCCCTTGCGATTGAGCTCGCGGCCAGTCGTGTCGGCTCCCTTGGGATTCGTGGAACCGCGGAACTGCTCGACAACCGCTTCGGCTTGCTCTGGCGCGGCCGCCGCACTGCGCTGCCGCGGCACGAGACCCTCAACGCGATGCTCGAATGGAGTTACAGCCTGCTTTCGGAGCGCGAGAAGATGGTGCTGTGCCGGCTGTCAGTCTTTGTCGGGAGCTTCACGCTTGAGGCCGCCGGCTCTGTTGCATCGGAGATGGAGCTGGACGAGGCGGATGTTATCGACGCGGTCGTAAGCCTGGTTACGAAGTCCTTGGTATCCACGGCCATGCTCAACGAATCTACATACTACCGGTTGCTCGACACCACACGCGCCTACGCCGCTGCCAAGCTCGCAGAGCGCGGCGAAGCGGATCACATCGCCCGGCGCCACGCGATCTTCTATTCCACGCTTCTCGAACACGACGAGCGCATCCAGTCGATGTTCGACGAACATGATCTTTCGGGATACGCCCCGCATATCGGCAACGTGCGATCAGCGCTCCGATGGGCGCTGTCCGACCATGGCGATGTCGCGGTCGGCATCGAACTCGCCGCCTGGGCGGCGCCGCTGTCCATAAAATTGTCGCTGCTCGAGGAGTGTAGGTCTTGGTGTGAACAGGCAGTTTCCGCTCTCAACGACGCCAGCCGCGGTACCAGAGAGGAGATGATCCTTCAGGAAGCCCTGGTGGAGTCGTCGATGTTCACCAGGGGACACAGCGATCACGTTCGCGCCGCAATCGAGCGTGGGCTTGCGCTGGCGGAAGCTTTCCTGGACAGCGCACGCCAACTCCGCCTTCTCTTTGGTCTGTCCATCTTCTTAGCGCGGTTCGGCGACATCCGCGGCGCCCTGGCGGTCGCGGAACAGGCCGGCGTCATTGCACGGGCTGCCAAGCACCCGGTCGGCACCGTCTGGGTGGAGTGGTGGGTGGGCATTGCTCACCACTATTTGGGCGATCAAGCCGCGACGCAACGCCGTCTTGAGCGCGGCATGGAGCTCGCGGCCGAGTTTGGTACACTCAAGGCCAACTTCTTCGGTTTTGATCAACGCATCAGCGCACTCGCCTTCCTCGCCCGTACCTTGTGGCTACGCGGCTTCGCCGATAGGGCGCTTAGAACCGCGCAAAGGGCCGTCGATGAAGCGGCGAACCGCGGTCACCCCGTTCCGATCTGCATTTCGCTGGTTTATGCCTCGATGTTGTTACTGCGGACCGGTAATTTGCCAGGAGCCGGCGACCTCATCGAGCAACTGATCGTACACGCTGGACGATACTCGCTGGAGCCGCACCGTGCTCAGGGCATCGCGCTGAAGGGTGAACTTGCCATCGCT
>Ga0209006_10006928_pt1 | contig 10237 bp, 9 predicted proteins | sample JacPin_JW_Ref_O2_FD_188567 | JGI IMG/M metagenome (GOLD analysis project Ga0209006, IMG submission 188567) | Forest soil microbial communities from Algoma, Ontario, Canada - Jack Pine, Ontario site 1_JW_Ref_O2 (SPAdes) (version 2) | ecosystem: Environmental > Terrestrial > Soil > Boreal... | reverse complement strand
CAAGTTCACTGAGGCCGTGTATCAGGAGGTTGTGGCCGGTCGGCCGCGGCTGGCCGGCGCCTTGGCCGCGCTGGAGTACTTCGGCGTGCCCGACGCCGGCCGCCGGGCCCCGCTCTACGCCGCAGTGAAGCAGGAACACCTGGTCACGCTCATCGAAGCAGGGGAGTTCACCGCGTTTGATGACGCGATTCGGTTCGTCCTCGCCGCCAAAGCGGCCGACATCCCGATCGCGGCCGCGTCCTCTGACGCCGCCGTCGGCGTGCAGGCGGCCAAGGCCGGCCGGATGGCCGCTCTCGGCGTGGCCCGCCTAGGCGACACCGAGAGGGGAAGACGTTCGAGCGCAAGGTGGAAGCCTGATGGAGAATGACGCGGACCTGCTGGTCATCTTCGGCATCACCGGCGACCTAGCCCGCCGGATGACGTTCCGCGCGCTCTACCGCCTGGAGCGCCGCGGGCTGCTCGACGGCCCGGTCATCGGGGTGGCCAGCGACGACATAACCACCGGGGAACTCGTCAAGCACGCCCGCGAGGCCATCGGCGACTCCGGCCAGGACGTCGACGACGCGGTCTTCGACCGGCTCGCCCGCCGGATGTCCTACCTGCACGGTGACGTCCTGGACGCCGCGCTGTACCGCCGCCTCGCCGCGCAGGTCGGCCACGCAAAACGGCCGCTGTACTACCTGGAGGTGCCCCCGGCTTTGTTCGGTCCCATCGTGGAGCACCTCAGCGCGGCCAAGCTCCTGCGCGAGGGCCGGGTCGCCGTCGAGAAGCCGTTCGGCCACGACCTGGCCTCGGCTCGCGAGCTGAACGACCGGCTGCACCGGCTGCTGCGCGAGAGCCAGATCCTGCGCGTCGATCACTTCCTCGGCAAGGAACCGGTCATCGAGCTGGAATATCTGCGGTTCGCCAACTTGGCGCTGGCCGAGTTGTGGGAGCGCGAGAGCGTCTCGGCCGTGCAGATCATGATGGCCGAGGACTTCGGCGTCGAGGGCCGTGGCAGGTTCTACGATTCGGTCGGCGCGCTGCGCGACGTGGTCCAGAACCACCTGCTGCAGGTCCTGGCCCTGGTCGCCATGGACCCGCCCGTCGGCGGCACCGCCGACGACATGCAGGACAAGAAGGCGGAGGTATTTCGCGCCATGCCCCCGGCCGACCCGCAGCACTACGTGCGCGGGCAGTACCAGGGGTACGCCGACACTCCCGGCGTGGCCCGCGGCTCGGCCACCGAGACCTACGTGGCGCTGCGGCTGGAGATCGACAACTGGCGCTGGGCAGATGTCCCCATCTTCCTGCGGGCCGGCAAGGCGCTGTCGCACACGGTCACCGAGGTGCGGCTGCTCCTGCGCCGAACGCCCCGGCTTGCGTTCCTGCCCCAGCCGACCAGAGCCGAGCCCAACCAGGTCGTGCTGCGGATCGACCCCGACCCAGGCCTGCGGCTGCAGCTGTCCGCGCTGACCGAACAATCCTGGCGCCCCGTCCACCTGGACACCTCTTTCGTCCGCGAGCTGGGCGAACCCGCGGAACCGTACGAGCGGCTGCTGCACGCCGCGCTGGTCGGCGACCATCAGCCCTTCGCCCGGCAGGACAGCGTCGAGGAGACCTGGCGCATCGTGCAGCCGCTGCTCGGCCATCCGCCCGTCATTCGCCCCTACCCGCGCGGATCCTGGGGACCCGACGGCGCTGAAGCCCTGGTCCGCGGTCACCCGCGCTGGCAGTCGCCGTGGCTGCCCGCCCATGGCTGAGCTCGTGAGACGCCGCCGTGGTGGACGGGAGCGCCTTCGGCACGCGCCTGTCCGCCGCTAACCGGCTGGCCCCGCCCGAGACCTGCGCGCAGGTGATCTCCACCTACTTCGTGTTCGCGTACTCAGGCCTCGCCATCCCGGTCAGAAGCGTCGGTGTCGCCGCGGACTACTTCGGCGATTACCGCGCCGTACTCGGCTGCTCGATCGCGCTGGCCGCGCACGGTGCGGGAAACGCACCACGCATCCGGATGGTGTACACCGCTGTGAGGGCCGGCGCGATTTCGTGACAGCCGCGAGGACTATCCAGGTTGAGGATGTGGCCGTATCCCCGGATGGGAAGCTGGCGCCGGCGCGTACCTCCGTCCGGATAGTGAGACGCGCGGCCCGCCCTGGGCTCGAGCCTCCCGGCCGGTCCGAAGGGCCTGGCCAATTGGCGGTCCTCGGGCCAGCTGCTCAACGTCCAGTTCTGGACCAGGGTTCTAGCCGAGCGGGTGATGCGGCTGTCCGAGCCACCCTGCACGCTTGCGGGAAGGCTGCAAGAGTCCGGTGCAGTATCGGCGCACGTTAACGGCATTGGCTGCACCTCGGACACGACGAAGAAGGTGCGGCATGCTGTTGTTCTTTGCCGTCGGGGCGGCGATCGGGGCAGTCCTCTGGGGCGCCGTCCGAATCGAGCCAGGCCCCGGGCCGGGGGCTGCCGGCGACAGCGGTCCCGGGCCCGCAGGGAAGGCGCCAGGCTGCCAGGCCCGGAGGCGAATGCCCGCCGGGCGGTGCAGGGACCTGCCGGGTGGCAGGCGGTCGCGCATGCCACCCGGCGTCCACTCCGCCGTCGTGCATCGCTGTGGGCAAGCTGGCGGTCGCAGGTGCCAGCAGCTAAGCCGGTGTTCGCCCCGTCCTATTGGCTGTCCGCGGACGGCCGCACGGCAACGCGTGTCAACCCGACCCGGGACTTGATGCCGACCTTACGGGATATTTGCGCAGGTGATGGAGGGGACATGCACGCTGAGGAACGGCTGGCCCGCGACCTGCCGAGGCAACAGGATAGGGGTGGGTGTTGGACGAGAGACGCTGACCAGGAAAGCGAGGCACGCTCGCCACGGGACCGCAGGAGCGTTCGTAGACCCTCATTCCCAGCGGAGGCGGTCAGGCCATGATCATGGAGATGCTTTCCCGTTGGCAGTTCGGCGTCACGATCACTTATCACTTCTTGTTCGTGCCGCTGACCATCGGCCTGGCGTTGCTGGTGGCAGTGATGCAGGTGCTCGCCTACCGGCGGCGGGATGAGACCTGGGACCGGCTCGCCCGGTTCTTCGGCTCGCTGTTCCTCATCAACTTCGCGATGGGCATCGTTACCGGCATCGTCCAGGAGTTCCAGTTCGGCATGAACTGGTCGAACTACTCAGTCTTCGTGGGCAACATCTTCGGCGCGCCGCTGGCCTTCGAGGGGCTGCTCGCGTTCTTCGCCGAGTCCACGTTCATCGGGCTGTGGGTGTTCGGCCGGAACCGGCTTCCCCCGCTGGCGCACACGATATCCATCTGCCTGGTCAGCCTGGGCACCGTGGTGTCCGCGTTCTTCATCCTCACCGCCAACGCCTGGATGCAGCACCCGGTCGGCTACCGCGTCACCGGGGGTAAGGCCGAGCTCACCGACTTCTGGGCGGTGCTGGGGAACTCGACGCTGTGGGCTGAGTTCTCGCACACCGTGCTGGCCGCCTTCGTGACCGGCTCGATGTTCGTGCTCGGTGTCTCGGGATGGCAGCTGCTGCGGGGCGGGGAAGCGGCGGCCTTCACCCGGTCCGCCCGGCTGTCGGCCGGGGTGGCGCTCGTATGCACGGTCCTGGTGATTGTCACCGGCGACATCCAGGCCCGGCTGATGGACACCCAGCAGCCGATGAAGATGGCGGCGGCCGAGGCGGTCTACAAGTCCAGTAACGGCGCCAGCTTCTCGCTGCTGACCATCGGGAACCTGTCCGGCCAGCCGGTCTTCCAGATTCGGATACCGCACCTGCTCAGCCTCATCGCCACCTTGTCCTGGAACGGCCGGGTCGACGGCATCACTCAGGTCCAGCAGGCCGAGGCCGCGCGTTACGGGCCAGGCAGCTACGTGCCGGTGCTGTGGGTCACCTACTGGGGCTTCCGGATCATGGTCGGGCTCGGCTTCCTGATGCTCATCGTGTCCGCGTGGTCGCTATGGCGGTGCAGGCGCGGGGGCAAGCCTTTCGAGCTGGGGCGCTGGACGCTCTGGGTCCTGGTGGCCTGCATCGCCGCCCCGTTCCTGGCCAACACGGCCGGCTGGCTGTTCACCGAGATGGGACGTCAGCCCTGGATCGTCTACGGCCTGATGAAGACCGGGGAGGCCGCCTCTCCCACTGTCTCGGCCACCGACGTGGCCCTGACCTTCGGCGGCTTCGTCCTGCTCTACACCGTGCTCGGAGTCATCGACGTGGGTCTCATGTATCTGGCCGCCCGGCGCGGACTCGGCACTGGGGCGGAGGGGCCCCCTTCCGGACCGCCGCGCGAGGGGGCCGAGGAGCTTGTCTACTGAGGGGGCCGTGATGACCGGACCGGTAGCTAGCCTCAACACCGCCTGGTTCGCCCTGATCGGCGTGTTGTGGGCAGGTTACTTCGTGCTGGAGGGCTTCGACTTCGGCGTCGGGATGCTCGCCCTGGCCATCGGGCGGGACGACATGGACCGGCGGCTGGCCAGGAATGCCATCGGACCCTGGTGGGACGGCAACGAGGTATGGCTGATCGTCGCCGGCGGCGCCACCTTCGCCGCCTTTCCCGTCTGGTACGCGAGCATGTTCAGCGGTTTCTACCTCGCGCTGTTCATCGTGCTGGCGGCACTGATCGTACGGGGCGTGAGCTTTGAGTTCCGCGGCAAACGCGACAGCGCCCGCTGGCGGGCGGGCTGGGACTGGGCGATGGCGGTGGGCAGCCTGCTGCCGGCCTTCCTTTGGGGCGTGGCCTTCACCGACTTGGTCCATGGCCTGCGCATGTCGCCCTCGGGACTGTACCTGGGCAGCTTCTGGGGGCTGCTGACACCGGTGGCGATCGTCGGCGGGCTGACGAGCCTTGCCCTGTTCGTGGTCCACGGCGCCACGTTCCTGTCGCTCAAAACGGCCGGGCCGCTAGCCGACCGAGCCCGTCAGGTCGCGATATGGCTCACCGCGCCGGCGGTCGGGCTGGTAATCACTACTGCGGCCTGGCTGTCGGCCGCCGGATCCCACGGTCCCGGCGGGCTGGGCGGCACGGTTCCGATCGCGCTGGCCGCCGCGTGCGGGCTGGCCTTCGCCGTGTCCGGAATCCTGGTCCGTCTCGGCCGGGTCGGCTTCGCTTTCGCGCTGAGCGCACTGGGGATCCTTGCCGTCGTCGCCGCGGTTTTCACGGCACTGTTCCCCCGGGTTATGGTCTCCAGCGGCCCGGGTCCGTCCCTGACGATCTGGAGCGCTGCCTCGGCGCACCTGACCCTGGTGGTCATGACGATAGTCGCGGCGATCTTCCTCCCGTTGGTGCTGGCCTATCAGGGCTGGAGCTTCTGGGTGTTCCGGCAGCGGCTGGTCCGCCCTGCCGCGCAGTCCGGCCCACCGCATCGCACGTCGGCGCGGCGCACATGAGGGGAAACCGGCCCGCTGCCCTGGCCCGGCCACCGCAGCCCCCGGCAGCCGACGTCTGGCAGCTGGTCACCGCAGCCAGGCCTTGGCTGGCCGGCGCGGTGCTCGTCGGGCTCGGCCAGGCGGTCCTCCTGGTGGCGCAGGCCGACGTCCTCGCCCGGCTGCTAGCCGCCGCGTTGTACCGGGGGCTCACCGCCCCAGAAGCGACGGGGGACTGCCTGCGGGTTGCCTTGCTGGCCCTCGGCCAGGGGTCGCTCGGCTGGGCGTGGGAGGCCTGCACCGAGGCGGCAGCCCGGAGGGCAAGGACTGCGACCCGCCGGCGGGCGCTGGCGGCGAGCATCCGCCTTGCATCGCCGGGCCTGTCCGCGGCCGACGAGGCCGGCGGGCGTGGCGCGGCTCCAGGCCCCGGAGGCATGACGACCTTGCTGGCTTCCGGACTGGACGAGCTTGACCCCTTCGTGGCCCGGGTTCTTCCCAGGATCGTTCTGGGGCTGGCTGTGCCCGCTTTGCTGCTGGCCTGGATAGGGCACCTGGACCCGGTCTCGGCCGGCCTGGCGACGGTGGCCCTGGTGGCGGGCTTGGTGCTGGCTGGCCTGGTGGGAGCGGACACCGCGGGCGCGGTCCGGCGCCGGCTGGCCGCGCTGCACCGGCTCGGCGACCGGTTCGACGCGCTGATTGCGGGCCTGCCGCTGCTGCGAGCCTTCGGCCGGGCCCGCGATCACGAGCAGGCCGTGGCAGCCTCGGGCGAGGACGTGCGGGCGGCAACGCTTGCGACCTTGCGTGTCGCATTGCTCGCCGGCCTGGTCCTCGAGCTCATGGCTGCCGTCGGCACCGCGCTGGTGGCGGTCCCGCTCGGCCTGCGCCTCGACGCGGGCCACCGGATCCTCCCGCAGGCCCTGACGGTATTGATCCTTGCCCCGGAGGTGTTCTTGCCGCTGCGCAGGCTGCTCGCGGATTTCCATGCGGGTGCCGGCGGCCGGGCCGTACTAGCCAGGCTGGGCCGCCTCACCGCCGATGACCGGCCCGCCGCGGCCGGAACCGGGCAGCGCCCGCAGGACACCGGGCCAGTCGCGGTGGTGTTCGAAGCCGTATGCCTGTTCGCCGTGGGCCGGAGCCGCCCGGTGCTGGACGGCATCGACCTGTGGGTTTCTCCAGGGGAGCGAGTGTGCCTCATCGGCGAGAGCGGCGCCGGCAAGTCGAGCCTGCTCCGGGTGGCGGCAGGCCTTGTCGCCCCATCAGCGGGCCGCTGCCGCCTCGAAGGCCTGGAGGGTCCGTGGCTCCCGGCAGGCCACCGGTCCGCGCTGGGCTGGGTGCCGCAGCACCCGACCGTGCTGCCCGCGACCGTCCTGGACAACATCGCCCTTGGCCGGCCCGGTACCGGCGAGCGCGCCGCGCTGGCCGCCTTGGAAGCTGCCGGGCTGGGCACCTGGCTAAGATCCCTGCCGCAGGGGCTGCACACGCCGCTCAGCGAATTCAGCGCTCCGCTGAGCCTGGGGGAGCGCCGCAGGCTGGCCGTGGCCAGGAGCCTGGCGGGGCCCCGCCCGCGGCTGTGGCTGCTGGACGAGCCGACGGCCGGCCTGGACCCGGTCAGCGCGCGGCGGCTGATGACGGAGCTCAGCAGGATTACCGAAGGCGTAACGGCGGTCATCGCCACTCACGACCCGGCGGCCATGATCCTCGGCCAGCGGACGATCGAACTGCGCCACGGCCGCCTTCGCCGTCCTCCGGGCAAACCGCACCGGCATGGCAAGCCGCCCGGCCCCAGGAGGCCGCCGGCTACCCGGGTGAGCGCCGGATGACCGGATTCCGCTTCCCCGGCCCGTTCCCTGGCCTGGACCGCCGGGCCTGCCGCCACCTGCTCGCCGCCATCGGCATAGCGCTGGCCGGTGAGCTCGCTGCAGTCGGCCTGCTGGCCACCGGTGCCTGGCTGCTGCTGTCGGCCGCGCTCCGGCCCCCGATCCTGCTGCTGTCGGTAGCCATCGGCGCCGTGCAGGTGCTCTCGCTACTGCGCGGTACCGCGCGTTACGCCGAGCGGCTCGCCAGCCACAGCGTCGGGCTCGGCCTCCAGGCCGGCCTGCGGACCTGGCTGTACCGCTGCCTGGAACGGCTCGTCCCCGCCGGGCTTCCCGGCGGGGACCGCGGCGATCTGCTTACCCGCCTGATCTCCGATACCGAAGAGGCGCAGGACCTCGTAGTCCGGGCCGCCGTCCCGGTCCTCGCCGCCGCCGCGGCCTGGTGCACTGCCGTCACGGCGACCGCCATCCTGTTGCCCGCCGCGGGCTTGGCTCTGCTGGCAGCCGGCGTACCCGGGGCGGCGTGCATCAGCGTCGCGGTTATTCTCGCTGACCGGAATGCGGCGGCACTGCCGGCCGCGCGGGGAGCCGTCGGCTCATGGATCCTCGGCGTGCTTGGCAGCAGCGAGGAACTCGCGGCCGCAGGGGCTGCGGACTGGGTCCTCGCCCAGCTTGCCGAGCGCGAGCGAGCGCTCGGAACCCGCACCAGGGCTGTTGCCGCTGCGACCGGGCTGGGGCGGGTATCCGTTGCCCTCGCTGGCGGCGCAGGGCTGGCCGGCGTGGCCTGGACGGGCGCGGCGGCCGAGCGATCCGGGCGGATCAGCCCCGTCGAGCTCGGCGTCCTGGTCTTCATGGCCCTTGGCGTGGCGGGACTGCTGCAGGGCCTGCCCGATGCCGTCAGCCGCCTGCCGGTCGGCCGGGCATCCCTGCAGCGTCTCGTCGGCCTCAGCCGGCTACCGGGTCCGGTGGTCGCGCATGCCGAAGACGGGGGCCGCTACGAGCCCGCCATGACACCGGACGCTGCGTCAGCCGGGTCCCGTCGCAGCACCGCCACCGTCGTCCTGCAGGGGGCGGCGTTGGCCTACCCGCACCGCCGGGACCCCGTGCTCCGCGGTCTGGACCTAGAGCTCGCCCCGGGCCGGCCGGTCGCGCTGACCGGGCCGAGCGGATCAGGCAAGACGTCGGTCGTGCTCGCCCTGCTGCGCTTCATCGACCTGTCCGCTGGCCGGCTGACCGTCGACGGCGCGGACGCGCGGACGCTGCCACCGGAGCAGATCAGGGCGCTGATCGCCTGGAGTCCTGAGCAGCCGGCGCTGTTCCCGGCCCCGCTTCGCGCCAACCTGCGTGTCGGCGCGCCGCACGTCACGGACCGGCAGATAACCGAGCTTCTCGGGCAACTAGGGCTCGCCCCGTGGCTGGACGAGCTCGAGTCCGGCCTCGACACCGTGGTCGCGCCCTGGGGGCACCCGGTATCCGGGGGAGAACTGCAGCGCCTCAGCGTGGCCAGGGCCTTGCTGGCCAACCGCCCCGTCCTCCTCCTCGATGAACCCACCCGCCACCTGGATCCGGAAACGGCCGCCACCGTCCTGCGTACGGTCCTGGAGCTGGCAGCGGACCGCTCGCTGCTGTGGATCACCCACCGGCCGGAGGAGTTGCGCCATTTTCCTGAAGTCCGCCGGCTCAACCCGCTGGATCCGGGTGACGCCGTGCGCACCCAGCCGGGCAAGCCGCAGGTGAACGATGTCACTGACCGATCGCAACGTACGGGGAAGACATGCCGACCATTCTGAACAAGCGCTCATACGCATTCGCTCAAGACAAGATCAAGAACGGGACCGTGGTGCCCGATCAGCGCGACGACTGGAGCGAGCACCAGCCGTCAGCGAGCCAGGAGAACGAGTTCATCGAAGCCTATGGCTGGGATGAATACGCTAACTGGCACCTCGGAGTCGATGACGAGGCGTCCGAGCACACCAAGGCCAGGTGCAAATTCCCGTACGGCGACTTCGCGCGGGTGCACCGCTGCGGGCTGCTCGCCGCCGAGGTACGGGCCGGGCGGATGAAGTACCGCGATATCGAGGATGCGGCCATCCGATTGCGCCACATGATGGACGAGCAGGGCCGCTAGCTGAAGGGGGCTCGTCCGAGCTGTGGGCTGATGGGTTCTGGAATTCGGGGCTTCAAGGCGCTGTCCGCCTTACCGGACAGTCATCGCGAATTCCGGAAGTTCCTGTATGAACTCGCCGGAAAGGCTGCGGCAGCGATTGCGATCTGGGTCCTCGACCATTAGGCGCCGCTGGACTGGAGCTCTAGCTGAACAAGTGATGCGCCCATCCGGACCATCGGTCACTGGTGTCGGAGAGTTCCCAAACCCGACGCAGCGTCGACGCGCGTAACGGCCTTGGCCGCAGCTCGGACACAACGACAGGGGCGCGGCATGCTGTGGTGTCCCCGCATTGCGGCTGTCAGGTGGCTACCCGGAGATCACGAATCGCCCCTACTGGCGTTGTCGTCCGTGCTCTCGTCCGGCACGATCGTGACCGGGCACCGGGCCTTGAGCAGGACGTATTGGCTGACCGTTCCGGGCACCGCGGACTTGCCCGGGTGGGCGGCCAGCACGATGAGGTCCGCATGCACCTCGCGGGCCGCCTCGATGATCACGCGTCCGGCAAGCCCCGCCGAGACGCGCACCTTGGCCTGCCCGGCGTCATCACCGAGTTCATGATCGACCGTGGCGCGCAGTTCCGCCTCGGCGGTGGCCTGCTCTTCCCCCTGGGTATGCAAGGCGGCGCCGGGAAAGCCGCCCACCGGGCCGAGCGGCAGTTCATAGGCGGACACGGCGACGACGGACGCTTGCCGCCAGCGGGCTTCCTGTGCGGCGAGCCGCAGCGCCGCCTTGGAGGCCTCAGAGCTGTCCACTCCTACGATAACGGTCATGTTCATCCACGTCCTTGCCTGCCGGAGCCAACTTCGGTGAGGGGTGGCGCGATCGTCTCTAGGGACTTGCCCTCGGCATTGATCCCGAACATGGCCTCGATCACGCCGCCGATGATCATGATGCCGCCGCCGACCAGGTACCCGATGGCCA
>Ga0209006_10006927_pt1 | contig 10237 bp, 6 predicted proteins | sample JacPin_JW_Ref_O2_FD_188567 | JGI IMG/M metagenome (GOLD analysis project Ga0209006, IMG submission 188567) | Forest soil microbial communities from Algoma, Ontario, Canada - Jack Pine, Ontario site 1_JW_Ref_O2 (SPAdes) (version 2) | ecosystem: Environmental > Terrestrial > Soil > Boreal... | reverse complement strand
GGCGAGGATGAGGCCGCGCTGGATCAGGTCGTCTTACAGCGACGGTTGGCTTTGGGCGACGTCCCGCCGATGGTCTGGCAGCGGACAGCGTTTACGGGATCGCGGCCGACTCGCGCGGCTTTTTGTGGTTCTGCACAACGGAAGGCCTCTCGAGATTCGACGGGTACCGCTTCATGACTTATGGCGCAGATGAGGGGCTTCCGCAGGGGGTCATCACCGCGTTTATCGAAACCCGATCAGGCGACCATTGGATCGGCACGCCACGCGGGCTGAGCCGGATTGCGACCGGCCCTGGAGGACCGCGTTTTACAAATTATCGATTGGGGCCGGAGGCGGCGGCGAACAGTATCGGTAATTTGTTGGAGCTTCGTTCCGGCGCCATTCTGGCGGCAACCGCGGGCGGATTATTCGAGTGGACCGATCCTGCCAAGCCTCGCCGCAGGGATCTGCACGGGATCGATCCGCAGACGATTACCGATCTGGCGGAGGATCCGGACGGCAATTTGTGGATCGGTACAATGGCCGGCCTCCGCCTGATTGGACCCGGCGGAATCATGCACAGTTTTGACATGAAAGACGGATTGCCGGGCGACTGGGTGCAGATGTTGTTACGCGACTCCAAGGGCAGATTATGGGTGGCCGTGCGCGGTGGCCTGGCCATGATGAGCCGCGGGGCGGCGGATAGATGGGGCGTTGAGCAAGTCTATTCCGGGCTGGTCGGCACCGATGTGAAGGCGCTGCACGAAGCGTCGGATGGAAGCCTGTGGGTTGGGACATCGCTCGGAATCAGCAAGCTGAGCTGGCGGAACGGAAAAACGCCGCTCATCGAGAACCTGACGCGTAATCAGGGATTGAGCGACCGGCAGATTTTATCGCTGAGCGAAGATCAGGCCGGCAATATCTGGGCGGGCACGGAAGGCGCGGGGGCCATGCGGATCGACCGCGTGGGGTTCACGACGTATCGTGAACACGACGGCCTGGAAAGCGATCGCGTATTCTCCGTGTTCGAAGATAGGGCGGGTCGACTTCTGACGGTGACGACGGGCGTGGGAAAGAAGACGCACTCAGTACAAGTTTTCGATGGCGTCCGATTCCACGGCATATCTCCGGGGCGATTCGGCGAGAATGCCACCTGGGGATGGGATCGGATCCTGCTGGAGAGCCGGGCGGGAGAATGGTGGGTCGCGACGAATCAGGGACTTTGCCGGTATGGGTCGATGAAGGCGGAAGAGCTGGGGCAGAGTGCTCCGCGGACCTGCTATTCGGGCGATACGATTTTTCGCATTTTTGAAGATTCCAAGGGAGGCATTTGGGCTTCGGCGCAATCGAAGCGCGGGGATCAGTTGATGCGCTGGGATCCGAAGACGAATAAGGTCGTCAATTTTCCGACGCCACGGATGCCAGGCGGGCGTACCGACGATCTGGTGAGCGCGTTCGCCGAGGACCGGCAGGGGAACATCTGGATGGGGTTGTACGTTGGCGGGTTGTATCGCTATGACGGCCACCGGTTCGAGTATTTTAAGAAAAGCGACGGCGTGCCCAGCGGAAGGATCATTGCGCTGCTGGCCGATGAGAGTGGGCTGTGGTTCGGATCGAGTGGCGGACTGGGCAGAATCGAAGATACCGGAGCCGAGAAACCGCGGATCGAGGTTTACGACACGTCTCGCGGGATAGCCAGCAACAGCATCCTGTGCATTACCAGCGACAGCCAGGGGCGAATTTACGCGGGGACTGGAAAGGGCGTCGATCGCCTGGAACCGAAGACGGGACACATTCGCCACTTTTCGACCGCCAATGGCTTGGCGCACGGGGAATTCAAGTCAGCGATCCGCGATCGCAGCGGCTCGCTGTGGTTCGCGACTACGCAGGGACTTTCGAGACTGATTCCCACAGTGGATCAGCCCGTCGTGCAGCCAAGGATTCTCATCACCGATCTGCGGCTCGGCGGCGTGTCTTATGGGGTATCGCAATTGGGGGATGAGCGCGTTTCAAAGCTTGAATTGAAACCATCGGAGAACCAGCTCCAAGTGGACTTTGTGGGCATCGACTATGAGCCGGGAGATATTCTTCGGTACACCTATAAGCTGGAAGGCGCCGATGCCGATTGGAGTCCACCGCGCAGCCAGCATGCGGTGAACTATGCGGCGCTTTCCGATGGCAACTATCATTTCCTTGTCAAAGCAGTAACCTCGGACGGCGTGGAGAGCGCGGTGCCGGCCGAGATCGATTTCGTCGTGCTACCACCGGTATGGAGGCGGTGGTGGTTTGAAGGCGTGGCGCTGGGATTTGCAATCTGCGGCGTATTCGCGGCGCATCGCTATCGGGTGGCGCAGGCGGTGAGCCTGGAGCGGATCCGCACTACGATTGCGACCGACCTGCACGACGATATCGGCGCGAGTCTTTCGCAAATCGCGATATTGAGCGAGGTGGCCCGGGTCAATGCGGCCGGGCGAGGAAATGCGGGGGAACCTCTGGAACGGGTTGCGACTCTTGCTCGCGAGGTGGTCGATTCCATGGGGGACATCGTGTGGTCGATTCGCTCAGAGGAGCACGGAATGGAATCGTTGATCCGGCGCATGCGGGAATTCGCAATCGATCTGCTTTCTTCGCAGGGGATCGATTTCGAATTGCGCACGCCGCAAGTCGGAAAGAATGTGGAGTTGAGTTTGCAGGCGCGCCGGCAGGTGTTTCTGATTTTCAAGGAATGCATCCACAATGCGGCGCGCCACTCTTGTTGCACGGCGGTGGTGGCGGAGCTGAAGATCGGGGATCGGGAGGCCATATTCGTGATCGAAGACAACGGCACCGGGCTGAGACAGGAAGATAAAGCGACGGGCGGTACTGGAATTTCGAATATGCGAAGACGGTCGCAGGAACTGGGTGGAGATATGGAGTTGACTTCGAAGCCTGGCGAGGGGTGTCGGGTTGCGATCTGTTTTCCTACGCGGCGGAACGCTTTCTCGTAAAGATTCACGCAAAGGCGCTATGCTCGCCAGGAGAAAAAAGACGCCCTGCGCGTTTGTGTAGGTGGCGAACTGGCGGTCATGCTTTACACTGAATCCGATATCCGTGGATTCTGTTATCCGGGTCGCGATGATTGAGGATCAGAAGGAGACTCGCGAGGGTCTCTCGTTTCTGATTAATAGCGCCGATGGCTTTGATTGCCATCATGTTTACGGCTCAATGGAAGCCGCGCTCGATGGAATCGCGATCAATCCTCCGCGAGTCGCTCTGGTCGATATCGGACTTCCCGGGATGAGCGGCATTGAAGGCGTGCGTGTTCTGCGAGCGCGTCATCCTGCGATCGCGCCCGTTCTGCTGACCGTCTATAAAGACGACGCGCGAATTTTCGAGGCGATTTGCGCGGGCGCGTGCGGATATCTTCTCAAAACCACGCCGCCTCCGCGATTGCTGGAAGCACTGCGGGAAATAGCCGAGGGCGGTGCTGTCATGTCACCGGAGGTCGCGATTCGCGTGGTGGAACTGCTGCGCAAATCGCAAACACCCGAACAATCTTCGGCGAGCCTTTCACCGCAGGAAATGCGGCTGTTGAAGCTGCTGACGGAGGGACATCAGAATAAGACCGCCGCCGCCCAAATGGGGATCAGCGTCCATACCGTCAGCTTCCACTTGCGCTCGATCTATGAGAAATTGCACGTTCATTCGCGATCGGAGGCGGTGGCCCGCGCTCTTCGCGAGGGATTGCTCCCGTAGATGCCTAGACGGGCCTTGACCCGGCAAAACCGGAGGACTTATAGTAATTCATGGCATTCAGGTTTTTGTTTGTTTCCGCCGCCTTGCTTTACGTCAGCTCGGCGATCGCATCCGGCCAGGAGAGCGCTCCCATCGTACAGCCGGGCGCGCCTGGGCATAGCGGCAAGATCCTCACACCCGCAACCGCAACCCCCGCCCCGCGCGAACCCGCGGAAGCGGATACCAAATTCATGCAGGGCATGATCATGCATCACTCGCAGGCCGTCGAGATGACGGCGCTGATGCCTTCACGGACCCACAACAAAGATCTCCTCGCCTTCGGCAAACGCATCAGTATTTCGCAAAGCGATGAGATGAAATTCATGCAGCAGTGGCTGGAGGAGCGGGGCAAGCCGGTAACCATGGAACACGACATGAGTCACATGGGAAACATGGCTGGCATGGATCATTCGAAAATGCATGCGGCACCAATGATGATGCCGGGGATGCTGACGCCGGAGCAGATGAAGGCGCTCGCCAAAGCGACTGGTCCGGCATTCGACCATCTATTTTTGACCGGCATGATCCAGCATCACGGCGGCGCTCTCACCATGGTGCAGGAACTTTTCGAAGTACCTGGGACGGGGCAAGATGGTCAACTCTACGACTTCGTAACCGATGTCGACAACACGCAGCGCGCGGAGATTGGCATCATGCAGGGCATGCTGAATAAGGAGAAAAAATGATCCGTTTTGCGACTTCACTTGGACTATTCGCCGCGCTGTGCGCCGGCCAAGCCAGCGCCCCGGCGCCCGGAAATCCGCGCACTGGAGCCGACGATCCGCGCGTAGGACTGAAGCCCGGCCTGTACGATGCGGGCGAAGCCGCGTTCGGCCTGGAGCGCCTGACATCTTTGCCGAAGCCCCCCGGCTTCGCGCCCGTCGTTCCCGATCCTAACGCCGCCGTGCCTAAGGAAGGCAGTCCGGAGGCTATCGCGGCTGCCCGCGCCCGCTACGGATCGACCAACTCCGATCTGGCCTTCAGCGGCAATCACCTTTTTGTCGGCAACTATAACGGCATTAATTTTTACGACATCGACAATCCCAAGCAGATTAAACTGCGCACGTCTCTGCTCTGTCCGGGCGGCCAGGGAGACGTTTCGGTGTACGGCCACCTCTTGTTCATGTCGGCCGAGGCCGGTAACGGGCGCATCGACTGCGGCTCGCAGGGAATCCCTCTGCCTGCCGGCTACGTTCCGCCTCCGCCGCCGCCTCCGACAGAAGAGGCCGCTAATACTCCCGGGGGCGGCCGAGGGCGCGGGCCGCGTCCACCGGATCCCGCGAGCCCGGACCGTTTTCGCGGCGTCAGAATTTTTGACATCACCGATATGGCGAATCCCAAGCAGGTCGCCACCGTGCAGAGTTGCCGCGGCTCGCACACGCATACGCTGGTGATCGATCCGAAAGATAAGGACAACGTCTACATTTATATTTCCGGAACAGGCAACGTCCGACAGGCGGAAGAGCTCTCCGATTGTTCCGGAGGCGATCCCGACAAGAATCCCAACACTGCGTTATTCCGCATTGACATCATCAAGGTGCCTCTAGCGCATCCCGAACTCGCGAAGATCGTCTCCAGCCCGCGCATTTTCGCCGATGAACAATCCGGTGCCTTGAACGGCCTGTGGAAAGGCGGCGACCACGGCGAAGGCACTCAGAAAACTTCGGTCACCGACAAGTGCCACGACATTACCGTCTACTCGGCCATCGGACTTGCAGCTGGTGCATGTTCCGGCAACGGCATTGTGCTCGATATCTCGAATCCCGTGAAACCGGTCCGCATCGCCGCCGTCAGCGATCCTAACTACGCCTTCTGGCATTCCGCAAATTTCAACAACGCCGGCACCAAGGTCCTGTTCACTGACGAATGGGGCGGCGGCGGTCAACCGCGCTGCCGCGAGACCGATCCGATGAATTGGGGCGCCGATGCGATCTTCAATTTGTCCAAAGGCAAGCTTTCGCTGGCGTCCTATTACAAGATGCCGGCTCCGCAGACGGAATGGGAAAACTGCGTGGCCCACAATGGGTCGCTGGTCCCGATTCCCGGTCGCGACATCCTGGTGCAGGCCTGGTATCAAGGAGGCGTCTCGATCGTCGATTTCACGGATACTGCGCATCCCATCGAGATCGCCTACTTCGATCGTGGACCGATTGACGGCGCCCATCGCGTACTGGGCGGTCAGTGGTCCGCCTATTGGTACAACGGCTACATCTATGGTTCGGAGATTACTCGCGGCGTCGATGTGTTCAAGCTGGTGCCGAACAAATTCATCACGCAGAATGAAATCGACGCGTCCAACCAGGTCCATTTTGACGAGCTGAATGTGCAGAACCAGCCTAAAATTACCTGGCCTGCAAATTTCGTAGTGGCGCGCGCGTATATCGACCAGTTGACGCGCAGCAGCGCTCTCCCTGCGCAAAGGCTAACGGCGTTGAATGCGGCGATCGACAAGGCCGAGCGCAAAGAAGCCGTTCAGCTCAAGACTCTGGCAGCGAGTTTGGACAAGGACGCGGGCTCGGCGAAGACCCCCGCCGACGCGGACCGTATGCGCGCGTTGGCGGACATTATGAAACAGACCCAATAGGTAGGGCGGATCCGCCGGTTTCGAGTCCAACTCCGCGATATCGGTCCCCAAGGTTGCGCCGAGCACAAGCAAGGCGCATAGAATTGTCAGGGCATTCCTGTTGCCATTAGCGGTTCTATTGCTTTCCCATAGCAACGATGTATAATTGCCCTATGGGTAGGCAATAGGAAGATATGGGCGATAAAGCGGATGTTTTGCAGGGAACGCTGGCTCTGATGGTGCTGAAGACGCTGGAGGCGTTGGGATCCCTTCATGGATACGGGATCGCGCGGCGCATCGAGCAGACCAGCGGAGATTTGCTCTCGCTGAACTATGGGACGCTCTATCCGGCCCTGCTGAAATTGGAGCAGGAAGGGTCGATTGCGTCGGAGTGGGGCGTGTCGGAGAACAATCGCAAGGCGAAGTTCTACAAGCTTACACGGGCGGGCAGGAAACAACTGGCGAAAGAAACGCGGGACTGGGAGCAGACGGCTGCGATCCTGGCGAGGTTTCTAGCAGTATGAAACGGCTGCGCGGTTGGATGCTCAGGATCGCAGGCCTGGTGCCGAGCGCGCGGCGGGAGCGGGAGCTTGCCGATGAGATCGAGGGTCATCTCGGGATGCACATCGATGACAACCTTCGCTTGGGGATGAGTCTTGAAGAGGCTCGGAGGGAGGCGGTCATAAGGCTCGGAGGAGTGGAATCGACGAAGCAGATTTATAGGGAACGCAGGAGCGTGCCGCTGTTGGAGAACACACTCCAGGACTTTCGCTTCGCGATCCGGCAGTTGCGGAAGAATCCGGGATTCACGGCGACTGCGATTTTCATCCTGGCTCTGGGCATGTGCGCCAGCGTAGCTATTTTTGCATTCGTGGACGCGGCGCTGATCAAGCCACTGCCGTACCAGAATCCGGGCCGTCTGGTCGGTGTGTTCGAAAGAATCGAGGGGTGTGTCCAGTGCGATCTTTCGTATCTCGACTACCTCGATTGGAAAAAGCGGAACCAGTCCTTTAGCTCACTGGATGTGTACCAGCACACCGGGATGATGCTGAATACATCAGACGGTGCAAAGGCGGCGCAAGCTGCGCGAGTTAGCGACGGGTTCTTTCGCACGCTGGGAGTGACGCCGGTGCTTGGACGCGACTTTTATCCGGGCGAGGACTTACCACAGGCTTCGCGTACGGTGCTGTTGAGTTATGCCGGCTGGCAGGAACGATACGGCGGGAAAGCGGATGTCTTAGGGAAGACGGTTACCCTGAATGGCGAGCCCAACGTGATTATCGGCGTACTGCCTCGGGAATTTCATTTCGCTCCAGCCGAGCCCGCGGAATTCTGGACCGGGATCCACGCAACCGGCGGGTGTGACACGCGACGCGGATGCCACAATTTTTTTGGCGTTGCGCGCCTGAAGGACGGCGGATCGGTGGGCACGGCTCTTGCGGACGTGAGATTGATTGCGCAACAACTGGAAGCGCAGTACCCGGACAGCAACCGCGGGCAGGGTGCTTTCGTCGCGCCGCTCAAAGATGGAATTTCCGGAAACCTCGAACCTATTCTGTTGGTGCTGATGGGCGGGGCGGGATTGCTGCTGGTGATCGCTAGTGTGAATGTTGCGAGCCTGCTACTGGTTCGATCGGAAAGCCGGAGGAAGGAAATTTCGGTGCGCAGCGCACTGGGTGCATCGTCCGGCCGATTAGTGGGGCAGTTTGTGACCGAGGGCCTAGTGCTGGTCACGGCGGGCAGCGTAATCGGGTTAACATCTGCGTCCTGGGCGATGCAGCTTCTCACCAAACTGATCCCGGCAGACATGTTGAACGGTATGCCATATTTTCGTGGACTGGGATTGAACATTCGCGTACTGGCTTTTTCTGCCGTCATCGCACTGCTGGCGGCTGTGCTGTTTTCGATTACGCCGGCGCTTCACTTTTCCCTGTCGACGCTGAGAGAGGGGATTGCCGAGGGGAGCCGCGGATCTTCGGGAAAAGCGTGGGGCCGAATCGGTTCCAAGCTTGTTGTAGTGGAGCTGGCCACGGCGATGGTGCTGTTAGTCGGTGCTGGCCTGCTCGGCAAGAGTCTCTATCGGCTGCTCCATGTAGACATTGGCATTCAAACGGATCACCTGGTCACGATGAGGGTGAGCGCGCCGCGGTCGTATGCAAAGCCCGAAAAGTCGATCGCGATGGAACGTCTGGTCGTCGAGAGGATCGAGAGTCTCCCCGGCGTGAAGTCAGTTGGCGTTGCGACTGACATTCCGGTTAGCCACTGGGGCAACACCACCTGGGTGCGAGTGTTAGGCCGGCCGTGGCACGGAGAGCACCTGGAAATGCCCGAACGGGACGTGAGTGCAACGTACTTCAAGACACTGGGAGCAAAGCTGGCGAGAGGTCGATTCTTTGATGAGACAGAGGATGCGTCAAAGCCTATGGTGGCGATCATTAACCAGGCGTTCGCAAAACAATACTTTCCAGGGGAGGATCCGTTGGGCAAGCAGCTCTCCCACACTTCGATTCCGCCAGTGCCGATTCAGATTGTCGGTATTGTCGAGGACATAAAAGAGGGGCCTTTGGATACGGACAACTTTTCAACGATATATGTTCCGTTCAACCAAAACCCGGATTCCGATTTCAATCTGGTGGTGCGAATGTCGCAGGCGGAGCAGTCATTAATTCCGGTCCTGGCGGCTACCATCCGTCAAATCGACCAGGACATCGTTGCGAGTCGAGGCGAGACCATGGTGGATAGGATGAACTCTTCGTTTTCGGCCTATCTGCATCGATCCTCGGCATGGCTGGTGGGAGGTTTCGCCGCGCTCGCACTGTTGCTCGGTGTGGTCGGGATTTATGGAGTGGTCGCCTATTCGGTGAGTCAAAGGACTCGCGAAATCGGAGTACGCATGGCTCTTGGTGCTCAGCTCGGTTCGGTGTACAGACTGATCCTCAAAGAGGCAGGGCTGTTGATGGGGGCGGGCATCGCGATTGGCTTGGCGTGTTCAGTGGGAGCGGCGAAGCTACTTCACGGGCTGCTGTTCGGGGTCAGCTCATGGGATATGGAGACGCTGGCTGCGGTTGCTCTTTTACTGGGGATTTCCTCGTTGCTCGCCAGTTACATTCCGGCGCGCCGCGCTGCTTCGGTCAATCCGATCGAGGCGCTGCGGACGGAGTGAAAACCAAGCCCTTGAAGAACGAAATAGATTTCGCCGTCTCGCTTCTGTAGTGTGTGCCTCCGGTCGCGCTGACTTAGGGCCGAGATGTCGAGAAGAGTCTCGACACAGCACGCCTGGAGGCGTGCGCTACATGGCCGCGGACGGCTGCGATATGCTTGTTAGCCGTGCGACTTAATCATCTGGTTCTTTTTGCGGCTTGCGCGATTGGCGAGTGTCAGCAGAGTCTCCCTTTAATCCCGCAGCGGATGCAGGGTTTTATCGCCGATAAAACGGTTGCCGGGACAGTCACGCTGGTTGCGCAGGGCGGGAAGGTTGTCGAGTTCGATGCGCTCGGTATGGCGGACATCGAAGCTTCCCGGCCGATGCAGAAGGATACGATTTTCCAGATCATGTCGATGACGAAACCCATCACAGCGATCGGGATCATGATGCTGGCCGAGCAAGGGAAGCTCGCTTTGCGCGATCCCGTGGAGCAGTATCTTCCGGAGTTTCGGGGCCAGCAGGTGGCATCGAATGTCGGACCCGATTCGGCGCGTTTGCGCACACCCGATCATCCGATCACCATTCGAGATCTTCTAACTCATACCGCCGGCATTCAGGATCCCGCGCCGGCTGCTATTCATGACTACCCACAGCTTATGAACGTGCCTTTGGATGAGGTGGTACGGCAACTCGCCAAACAGCCCCTTCTGTTTCAGCCGGGAACTCAGTGGAGTTACAGCAGCCCCGGCATCGACATTCTCGGACGCTTGATTGAG
>Ga0209006_10006926_pt1 | contig 10237 bp, 3 predicted proteins | sample JacPin_JW_Ref_O2_FD_188567 | JGI IMG/M metagenome (GOLD analysis project Ga0209006, IMG submission 188567) | Forest soil microbial communities from Algoma, Ontario, Canada - Jack Pine, Ontario site 1_JW_Ref_O2 (SPAdes) (version 2) | ecosystem: Environmental > Terrestrial > Soil > Boreal... | reverse complement strand
CACGCGGGTTAGTTTCCAAAAGCTGTGGATGACCAAGCCCGCACCGGTAAGTAGGGTCAAAGCCAATGCAAACTCAATGACTACTAGGAGCCGCCGCAATCCATGCCGGCCAGGACCCAAGGCAGACCGTCCACCCTCCTTCAACGCCTCATTCAAATCCCGACCAGAAATCTGCCACGCTGGGGCGCAGCCGGAAACTATGCCCGCCATGATCGTTAGCCCCAAACTGAAGAACAACACCGGCAAGTTCAGCCGTACATCCGCTTCGGTTGGGATTGAAAACTGTGGCAAAAGAACCATGATGACCTTCAACACTATGGATGCAAGGCCTACTCCCAAGATTCCTCCCAGGAGTGCCAGAACAACACTCTCCGTCAGGAATTGTGAGAAGAGTTGCCAACGCGTTGCGCCCAGGGAAGCTCGCAGTGCCGCTTCTTTTTGCCGCGTGGTAGCCCGTGCAAGCTGCAGATTCGCAACGTTGACGCAAGCGATCAACAAAACAAAACCCACCGCGCCAAGGAGTAGCCACAAATTTTTAATTGTTTGTTTGCTGGTGAAATCATTCTTCAGAGGTTCGACGCTTGCGGCCCATCCCTTATTGGAAAGGGGGTAATTTTCCGCAATGCGCTTCGTAACGCCGTCCATGTTCGCGTTGGCCTGCTGAAGCGTGATCCCCGGCTTTAGGCGGCCCATCACCGCCAGCCAGTGAAGATTATGATTGACCTGATCCGGCCTGAAAGTCAGGGGCACGAATAGATGTGACTCGAAACGGTCCGGCATCCCCGCTGCCAACACCCCAACGATGGGATGCAGTTCCCCGTTCAGTCGCACTTGCCTGCCGATAATCTTTGGATCACTCCCGAAACGTTCTCGCCACAGCTTATTGCTCATTATTAGGACATGGTTCTTACCCAATACGCCTTCCTCAGGTGAAAAGTCACGCCCGAGTGACAGTGGTATTCCCTGCATCGTGAAGAATCCCGGAGACGTGATTCTCGTCTGCACTGGCTCCGGATGGTCTGACACGGAAAGGCTGAAGGTATCCCCGCTCCAGGCGACGATATCTTGGAACGCCGAATTTTGGCGTTTCCACTCAAGAAAATCGCCGGCAGAAACCCCGTTTCTCTGTCCATTAAATTTCGACCACACCATCACCAGTTGATCAGCATTTGGATAAGGCAAAGGAGCCAGCAATGCCCCATAAACAACACTGAAAATGGCGGTATTTGCCCCGATCCCCAGCGTCAGCGCCAACAACGCGACAAAGGTAAAACCGAGATCTTTCTTTAAAAGTCGCCCAGCATAACGAACGTTGAGCCAAAGATTCTTCATGACAAGAACCCCTTGTCCTTCTATCGACTCTTTCTCAGTCCAGTATCAACAAGCCCCACATTCTGTCCAGATTAGACCTCTACGAATTCCTCAGCTGCTTGCTGCCCAGCCTGCGAAGTTCGACTTTTGAAAGGGACATTATGGCGAGGCAGAATCTATCACGCATTACCCCCGGACATTGGAAAACTACTTGCCCTGTAAGAGCCGCGGTTTTCAGGCGTTGAACCTCTCCCCGAGCCTTGAAACTGGTGTTTTCAGACTGGATTTAGCTATGATTGACTTAATTGGGAGGTACATATGAAGAGAAGCTCTGTTGCACTGCTTTGCGGTTTTCTCGGAACCCTTGCGACAGCAGTAACGATTCCTTCTCAGGTGACCGGGCAAGCTGAAATCCCCACTGAAAAACTGGTCTACGCACTACGCCTCTTAAATACCGAAGAATACTCGTATCGTCATGAAACCGGTCGATTCGCGTCGCGGGATGAGTTGCCTCAAGGCTACCTGCAGATAGATATTTGCCCACGGCAAAAGGCGCGACCTGCACTGAAATGACATTGGTAAATTTGAACTGAACGCTCCGGGCAGACTTATATGTGGTATTTAGAGTCGGAATCCCGATTGCCGAACCTAGGCCAGCGAGGGCGTTTGCAAGAATTTTAAGGCCGACGCCAACATCGAGATCGCTCGATTTCTTACCTTCGAGCCCGCCTGCTGGAGCGGGGGCCGCAGGTTGTGGCACGGGTACGTTGGAGGCCCATACTTTAGAGATTGTTCCTAGCTTCTCTAGAGACACTGGTCTCGCCCGAGTACGTCCAGCGGTTCTATACCAGCGCGCGGAAGCTTGATAACGTTATAGCCGTCGTTGTTGAGGTAGGTGAGGGCGGGATCCTTGCATGGCACCCATTTGCGCCTCCCGCAATACTGGTTACGTATAGCCTCGATTACTAAAATTGTCAAATCGCTATAATGTCATGTGGTAAAGCACACCGAAGTGAGCTTGACCATCATCGACAATAAGCAGATCGGGCTGAAGAGAGTACACTTTTTCTGCTTGAGAACTACTGCTCAGCAGCAGATTAGAGCCACCAACCGGTTTAAACGTATGTAAAAAGTAATTGACAGGGTTGATATATTGGTAGATAACACATCTACTTTGGGGCAGCAGTACTTGCTGGGCGATAGTATAGGCATTGATTTGCTTCGCAAGCGGTCCTAGTGTCAGCACCTGGCCATGGTCACCGAAACACCTAAACAACTTTCGTTTTTTGCGAACGGAGTGTGGGCCGACACTGGGAGGTCGGTAGGCAGCCCGAGCGAGGAAGCCGCTGTGGGACTTGCGCACAATACGTTGCTCACTCCCAGTGAAACCTCGTCATATATCGAAAAGGCCAAAACCCACGGCCAGCCCACTCTCGGTACCTTGTTCGGAATCGACTCTGACAATTTGGCTAGAGCTGGATGGGGCATTGTTTTCACGTCGTCAACACCAAATTGGGTGAAGGACGAGCTAAAGCCCCTCATTGATTTCCGCAGAGAGCAGTGCCAGGGTCTCTGCACAGTTTTCGATGGCGAATCAGCTTATAGGGGTGAATCGTGTGTCGAATGGCTAGCAGGTCGAGGGGGTTCTCTCAGGCCGGTCGATCCCGCCGTAGGTATCCCATACTACTTGCTCATTATTGGATCCCCCGAGGAAATTCCTTTCGAATTCCAATATCTCCTCGATACCCACTTTGCCGTTGGGCGCCTCGATTTTGAGAACCGTGGCGAATATTTATCGTATGCCAACAAAGTCAAACGCTATGAAGCAGGCGGATTACACAATGCAGGTACCGTCGCCTTCTTTGCTACATCTCATGAGTCGGATCCAGCTACGAACCTTTTCTGCGAAAATGTCGCAAGAGTACTTGCTCGGGACTACAAAGCAAGATTGTGTCTTAAAAACAATGGCGTCCACGGAGTAATGGAGTTATTTGCCGAACTGGCCACGAAAGCGGCGCTCGCAGATCTTTTAGCCGGACCGTCTAACTTCCCGTCGCCGTCTCTGGTTGTCACTGGCTCCCACGGCATGGCTTTTCGAGAAGACAAAGCCATCGAAGCAAATCAAGGTGCGATTGTTTGTCAAGATTGGCCCGGATGGGGAAACCCTCCTAGGCGGAGCGAATGGTTTGGTGCCGAAGATATTCCGCATCGCGAGCATGGAAACGGATTTGTATGGTTTCTGTTTGCTTGCCATGGCGGCGGTTGTCCACAGTTCACTGATTTCCCTTCAGTCAGTGGGCAACGCGAGCAAATCGCGCCGAGGGCTATTGTTTCAAATTTGCCTAAGGCATCACTCAGCCGCGGCGGTGCATTGGCCGTGATCGCACATGTAGACAAGGCTTGGGCCTACTCAATTCGAAGCCGGGGTGTAGGTATACAACTGCAGTCGTTCCGGGATGTTTTCGATCGAATTATGGCTGGACATAGGGTTGGAGCGGCATGTGATCAGTTCGATTATAGCCGCGCAGTTCTATCGATGGAACTTATTGAGACTATGTCGGCTATCGCCTATGGAAAACGCGTGCAACCTTCGGAGTTGGCGGATTTGTGGACCGCCAGGAATGACGCGCGAAACTATATCGTAATCGGCGACCCTGCTGTCAGGATTCGCACCGATTTGGTCACTTGAATTGGGGTTTGCGGGAGGAACAGGTGTCGATGAACGACTACCTCGAATGTGAGTACCTGCTTTCGGGCCCGCAGCAAGCGCTGCTTAGAGTAGATGGAAAGGAATACACCGGTACTCCTAGTTTCGACCCGCCATCAATCAAAAAGCTAAGTGAGATTCTCCCGCAGCCGCTTGAGTACGGCAAACTTCTTTTTCAATTGGCTTTTCCAAAAAATGACGATTTGTATGCAGGACTCAAGGCGGCGCTTGCTATAGCGCGACATGACGAGAAACGTCTGAGGTTTCGGCTGAACGTGTCGTCTGTTGCTCATTCAGATGTCAACGCGATCGAATGGGAAGCACTGTACGATGTTGCAGAGCGCCTTGGCCTTTCACGATCTCGCGAGGTGTCGTTCTCGAGATATCTTAATCTATCCGTTCAAACTTCTTCATCGCAGTTGACGGACACGGCCAGAATCCTGGCAGTCATTGCAGCGCCAAATGACTTAGAAACCTATGGCCTCGCCCCGATTGATTATATTCAAACCCAGGATCAAATTGAGACTGCCATAACTCCATTGAATCCGCGAGTGCGAGTGGACTTTCTCCCGATTGCGACGCGTACAGCTATCCGGCAGGCGCTTATTACTAACAAGTACAACATACTACATATCCATGCACACGGATTCTTGAGGGCTGATCAGGCGGCGCTGGTTCTGACAAACGATACAGGATCTTCCGAGTTCACCGATGATCAGATGTTGGCAGAAATCTTGGAAGGCATACCACTGCGTCTTGTGGTCCTCATGGCCTGCCGTGGTGCTGTCCAACTTACTGGCGATCAGTATCGAGGTCTAGGCGCCAGCTTGGTAAGACGCGGCATTCCGGCCGTAGTAGCCATGCGTTCTGCTATAACCGTGAGCGCTGCTACCACTTTCGTTCGTGATTTTTATTCGAGTTTAGCCTATTCACCGGTCGTTGATACGGCAACGAATGAAGCTCGTCACCAACTATATCTGAAAGATCCGCAAAGCAATGACTTTCTGGCGCCGGTGCTGTTCATGAGACTAGAAGATGGTCGACTTTGGAAGGCTCAAACGATTTACAGGACGGCCGAGGATACGTCTTTTGATTTTGACCAGATACTGACGTGGCTTAAGCGACGCCAAGTCATACCCATTCTTGGACCCGGAATCAATCGTGGATTGTTGTTGTCTCGTCGGGAAATTTCTGAACGCTGGTCAGTAGATGTCGATTATCCAGTGGATGCACATTCCCACTTATCGGCCGTAGCCAGTTTTAAAGAAACGATTCGGGGTTTACGAATCCCGCATGCCGATCTATTCGACCTATTGAAGGAAGATCTTTTGTCTCGTGAAAACATCAAACAGCGACAACACTATAGCGACCAGAGCTTGCCACAAGTCATCGGGGGATTGGCCATAAACTACTTCGAAAGGGATAGCCAAGAGCCTCATCGGGTGCTCGCCGAGTTGCCCATCGATACGTTTGTAACGACTAACTGGGACGGTCTTATGACGGCGGCTCTTTCTTGGGCGGGACGTACGCCAAAATCGTGGAACGCTAGTTGGAATGACTCCGGGCCAGAGACCTCAGAATACGACACGATGAAAGGCCTCCCCAACAGTCCGCTAGTTCTTAACCTTTTTGGGAATGACATCGAGTCTGCTGTTCTGACGGAAGATGATCATCTGGATTTTTTAAAGAGCATGTCAAAGGACGCCTGGCGCTTTCCGCGGTTTCTAAAAGAGGATTTGACGAAAGCTATGCTTGTTTTCTTAGGCTACGATTTTAGGGAACTCGATTTCAAAGTAATGTTCCGAACGATCGTTAGCCAGCTCCGACCTTTGGGTGGAACTGGGCGTGATCGGATCGCGGTTATTCAAGTACGCAATGAGGACAATTTGTTTGAACAAAAGGACCGCGACAAAGGGTTGCAGCGATTCATGGAACGCGAGGCGGGTAAATTGAGTTTGAAAGTCTTTGATGGAACGGTCCGCGAATTTCTCGGCGAGGTGAAGCGCAGATGGACGAATCAGAACCGACATTAATTGCGCAAACTACACTTCCTCCAGCCACTGGGACAAATCCATATGTAGGACCCACCCCTTATTGTGAGAATGACGAGCACGTCTTCGAAGCCCGCGAACTGGAGGCGGCCACGCTTTTGGCCTTAGCGGTGACCGAACGTGTCGTGGTTTTATATTCGGAATCAGGAGCAGGCAAAACCTCACTCGTCAATATGAAATTGATTCCGGGACTTCGAGGAGAAGGATTCGATGTGTTTTACGTGCCGCATATCGGTCGGCCTATACAGCGCAACACTGACCAAGTGTCAATAAGAAACGTATTTTGCTTCAACACCATTGTTCATCTTGCTAGTGTGCCGGTAACAATCTCACAGACCGAAACTGGAAACGATATTAATGATGTAGTTTCCAGTAGCGATACAACCCCGTTGACCAAGGTCGTTGATGATCGAGAAAGTGGTGGCACTCATCAAAAGTTAAGAAAGAAATCGCAGAAAAAGTCCCACGTGAAGTCTCAGACTTCTGACATGGCTTCGCTGAGTGATTTTCTTCCAGGATTTATTGAACGTCATTCCAGAGAAGGAAGCACGCTCACACCTGGGCTAACGTATCCTAGGGGAACTGTTCTCATATTTGACCAATTTGAAGAATTATTTACGGAGCATGCAGACAGATGGGCTGACCGCGAGGCATTTTTTAAGGATGTCAAACTCGCTTCAGACAAACTCCCATTCCTGTCGTTTGTATTCGTCATACGCGAGGACAGCTTGGCAAGTCTTGAGCGTTACGCGCAACTTGTACCAAGCCGGTTTGGTGCTAGGTATCGAATCGAACTTTTTACAACGCAACAGGCAGTTGCCGCGATTCGGATTCCAGCAAAGACAGCGGGGCGACCATTCGAGCTAGCTGTCGCCGAACAACTTGCCGGTAACCTCGCGCGTCGCCAAATGGTCGAAAATGAAAACACGTACGTTGGCGAGTTCATCGAACCAGTCTATCTCCAGGTTGTCTGCTATCAACTGTGGAAACGATTGCATCACCGCCAAGGCGCTACCATTTCGATGGATGACCTGAAGACCTTCGGAAACGTGGATGAGGCGCTACAGCAATTCTATGAAACCGGAGTGAGAGAGGTTTCGAAAGCTACAGGCGTTTTGGAGCCTCGAATTCGACGCTGGTTCAGTCTATTGGTTACGAAGTCGGGACGGAGAACGCAGATCCTGCGTGAGGCCCGCGAAAGCGGGGGGCTTGCCAACGAAGTGATCAATCTCCTCGAAGAGAGGCACCTGATAAGGACGGAGTCTGTTGGGGGAACAAAAGTCTTCCTGCTCACCCACGATCGATTAGTTGCACCTGTGATTTCGGTAAACGCAAGACTCCGCGATAAGTCCAGTAATCCCCTACTTGTTCCGAGCCGTAAATGGGAATATGACAAGCATAATCGACGCCATTTGCTTAGAGGTAAAAGTTTGCGCAACGCCCAGCGCTGGGCGGATGCCGATCCCGATCAGGTGTCAAAGACTGAAGCAGAATTTTTGAAAACTTCTTTGTCTGTCGAGGCTGAAGAGGCAACGCGATTCCGCATCTATCTTGGGGTTGCCGTAGTGGGTTGTATGCTCGCGTTTGCGGCTGGAATTTGGGCATTGATGAGTGCACGTGATGCTAGCAAACAAGCACAAGCGGTCAAAGTTCAAGAACACGTTTCTGAGTCGAAATCCTTGGCCTTGCAAGCTGTCGAAACCTTAACTGTCGATCCGGAGAAGAGTTTGCTCCTGGCGTTGCATGCGGTCTCAAAGACATACCCATCCTCGAACCCAACACCGGAGGCGCTAGCTGCACTGACGGAAGCTGTCCATGCAACGAGTCGATTGCAACTAAGCATCGACATGACGGACCCAGTTAAGAAGGTTGCTTTCAGTCCACACGGTCATTGGCTGGCTACATTGGATACCAGTGGCCGCTTCTCGATATGGGACGCCGTATCGGGCGAGCTCTCATTTTCGCTCCCTGATACCGGTTACACTGCGATGGCGCTTTCCAAGCGTGATCTCGACCAGACGAAAACTGGCACGGAACATATCTTGTTTGCAGTAGGTAACCAAAACGGGGAGGTGGAGCTGACTAATACTGATACCCAGAAACCTCACAAGTATAAGAAGTGCGGTTCGGTCGGCAGCGTAATGTTGAGCGACGATGGTTCTAAACTCGTAATAGGTTGTACCGACGGCGCGATTGACATTGAAGATCTTCAGACAGGGCAAGGTCGAATTGTCCGGTTGGGAGACAGCGTAGCGCCCATACTCGCAACTCGATATCTCTCTGATGATAATCGAATGTTAGTTGTAGCAAATGATAAACTCGCGATCATGTCGGCCGATGACGGGCCGATTGAAACGGTTCCTCTCTCATCTACTGCAGTCATCTTTGCGATTTCGGATGATGCCAAACACGTTGTGTTGAATAGTGGCGACCAACTTATAACCAAATATGAAGTAAGTGACAAGATAACCGAAAATGAAGCACTTCGCGTTCCCCAGACCATAGCTTCCCTACAGTTTGCTGAGGGAGAAAACATAGTTGTCGGATCTAGAGACGGCTTCGTGACCGAGTTCGACCCGACCGCACACGTACTGTCGCAGGTGACAGGCCACGTCGGGGAAGTTTCAAGTACCGCTTACACTTCAATTGGCAAAAGGTTGGCCTCGGGAGGTGCGGACAAGAAGGTAACCGTTTGGAATTGGCTCCCGAGCCATGTGGCGCCCGTCGCTAGTATAGCGTTCAACGAATTCGGATGGCGACTTTCGGCAATCAGCTTAGATGGCATTGTTTCGATTTGGGATGTGCAATCGGAACAGGAGATCATCCAGTTCGCGCTAAACGAAGAACCCATATCAACTACATTAATCAAAGCTAACTGCCAATTTCCTGGTAAGTTGGGGCGGCCGTTACAAATTGCCTATTTTCCTGACCAGACTAGGATCCTTATTGCCACAGGCAGCTGTCTAGCTGTCATTAATACAGAATCTCCGAACACGGCTCCGAGAGCATTTCCAATAAAAGCATCTGCGATCGCATTTAGCCATAGTGGCCGCAGAGCGGCTATCGGAACCCTCGACGGAGAATTGTTGATTTGGAATCCTGGGTCAATGCGTTTGGAAAGAGATAAGTCAAAAGCAAAGATAGCTGATGCTCCCATTACTGGCATCACATTCACGTCAGATGATGAGGTTGTAACGGCAGCGCGCTCCGGGGAGGTCGATCTTTGGAATGTTCCGGGCATGTATCGCATTCAACATTTGGCATCGGTGATGAAAGGTATCAGTGGACTGGCAATAAAGAATGACGGTACGTTATTAGCTATTGGGGGAAAAGACGCCAAAATACACTTAGTGGCATTGAAAAAGACTGCGCGCATACCTAGCGCTGAAATACCCAGTTTTGGCGCGCCCATAGTCAACGTCGTCTACAGCAACACAGGTGATGATTTGGCGGCGGTCGCAGAAGACGGGGAGTTGAGGGTGTGGGATTTCAAAGACAGGCGCATTTCATATAGATATCGCGGAGCACCGTCTGAATTGCAATCCATTGCATTTAGCCCGGTCGAAGCCGTTTTAGCGGGGGTCGGTCGTGACGGCGGTTTGCTTTTTCGCAAGATAAATATAAAGGATGCCCTCGCTATTGCCCGGCTCAGATTGGCCCGAGGGTGGACTGACCAAGATTGTGCAGATTATCTCGACGAAAATCATTCCGGATCTTGCCCACCGGAGGTCGAAGGACTACAGAAGTTGATATCGGCCAAGAACCTAGCGAAACGAGGCATCAAACAGCACGATGATAGTATTGCGAAACAGAATTTTTCGCAGGCAGCCGGCTTGTTTGCAGAAGCATTTCGGCTCTATCCAGTTCTTTCTGTCGATAACCCTGAAGATGAGGTCAAAGAGGAGGCCACGGCGGCTGTAGTCCGAGAAATTCGGAACGCCACAATGATGAATCAATGGGCAGACGCGCTTTCAATCATAAGGTTGATAAGCCTGCGTCCGGAATACACCAATGAGACGGCCAAATTCGAGCTCGGGTTTAATGCACTACTAGCTTCTCAATATCTGAGTCGATTGGGGGATATTAACCGTGGAGAAGAGGCTCTTAGACTGGGTGACCAGCAAGCCCCAGCGAGCGGCATTCTGTCAGGCTCTCTAAATACTCTGTG
>Ga0209006_10006925_pt1 | contig 10238 bp, 10 predicted proteins | sample JacPin_JW_Ref_O2_FD_188567 | JGI IMG/M metagenome (GOLD analysis project Ga0209006, IMG submission 188567) | Forest soil microbial communities from Algoma, Ontario, Canada - Jack Pine, Ontario site 1_JW_Ref_O2 (SPAdes) (version 2) | ecosystem: Environmental > Terrestrial > Soil > Boreal... | reverse complement strand
CATATTCAAACGCGACCATGTCGTTCCCGTCGTGGACGCGGTCACCACGGTTGGAGCGGACTACAGCTCCCCAATGAGCGCCTTCGACGATTACTCGATCACCGCTGGCCGACTCGTCACCGGCACAAATCCGGCGAGTGCTCGTAGCGCGGCAGAGAGAGCAGTGAAGGCGTTCGATAGCTTGTAATTTGGCGAGGCCGAGGGCGGCCGAACCGGATCGGCCGATCAATCACGTTCACCGGACAGTGCGCAAGCAGGAGGGGAAATGGCAATGCAGAATCTAACGTTCCTTCTGAACAGGAACCTGGGATTTCCGGCTACAGAAGAACCCTGGAAAAGTATCTTGTCTTCCGAAGGCATCACTGCCGACGTGACAACCGACCTGACGAAGATGAACCAAGCGCTCGCGGAGGGTGGCCCGGCCATCGCCTATGTCACCGGAGCAGGTTATTGCGTCATGATGAGGAACGGAAATCAGCACTACCGGGGTCTCGTCATCGCAACATCAAAGTTCACCGGCCAGCCGGCTCAACGTAGCCTGCTCGTGGTCCGTCAGGACGATCCGGCCAAAAGCCTCGATGACCTTGAAGGATCGGAATACGGATACATCAACAGGTCCTGCTCTTCCAGCTTTTTCCCGCCGGCAGTTCTGCTCAACCAGCAAGGAAGAAAGCTGGACGAATTCTTCAAGTTGAGGCAAGTTCCTGGATGGCAGGAGCGAGTGGATGCCGTTGTCGCCAAGACGATTCGTGCAACGATGATCCTCGAAGACGTCTGGAAGATGACACCCAAGAACAACGAGCAATTAAAAATCATTGGCGAATATTCCCAGTGTGTCCCCGCCATCCTGATTGTGCGGACAGGTCTTGCTTCGGATGTAGTTAAGGGCCTTCGAGAACATCTTTTACGCTACGTGCCAAATTGGACGAATGTCTACGGGGCCTTTCGTCCGTACTACTTCGCTGATGTTCAGACCTTTTACCACCAGGTTGGATTACTGCCCGAAGATGAGATTGCGGCCAGCTGACGGCGGTCGCCGCCCTTTTTGGGGGATCGGAATGGCACCACGGAATTGAAAAACCAACGAACAGACAGAACCTACCAGGAGAACAAATGAATTCGTCCATATTTTCTACCGTGAATCCAGCGACCGGTGCACCGATCGAAACATTCTCGTTCTTTACCCCTGGAGAAACTGACGGCGCACTCGTGCGCGCTGATAAGACTTTCCAGTCGTTCAGGAAGGTGTCTGTCTATCAGCGCGCGCAACTCTTCGCGAACCTCGCGGTGACACTGAGAAAGAACAAAGACCAGCTGGCTAAAGTAGTCACAACCGAGATGGGGAAGATTACTGCTGAGGCCCTGGCAGAGATTGAGAAGTGCGCGATGGAAGCGGACTGGTATGCCGAGCATGGACCGCAAATGTTTGCCGATGCACCCGCTGCAACGGGCAAGGTTGAAGCATATGTTTCGTATCTACCACTAGGACCGATTCTCGCGATCATGCCGTGGAATCTGCCGATATGGCAGTTGACGCGCATGGCAATCCCAACGATGCTGGCGGGAAACGTGGTCCTGGTGAAGCACTCACCCAACACGCAGAGAAGCTCCCTGGAGTTTGAGCGAGTGATGCTGGAAGCCGGCTTTCCCGAAGGGGCATTTCAAAATCTGATTTTGAAAACCGATGACATCGTCAACGTCATCAATGACCCGCGTGTTCGGGGAGCTTCCGTTACAGGCAGCGTGCGAGCTGGATCCGCAGTCGCCTCGGAGGCGGGAAAGGTCATTAAGACGACCATTATGGAGTTGGGCGGCTCAGACGCTTTTATCGTCTGCAAAGATGCGGATATCCCGAAGGCAGTCGCCGCGGGCATCACAAGCCGCTTCAGCAATGCAGGGCAGGTCTGCCTGGCTGCAAAACGGTTCATTCTGGTCGAAGGAATAGCCGATGAGTTTGAGAGGTTATTTGTGGAATCAGCGAAGGCGATATGTGTCGGCAACCCGACAGATCCGTTAACCCAAATGGGCCCAATGGCACGAATGGATCTCCGGGACGCTTTACACAAACAGGTAGAAGACAGCATTGCCAAGGGCGCACGGGTGTTGTGCGGAGGCAAACCGCGAGAAGGTAAAGGTGCCTTTTACATGCCTACGGTGCTCAGCGGAGTAACTCAGGGTATGCCCGCTTTCGACGAAGAGACTTTCGGTCCGGTTGCTGCGATCACGCGCGTCCCGGACATTGAAGCAGCTGTCAACGCGGCGAATGCCAGCCAATTTGGTCTGAGCGGGAACATATGGACCAGCGACGTAACTGCTGCTCGCAGGATCGCTCGTGATCTTTGCACCGGCGGGGTCTTTATCAATGGTTTTACCGCGACGAATCCTCGGGTTCCAGTCGGCGGCGTCAAGAACAGCGGGTACGGCCGGGAGCTTTCTCATTTCGGAGCGCATGCTTTTGTCAATCCGCAAACCGTATGGATCGAGAGCCTGTAAGAACATCGCAATTCCAAATAATAAGAGCAAAAGCCAATTGAGACATGCAAGCCGCTCGCAGAGCGGGCGCCGAAAGGAGGATAGACATGAGCAAAGCAGTATTCATCGGGTTGGGCGCGATGAGTTCACGCATGGCGGCTGGTCTCCTCAAATATTTTTTACCTCCGCCTTCTTATCAGGCTTCGAGGGCCTGCTCGTCAGTTGAGCTTTGATTGCCAGTCGCGTGGAACCTTGCCAGCGGGTCCGGGGACCGGCTGCGAGACCGGATGAGCATGCGGCGGGGCCAAGGTTATCCCGTCTACCATCTGAGAAGTCTTGTAGCTCCAGAACCAATCCTCTCCCGGTTCGAAGCTAGCGCAAATAGGGTGGCCAGTCTCCGCCGCATGCCGGGAGCCGTGTTGGCTCGGTGAACTGTCGCAGCAACCGATGTGTCCGCATTCTGCGCAGCGGCGCAGATGCAGCCACCATCCGTTCGTCGCAAGGCACTCCACACAGCCGGCTCCGCTCGGCTTGGATTCTGGATTCATTCCAAGATGGTTCTTCATTGGTTTTACCTTTCTGACATTGCGTTACCCCAAGTTTACGTGCTCAATGGTGGACGTTCCATTCCATGTTCGTTGAATAGGTTCGGCGGTGGCGCCGCGAGTTGTCGTATCAATCCAGCCCGGACCCCGTTCAAAATTCGTTCTCGCCTTCTACGCAGGAGCTTTATCATCCTGATGGATGGAGGTCCGAAATCCGTGAGATCCGCAGAAGAGCTTCATGGATTGGGAGTCAACAGACGAATCTTTGCTATGCGAAGCTCGCCATACTGTCAAATCTTTGGGGCTTTCTTCGCACTTTTCTTCGTGACCGGAGTTGCGCAGGAACGAATTCCAAGCGGAAACAAGCCTCGCCAAGTCCCTGCCTCCCAGGGTGTGAGGACCGAAAAACTAGAAACCCAGAGAGTTCCGCTGCAAATGATCGAGGGCGACGATATCAGATTCCATCAGATCCATGGTGTGAACAGTCTGTCTCAGACAAGGGCGACGCCGACGGTGCAAGATGGTTTAGGTTTTCTTTGGTTTGGCACGCAGGACGGGTTGGATCGATTCGACGGCTACAAGTTCAAAGTATTTCGACATGTGCCGGGCCAGTCAGGCAGTTTGAGCGGTGTATATGTCCATAAACTTTTAATCGACCACACTGGCGCTCTGTGGGTTGGGTGCGATCGGGCTCTCGACAAGTTCGACCCGGTTACGGAGACTTTTACACACTTCCGTATCGGCAAGAAAGGCACAAATGAAAGCTTCGGCCCCGCCGTTGACATTAAAGAAGACCCAAACGGCAAGTTATGGGTGGCTACCCTCAAGGGCCTGTTCATGCTTGATCCAGCAACCGGGCAAACGATTCGGTTTACACATGATCCCAAGGATCCTTCGAGCATTAGCAACGACGGGCTAAATTTCATTGACGTAGACCGGCAAGGGACCTTCTGGGTCTCAAATTTTTCAGGACTCGATGCATTTGATCGAAACACAGGAAAGGTCACCCGGCATATCGCGATGGACGGCTGGTTCACGTTCCACGAAGACAAGTTCGGAACATTCTGGATCGCAGGCAACGCCTCCCAATGTCCCTTAGCTGTGCTGGACCGCAATGATAATCGGCTCACTTGCTACTCCATCTATGAAGGAGCCCATCCGGTAACGTCCATTGCATCGACTTACACGATGCTCGAATCGCGAGACGGCACGATGTGGTTCGGGACAGAGGGCGGTGGCCTGTTGCGGTATGATCGCGAACACAACAGACTCGTTTGTTACAAGAACCATCCTGAGAACATTGAGAGCCTCGGCGCCAACAGCGTCATCTCTCTGTTTGAGGATGGTGAGGGCCAGATCTGGGTCGACCTGCACGAGTCAGTGCCCTACTATTTCTCTGAAAAACCGCCGTTATTCGAGAATTTTACCCACCAGCGCGGGAGCCTAAAAGGGTCCCTCGTAAGCGCCATCTATGAAGATAGAAACAAGGTACTCTGGATTGGATCTACGGGAGGCCTCAACCGAATTGATCGAACCCAAGGCAAGAATACGGTACCTCCAGGTGTCGCTGTCAAAGGAGAAATTCTCTCGATTCTTGAGGACCCCTCGGGAACCCTAGTGGCTGGCTCGTACCGTGAGGGACTGCTGCAACTGAATCCAGCCACCGGGCAAGCCACGCCCTATCATCCTCCCCGTGGCATTCCTTCCAACCAGAGCGAGAACGCCATCAAGGGACTTTTTTTCGACCATGCCAGGACTCTGTGGGCCGCAACGGCGGGAGGTCTAAGACGCTTCGATCCGGCAAGCGGAAATTTTGCTACTTATAAGCCAGATCCGGTGGACGAAGTCAACTATTCAAATATTAGGGAGGATGGAAAAGGTACCTTATGGCTTGGTAGCGAGGATGGGTTGCAGCGCTTCGACCCAAAGACCGGACAGTTTACAGTTTACAGACATGATTCTGATGATCCCCGTTCCGTAAGCGACCACCAAGTAAACCACGTGTTTCTTGATCGGTCAGGTGAAATATGGCTGGGCACCCAAGACGGTTTCGACAAATTTGATCCAAGATCAGGTACGGCCAAGGTCTACTACGAAAAGGATGGCCTTCCCGGCAATGTAGTGAGCTGCATTCTCGAGGACGAGCGCGGACTACTCTGGATGGGGACCAATAACGGGTTGTCGAGCTTCAATCCGCGAACGGAGAAGTTCAAGAATTATTCGGTCGCCGACGGGCTTCCTGGGCCTGACCTCACAGGCTGGTCTTCATGCTTCAAAAGCCGCGAGGGGGAGATGTTCTTCGGTGGCTTTAGCGGCGCTACAGCGTTCTACCCCAGCAGACTTACGGATAATTCCTTTGTCCCGAGGACCGTGCTGACCGACTTCCAATTATCGGGGATACCGGTCCCTATTGGGCCTGGCTTACCGCTGACCAGATCCATCACGTACACTCCGTCAATTACTCTCTCTCATCAGCAGAACATCTTTGCCATTGAGTTCTCGGCGCTCAGCTACTTCAATTCCATCGCGAATCGCTATCGATACAAACTAGAGAACCTGGATGACGAATGGCATGAGGTGGGCAGCGACCAACGAATTGCGAGCTATACCACTTTGCCTAAGGGCAAATATAAATTTCGAGTGGAGGGCGCTACGAGCAGAGGCGCCTGGGATGAGCCAGGCGCCTCGTTAGATATTTTTATCGAACCGGCATTTTGGCAAACATGGTGGTTCCGCGTGATGTGCTCTGTAGTGATCTCAGCCGCGCTGTGGGCAGCCTATGCTGCTCGCGTTCGGCAGGTAACGACGCTGGTTGAACAGCGAAACCAAGACCGGCTCTCTGAACGGGAAGATATTGCCCGGGATTTACACGACACTTTTTTCCAGGCTGTTCAAAGCCTCTTTCTACGCCTGCATACGACTTCGCGACAACTTGCAGAAGAAAATCCTACGCGGCAGGCGCTCGAGACGGTGCTTGATGAGTCTGATCGGGTGATGACGGAAGGGCGGGAGATGTTCCTCGACATTCCCAATAAACAGCTCCTGGATCGGGACTTTGGAGAATTGATTGCAGGATATTGCGCAGAATTTGCAACGGCGTATCCGATTGAATATCGGGTTCAGATTGATGGTCAGCCCCATGGCCTCAACCCCCTAGTCAGTTCTGAATTAGGCAAAATTGCACGCGAGGCAATTTACAATGCGTTCCGCCACTCGAAAGCAAGTGCAATCGAAGTTGAGCTCGTTTATGGAAAAAGGGATCTGCAATTGAGCGTGCGCGATAACGGCCGAGGTTTCGAACCGCCACCCCTGGAAGCCGATTCCGGGCACCTCCACCTGGGTCTCCAAAATATGAGAAAGCGAGCGGAAAAACTTGATGCAAGATTCCGAGTCTGGAGCCGTCCGGGGATCGGAACGGAGATAGAAGTGATTCTAGCCGCGCAACGCGCATATGGTACGAGACAGAGAAGATGGCCGTTCCTTGGTGGGCAGCGTAAAAGTTGAGACTGTTTCTCAGGTGGATCTGTTCAGTGTGAGTGTCAGTCGTTGAGTCGAAAACGAACCGCCTCAAATCTCGATGTACCCTCGACGCGCTGCGGTTATCACGGCTCCGGTCCTGTCGTCGGCTCCCAACTTGCCCAGTATGCTCTTTATGTGATTCTTAACGGTATGCTCCGCGATCTCAAGATCTGAGGCGATGATTTTGTTTCCTTTGCCTTGCGCGACCTTCCGCAAGACGTCGAGTTCTCTGGCAGTGAGGGACTCCCCCGCGAGGTGCTCGGCAAGCTGTTGTGCAATGTCAGGCGGAATTCGCTTGAAACCTGCATGAACGGCTCGGATAGTTTCAGTCAACTCCTTGCGAACGAGGTTCTTCAACAAGTAGCCCATAGCCCCCTCTTTGAGCGCCCGAAACGCCTGGACGTCCCCAATCGCCGTCGTAAGGACAATGATGCGGGCCTTTGGGAACTCCTCGCGAATTGCAACAATGGCATCGATGCCATTGAGTTTGGGCATGCGAACGTCCATGATCGTTACATCCGGCCGATACGTTCGGTAGAGCGACAGAGCTTCTTCTCCGTCAGCTGCTTGTGCCAGCACGGTCATATCGGGCTGAGCGTCGATCTCCCCCTTTATCCCGGCAACCATAAGCGGATGATCATCGACTACGAGTACTCGAATCTTGTGAGATAAGTCCATCGCAGCGCCCTCAAGTAATTCGGCCCGGAGATATGACCCAGCCATAATACGCCAAAGCGCGCGACCGCAAGGGGCTCAAAAGGGCTAGGTCAAACTAAGCCCGCAGGGCCGTGCGATCAAGTCTAGCCGCCTGTATCATTGGCCGGTGCAACGACTTTTCTCGGTGTTCCCCGCCGGTTTACCCGGCGTGGCGCTATTTTTGTTGCGGGTCACTGTGATTGGGATGCTATTCGACTCTACAGCCCAAAGCTCGGTGACTTGGAGCATCAGTCTATCGAAGGCCCTGGTTCTTGCCCTGACAAGTGTCCTGCTCCTTTGTGGAGCGTTCACCCCCATTGCGAGTGCATCCTCGATAATCTTTGAGGCAATTTATTGGCCCTCATGGGACGGGCTCAGGGCATTTGAGTTCTACCTCCGAGCACTCGTGATGATCTCACTTCTCCTGCTTGGCCCAGGCGCTTACTCAATAGACTTAAAGATGTTCGGCCGGCGCCTCATCTTGCCGCCCGAGTAGATCAGATCTATTGGAAATAACTTGCTTTCAACGGGCCAGGCTCCGATCAAACAGTTTGCTTTCTCATCAGAGTGGGATAGCGCCTTTCTCGCAGGGCAATCCGTCCGAGAGAGTGCTTCGAGGCAGCCTGAAAGGGCTAACTGAGTTCGCCCACATGGAGTCTGCGCAAGATTGAGAAGTTTGCGTAGTGTAGAAACTGCGAAACGGACCTGTCAGGAGAAACGCATGCCCTTGGCTACACAAGCACAACTGAATCCGCGCTTCCAGTCAAGCTTCCATAGGACTCAGACGCCACTTCGTCAGGGGTCCTCTCACACATTCTCGCTCAATGCATGTGCAGCGTCAGACAAAATCGTACACTTGGTCAGCGACGATGCAACACGAGTCCGTAGCCTTGCTGCATTCTTCTCTTCGCAGTCGATCAGAATCAATGTTGTCAGATCAGCAAGCGAACTCATAAGGAATGCGAGATCCAATCAAACCGCTTGCGTCATCCTCGATCTGAATCTGCCCGACTGCAACGGTCTCGATGTCCAAAGCGGACTGGCTCACGTCGGAGGCCCTCCTGTCATATTTGTCACTGCGCATGGCGACCTTGTTTCCGGGGTTCGGGCTATGAAGAACGGGGCCATTGACTTCATGGTTGAACCGGTCGACTACGATCAGTTGCTGGTTGCAGTTGAAGCCGCGTTTGCTCAAGACTCAAAGAACCGTCAGGAGCGCGTGAGGCGGTTATCTCTGTTAAGGCGGTGGGACTCCCTCACACCCAGGGAACAAGACGTCTTTCGGTATACGGTCGAGGGATTTCTAAACAAACAAGCGGCCGCAGAACTCGGAATCACAGAGAATACTTTCCAGGTCCATCGCGGTCGCGTGATGAGGAAAATGGAAGCCAATTCCCTGGCGGATCTTGTGCGGATGTCGACACGACTCGAATCCCCCGTTCACTCCTGAGAGAGACAACGAAACCACAACAATCTCTGAAGGCCGCTCTTAAGAGTCAAGTCATTACTCCTGTGGGCTGCGCGATCATTTGTTCGAGTTAGATTGTTCAGCGGCATGCGGCGTTCTTAATTACAACAAACTCAGCCATGCAGAATCAGGCGCGGTAAAACACCCCGAGCTTGCTGCTCGCCAGTCACTGCATCGACCAAGGTCTTGGCAAGCATTGCCCGCAAATTAGGATCAGCTTGTCTCGGGTCGCTGCGTTGCTAGTACAATTTGAGCAAACAAGGGTGAACAAATGAGCAGATGGAGTGACAAGCTTAAAGAGCTATACAGAAAGTTTTTAACGCTACCAATTGGTTCCTGGCACTTTCCCAAATAGCGCCAGCGAATTGATGTCCCACATGGTGGTCCTGGCGAGTAAAATAGCGCGAGAGGTCCAACCATGACTCATGGCAAAGTAGCCGCTTTCTGGTTAGTTGTTTTGACCGCCTTGGTTTTGCTCTGGCAGCATGTCTCGATTCCTCCGCTCAAACCCGGCCTGCCCACATTCTAGACTTTGACCGTCTATAGTCCGTGCAGACGAGCTACCAACAAATTCAGCAAAGGTGTCGCGGTTGGTAGTACCTGAGACCAGCGAGCGGCGCGTTCCAGCCGGAAAGATCAGCCCTGGCGAGAGTCAGGGCTTTTCTGTTTTACTTTAATGTGTCATGTGGCTTTTTGATGTAGTCGCTGAAACGCTTTTCCAGATCGTCATCTAGCTGATCAGTTTTAAACAAAAGTTTTAGCTGTCTGTGGTGCCATCTTGCCTGAATGATAGTGGGACAAATATCTCTATCTTCCCTTGTCAATTCAACCGTCTTGATGTGACTTTCAGTCACTGCTACAGCCATCTGGACAGAAAGGGTCAAGAGTAGTTCTCTTCTACGCGCCACGCGCTCGCGCCAGCCAGACCAAATTGTGATGATTGCTGACACCGATGCGCCGATAAATGCGGCAAGAACCGCTGTGCTCAAGACAAGCGACGTGATCGAAGTAGCCATTGCACGTTATGGTTCTAAAATCTCGAATGACGATCCTTCAGGAAACCCAATTCCATCGGGGAATCCAGTGGTCACTTCGCCTCTGAATACTCGGATCGGCTCTCCTGCTTTAATATGCGCTTCATCTTCTGAGTTGACGGGATACCGTCTTTGCACCCAATCCCAAGAATGATGATCGTCAAAAGAGAACGAACCGCCTATTTGCGATTCGTCGTGCCGCCGCAACGGAACGATAGAGAATACTAAGTCGTCTGGGAAATTGATTGGTTTCACAACAAGGTCACCATAAACGCTAGCGCGCATTTTTCTTTCACCTCTAGCACATATCGTGCGCCGCTTTGTCAGGGAGAGTGTTGTTCAGATGGGTTCGCAAGCGGGTTTTTCTGACCGTTCGACGAAACAAAATACAGCCAGACAACCTCTAGGACGAAAGCGACGTGCTACGGGAAAATCGCAGCGGCGCGTCCTGGCCAGCCCTGGCTCCAGGAAGGATGTTCTTAAGACCGCATTCGCTGCTGAATT
>Ga0209006_10006924_pt1 | contig 10238 bp, 11 predicted proteins | sample JacPin_JW_Ref_O2_FD_188567 | JGI IMG/M metagenome (GOLD analysis project Ga0209006, IMG submission 188567) | Forest soil microbial communities from Algoma, Ontario, Canada - Jack Pine, Ontario site 1_JW_Ref_O2 (SPAdes) (version 2) | ecosystem: Environmental > Terrestrial > Soil > Boreal... | reverse complement strand
GCTCGTTATCCCCTGAGCCGCCATGCGTAAGCATGCGGGTAGACGTTATCGAAATGACCGAAGCGCCGCATCTTCCAGTTCGCGGAGAAATGCCTATACAGATTCGCAGCGGAACCCACTTCCGTTCTTCTGCTGCGCCGATAGTATCCGCGCCCGCTTGCAGTATGCGTCACCACTTCTATCCTTACTGCAGACAGCGGCTGGCTAGCCCGATAAAACGTCATCTTTCCGTCAGGCGCCAAAATATTGCCGCGTAATCTGCGACCCTCCCTATTGACGCCATTCGACTTAAGTGTGGAGGGTTACGTGCCAATAATCCCGCGTGTCTGCCACCGCAACCGCTCTTCAGCAGGTCAAGCTCGCTGAACCCGCGCGCCGAAAAATCGATCTCTGGATGCTGGCCGGAATCGTCATCGCGATTGGAGCCGTTCTCGCCGGCATCGCCAGCGCGGGAATCCGCATCGGGAACTTCCTTCAACCAACTGGAATGCTCATCGTCCTGGGCGGAACGCTCGGCGTAACCTTAATAACAACGCCGCGCCTGGCTCTCTATCGCGCCACGCGAGCCGCGATCGCACTCCTCTCGACACCAACAGAGAACCGCGAAAACCTAATGGACGAGATCGTCGCCTTATCACGGGCCGCGCGCTCCAAAGGACTTCTTGGACTGGAACCTCTGATCGGCATGGTGGAACGGCCTTTCCTGCGGGAGTCCCTGCAATGGGCGATGGACGCCCGGAATCATGCCGAGTTACAAGCCACGCTCGAGATGAAGCTGCATCAGTTGGAACGACAGGGAGAAACCGATGCGAGAGTGTTCGAAGTGGCAGGCGGATTTGCGCCCACCATCGGCGTCATCGGCACAGTAGTCGGCTTGATGGACGTGTTGCGGCAATTCTCGAACGTGTCCTCGGTCGCCGCCGGAACCGGCACCGCATTTGTCTCCACCCTCTATGGACTAGGGTTGGCGAATATGATTCTGCTGCCCTCGGCGCAGCGCATGCGGGCGCATGTCGCCGACCAGTTTGAAATAAACGAAATGATCGTCGAGGGCACGCTGTGTCTGTTCGACGGCGTCCATCCCGCGCTGATCCGGGACCGGCTCGGTTGTTTCCTATGAAAACACTTCACAGACGGCCGCCGCGACCGGCTACAGATCGATGGATGGTCAGTTATGTGGACGTCCTGACGATCCTTCTGATTTTCTTCGTCGCTGCCGCGGCGCAGAGTGCGATGCCCCATCCGACAGTGGAGAAAGCACCGGAGCCGCACGCCGAACTACTACAACCGCAGCAAGAACTCGCCGCACTCGGGCTCGATTTAAAAATGGAGCCTCGCGGCCTGGTGATCAGCCTTCCGCAAACGATCCTGTTCGCCTCCGGTGACGATGCGGTAAGCGCGGAGGCTCGGATCACAGTCGAACAGATCGCCGCAGTACTTCGCGAGATTCCGAATAAAGTAAGCCTGGTAGGACACGCCGATGCAGTGCCGATTCACAATCGTCGATTCAAAAACAATTGGGAATTAGCCGCCGCGCGGAGTCTGCGACTGCTGGAATTGCTAGGTCGAGATTGCGGAATCGAGGAGTCCCGTCTATCCGTAGCAAGCTTCAGCTCCTTCGATCCAAAAGATACGAACGAGACAGCGGATGGCCGAGCCAGCAATCGTCGCGTGGAAATAGTAATCCTCGACGAGCGCGATTTTTAAGGTCAATTATGGCCTTATTGGGCCGTACTTAACGTCATTTAAGGCGCATTATGGCTAATTTTCAGGCGCGCGACACCAATCACATGGTCGGCGGCGCCATAGTAAGCAAGCTTTCCGGTGTATCCTTCGAGAAAAATCACATTGGGCACCACGCCCTTCTTTTCCCATTCCAGTTCCGGCAGCAAGAAAGGCCGATCGGCACGCGCGATCAGCTTTGTGGGGTCATGGCGATCGAAAAGAGCCCACGCCGGGCCGTAAGTGAGCGAATCGCTAGCACCGTTGTAAATCAATAGGATGCCGGCGCCCAAGAGGATCGGCGGAGGGCCCGGTTCCATAACCCGCGAATCAAACGCACCCGGACGTCGCGGCAACACCGGAGCGTCCGTCGCATCGGTCCAATGCAGAAGATCGGACGAACTGGCAAGACCCATGTAATCACGATCTTGGCCGTCGGGATCGGTGCGGGTGCCGAGGTAATACATCCACCAGCCGCCCTTCACCTTTTCGGGCAAGATCGCCCCAGATTTGGTCCATTTCGTGTTCCAGGAACCTTTATAAGCCGGCAGAATGACGCCTTGGCGCTGCCAGTGGATCAAGTCCTTTGAAGTGGCGAGGCAGAGTTGAGCGTCTTTGCCGTTATAACCGGTATAGGTTAAATAGAAAGTGCCGCCGATGCGCACCAGGCGCGGGTCTTCTACGCCGCCGCCGAGTTCGTAGGGCGCCTCTGGTTCGAGCACTGGCTGGGGGCGAATCTTGAAGTGCAGGCCATCTGAACTTTCTGCGTATCCGATTCGTGAAATCATTTTGGCGTCGGTGGCTCGAAAGAGCAGCACCGTTTTGCCTTTAAATTGAATAGCCGCGGGATTGAAGAGGCCGGTGCTCGACCACGGAGGGCCGGGTTCCAGAACGGGCTGATCGCTTAGACGCACTGCCTCGATCGTAATCTGCGCCATGAGGAGCAGCGCGGCCAAGACGGTCATATCTTTCTATTGCATCATGATTGACCCCGGCCTATAACGCACGCTATGATAATTGTTTAGATGGCAAACACAGTTTCTTCCCTGAAGCGTGTGCGCATCACCGAGGGGCGAACGGAAGTCAACCGCATTCGCAGATCACGGTTGCGCCACCAGATTCGTTCTCTTCGCCGCCTGCTCGAAGCCAAGGACGCGACAAAAGCAACGGCAATCATACCGCAGACGTTCTCCCTGATCGACCGCTCCGCCAAGTGGGGCATCATCAAGAAGAACACCGCGGCGCGGTATAAGAGCCGCATCACCCTTCGTCTTCGCAAACTCGCTACTGCGAAGTAAGAGCCAATATCATTTCCTCCATCACGATGCGGTCGTCGGGCCTCGCATCGCGCAGGGATCGGTCTGCCTCGAATAATCGTACCAGAGCCCGTTCCAGGCGCAACTTCGGAAACGCGGAAACTGTCTGCTCAATTTGGCGGGCTCGCTCCGGCCACATGCGCGCGCCGATTTTATTGAAATGCGCCTGAATCTGCCCCGCGCCGCGTAACCCCGCCTCTCGCGCCACCAGCGCCATCCGGAACTGAGTGCCCAAAAACGTGAGCGCCAAGGGCATGTACTCGCCTTCACGCGCCAGCGTGTCCAGAATTTCGAGCGCGCGTGTCCGATCGCCTCGACCGAGCGCAGCCGTTAACGCAAACACCGTGGTCTGTTGAGCATCGGGAACTAATTCGGCGATATCCTCGGCTGTTACTTTGCGCGATGTGCCTGCGTAGAGCGATAACTTTTCGATCTCGACCGCGATCCGCGACGCATCGCCTCCGGTGGCTTCGAGCAGCAAAGCAAGCTCGCCCAATCCGAGCTGTAAACCTATTTTTTTCGCCAGGGACTGCGCCAATGCGCGGGCCTCCGAGGGGTCGAACGGCCGAAACTCCACTTGCGCGGATACGCACGAATAATACTTCTGGACGCGCTCGATCCGCACTTTGTCCTCGCCCTCGAAATCATAGCGGCTCGATTCGATCACGAGAACTGTGTCGGGCGTCGGATCTTTAAGATACGCCGCCAGCTCCGCGGCATCTCCCGATTCGTCCTCGTCTTTGCCACGTCCCCGCGGCAGTGCCGCTTCCGCGCTCGAGATCCAGATGACGCGTTTCGACGAGAACAATGACATGGACCGCGCATCGTCGAGCACCGATGCCAAAGGAATCTCGTCCAGATCGTGACGCGCCAGTCCGCTATCCCTATCCTCCTGTGGCAGCGCGGCATCGAGCAGGGCCTTGCGGCAGCGCTCGCGCTGATAGGCTTCCGGGCCGAGGAATAAATAGGCGGGTGCGGGCCCATTCTTTTTGAGACGGTCTAAAAATTGATCTGGGGTCATGCGACTGACCGCTCCCGATGGTCGCGGCTCTGTTGCGCGGTTAAGCGTGCGCTACAATTTCCTCTCATCAGAACTTATTCAGAATCGCGCTCACCACCTGCCGCGATACTTGCACTGCCACGCGATTCAGGCCGGCGTCGCTCTCTTCGAAATATGCGATTGGATCGGTGCTAATTTCGTAGCGCTCGTTGATGCTGAAATTTGTATTGTTGTAGAGCGCCTTCCCGGTCGCGCGCTCCGTAAAAGTGACGCTGAGGATCACGTGTATATCCGCGGCCGTGGCGCGCCCGGTGGAAATAGGAACCACCGTCTGATTGGCCAGATAGTTGAGCACGGTACCGGTCAGAACCGCATCAGCTTGACTGCAATCGGAAACGATCGAGTAGCGAGTGCGCGAGATAAATTCGCGGGAAATCGCCTCCGGGAGACGATCTGTCAACTTGTAACGCGATGTCGCATTCTTGAAAGCCGGAATGCAGACGCTCTGAATGGTCTTCGGCATCAGGTCGGCGTGCCCGGCCGTATGATAGCCGCAGGCAACGCAGGTCAGGGCGAGCGCTGCAACTAAGGACCTCATATCCATTCCTTCATCACCGCCACTGCATTTTCAGCCGACAATCTGAAATTATCGGAGGCCATCCAGAACCAGCAGGCACGCGCCTGATTCGGATCGACCGTGATCGCGCCCACGCTCAATCCGTTCTGCCCCGCGACACCGATGTTGGTCGGCGCATCGTCCGGCCGCACGTCGATTCCATCGCCATTCAGCGCACTCTGCAGCGCCTCGACGCCCGGATTTTCTTCAAACTCCACCCATGCGGAAAAACTGTGTCCGTGAAATACCGGCGCCTGGATTACGCGAATCGACGGCATCGGAATCCCATCCCATTGGGCGAGCAGCGAGGCGAGATGGCGCTCCACTCTGCTCTCGATTCCTTCGAGCGGCTCGTCCGCCTCCTCGCCATACCGGGCCAGCATCGCGAATGCGAGCTGCGTATCGAACACGTCGGTTTTGAGTTTCTGGAACGACAACACCGCGACGTTCTGCTGCTGCAATTCGTCGAGGCCCTTTTGTCCACGCTCGCTGGCCGGCTCGAACACATGAATGATGGAGCGCCGCAGAGGGGCGCATTCTGAGAGCCTGGACAGGAACATCGCCATGGCGATCGCCGCCGGATGGGCGATCACCTGCACGGCGCCCAAATTCTTCATCGCCGCTTTTTCGGCAAACGGCGCACGGAGGCGGGCATTCGGCTGTTCTTCGAGCGCCGAGGTCAGATCGATCAGCGCCGTATTCTTGGGCGCGATCTTGAGCGCCTTGCGGCTGGACGCGTGCGAGCCGGCGAGAAAGGCGACCTTGGCGCCCTCGAAACTTGGCGAGGCGAGAGGCACCATCACCACGGGCTCGTCGTTTTCTGAAGCCAGGGGCTCGCCGACGCCGGAGATCAATTCGACGCGCGGCGCAGGCTTCGTTTCGCCCAGCAATTCACGCAATTCGCGCGCCAGCAACGTATCGCCGCCCACCACCGCGACTAAGGGTCTTACCAGAAAAGGCTCAGCCAACTTGATGCTCCGGTTCAGGAGGTGGCGGCTTGAATCTCCGCCTCATGATGCCACCAATGCGTATGACGATTCCGCTTGCCATGTAAGCGACCGACATCGCCAGCAACGCCGGTTTCGAGAAGCGCCAGACCAGAAAAATCGCCGCGCCGATAACAATAAGCGTCAAAGGAGAACGCGGGCGCATCAGGCTCAAATCTTTGAAACTCGGATAGCGCCACGTGCTCACCATCAAGAAGGACAGCAACGCGATCAGCGCCAGCCACGCTACCGCCCATGTCCAAATGCGCAGCGGTTCACCATCGCACGCATACACGATGCTCGCTACGACGGCCGCCCCCGAAGGGATCGCCAGGCCGACGAAATATTTGCGATCCGGCCGGCCCGGATTTTTCGGCATCGGATTTTTTTGGATGTTGAATCGCGCCAGACGCATCGCGCCGCACAGCAGAAAGATAAAGGAGAAGAAATAGCCCGCGCTGTTCAAATATTCGAAATACTTGGGATCGAGGTCGACGACGGGTTGCACGAACTGCACTCCCCACACGAACGCCAACGCGGCCGGTGCGATCCCGAATGCAATGACGTCGGCGAGCGAATCCATCTCCCGCCCAAAATCACTGACGGTATTCGTCATGCGCGCGATGCGGCCGTCGAGGCCGTCGAGGAACACCGCCAGGCCAATGGCCAGCGATGCCTTTATCAAATGCTGATTTGCAGGCAAGCCCTGCGCGAACTGCATGGCTCCCTGAAGAATTTCGATCAGTGCGTAAAAGCCAAAAAATACATTGCCCGCGGTAAAGAGGGTCGGCAGCGCATAGGCCGCGCGGCGCGGATGCCGCTCCGGAGATTTGGGATCGACGAGGCGTTCCCGCAGGTTCACGATTTTTTCCTCGCAATCACGCTGGACCCGGCAGAGACGCGTTGGCCTACGCGGACCACGACCTCCCATTCCGGACCAAGTTGTACATCGACCCGAGACCCGAATTTAATTAGGCCCACCCGCTCGCCCGCGGCTAAAACATCGCCGGGCTTTTTATAACAGACGATCCGCCGCGCGATTAATCCTGCAATCTGCTTGAATTCGATGCGGGTTTCCTCACCGCCCACCGTTCCGAGCACGGTGATGGCGTTCTGTTCGTTGGAATGGCTCGCGGCTTCTTTACTCGCGACCAGAAATTGTCCCTCCTGATAGCGAACATCCACCACGCGCCCGGGGATCGGCGTGCGATTCACATGCACATCGAAGACATTTAGAAAAATGCTGATTCGCTGGCCGCCGTTTTCCGCTTTCACGACCACCACTTTTCCGTCAGCGGGCGATACGGCGACCGGTCCAGCAGGCACTTCGCGATCGGGATCGCGGAAGAAATACAAGCAAAAAGCCGCCAGAATGTAGAAAGGCAAAGCCCAATACCAACTGGTGAGATAAGTGACCGCACCTGCGCCCACAAGCAGCCCCGCCGCGTAATAGATTCCGTAGATTACCAAGTAGTTCTATTGTCGCACTACCAATAAATGGAGGGAGAAACAGGGCGGCGGGACATGGCCCCGCGCTCAAAATCATACTCGTGGCGGTTTGCGGAGATGCTCGCGTCTGCCCGCATGCTTACGCATGGCGGCTCAGGGTGGATACTGAGCCGCCAGGCAGTAAGCCTCGGGTAGCGATATCGAAATGATAGACTGACTCAGGCGGAACCGCCTGCGCCACCCCAGCAGATCTGCAACTTACAAGTCAGGTGGGGTTTTTCCGCAACCTCTGGAGCTCGCGCCACCGCGGCTTATTTCCAGCTACCTTTTGCACGCGATCGCCTGGTTGATCTCTCGCAGGGCCGCATCTGTCGCCCGAACTGCATCTGCCCGATGCCCGCAGAAATCGTGCGCGGCATGTTCCAGCTCATTTTTCGCCTCGCGCAGCTCATTGGCGGCGGCGCGCATATGTGGATACTCCGGCGGCGGTGCCGTGTTGGCGGTCCGCGGTACTGCGATCGTGCCGATCACCATCAGCAGCATCCAGGGTCCAAATCGCAAAATCTGTTTCTTCATGGGAACATCCTCCTAAAGGGCATTGACTGCGGATCGATTATAGTAAAAATCAAGGCCGAAGCGCCGCTTCCAACACTGGATCCCGTCCGGCGAGCGCATCCTCCAGGCGGCTGGACGGTGCTGTACTGCATCTTGAGCCCCGAGTTCGGCAGCGTCAACACTTTCACCTCGCCGTATCCATTTAGCTTCTCGCCCGTCGCCTCACCCACCAGAGTCGCGTGTAGATCGGAACGGAATTCGATGGCGGCCATCTGCGCGGAAGAGAATGTTCGCGGACCGATCAGCACATACACCTTGGAGCGCAGCGCGGCGCGAGCCTTCAGTCCGCTCTTGAGCCGCAAATCCAGCACGACGCGCTTCACCGGATGCGAGTCCGCGAACGCAAAAAAATCCCGCGCAAACTCCTTGAACGCCTGCTTGGGATCGTTCTTGCAGCGATTGTATTGGATGTAAAACGCCTGCGAATCCGCCAGATACTGATACCAGTAAAAGTTGTCCGGCTGCTTCCGGTGGAGCGGGAGAGGAATATTCAACCCTTCGAACATGCTGACCCTCTTCTCCCCAACTCCCGCCGGGACCGAAAGCGTAAACGGCTCGCCGCCCGGCTTGGCCAGCGTCAACACGACCTGGTCGCCAGAATCCGCCGCCCCCACCTGCCGCAGAACGCCTCCCATTTGCACACTTCCGTGAAAAAGATTCCCCTCCCTGACGGTTGGGGCTCGGTACCGGAATTGAGCCTGACCGCTCCCGCAGGTCGCGGCTCTATTGACGTCCAACCCGATGTAAGATTCCTGTAAAAAGATTCCCCCCTCGCCTCCGCCCCGCACAGCCGGTGATCTTCAGTGATAGAGTAGAAATCCAATACCTTCAGGTCGACATCTGAAGGCGGGGTGAAGGAGACTGTAGCGATGCGGTTCTCTCGGGTTGTATTTATACTTTCCGTCGTGGGAATGGGGATTTCCGCGCAGGATCCTGCCGGTGAAATCTGGCAGTTGGAGAGCAAGGGTGACGCGATGCAGGCGCGGGAGCGTTTGCAGAAAGCCGCCGATGCGTCTCCCGGTGACGCCGGAGCTCTGCGCGCGTACGCAGAATTCCTGGATCGCCATCGCGACCCTGCGGCGCGCGCCGTTTACGTCAAGCTCGATCAAACCCTGGCCCGAAATGCGCCCGAACGCGCCGCCGTTCTCCGCCGACTGGTCATACTCGACCTCGTCGCCGGCGACCGCGACGCCGCTACCAGGGACCTCAAAACTTTCAACGATGCAGGCGGCTCCGGCATGTCCCTGCAGGCCGCGGCCGGCCCGGAAACTATAAAGGATAATTTCATAGAAATTCCCGGCCCCCTGCGCTCTTTCTCCCGCATGGCCGCCCTCGCGCCGGAAATGCATCCGGAGGATCTACTGACCGCGCTCGCCCGCAACGTAGTCACGAACGGCTATCAGGCCGCGGGGTCCAACGAAACGCTGGAGCAAACCGAGTATCTGAAACTGGTCGTCCGCTATCTCTCGCAAGCCCGCGAGCTCGACCGCCTCGGCGGCGAAAAGAAAGTGATTCGCATTGAGACTTGCGAGTCCACCGAAACCGGCGACATTCTGCGCATCCTCGGCTACCGCATGCGCGGCGGCTGCGGCTCCGACGTGGTTCTCGAAACCGTCAACGCCACCCGGGCGTTCCTCACTATCGATTCCGGATTCCCTCTGTCGCAGCTCGAGCAGGCGCTCCGCACCAACCGTCCTTTCGTGCTCGATTACCACCCGGCGCGCGTTCCGGTTCTCTACACCGTCGACTATTGGCGCTCCGCTAAGGAAAAAACCGCCGGCGAGTTTATCGATTTCTTCCTCTCCGATCCCTCGCTCTGCCGCCTCTATCTCGGCCTTTCGAAGCTCGACCCCGAAACCGCGCAAGCTCTGCGCGACGCGATTCCCGCTCCTCGCCTGAAAATCTATTCCCACGTACTCGATTTCTACGGAGCCATGTTCCAGATCCGCGGCGGCAAAGCCATCACTCCCGGCGGCGCGCGCTCCGAAAAAGCGTGGGCCGAACTCGCCGGCGCTCCGCCGTCCGCAGGCGCAGGGTTTATTGAGAAACTCGTCGCCAAGGACGACGGCTGGCTCGCCAGTTATTTCGATGCCATGGCCCGCGTCAACGGCCCGGTGAAGGATTACCTCGCCGACCCCGAACGCATGAAGCGTTTCTATAGCGCCATTCGCGGACGCGTCACCAGTCCCGGCCCCGCGCGTCCAGTGTTTCGCGGCAACACTGATATGATGCTGCTCACCACGCGCCTTCGTTTGGATAATTCGGGCAAGCCGCACGTGCCTGGCAATCTCGACATCTGGAAAAATCTTTTCATCAATCATCCGCAGGGCAAGTACGATGCGAAGTTGACCAAGGCGGCCAACGGCTGGAAGGAGCCTGACGATGTTCTTGAAGCTCTCTTCGGCCTCTCCCGTAAGGCCGTCGAAAATGAGCCGCTGAAAATTTTCATGGCGCTCAGCGATGTGGAGCGCAATCGCACTACTCCTCTCGATGCCAATACCGTCGACCGCCTCGCCCGCGAATATCATTCGTTT
>Ga0209006_10006923_pt1 | contig 10239 bp, 3 predicted proteins | sample JacPin_JW_Ref_O2_FD_188567 | JGI IMG/M metagenome (GOLD analysis project Ga0209006, IMG submission 188567) | Forest soil microbial communities from Algoma, Ontario, Canada - Jack Pine, Ontario site 1_JW_Ref_O2 (SPAdes) (version 2) | ecosystem: Environmental > Terrestrial > Soil > Boreal... | reverse complement strand
GTGTTGAGGGTGTTGATATCGCCGGGATCGCCGGACATGACCTCTAGCGTGCCTGTGTCTTGCAAGCCCGATGTGCCGTCGAGTGAGATATCCAGCTGCGACGATTGGGGCCTTGCATTGACGACTTTTAGGATGAGATCCCCGGTTTCATTGTCACGGCTGGCCGCGGCGGACATGGTAGAACTGCCGGCCGGCCGTGGTCGCTCGGCAGCGGTAAGGATTGGGGCATTGTCGAGGTAGCAGATGATGTCGCGCCCTTTGACTTCGACGCGGATGTCATACCAGCGCCCAGTTTCAATCCGGCTTGGTTGCCGATCAATTGTTCCGCCGTACTCGACGCCATCCTGGGTGTTGTCCCAGCCGCCGATATTCCACCAGGTGCGGTCTTCGTCATTGGCGACGCGAAACAAAATCAGGAATCCTTCCTTGCCGCCCAGTTTGCGCGCTTTGAGCGTGAGCGTGTAATCCGTCCACGACTTGTCCCCGGCGATGGCGCGGACGAATTGCTGCTCGGCGGTTTGTTGCAACGCGCCGTCTTTAACGTCCCAATGGCCGTCGCCAAGCTGCTTCCAGCCGTTCGCGTCATGGGAAAAATCGGACGCGAACAAAATCTTGCCGTCGGGCGCGGTGACTATAATGTCCTTGAACTCCGCTTCCGTGTTCCACGTGCCGACACCAATCATGCCGGCGGTTTTTCGTGCTACTTCTGTCGCCGGTGAATCCACTTGGATTGGCAATACGACATCGCCGCGATTGGCGCTGAACATTTGCTGCACATAATAACTGGGCAGCCCGTACCACTTGGCACTGTCGAAATTGATGAGGTCGGGATTCCACGCGCGATGGTTCAGATTCACCAACAGAGGCGCGTAGCTGGCCATAATCACCTGATCCGAGTTGCGTTCCAAGCCGGTCATGAACGCAGCTTCACCGATCGCGCCGCGCAAATTCCCTTTGCCGGTATTTTGGGTGACGGCGTATTCGCCGACGAAGATTTTCGGGCCGTTGCGATGAGCGTGGTCATATTGCCCGGCATGGCGCATGAACCATTCCGGCGTGTCGTAATAGTGGTCATCCACCACGTCGGGCGGGCAATCGCCATATTCTCCCCAGCCATCAGCCACCAGCCGCATATCGGGATATTTCGCTTTGATGGCCTTATAGAAAAGCGGCCAACGCTCAAAGTAGGCGGGGCCATTGGCATTCTCGTTGCCGATTTCCATATAAGTCAAATTAAACGGCGCCGGATGCCCGGCCGCGGCACGGCGCGATCCCCACACAGAATTGGTCGGGCCGTTGGCGTATTCTATGGCGTCGAGCGCGTCCTGCACCCATTCGCCCATGCGATCCATGGGAACAATTTCGTGGTGCGACATGCCGATGTTGATGCAAAAGAGCGGCGTTGCGCCGAGGTCCTCCGTCATCTGGAGATATTCGTAAAAGCCAAGGCCGTGCGTGGCGTGGTAACCCCAGATATTCCAGAGCGGTTCGCGCACATCCATGTTGCCAATCGTCCGTTTCCAATGATTCATGTGCGCAAAATCATCTCCCTCCACCCAGCAACCGCCGGGAAAGCGCAAGAACGACGGATGCAATTGATCGAGTGATCCGGCCAGATCGGGACGGAGGCCGTGATTCTTAAACGTTTTCTCGGGCACGAGCGAAACCATGTCGAGGTAGAACGCGCCTTTGCCGGTGGCGGAAATTTGCAGGCGCGCTTTGGGATCACTCGCCGTGGGCGTCAACTTGAGGTCGTGGTAGCGCCAGCCGCGGCTCAGGCTTGTCACTTCGCCTTTAGCCAATTCATTGCCGGATGCGCCGAGCACCCTCACGGTCAGCGGGCCGGAAAAGTCTTCGGCGGCGCGCGCGGCAAGTTTGAAATTGTAGTTGTTGCCTTGAACCACATTCATACCCCAGTAGCCTTCGTTTTCCAGGGCAACCGAACCGTCCACAGTCACGCACAGACTATGGCGATTGAATGGATTGAGAGGACGGCTGGAATCAATGCCGATTTTGCTCTTGCCACTGTTGGAGTCGGAAAGCGTCCAGGAGTCGGGCTGGTCCGAGTCCTCGAACGAACGGTTGCGGACCAATTCAGGATAGATGCCGCCATCAGCGGATAGGTTAATGTCTTCGAAGAAAATACCCCACAACGTAGGTGAGATGGCGTGGCCAGGTTTGTCAACATCCACCGTCAAGCTGGCTTGGGCGAAGAGTCCATTCGCGAAAGCGCCCAAAAACGCGATCACTAAGATTAGCACGACACGAGAGTTGCGATTCGAATGATTCATATTTCGTTATTTGGTTAAACGGAAAAATTGCGCATTGCCGGATTGCGGCACGGTCACCTGCCACTGACTGCCGATAATCTGCGGACTGATGGGGACGGCCACCCAGCCATCGTCCGCCAGATTCGTGGAGGACTCCAGGGTGAACCCGGCGGAGGCAAGTGGCCAGGCGAGCGTGAGGCTGCCACTTGCGATCGAGCCGCTGATAGCCGGGCTGCTTGTGCTCAAAAGTTGGCTCGGTCCAAGGGCCTGCGTGGCCGCGATTTCGCCCGGTTGCAACGCGCCATTGTAGATGCGGAACTCGTCAACGGACCCTTGCATCCCAGGGTCCGGCCAGTTGTCGGCGCCGACAACATTGCGAACATCTTGCACACCTGACATCGGAATGGTCACGTTGTTATCCGCGCCAGCGAAGACGCCATTGAGGTAAATTGCCACTTGGCCAGCCGGCGGATTGAAAATGGCGGTGATATGAATATTGGTGCTGCCATCCAAACTGGTTCCCGAGCCGAGATCGATGTATTGATAGTCCAAATTCGCGTTGTCGGAATCGGAAATCCCGGCAATGGTCGCGTTGTCGCTGGAATGAACGCACACATGAATGTCATATTCGGACAGCCCGCTGGCGTCTTGATTTCCGAAATCGAAAAGATTGGCCCAAATGTATTGACCGGGTTTGATGGTCGCCCAGGCTTCCACCGTGACCGCCGAATCAATTTGATTTGAGCCGGAGCCATTCAATGGATTATTGAGGATACCTGCCGGTAACTGCAAGTAGTCGGTTGCAGGCGCGGCGGACGTGGTATTGGGGAGCACCAATTGGCCACCGCTTATGGAGGCATGGCCGACGAGGGTGCCGTTGGCGGTGCCGACAGAGTCGTTGGCAGTGCCGTCATTGAAGCTGTAACGATGCACGAGCATTGTCGGCACATAAATCACCTGAACGGATTGCGTGGCGGACAAACCCAGACTCGCGTAAGTCGCGGCGATGCTCGTCGTTCCCGGACCGACGCCCGCAACATTGCCGCTGCTGTCAACGACAGCGATGTTTATATTGGCCGAGGACCAGCTCAAGGCGTGATTGGTATTGGCAGTCAGATTGATCCAGTTGCCGGACATCTGCCCTGAGACCGTGGATGCGACCGACTGGCCGCTGTAGATGGGCGAAGCGCACTGTAACATCAGGTTCGTGAAAGTATTGATGCCGCCGGCGTTGAGCCGAAGAATGGAAAGGGAATTGGCCGGAAGAGTGAGCGCGAAGTTCGTGCCGGCATCGGCAATAATGTTTGTGACCGGAGAAACATACGTCGGCGATGTGAACGTGTTTTCATCCGCAGAACTGGCCGAAGTTAATTGCACGACCGTGGCGTCCGAGGCAATGGAATTGACGCCGGCGATGTTGAATGTTGTGGCCACGGCCATGTTGTAAGGATTGACAGCCTTGACGATGATCTGCCCGGCGGCGTTCGCGTAACTGGAGGAAACCAGCAGCCCGCCGCTTGGAGGCGACAACGTCACGTCCTGCACCAAATTGGTGGCCGCCTGGGCGGAATTGGTGCCGACATAACACTGGATGCGCGGCCCGGTCAGCACGATGCGGATGTAATACCAGGTATTCAAATCGATGTATTGCGGAACCTGCGCGTAAGTGGTTTTGCTGCCATCCACCATTTGTTCGATGCCATCGAGCGTGTCGCTCCAGCCGCCGATGTTCCACCAGGTCCAGTCGTTGTCATCAAGAACGTTGAACAGAATGAGAAATCCTTCGTCGCCACCGACCTTGCGCGCTTGCAGGGTGAGAGTATAATTCGCCCAATTTGTGTCGCCGGTCGTGGTATAGCAATCTGTGGTGATGTCAGTTTGCTGATACAATCCGCCACCGACACTCCAGGTTCCGCTGAAGACGTCCCAGCCGGTGCTGCCGTTATCAACGAAGTCGCTTTGATAGAGCATCACGCCGTTGCTGGTCACAACTAAGTTCGTGTATTGGACCGAAGTATTCCACGAGCCGAGGCCGATGGCCCCATGCACCTCGGGCTGAGCGCCGTTGGTCTCGATGTTAATGCTCGTGGGCAGGACGGTGTCGCCGCGATTCTGGCTAAACATTTGCTGGACATAATACGACGGCGTGCCCAGCACCGAACGGGCGCTGTCGTAATAAATCATGTCCGGTTGCCACTGCATGCCGTTCACGTTGGCAAAGAGCGGCGCGTAGGAGGCCATGAGAACCAAATCGGAGTTTCTTTCCATGCCGGTCATGAAGGCCGCCTCGCCCAACGCGGAGGCAAGGTTGTCATAAGCGCCCGGGTCTGCCGTGACGGCGTATTCACCAATGAAAACCTTTGGGCCGCTGCGGCTGTAGGTGTCGTACATCGTCGCGTAGGAAATGAACGTGGCGGCGCTCGAATAGTAATGCTGATCCTCGATCTCCACCGGCGTGCTGGTCGGGATGACGCCCCAATCGGGCACAATCAGGTGCATCGATGGATAATTCGACTTGATGGCATTATAAAATAAGGCATAGCGTTCCTCGTAATACGTTCCGCCGGACTCGTTGCCGATTTCCATGTATTGCAAATTAAACGGCGCCGGATGGCCGTTGGCGGCGCGCATCGCGCCCCAAGTTGTGTTCGTGTCGCCATTGGCATATTCGATCAGGTCGAGCGCGTCCTGCACCCATGGTCCCATTTGATCCATTGGCACAGTGTTGTTGGTGGCGCCGTCGGACCCGAGGGCCTGGCCACTGTTGATGGCGTAAAGAGGCGTCATGCCCGTGTCCTCGCAAAACTGAAGGTATTCGTGCAAGCCGAAACCGTCGGTGGACCAGTAACCCCAGGCGTCGTCCATGTGGCCTGGTCGTTGGCAAATGTCGCCGATGGTCTTTTTCCAGCGAACGGCGTTGGTGATGTTCATGGCCTCGATGTAATTGCCGCCGGGGTAGCGCATGAAGGACGGCTGCAACGCCGCGAGCATGTTGCCCAAATCCAAGCGCAAACCGTTGGTGCGATTGTCAAACGTGGCGCTGGGAAACAAGGAAACGACATCCAGCCAGACCGTGCCGGCGTTGGCAATGCTTAGGACAATCTGCCCGTTCGTCTCCGTGCCACTCGACACCAGCGAGCCAGTGAAAAGCTGCCAGTTGGTCGTCAGCCCATTAAATGAACTTTGTGCATAGACGGTGCTGCCGCTGGAGCTTTCCAACCGGGCGGTGATCGGCCCGGTAAAGTCGGCTGAAGCAGACGCGTAAAATCTCAAATTGTATGTTGCCCCGGCTTGAAACGACATTCCCCAGAAACCGGCGTTGGCCGCGCCGACACTACCGGCGCCGGATTGCATCGTGAGTTTCAGCGAATTGAGAATGTTGGTATTCAGCGGCCGGGTAGGATCGACGGTCATGGTGCCAGCCGCGGTGCCCTGCGTGACGAGTGTCCAGTAGTCAGGGTTGGCGGAGTCGTAAAACGCACGGTTGCGAACCATCTCCGCATAAAGACCGCCCTCGCCGGCAAAGTTTATTTCCTCAAAAAAAACGCCGAACAGATTTGAACTGATGACCGCGCCGGGCTGATTGGCCTGAATCGTCAGCGTGGCGGTCGTTTGCGCTTGCACACAAGTCATCGCGAAAAAAAGCAAAACGCAGACGCCGCTGCAAAAGAAACGTGGACATCTCACTCTCAACATTACGACTCCTTGCTTGGCCACACGGTCATTCTTAAATCCGGTGTAACTTCCGCCGGTTCTTGTCGAACAACGCGCTAAAGCGCGGCTTCTTCCGGAGGGAATCGGAGATTCCAAAACCTTGGAAAAACGTCTGCAACAGCGCGAGACAATGCATACCTCTAAATGCGCCAATCTTCGCCAAAACCCGACTCGCATCCGCGCCGGCGGAGGGAAATCTATCTCGGCGCCTCCTGGAGGAGGATGCGGGCAAAGGCCCAATCAAACCAGAATCCCACCGTGCCGTTGCCAGGCTCCAAATCTCTCTGGAAAATGTCTTCGATGGGACGACGGCCCCGGCTGAGTTCCGTGAGCGCTTCCTCCCTCTCGCCAGTCTGGAATAACGCCAGGGCTAGTTCGAGGTGAGCCGTCGCCTCTCTTGGCGCGTTGGACCCCGGGCAGGCCAGACAGCGTCTCGCCCACTGGATGCTCCGGTCATAGTGGCCCTGGCGGTATTCCCAGAGCGCCAGAGAGACCGATCCCCAGGCCGCCCGAGCAAGGGCCTCCGGATCATGGGAGTCGGGCTCGGCAAAAGAGTTCTCGGCCATGAGGGCAAAAGGCGCGAAAGACGCCATGACCCTCCGGCTCGGAGATTGCAGGAGGGATATCTTGAGGATTCGCTCGGCGACGACGGCATTGGTCGTCGAGGAAAACCGCGCCAGAGCCTCCTGCCGAAACTGATCGAAATGGACCGCCCCGCCCGTTTCCTCCAGACACACGCCGCAAGCGAAAGAATCCAATGCGCCCTGATCCCATCCATCCAGTTGGTTAACATGCAGCAGCAATCTGTAGCGATCAGCCGCTTGTGTCCAGCGGGCATGGCGAGCGTGCCATTCGCCCAACGAACGCAGTACTCTCGCCGCTTCCACGCTCGACTCCGCCGGAGTTGTCGCGCTGGTGATCCGGTCGGCTTCATCAAGCTTGTCCTGACTGACCAGTACGGCCGCCTGGGTGATTTTCTCCCGGGCTTCGGCTTGAAGGCGTAATTTGGCTTCGTTGGAACGGGCCAGTTCCGCCTCCTGCCTTAGGCGGGTCTGTTGCAACTCAGCGTCTCTCTCTTTCAGGAAAAGCCACGTCGAAGTGCTTAGTCCCGCGATCAGCGCGGCGGAAACGGCGGCTGCGGCCACAAATACAACCTTGTTGCGTCGCACCAGCTTTTGCAGGCGATAGACTCGGCTGGGCGGACGAGCCAGCACCGGCTCGTTACTTAGGTGCCGCTGGATATCCATAGCCAAACCGTTGGCCGTTTCATAGCGGCGCGCGCGTTCCTTTTCCAATGCCTTCATGACGATCCAATCCAGATCGCCGCGAATGAGCGCGATCAAACGGGGCGGTTCGGCATGGCGGCGCGCGGCAGTGGTAGTCAGATCGTTGCCGGCCAGGACCGTCAACAAGGCCGAGGGCCGCGGCGGTTCTTTTTCCCGCAGAGTTCGGCGCATTTCGTCCACGCCCGAGTCGGTGAGTGTCTTGGGGTCGAACGGAGTCTTGCCTGTCAACAATTCGTAGAGCAGCACGCCGAGGCTGTAAATATCGCTGCGCGTATCAATGTCCAGCCCGCCCGTGCCAGCTTGTTCGGGACTCATATAGGCGGGCGTGCCGATGAATTGATTTTGCATCGTCAGGAGCGTCTTGTCGGTCAGCGGTGTCTCCGTCGCTTTGGCGATGCCAAAATCAATCACCTTTGGCACTGGCAGCGCGTCATGCAACGTCACAATGATATTCGACGGTTTGATGTCCCGATGAATGATCCCCTTCTGGTGCGCGTGCTGGATGGCGTGGCAAATCTGGATGAACAATTCGAGGCGGTGGCGGGTATCCAACTGGTGCTGATCGCAGTAATCGGTGATGCGCGTCCCGCGCACCAGTTCCATGACAAAGTAGGGACGGCCGGTCTGAGTGGCGCCCGCGTCAAGTACTTTGGCAATGTTCGGATGATCCATCATGGCCAGCGCCTGCCGTTCGGCGTCGAAGCGCGCAATGACCGCCCGCGTGTCCATGCCCAATTTGATCACCTTCAGCGCCACCAGACGACGCATCGGCTTTTCCTGTTCCGCCAGATACACAGCGCCGCAACCGCCTTCACCGAGCTTTTCCAGGATTTTATAATGACCGATTTGCGCCCCAGGTTGTTCCTCTTCAAGTCCCCGCGCCAAATCGCGCGCCGACGACGAGGAGTCGGCATTGTCCGAGGAAGATCGCAAGGCGGAAATGCACTCCGTGAACAATTCTTCGGCGCGGCCGTGGACGGAGAGTAATGTTTGCACTCTTTGCCGCAAGTCGGGATCACCGTCGCAGGCCCGCTCCAGAAATTCTTCCCGTTGCTTTGGGTCTTCTATCTTTCGCGCCGTGTCAAACACTTCTTCTTCGCGTGAAAGTGTGTCATCCATGGCGCCGCGCGGGTCGAGTCAGCTTACATTTGCTCGCGAATATTCTGGAATAACCAGGCCTTCGCAAAAGCCCATTGGCGCTCGATGGTTCGCTCCGCCACGCCCAGAATCTTCGCCACTTCCTGGTTGGTCAGGCCGCCGAAAAATTTCATGACCACAACCTCCGCCCGTTGCGGGTCCTCCGCCTTGAGGTTCTCCAAAGCTTCATTGATGAGGAGCACCTTGTCATCCGGTGTCGCCTCCACCAACGGCAGGCCCTCGATGTCCAGCCTGACCCATCCCTGGCCATGCTTGAGCCGCGATTTGCGGCGGGCCCGTTCAATGAGAATCCGCCGCATCGCCTCCGTGGCCTCGCCAAAAAAGTGTCCTCGATTCTGCCAGCGCCGGTCGCCATTGCCAAAGATACGCATCCAGGCTTCATGAACCAAGGCGGTGGGCTGCAAGGTTTGTCCCTCCGCCTCGCTGGCCATGCGAGCCGCCGCCATGCGGCGAAGGTCGTTGTAAACCAACGGCAACAGCTCCTCCGAATCACAACCGTCACCCTGAGGTGACGACAGGACTTGGGTTATCTCGTTCATAGCTTTTTGCCACAGTACCGCATGGAGAGGGAATTGTCGAGATTGAAGTTCGCTGGTTTTCGGCTGCTCTAAGCCGAGACGGTGCAACTAAAGAACCGAAGTTAGACAGGATGAGTCAGAACAAATCAAGAGCGGCCCGCCGTGCGGGCCGCCAGGATTAACAGTATCGAACAACGGATTGCCACCCGACTGACTGCGACTCGATTTCTTCAAATAACGTCACGGCTCAATAGATACCAAGCAGCCATCACAACTATCTGAAACTATAGTGGAAATCAACGACTTACGTGAGCTCGATCTCCCTTTTTACCACGAAGAACACGAAGAGGAACGAAGCCAGAAGGACCCAAAAACAGAGCCTGGCGTGCTATTCGAACACCACCTGGCAAAGTTTGAGCCTTCAGCCTTTCTTCCGAACCCACTGCAAAATGTCAAAGAACAAGCGCCGTAGCGCCTTTCAATTCACACCATACCACACGCACGTGGGAACGCAAGGATAAATATGCAGCAGGGCAGACGCGTCTAAAGTTCGAGGTGGGGACACCTCGCCGAGGCAAGGCCGGCGCAGGACTTAACCCGCGCCCGCCTATTTAATAGTCCAGGTCATGGACCTACGGTAAACGACGAACTAGTCGCTGGCGGTATATTGGTGTTAGTTGTATCCGTCGCCGTAACCGTGAACGTGCCGGTTGTCGTGAAGAACACTGGCTGGGGACCAGTAGGAGTACTGCCGTCGAACGAGACCAATCCGCTCACCATAGCCGCCGGGGAAGGATCCGTGGCGGTACCGCCACTACTGTCGGCAATGGCAATGGTGTCAGTGCTACTGGTGACCGGGTAAAAGTTTGCGTCCACCGCCTGGACCGTAACATCAAGCTCACCGTCGTCAGTCAGACTGACCGCATTGGGCGTTCCTCCTTTGCCCGTGGGTGTATTGGGCGCGTTGGTTTCGCCTGGCAGCAGGACGAGCAGTTGGGAATAGGCGCGCTGGACAACTGAGAAATAGGCTTCGGATCCGTTGGTTGGCAGGTCGCTTGTGCCAATCAACTGGGTCTGCAAAGTACCGGCCAGAAAGACCGGGTTGGCCGTCACTGGATTCCAAGCAGCAGGGGACAAGCTAGGACTGGCCACCAGCGAGAAGCTGGGCGCGGGAGTTGTCCACTGTACCCAATAGGGATTATCAGGCCCAATCATTTGAATGCAGGTTGCATTCGCGGCATCCGCCATCCACAGCCACCGGACACTTGTTTTCTGAGAAAAGCTCAGGCATCT
>Ga0209006_10006922_pt1 | contig 10239 bp, 7 predicted proteins | sample JacPin_JW_Ref_O2_FD_188567 | JGI IMG/M metagenome (GOLD analysis project Ga0209006, IMG submission 188567) | Forest soil microbial communities from Algoma, Ontario, Canada - Jack Pine, Ontario site 1_JW_Ref_O2 (SPAdes) (version 2) | ecosystem: Environmental > Terrestrial > Soil > Boreal... | reverse complement strand
GCGGCGCGGAACGACGACCGCATTCTTATCGATTTCTCGGATACTGGGCCAGGAATCAAATCGCCGCAACAGGTATTCGATCCGTTCTTCACCACTAAACCGGTCGGTAAAGGCACCGGACTCGGCCTGAGCATTTGCTACGGGATTCTGCAGGAGCACGGCGGCCTGATCCGCTGCTTCAATCGGCCGGAGGGCGGCGCGACGTTCATGGTCGAATTCCCCATCGCGCAGGACAATATCTATTTGCCAGACGAGCCGGTCACTTCCGATTCGCAATCCGCCTGAACCCACACCTTCCGCGCTTCGGCTAGTCGCGAACCACGAATTCCAATTCCACGCCCGCCACTTCGATTAGGTCCCCGGAAGTTAATTTCGTCGGATGCGTAATAGGCTCGCCGTTGACGCTGGGGGTTTTGTCGGCGGCGCCAATGTAGTAGGTATTGTCTTCTTTGCGATTAATTTGCGCCGCGGCTTTGGGCTTGAACCAGCCTTGCAGCTTCACCGTGGCCATCGCGGATTTCCCCACAACGGTTAACTTGTCGTTCAGCGGATATTCGCTGCGGTCGGTGTTTCCGTTGCGCACCACCAAAGTAGGAATTTTCAGGCGGCCAGGCGCGGGCTGAGCGCTTTCGCCCACGGCAGCAATTTGTTCCAGAAACGCGCGGCGGTCCTTGGTGTCCAGCATCACGGTTTCATTCATCTTGGGAACCGCGGGCTTCGGGTCGGCATGGTCGAGCGATCTGGCGCGGACCTCGACCGAATCGGTCACCACGATGGTGTGCTTGCCGATGGTGATGGAATCGCCGGGCTTCAGCATCATCATTTTGACCCGCTGGCCGTTCACGAAGGTCCCGTTGAGGCTCCCGAAATCCTGCAGCATCAGGCGGCCTTCTTCGGTGAAAACACGCGCGTGGTAATTCGACACTGCGGGATTGTCGATGACGATGCCGTTCTCCGGCGAGCGACCGATGCTCACTTCTTTCTGGCCAACCGCCACTTCCTGCAGCACCGCCGATTCGAATTTCAAGACCAGTTTGGACATGGGAACGCCCTCCCAATCAAGATTGTGCTTCTGGTTCGTTTTCGTCGGAACCCTTGAACCATCGCCCGATTTTGGAAAAGGGCCGCGTCGATTTCGACGAATTCCGCAAAACAATGACGGTGATGTTGTCGCCGCCGCCGGCCTGATTGGCCAGGTCAATCAGGCGGCTGGCCGCGCGCTGCGGGTCGTCCGTCTCTTGCAGCACGCCGGAAATTTGCGAGGTGGTCAGCTCACGGAACAAACCGTCGGAGCAGACCACATAAATGTCGCCATCCCTGAGCAGTTCTTCGGTGACGTCCACTTCGACCTGCGGATCGATTCCGAGCGCGCGGGTCAGCACGTTGTGCATTTTGCTGCGGCTGGCCTCTTCTTCGGTCAACATGCCGCGGCGAACCTGATCAGCGACGAAAGAGTGATCCTCGGTGAGCTGGTCGAATTGCCCGTCGCGCAGCAGATAAGCCCGGCTATCTCCGACATGGGCGATGCAGACGCGGTCTTCAACAAATCGCAGGACCACGATAGTGGCGCCCATAGCGGCTTTGCCACCGCGATTTTTGGCGTGCGAATAAATCTCGGCGTTGGCCAGCCGCACCGCGCTGGCTAAACGGTTCGAGGTTTCGGACACGCCGTCGATATGTTTGCCAAAGACCGCCAGCGTCGGATCGGCTTCGGCCTGCCGGCAGTGATCTAGCACCGTCTCCACCGCGAGCCGGCTGGCCACTTCGCCGGCTTCGAGACCGCCCATGCCATCGGAAAGGATGAATAGGCCCATCTCCGGCGCCAGCCTGAAATTGTCTTCGTTGTTTCCGCGAACGCGACCTGGGTCGCTACGCGCTCCGTACTCCATACGTGTCACCCATTCCCCGGCTTGGCGGATTCACCAATATTCGTTCGCGCCCGACGGATCATTGCCCTGCTCATTGCGCGACTTCGGGCGAGACTTTTTGTATGCCGTGAAAACCGTCGTTTCTAAGTTGCTCGGTAACGGCCTTTTCGCCACCCGCCGCGATAGGGCCGCACAACGTGAGGTACACATCCCCGGTGGCCACCGGAAAAGCCTTAACGATTGCGGGTAGCCCCAGATCGCGTATCTTCTTCGCCGCTTCCTGGGCCTTGTCTTCGTGCACAAACATTCCGGTTTTCAAGTAAATGAAATCATGTTGTTTCGCCTGTTTGGATTGCCTGGCCTGCTTCGCCTGATTGGCCAGCGCTTTCTGTGCCGCGATCCACTTGCTGGGATCAGGGAGAGTGTGTCTCGCGGGTGGGACCTCCATACGTGGAAAAACTTCGGGCGGCCCCGGTTTGGTGTGCGTCACGGGCGGCGGAGGTTGCACGGTTGCCGCGGGTTTTGGCGCCGAACTTTCCGGCGCTGAGGTTTTCTCTGCAGGTCCCGCCGGGGCGCTGGGCGGCACGACTGGAATTTCGAAGGCAAATTCTGGCGGTGCGGGCGCCGGAGCCGAAGCCGGTGGCGGGATTTTTAGCGCAGCTTTGGTGACCGCGAGCCAGCGCAGGCCCGCGAGCATCGCGAGAACGAGCGCTGAACCAAATAAAATCCAAAATACGGTGGGTCCGGCGGTCGACTTGCGCGGCGGAGCCGAAAGCGGGGTTGCCACGACGGGCGCTGGCCGCAACGCGGGGGCGGCCGCTACGGCTGGCGCGACTATCGGGGGCGGCAACGTCGCCACTGCAGATGGTGTTTGAAGCGCGGATTCCAGGTCCGCGACAGTTTGAAATCGTTTCGCCGGCTCTTTCGCCAGACACTTCAGGATGATTCGTTCGAGGGGCACCGGGATGGACGGATCAATGGTCCGAGGCGGAGCGGGATCCTCGCGCATTTGCTTGAGCGCGACGGCAATGGCGTTCTCGGCGCTGAACGCCGGCTTGCCGGCGAACATTTCATACAGCATCAGGCCCAGCGAATAAATGTCGGTGCGGTAATCCACCGGGCTGCCCGAAACCTGCTCGGGAGCCATGTAGGCAGGCGTGCCCACCATCGCGCCGGTCTGACGGGTTACCGCTTCCATGGAGCGGGCGATGCCGAAATCCATGATCTTCAGGTTGCCGCTGCCGTCGATCATGACGTTTTCGGGCTTCAGGTCGCGGTGCACGATGCCCTGCGCGTGTGCTTCCTTCAGGCCCGAACAAATCTGCAGCGCCAGATCCTTGGCTTTTTTCTGGGTGAGCGCGCCGAATCGATTCAAGACCGAACGCAGGCTCTCGCCTTCGACGAATTCCATCGAAGTGTAGGCGATGCCGGCGGCGCGATTAAATTCGTAAACGCGGCAAACATTCTTGTGGGTGATCTTACGCGCGAAGAGCAACTCGTTCTTGAAGCGGTCCATCATGGCCTGGTCCGAAGCGATTTCTGGCTTCAGCAGCTTCAGCGCCACGGTCTCGCCGGTTTCGCGGTCCCGAGCTTTGTAGACATTGCCCATGCTGCCGTGACCGGCTTCGCCCAGGATTTCGTAGCGCTGGCCCAATGCGGCCAAAACGTTGGTGGCTAAGCCTGAATTGTTCGGGGAACTTACGACCGTTTCTGCGGGGGGCTGGGCCACGTCCGGAACATCGCCGAGAAGCACCGTTTCGCGCGAACCGCCGACGGGACGCGCACTTGCGCCTTCCCGTGGCCCGGGTACACCCGCAGCGGGTTTGTTCTCGAAGTCCGTCATTTTCGCCTACTTAAGAGTAAGAGAAATTGAGGGGCAGGAGACGGGAACCTCAAGGAGTGTAAGGAAAGAGTATCTAACCCGCTAGGCACCTCCCAAACGGCGCCCATAACCTGCCCAGGGGCACTTTCGGCTCATTTCGGCTGTCCCCCAGGCCCGGAGCGGTTGTTTCAGAAAAGGACAGCTAATGCTTTGAGAACATTGGCGCGGCGTCGGGCGCCTACTCCCGTCTTTTGCGCCCATACTTGAGGCTACCCGAAGGCGACCGGCCTCCTCCCCGGACGAGTCGGAGGAGGAACCAACTGTATGGATCTTCCCACAGGCGATATCCGGCCCGCGCCCAAGGCCGAACCTATCTCCATTGCGCCAACCCCCAATATCATTGCGTCGATGCTACTGGCGGCGCCAAAGACCAGTGACCTGATTTTTTCTCCTGGCCGCGCGCCGCAGGTGGAAGTTCACGGTCAGCTGGTGCAATTAAAAATTAAGGGTGTGGGCGTGCTGTCGTCCGAAGACACCGCGCGCATCGCAGCGGACTTGATCGGCCGGAATCAACTGGCCGTGGACAAACTGAAGCAGGAAGGGTCCTGCGATATTTCCTACAGCCTGCCCAAAGTTTCGCGGTTCCGGGTGAATATTTTCACCCAGCGCGGGACCTGCGCGATCGTCATGCGCGTGATCGCCACCGAGATTCCGAGTTTTCAGAGCTTGAAGCTGCCAGCGCAATTGGCCGACGCGGCCGAGGTGCGCCCGGGCATCGTGCTGGTAACCGGGCCGACCGGAAGCGGTAAATCTTCGACGCTGGCCGCATTCGTGAACAAGATCAACGAAGAGAAAGCCTGCCACATCATTACCATCGAAGATCCCATCGAATTCATGCACCCGCACAAGCGCGCCACCATTCACCAGCGGGAGCTATACACCGACACGCCGACGTTTACCCTGGCGCTGCGTGCCGCTTTGCGCCAGGCCCCCAAATTAATTCTGGTCGGCGAAATGCGCGACAAGGACACCATCGAAGTGGCCTTGGAAGCGGCTGAAACCGGCCACCTGGTCTATTCCACGCTGCATACCATCGACGCGTCGAAGACCATCGAACGCATCGTCGGTGTCTTTCCGGTTCCGGACCAGCAGTCGGTGCGCGCACGGCTCGCGAAAGTTTTTCGCTACATCGTTTCGCAGCGGCTGATTCCCAAACGCGACGGCAGCGGACGCGTGGCGGCCTTTGAGATTTTGAAATCGACGCTGCGCACTCGCGACTACGTCAGCAAAGGCGAAAGCGAAGGCAAATCCTTGCTGGACGCGATGCGCGACGGTGGCGACGACGGCATGCAGTGTTTCGACGACCAGATCGAGGCCTTGATCCGCAACAACGAGCTCGATATGGAAACCGGCTTGGCCTACGCCACCAACGAAGGAAACCTGCGGCTGATGCTGGCCGACCTCCTGGAACCACAAGCTGCGGAACCTTCGGTGGTCTCCACCACGCCCATCCCGGAACATATTGAAGCGCCGCAATCCGAAGAAGTCTTCGAACGATAGCTCTAGCTACTTCACTGCCCCGATGTAGACCCCATATGGTTCCAGCGAGATTTGCGCGATAGAGGCTTTTTCTTTCAGCGACGACTGCGTGGTCAGCAACGTTTGGGCCGAGGTTGCGGCAATACCCTGCCGGGCTAGATCAAAATGCACGGTCCTCGGCACTGCGGACATGTTGATGGCGACCAGCACCGCGTAACCAGAGGCTTTGCGTAAGTAAGACAGCACCTCCGCATCGCTTTCGTTCAACGGAATGTACGCGCCGTCGAGCAAGGCCGGATCGGTATGCCGCAGCGTCAGCAGCGCCTTGTACCAATTCAAGATGGAATTCGGGTCTTTCGCTTCGTCTTCGACGTTATAGGTCTTGTAGGTCACCGGTATCGCGTTCCATGGAATGCCAGTGGTAAATCCCGCGTTCGGTTCATCGTTCCACTGCATCGGAGTGCGTTCGCCGTCGCGCCCTTTTTCTTTGGGCCAGCCCAGGCGTCCAATGGGATCCTTTACATCTTCGCGGCGCTGCGGATCGTTGTTCTGCATGCCGATTTCTTCGCCGTAATAAAGGATGGGCGTGCCGCGCAACGTCAGGTACATCGCGGCCATGTCTTTGGCGATTTGATCGTTGTGCTGCCCATCGCCGTAGCGGTTCCAGGAACGCAAAATATCGTGATTGCCGATCACAAAGACCGGCCATTCGCCGGAGGAGTCCACCTGCTTGAAGTGCTCGCGAAAAGCCGGCGCCGAAAATTTCATTTTTGTCAGCATCAGGTCCATGGGCATTTGCAGTTCGTCGTGGGCGGCGCCGTAGTAGGTTCTCAATTGCGCGACGTTGTCGGTCCAGGTTTCGCCGATTAGCACCGCGTTGTATTGGTCGGCGACCTTGCGCAGCCCTTTCAGCGCCAGGTGAACTTCGGGAAGTTTCTGGGTGTATTTGTGTTCGACCAGCGGATCACCGTAGGCATTCTGGCCGGGTAAAACCGGATCGTCTTGCAAATTCGGATCCTCAAATAATGAATCGACGGCGTCGAGCCGGAAGCCGGCCACACCTCGCCGGTACCACCACTCGGTGGTGCCGTTCATCGCGCTGACCACGGCGGGATTGCGCCAATTCAGGTCGGGCTGCTGCGGGTAGAAGTAGTGGTAGTAGTACTGTTTCGTTTTTTCGTCCCACTGCCACGCGGAGCCGCCAAATACCGCGAGCCAATTGTTCGGCGGATTGGTTCCCTTTCCATCGCGCCAGACGTACCAGTCGCGCTTATCCGCAGTGCGCGACGATCGCGAATCGAGGAACCAGGGATGTTGGTCGGAGGTATGGTTCACCACGAAGTCGAAAATGATCTTGATGCCGTGGTCCTGGCCGAGTTTCTGGAGCTTGTCGAAATCAGCGAGCGTACCGTACATCTTGTCGATGTTCTGGTAGTCCGAAACGTCATAGCCGAAATCCACCTGCGGCGACGGGAAGCACGGCGCGATCCAGATGGCGTCGATGCCCAGGGTTTTCAGGTAATCGAGTTTCGAGGTTATCCCATTCAGGTCGCCGATGCCGTCGCCGTTGCTGTCCATAAAGCTGCGCGGGTAGATTTCGTAGAAGACGGCGTGCTGGTACCACGGGTGTGCCTGGGAATCGGAGGCAGCGGTTTGGGCCCGCAACGCCGGCGAAGATGCGATGACAAAGACGATGCCGATCAAGATTCCAGAAACTCGAACGTGTCGCATCCGGGGCCTCGCCTCTATCGTGGATCGTGTCTGGAAACGGAGATGAGTCTAGCAAATTGCCCGGGCGAGTTAATACGTTAGAACTTCCTGAACGGGCCGCAGGCCAACTACCGTGAATCGGGCTATACTTTTCTTCCCCGGCCTCGATGGTGTTCCTATCTTCAAATTTCTTGAATCATAGCGGAGGCTTTCATGGCGACAGGCCAGAACCGGGTGGAACTGAAAGGCAGCGAACGCGCCGCTTTGCCAGGCGCGCAGGACGTGGGGCCGGCGGATCCGAAGCAACATATTGAAGTGAGCGTGTTGTTGCGGCGAGGTTCGCAGGCGGGCGAATTCCCTCCCGCCGCAAAGCTGGGCGCGCAATTGCCGCGCCAACGCAAATATCTCACCCGCGACGAATTTGCGAAGACGCACGGAGCTTCGGCGGCGGACATCCAGAAGATTCGGGCGTTTGCGGCGGAATACCATTTAGAAGTGGTCAGCGAAGACCGTGCCAGCCGCACGGTAAAACTCGGCGGCACGGTGCAAGCCTTTAGCGAGGCGTTTGGCGCGAATCTGCGCCGCTACCAGCACAGTTCGGGCGCGTATCGTTGCCGCACCGGTGCACTGACGATTCCCGCGGATTTGGCCTCAATCGTTCAAGGAGTCTTCGGACTGGATAACCGCCCGCAAGCCAAGACCCATTTTCGCCGGCGCAAAGTTCAGCCTGGAGTTCACGCCCGCGCCGCAGCCGTTTCGTATTCTCCTTTGCAAGTTGCGCAAGCATACGAATTCCCGTCTGGCGCGAACGCGACTGGCGCGGGGCAAACCATTGCCGTGATTGAATTGGGCGGAGGGTACAAGCCGGCCGACCTCGACACATTTTTCAAGGGCTTGGGAATCGCTACGCCAAAAGTCACCGCCGTGTCGGTGGATGGCGGCACCAATTCTCCAACAGGAGATCCCAGCGGAGCGGACGGCGAAGTCGAACTGGACATCGAAGTAGCGGGGGCCATTGCTCCGGCGGCGCAGATTGCGGCGTATTTTGCGCCAAATACGGACCAGGGATTCATCGACGCGGTGACCACCGCGGTGCATGACGCCACATTAAAGCCCTCGATCATTTCCATCAGCTGGGGCGGACCGGAGAGCTCGTGGACGGCACAATCGCGTGACGCGCTGAATTCGGCGTGCGAAGACGCCTCCACCATGGGAGTCACAGTTTTGGCCGCATCGGGCGACAACGGAAGTTCGGACGGAACCACGGATGGCACTCCTGCTGTCGATTTTCCTGCGGCGAGTCCCTATGTGATTGGCTGCGGCGGTACGAAACTCACCATTTCCGGCGGGGCGATCGGCAGCGAGACGGTGTGGAATGAAACGGCGGCAGACGAGGGCGCGACGGGCGGCGGCGTGAGCGAAGTTTTTGCGTTACCGACATTTCAACAAAGTGCCGCTGTGCCGAAAGCCTCGAATGGTTTTGTGGGGCGCGGCGTGCCGGACGTCGCCGGCAACGCCGACCCAGAAACCGGCTACAACGTGATCGTCGACGGCCAGCCGTCAGTGATCGGCGGGACCAGCGCCGTCGCCCCGCTCTGGGCCGGCCTGTTGGCGCTGATCAACGAATCGCTGGGCGCGAACGTCGGCTACGTGAATCCGCTTTTATACGCGGCGAAAGCCGAAGCCACGTTTCACGACATCACTTCCGGAAATAACGGCACGTATTCAGCAGGCAAAGGCTGGGATGCGTGCACGGGATTGGGTACGCCCGACGGCGCAGCGTTACTGACAGCATTGGGCGGGAAATAGCCGGCCCAACGTGCCGTCCACGGGTTAAACGCGTGAACGGTAATTAGGAATGTACTGTTTCGATATGATTCGGGAACTGCTCGGCCGGCGAGACGTTCTGCAGGATGAGGACCGCGCCGGAAAATCCGCGCGAGCCGACCACAATGGGAGCCGCCCAGACGGTCACTGTCACGGCCCGGTCGTCGCTCGATAACAGGACGATTTGAACTCCGTCGACGGAATCTCCGCCTGTAAGAGATTCGAGAATCGAACCGAGTTCGCCGTTCGAGTTTCCCCGCTCGATCGGGATGGCGCGTCCGCGAATTTGCAACCAGGACCAGCCAAGCATTCTCTCCGCCGCACGATTCCAAACCTGGACGCGGGCCTGGCGATCGAGCGTAATGATGGAAAAAGGACATGCGTCGATGACCGATTCGAAGGTGTAATTCATCGCCAGCAGCCCGTCCTGGGCCGTGCGCATGGCCAGCTCGCTTTCGTGCCGCGCGGTCGCAATCCGATCGATTTCCGCGCCGCTTAGGTAAATCACGGTGACAAAAATTGCGACGTCCACGGTCACCATCATGGCCAGACCGAACTCGGTGCCATACCATCCCGCTTTTTGGCCCTCCATCCGCAGCCAGCCGATCACAATGGGCACTAGGGAGGCTGTCGGCAACAGGCGGCGCAAGAGAATGCCACCCAAACTATCGCGCGAAATGACGGCGGTCAGCCCTCGCTCCGGCACAGAAAAAAAGACTCCCAAGCTCAAGAGAAAAAATGCGGTCGCAGTGTGCACTGCCATGCCGGTAAACGACGCGATTCGGTACAGAGAAATCGCACTGTAGAGATAGCCCAGAATAGCCATGAGTGAAATGAAAGCAGGAATCAGGCTGATCAACTGAGCCGGGCGATGGCCGCCTTTGGTCTCCTTCGGGATCAAAACCAACGCGAGGCCCAGCACCGCGAAGCACAGCGCAGTGTTGGGAGCCATTCGTCCAGGCAGCGAGTGGCCGTCCCCGAAACGGTCCACGAACAGCAGTTGGTCAATTCCGAAATTGCTGTGGAACATATACTCGGCGAGCGTGGCCAGGCCCACAAAAACGGCCAGCAGCGCAAAACATTTGGCGGCAAAGGTCGCGTGGCCGCGAAATTTCCCGGACGCGTCTCCGCACCAGCACCACAACGACAAACCGCATAACGCGAGGCACGCGGCTGTGTTGGGTTTCATCGATGCCAAGCCTGGCGCCACGACCGTGAGTCGCGCTAACCCCAGGGCCCAGCCAACCAAAACAAGAAGTCCCAGTGAGACGGATAACACGGACACGCCCAACGTAAATTTTTTCAGCCCGGAAATCAAAGCGGAGTTGCACTCGAAATCGGTCATGCAAGCGTACCTGTAGGTAAAGAGTCCAGAGGAGGGGGCTAGCAACTACCTGGAGCGCGTTACCAGATCAGGTTAGACGATGGCGGATGGGGTCGTCAAAGCGTGCGCGATCGAAGGGTGTCGAAGGC
>Ga0209006_10006921_pt1 | contig 10240 bp, 10 predicted proteins | sample JacPin_JW_Ref_O2_FD_188567 | JGI IMG/M metagenome (GOLD analysis project Ga0209006, IMG submission 188567) | Forest soil microbial communities from Algoma, Ontario, Canada - Jack Pine, Ontario site 1_JW_Ref_O2 (SPAdes) (version 2) | ecosystem: Environmental > Terrestrial > Soil > Boreal... | reverse complement strand
CGACGAGGAGGCGCTGCGCGGCCGCGCAGCCGCCTACCGGGACGGGCTCGCGAGCCGGCACCCACATAGCCGGGTGTGTTTCGCGATGAAGTCGTTCCCGTCTGCGTCGGTGGTCAGCGTGCTATCGAGCGAGGGCCTGGGGCTGGACGTGGTGGGCGGTGGCGAGCTGCGGATCGCGCTGGCCGCAGGCGCGGACCCGGCTGGCATCGTGATGCACGGCAACGCCAAGTCCGACGATGACATCAAGGCCGCCCTGGCCGCCGAAATCGGCTACATCATCGTGGACGGATTCGACGACATAGACCGGATTGACCGGCTGGCCGAGCAGCGCACGCCCGTGCTGCTTCGGGTCAGCCCGGGCATCGAATCACATACGCATGCGGCGCTGGCCACCGGCGGCAAGTCGTCCAAGTTCGGCATCCCGGTTGAGCATGTCCCGGAAGCCATCGCCCGGATGCAGGCTTCGCCGGTCATCGACCTGCGTGGTCTGCATGCCCATATCGGCTCGCAGATCACCAATCTCCAGCAGTTCGAGGCGGAGGTCGCGGCGCTGGCCACTCTCGGCGACTTCGAGGTCTACGACCTGGGCGGCGGTCTCGGTGTGCGGTACGAACCCGGAGACATCGCACCGACGATCGATGAGTATCTGGAGAAGCTGGTCGAGGCCGCCCACCGGCACCTGGGCCCGGATATCGAGCTGATCGTGGAGCCCGGCCGTTCCCTGGTTGCCCCGACCGGGCTGACGCTGTACCGCGTTCTGACGATGAAGCAGTCCGGCCTGCTGCATGTAGCCGTGGACGGCGGGATGGGTGACAATCTGGAGTACTCGCTGTACGGGCAGCGCTTCACGCCGCTGGTCGTCGGCCGGTGGGACGAGCCGGAGGTACTCGCGGACCTCGTCGGCCGGCACTGCGAGTCCGGCGACATCGTCACCCCCGAGGTCATGCTGCGGAGCCCGCAGATCGGCGACCTAGTCGTGGTTCCAGTGACCGGCGCGTACTGCTTCACGATGTCGAACAACTACAACGGCGCGCTGCGCCCTCCGGTGATCTACTGCCGCGACGGGGTGGCCCGGCTCGGGGTGCGCCGGGAGACACCCGAGGAGCTGATCAGCAGGGAAGTGGGCCTGATGGCCGGCGCCCGCCCGGTCGGCTAGTGCCACCAGTGCCGCCGGTCAGCTGCCGCTGAAGGCCGTGAGCAGGACGAGCGTGATGGTAGCGGTGGCGAAGACGCCGTGCGCGACCACCACGGGCACTGGGAAGTTTCGCTCGGGCGGGCCTGGCCGAGGTGCGGTCGGCTGGTCCACCACCGCGACGCCACCACGGGGCCAGCTGTGGCTGAGCCGTTCCAGGCCCTGAATCTGGCGCTTGGTCAGGTAGACGGCGTACCAGCGGAACGCCATGAACACGCCGAGGGATGCGCCCAAGAGCACGGCGCCGGTCGCGATCCAGGCCAGGTCTTCTTTGTCAAAGAACAAGTAGTAGGCCCAGACGATCAGCCCGCCGCCGCCGAGGGTGACGTGCGCCGCGAGTACCGCGGGCGGCAGCCTGGTCTCCGCGTCGGCCTGGAATTCCTTGTCGTACTCGATCAGCCAGACGGACAGCAGGTAGAGCCCCAGGCTCGCCGTCGTGATCCACGTTAATAGCGCCAGCAGGCTCATCCGACCCCGGTCCCAAGGTGCCGCGACCACGCGGCCGCGCAGAGAACCGGACCGCCCCGACAAGTACCTCCAGGCTTGTATACGTCCGGAGCTTCGCGACGGTTCACCCGTCCCGGCTCGTCATGGTCATCCCGCCGCGCTGGTGCGCTGGTGCACGACTGGCGCAGAGTGAATTGCCGCGGCTTGGGTAGCTGAGAGCGTCGCTGTTACCTGGTGCTCAGCAAGGAGTCACTAATGCTCGCAGTCATTGCGGCGGTCCTGTTCGCGATCGCGTTCATCCTCTATGCCGCGGGTGTTGCCACGAGCGCGGTATTCGCGCCGCTCAGCCTCGCCTTCGTCGGCCTCGCGCTGCTGGCCTTGCACCTCACTGGCCGGGGGCCCGCGGTACCCGAGTACCGGCGCGGCCGTCGCCGGTAGGAATGTCCCGCGCTCCGCGGATCGTGGCCCGGCCGCCCAGCCGGGCCACGGCCGGCCGGGCCACGGCCGCGTCGGCCGGGTCACGGCCGGTGCGGCCGAGCACGGGCTAGCCGTCGAAGACCCCGACCGTCGTGAGTAGCACGAGCGTCAGTGTCGCCACGGCGAACAGCCCATGGGCGACGACCACCCCGAGCGGGAAATTGCGTTCGGGCGGACCCACGTCGGCGGAATACGCGGCGGCGTACGCCTCGCCGCTGACCGGGGCGGCCAGAAAGGTCGCGGCGGCCCGTACGCTGGCCTGCTTGGCCTGGTACACGCTGACCCAGCGATAGGCCATCGTCAGGCCGAGCGCGGCGGCCACGAGGAAGCCAAACAGGCTGTACCAGGCCAGGCGATCGCTGTCCCAGGCCAGGTAGGCGATCCACAGCAGAAGCCCGCTAACGGCGGCCAGGACATGACCAGCCAGCAACGACGGCGGCAGCCGGGTGGCCGCGGCCGTCTGGAAGTCCCGGTCGTACTCGATCAGCCAGATGGACAGCAGATACAGGCCGAAGCCGGCCGCGATGACCCCGGTGATCAGACCAACAACATCCATGCGCCCTCACCCCTGGGCCGTGACTCTACGTGATTCATCCGAAAGCGTCACAGTTATTGACAAAACCTGGAGATCGGCTGAGCGCTAGCTGAATGATCGTTTAACCGAAGACGGCCTAACGGCAATGCTCTACGAGGGTCCGGTTAGAGCCGCCGCTATTCTCAGTGCCCACCGCCCAGACGCTGCGCGGCGACAGTGCGAACACGGCGCTGAAATTGTTGCCGTGGCCCGGATTCCGCCCCGACACGATCCCCCAGCGCTTGCCGTTCCAGTGCAGGATCAGCACCTTCGAGCCGGTGCCGGTCTGGGCCGACCCGACCGCGTAGATGTCCCTGGCCGACGTGCCGCCGACCGCGAAGACGTCGTTGCTGCCCGACCCGGCGTTGGGGCTGAACGCCTTCTGCCACTTGTGGCCGTTCCAGTGCAGGATCAGGGTCCGGTCAGAGTGGCCCTGGTTGAACCAGTAGCCCACCGCCCACGCGTTGGCTGCGGAAGTGGCGAGCACCCCCAGGAGTTCGTTGGTCGAGCTGCCGCCGTTGGGGCTGTAGACGACCCGCCAGCGACCGTTGCTCCAGTGCTCGATGAGCGTCTTGTTCGACGAGCCGTGCAGATACTCCCCGACGGCCCAGGCGTTGCTCGCGGACACCGGCCGGACCGCGTTGAGGAAGTTCGCGGTGTTCGGCTTGTTCGCGCTCTTGCTGACCTTCCAGGACGTGCCGTTCCAGTGCAGGACCAGGGTCGTGGTCTTCGGGTAGCTGGTGACCGTGTAGCCCACGGCCCAGATGTCACGGGCCGACGTGCCCCGGACGGAGCTCAGCGCGTTCGTCAGGGCTCCGACGTTCGGGCTCTTGACGACCTTCCAGGACGTGCCGTTCCAGTGCTCGATGAGCGTCCGGTCGGTAACGCCGGTCGCGTAACCGCCGACGGCCCAGATGTTCGTCGCTGATACGGCGTAGATCCCGTTCAGGGAGTTCACCGCGCCCGGGCTCGGGCTCTTGACTATCTTCCAGGACTTGCCGTTCCAGTGCTCGATCAGGGTGTTGGTGTCGGCGCCGACGAAATACTGGCCGACCGCCCAGACATCACTGCCGGAGATGGCGGCCACCGCTTGGAGGTCGTTATCGCCCGTCCCGGTGTTCCGGCTCGTCATCTGCACCCAGTGGCACGAGCTCGCCGAGGCTGCCGACGAGGCCGTGGTCCGCGGGCTCGCCAGCACCACCGGCGCCGGGGCCATTGCGAGCACGACCAGGATCGACGCCACGCATATCCCGAGCTTCCGCGCCACGAGCCCCCCTCAGGACCGGCAGATCTGACACTGGCTCGCGGCCAGCGCGCAGCCAGTCCTGCGGCCGCGCCACCTTAACGTAACCGGCCCGAAGCCGTGCTTCAAGGTTGTTCAGCGTGGCTGACGCCCGAGAACGAGGACGCCCGAGGACGCGAACATGCCCCCGTTCCCCAAAATCACGCTGATGTCGGCCTCGGGCACCTGGGCCGCGGCCTCACCGCGGATCTGGCGCACCCCTTCCTGAATCGCGAACATGCCGTACATGCCGGTGTGGGTGTAGGACAGGCCGCCGCCGTTAGTGTTCAGCGGCAACGTCCCGCCCGGCTCGGTATTGCCGTCGCTGATGAACGCGCCCGCCTCGCCCTTGGGCACGAATCCGAGCGCCTCCAGCCCGTAGATCGGGACGTGCGCGAAGGCGTCGTAGATCATCAGGTGCCGCACGTCGGCGGTCGTGATCCCCGCCTCCGCGAACGCCGCCCGCCCGGCCAGGCGGAAGGCCTGCGACTCGGTGAAGTCGATCATCTGCGAGATCATCGGCGTTTCCATCGACTCGCCGGTGCCGAGTACGTGCACGGGCGGCTGGGGGAATTCGGCCGCCCGGTCGGCCGAGGTGACAATCAGGGCGCCCCCGCCATCCGTGACGAGGCAGCATTCCAGCAGGTGGAACGGCCAGGCGACGACCCTCGAAGCGAGCACATCCTCGACCGTGATCAGGTCGCGGAACATGGCCCGGGGGTTGCGGGCGGACCACTTCCGCTGGGCCACGGCGACGTAGGCGAGCTGCTCGTGGGTGAGCCCGTACTCCTTCATGTACCGGAGCACCGGGATCGTGAACGCGGTGGTCGGGCCCGCGGTGCCGTAGGGCGCCTCGAACTGGCCGGGGATCGACGAGTTGCCCCGCGGCCAGCCGCTGGCGCCGACCCTGGACCGCCCGGATTCGCCGTGCGTGATCAGCACGGTGCGTGCGTAACCGGCCCGGATCGCGGCGGCCGCGTGCCGGACGTGGAGAAGGAACGAGGTGCCCCCGACCGCGGTGCCGTCCATCCAGGCGGGCGTGATGCCGAGGGCATGAGCGATCTGCATCGGCCCCGGCATATTGACCGTCGCGATCCCGTCGATATCGCGCATGCGCAAGCCCGCGTCGGCGACGGCGTTCACCGCGCCTTCGAGGTGCAGCTGCAAGGTGGAGTAATCGGGCAGCTTGCCGACGGCGTTCGTCTCGGCCGCGCCCGCGATGATGATGCCGTCTCGCGCGCTCACCGGCCGGAACCCGTCGCCGGGCCAAACAGCGGGATCGTAACGTCGCCGCGCTGCTCGAACGTCACCTGCAGCTCCATGTCCAGGACCAGGTCCTCGGGTGTGTTGGGCACGCCGACGATGTTGGTCATCATGCGCGGGCCCTCGGCCAGCTCCACCACGGCGATCGCGTACGGCGCGTCCGCCTCGAAGCCGCGCGCGGGCCGGTGGTTGATCACGTAGGAGTACAGCGTGGCCCGGCCGCTGGCCTCGAACCACTCAACATCGGTCGACCCGCAGGCCGGGCAGACCGGCCGGGGGTAGAAGTACGGCTTGCCGCACTCGCGGCAGCGCTGCAGGAGCAGCTCGCCGCGGGCGCATCCGTCCCAGAATGGCTGCGTCTCCGGCGTCGGCTCGGGGACCGCCTTCGCGGGTTTCTGCTTCGGCCCGGCCGGGGTGCTCAAACCAGCCTGCCGGGGGCCGGCCGGAACGAGCGCTCGACCTGCTCGGCTAGCTCGTCAAGTTCCCACGGTTGCTCGCTCAGCAGCCTGACGACGGGAGCGGCGTTGTTGTACAGCGAGACCTCGTATCCGGAAGAGTGCACGATCCGGCCGGTCAGCCAGCCGGAACGCTCACTGGCCAGATACGCGACGACCCTGGCCACGTTGTCCGGCGAGCGGCGGTCATCCTCGTCCGACGGCCGGTCGCTGCGCCGGCGCGTGGTCGGGATCGAGTCGGTCATCCGGGTCGCGGCGGCGGGGGAGACCGCGTTGACGGTGACGCCGTACTTGGCCAGGGCGTTCGCGCAGGACCAGGTCAGGCCCACGATGCCCATCTTCGCCGCCGCGTAGTTGGGCTGGCCGGGCGCGCCGTGCAGGCCGGACACGGAGGTGAAGTTGATGATCCGGTTCTGGGCGTTCTCGTCCCGCAGCGACCGCCAGTGCGCGGAGGCGAACTTCGAGGTGTTGAAGCTTCCCTTCAGGTGCACCCGGATGACGTCGTCCCACTCCTGCTCGGTCATATTGAAGATCATCCGGTCGCGCAGGATGCCAGCGACGTTCACCAGCACGTCCAGCTGGCCGAATTCCTCGATCGCGGTCTTGATCAGCTCCTCCGCCGAGGCGTGATCGGAGATGTCGGCGCCGCTCGCGACGGCCTTGCCGCCCTCGGCCGTGATCTCGTCGACGACCAGCTGGGCCGGGCCCTTGTCCGCGCCGGAACCGTCGACGTTGCCGCCGAGATCGTTCACCACGACACTGGCCCCCTCGGCGGCCAGCAGCAGGGCAGTGGACCTGCCGATGCCGCGGCCTGCGCCGGTGACTATCGCGACCCGTCCGTCCAGGGTGCCCATGCGGCTCACCCGACCCTTTCTTGAGACGTCAGAGAGCTGATATTAGAACGCTCTTCTGGAATTATCACTGAGAACAAGGGCAAATGTCGCCGGTGCGAGCCTGGACGCCGGACCGCCGCCATGGACGCGGCCAAGTCCGACTTCAGTGCGTGGGACGATGCTGGTGAAGCCGTAGCGCGGTCCAGTAAGGCGGTGAGCACCCGATGGCCGAGCCGCAGGCAAAGAAGCCGGTGACGAGCTCCTGGCAGTGGGGTCGGACCGCGCAGACGCAGCGCGCGCTGCTCGACGCCGCCCGTGACGTCTTCGGCCGGCAGGGATTCGCCGAGGCCAGCATCGCCGATGTCGTGGAGCGGGCCGGCTCCAGCGTCGGCAGCCTCTACCACCACTTCGGCGGCAAGAGCGAGCTGTTCCTCGCGCTTTGGCAGGAGCACCAGCAGGCCTACGAAGACGGGGCCAGCGCCGCGGTCGCCGAGGCCCGCCAGCGCGGCGTCACCGATCCGGCCGAGCTGTTCTGCGCGGGTGCGCGAGCCTTCCTGGAGGGCAGCTGGCAGCGGCGCGACCTCGCGCTGCTGTTCTCCACCGGGGACGGCCCGCCCGGATTCGAGCTGATGAAGCGGCGTCGCGGGCACGAGTGGATCAGCCAGAACGACGCGCTGCTGCGGCTCACTGACACCTCCCTGGACCGGCTCTACGCCGCGGTGCTGACGTCGCTCATCGGCGACGGCGCCCGGGAGGTCGCCGCGGCCAGGACGAAGGCTCAGGCGGGCCGGATCATCGACGCCGTGCTTGAGTACGCGTCGCGGCTGATGAACGGCGGCCCATTCCGCGCCTGATCCGCGCGCAGGACTTCCGATTACGCAGAGTACCGATCGACTACTTTCCGTTACTGTGTGCCTGTCCGCAGCGTCGTTGCGGGGGGATCGGCCTCACATCGTGGGGCACGAAAATAGGGGGATTCTTGGGATGGCTACTTATGCACGCCGTGGGCGGCGAAGTCGGCTCACCGCCCGACGGCTCGCGGTTCTGACCGCCGGCACACTGGCAGGCGCCGGGATTCCTGCACTCGGCCTGATCGCCGCGCCAGCCGGCGCGTTACCGAATCCGAACTGCTCGGGCACGGTCTCGGTGACGTGCGTGTTCGCCGCCACCGGCAGCTTCACGGCCTGGCGGGTACCGTTCGGCGTCACCAGCTTGACTGTCACCGCCGACGGGGCCTCGGGCGCGAGCGCATCCAGCACCTTCGTGACCGGCGGCGGGGCCGGCGGCCTCGGAGGCGAGTACAAGGCGACGCTGTCGGGCCTCGCGTTCCCGACGTCGCTGGGCATTTTCCCTGGCCTGGCCGCGCATGGTGCCAGGGGCGGTGCGAACGTCGGCGGCCACGGCGGAAACAGCGGCCGCGATTCACATGGGAATACCGGTGGCGGTGGCGGCGGCGCCTCGCTCGTCAGTCTCTCGCCGCCGGCGGCCGGGAACTTCCTGGTGGTAGCGGGCGGCGGTGGCGGTGGCTCGGCCGAGAATGAGGCCGCGGCTACACCGGGCAACGGCGGTACCGGCGGGAGCAGCGCGAGTATTGCCGGCCTGTCCGGCGGCACGGGCATCGGATCGACCACCAATGGCAACGGCGGCACGGCCGCGGTCGGGGGCGGAGGCGGGTCCGGGCCGAGCGGCGGGTGCGCCGCGCCGGCCGGGGGCACGTTCCTGACGGGCGGTGACGGCCAGACCAATCCGGGCCGGCTCATCACCTGCGGGTTCGCCGGCGGTGGCGGTGGCGGCGGCTACTTCGGCGGTGGTGGCGGCGGCACCGGCGGTGGCGGCGGCGGGGGCGGAGCGTTCCCGGCGGGCGCGAGAACGATTGTCGGCGTCACCGTGACCCCGATCTCCGACAATGGCACCAACGCGGGCAATGGCTCGGTGACGATCCAGTACACCGCCGTGGTCAACCAGACGCACCTGAGCGTGTGGAGCGAGCGGAGCGCTTCCGGTGCCGTCACGCTGTTTGCGAGGCTGACGGCCAACGGCCTGCCGGTCCTCCGCGAGCCGGTCAGCTTCTCAACTGGCGTCGTGCAGTGGTGCACCGGCGTGATCACCGGCAACGGCGGTGTCGCCTCGTGCGCGCTGAGCCGGTCGGAGACCGCATTGCTCAGGGATCAGTTCGGCGTGTTCTCGGCCGACTTCGGCGGTGACACGCCGGTCGGCCTGCCGCCAGCCAGCGCGACCGGTGTAGCGCTGCTCGGGGGATTCTTCGTCTGATCCATCGCAAGGGGGGCGGCGGTTCCGGGGTGTCGGGACCGCCGCCCTTTTTTGCCGTCCCGCACCGCCGCCCAGCGGCAGCCGATCGCCGGCCTTGTGCTCATCTAGAATCGAATTCTAAGATTGCTGGCAAAACTGGTCATGCCGCCGGATCTGTACCGGCGGCTGGCCGACCGTGCGGATGGCGGCGTCGGGAGACTCGATGGAACTGGACCTTGGCCCGGAAATCGCGGAGTTCCGCGCCGACCTGCGCAGCTGGATCGGCGAGCATGCGCCGTCCGGTCTGGCCGACCTCGCCGACTGGAACCGGTCGATCGTCACTGGCGGTTACGGCTACGGTGAGCGCGCCCGGGCGATGGCCAGCCCGGAGTACGCGCAGTGGGAGCAGGAACTGGCTGACGCCCGGCTGATCTGTCCCGGCTGGCCGGCCGAATTCGGGGGGCAGGGCCTGGACGGCGTGCGCACCGCCATCTTCAACGAAGAGCTGCACCGGGCCGGCGTCCCGCGCGTCGTCCGCGGGATGGGCGAGAGCCTGGTCGGCCCTTCGGTCATCGTGCATGGCACACCGGAACAGCGAGCTCATTTCCTGCCCCGGATCATCTCCGGTGAAGACACGTACTGCCAGGGCTTCTCCGAGCCCGGCACCGGCTCTGACCTGGCCGGACTGCAGACCAAGGGCGAGCTCGACGGCGACGAGATCGTGATCAGCGGACAGAAGCTGTGGACCTCGGGCGCAGCGCGCGCGAACATGATGTTCGTCCTGTGCCGGACTGACCCGGACGCGGAGAAGCACGCGGGAATCTCCTTCGTCCTGATCAACTTCAAGGACCCGGCCGTGACCTATCAGCCGGTCCGCCAGATGTCGGGCGCGGCGGAGTTCGCCCAGGACTTCCTGGACGGCGTGCGCGCCCCGCTGTTCAACGTCATCGGCGGCCTGAACAACGGCTGGCGGGTCGCCATGACCACGCTAGGTTACGAGCGTGGCGGCAGCGCGACGGTGCTGCACCTGGCCTACGAGCGCGAGTTCTGGGAGCTGGCCGAGACGGCGCGCAAGCGCGGCAGCACCGCCGACCCGGTCACCCGCCAGCAGCTCGCCTGGGCCTACACCCAGGTGCAGATCATGCGCTTCAGCGGCCTGCGGACCCTGGCGCAGGTGGCCGCGGGCCGGCAGCCCGGCCCGGAGGCCTCGGTGGCGAAGCTGTTCTGGAGCGAGTACCACAAGCGCCTCGGCGAGATCGCGATCAGCATCGAGGGCCCGGACGGCCTGCTGCGACCGGACGGCGACGGCTATCAGGTCAGCAAGTGGCAGAACGTGTTCCTGAGCAGCCGGGCGGGCACGATCTACTCAGGGACCAGCGAGATCCAGCGGAACATCATCGGCGAGCGCGCGCTCGGCCTGCCCAAGGAGCCACGGGTGGCGCCCTGATGGGGACGCCGGCCGCGGCC
>Ga0209006_10006920_pt1 | contig 10240 bp, 11 predicted proteins | sample JacPin_JW_Ref_O2_FD_188567 | JGI IMG/M metagenome (GOLD analysis project Ga0209006, IMG submission 188567) | Forest soil microbial communities from Algoma, Ontario, Canada - Jack Pine, Ontario site 1_JW_Ref_O2 (SPAdes) (version 2) | ecosystem: Environmental > Terrestrial > Soil > Boreal... | reverse complement strand
GGCCGCTGCGGGCCGTGCCCTTGTTGTAGCGACGCATCTCGCTTTCGACGTCCTTGCCGGAGCCGGGTGAATACCTGCGTTTTGCTCGCTTGGCCATTTCATCGTCCTTTGCGGTTCGATGCCGTGCCTGCCTGGGCGCCTACGCGTTGCTGCCCGCCGGCCGCAGCGGGATCGGCCCGCCGGTCTGGGGCGGTGTCTCGCCCGGACGATGGCTCGCGCCGCGGCCGAGCGACCAGTTGAAGTAGAGGCGCACGTCGGGATTGGGCACCACCCAGCACGCGCCGTCGTCATCCATGAAGACGACCCAGAAAAGATGGGATTCCTGTCCCTGATCGATGACGAAATGCGCCCAGCCCGAACCTTTCGAGGTGTGCATCGGCAGAGGCGGATTGAGCTGCGTGACGGCCACTGGATGATCCGGCGAGTTGCTCCCACGCCGACTTAACCGGCCTGCGCGAGCCTTTGTTCCATGCCGTGGCGGCGCGGCGTTGTCACGCGGCCTTGCGCGAGCGGGCGGCTTTGCGGGCCTTACGCTTGCGCGGCGCGGCCTTGGCGCCATGGCCGAGGCTCTGCCGCAACGCGTCCATCAGGTTGACCACATTGCTGGGCGGCTCGGCCCGCTTGGGCTCCTCGATGCCGTGGCCCTTGGCCTTGCGTGCCACCAGCTTCTTGAGCGCGGCTTCGTACTCGTCCTTGAACTTGCGCGGATCGAAGGTCGTCTCCTTGCCGGCGAGGATATGCGCCGCGAGGTCCACCATCTCCTTGTCGACGCGCACGGACGGAATCGCGGCGAAGTAGTCCTTCTCGTCGCGCACCTCGTAATCGAAGCGCAGCGTCGTCCCCAGGAGTCCCTTGCCGAGCGGCTCGAGCGCGATGACGTGCTCGCGGTGGGCCATGACGATTTTGGCGAGCGCAACGCGCTCCTTGTCCTTCATCGCATCGCGGATGACCGCGAAGGCATCGGCGCCGACCTTGCCGGTCGGCGCGACGTAATACGGCCGGTCGAGGTAGCGGTTGTCGATCTCGGCCTTCGGCACGAAGCCGGTGATCTCGACCGTGCGGGTGCTCTCGATCTCGATCGCTTTGAGCTCTTTTTCCTCGATCGCGACGTATTGTCCTTTCGTGAGCTCGTAGCCGCGGCCCTTGTGCTCGGCATCCACCACTCGGCCGGTCTCCTCGTCCACCATTTGCTGGCGCAAGCGATGACCGGTGCGGGTATCGATCTGATGGAAATGCGTCTTCTCGGCTTCCGAGGTGGCCGGGAAGAGCTCGATCGGGCAGGTCACGAGCGACAGCCGCAGATATCCCTTCCAGTAAGCGCGAGGCATGCTCATTCCCTTTTTGCCTTTTTGCGTTGCGCCGAGATGCTCAAATCTCCTGCATCACCTGCGCGTAGGCGATCAGCGCGAACAGCGCCGTGCCGCCGATGACGTTGCCGATCAGCACCGGCGCGAAGAAATCGGCCAGCATCGGCCACCAGCCCATCTGGCCGTTGAGCACCAGCATGAAGGCCTCGATGCTGCCGGCCACCACGTGCGTGAAGCCGGCAATCGAGATCAGGTACGTCATCAGCACGATCACGTGGAACTGGGCCGACTCGGCGCCCGGGAGCAGCCAGACCATGGCGGCGATGAGGAAGCCGGCGCCGACCGCGCGAAAGACCGCCTCGGCCCAGCCGAGATGCTGGAGCTGACCGCTGATCGCGAGCATGCTGTCGCGCAGCTCGGGCGAGATCACGGGCGTGAAGGTGCAAAAGAGCGCTGCGACCAGCGTCCCGGCCATGTTGGCGAGGAACACAACGCCCCACATGCGCACCAGGCTCTTGAGGTTCCTGACGTTGAGCTCGGCCATCACGGGAAGCACGACCGTGATGGTGTTTTCGGTGAAGAGCTGCTGGCGCGCCAGCACCACCATCACGAAACCGGATGCGTAGCCGAAGCTCGTGATCAGCGGCCGCCAGGGCGCGTCCGGCAGATGGGTCTGCAGGATCGCCTGCGCCAGCAGCGAAAAGCTGATCGAAAGGCCCGCCGCCACGCCCGACCACCACAACGACGTGACCGGCCGCGCCATCTCCTCCTCGCCGAGGCGACAGACGATCTCGTAGATCACCGGCGTGCGCGGGCTCGAGCGCTCCTCGACGTCCTCGATCTCGCGTCGCGTGAAGCCGCTCGGGCCGCGCTCATCGGCGCGGCCCGACGCGGATTTGTCGCGACGCGCGTCTTTCGCCTGGCGGGACTGGCGGGCGGCCATCACGGGCTCCATCGCCGCGACGGCGCGGCGCTGCGACAACGTTCCGCTCAGGGAACCGGTTCCGCGACGAGGTCGGGCGATCTCAGGCAACCAGGTCGGCGACGGTGGACGCGGCTTTCAAGCCCGTGCCGGTGAGGATCACCACTGTATTCTCGCGCGCCTTGATGGTGCCGGCGCCGAATAGCTTGTCCAACGCGGCGGCTGCGCTTGCGCTGGTAGGCTCGACGAACAGTCCCTGTCGCGCGAGCCGCCGCAGCGCGGCGAGGATTTCCTCTTCCGTGAGCGCGATGGTGCCGCCGCCGCTCTCGCGCAACGCGCCGATGATCTCGCGAAGGCGCATCGGATGCTTGATGGCGGTGCCTTCGGCGATGGTCTTGTGCACGTCGCGTGGCACGGGCGTATCGGCGCCGGCACGGAAGCTTGCATCGATCGGCGAGCAATTCAGCGGCTGCGCGGCGAACAGGCGCGGCAGCTTCGCGATCTGGCCGGCCTTCATCAGCTCGCGGAAGCCGAAAGCGCAGCCGAGCAGGCCGCTACCCGCGCCGACCGGCACAATGACGTTGTCGGGCGCGCGGAATCCGAGGTCCTCCCACAACTCGTACGCGAACGATTTGGTGCCTTCCAGAAAGAGCGGATGCCAGTTGTGGCTGGCATAGAACATCTCGCTCGACTGGCGAATGGCTTCCGCCTCCGCTTCCTCGCGCGGGCCCGCGACGAGCTGCACCTCCGCCCCGTAGGCGCGCACCTGCGCGATCTTCGCCGGGGACGTGGAAGCAGGCGCGAGGATCTTCACGCGCATTCCGCCGGCAGCGCCGAGGCCCGCCACGGAAGAGCCGCCGTTGCCCGAGCTGTCCTCCAGCACGGCATCGATGCCGATCTGCCGGAGGAAGGACAGCATCACCGACGAGCCTCGATCCTTGAAGCTGCCGGTCGGGTTGAACCATTCGAGCTTGAAGGACGGACGCAGGACTCCCCAAGACTGCTGGACAAGCGGTGTGCACCCTTCGCCCAGCGTGATCGGATTTGCAATCTCGACCGGCAGCGCTGCCCGGTAGCGCCAGAGCGATCGGGCGCGGCCGTCGATATCGTCGCGCGACAGTCCCGCACCCGGCGTGACGAGAAGCGGCGCGCGCTCGTCCGAGCACCAGCGAGGCACGTCCAGCGGATAAAGCTTTCCGTTGCGGGGGTCGATGTAGCTGGCGGCAGTCAAGGCGGTCTCCAGGTGATCAGTGCGTATCACTGTCGTCGAGGACTTGTGAGTCAAGATCATTCCGGGTAGCGCCCGGGTCTTGTCTCAGACAGGAAGACCCACAGCAGCGCGGTCGCCGCGACCGCGCACACCGCGATGGCGAGGTACCCGGCGGTCGCGCCGAACAGCTTGGCGATGTAGCCGGTCGAAAGCGTGCTCGCGGCGGCCGCAAGCCCGCTGAGCGCGCCGACCACGCCTTGCGCGAGATTGAAGCGGCCGGTGCCGGCCGTGAGATCGGCGACGACGATCACCGTAAGCACGCCGATCACCGCGCCGCTCACCCCGTTGAGGAGCTGCACGACGAGCAGCACCGACATCGCCGCCGACAGCGCGAGCAGGACGGCGCGGATCGGCTCGACGCCGAAACCGACCAGTAGCAGCGGCCGGCGCCCCTTGCGCTCGGAATGAAAGCCGACCCACGGCGCGAAGACGGCGACGATGATCTGCGGCAGCATGATGAGGGCGGACATCCACAGCACCGCGTGCGTCGCGTTGGCGGTGCCGAGCGCCTCGCTGATGAGCGGTAAGAGCGAGGCGTCGGCGAGCTGGAACAGGACCAGCACGCCGGTGAACAGCACGAGCCCGCGGTTCTTGGCCAGATCCAGCACGCGGCCGACCTCGCCGGCGCGCGTGCCGGTCGCCGCATTGCGGGCGCGCGCGTAATCGATCTCGTCGGCGCGGATGAACGCGAGCGCGATCAGCGCCGGGATGCATAAGGTGGCCGCGACGATGAAAATGCCGCCGCCCGGCATGTAGTCGCCGGCCAAGCCCATCGCGCCGGCGGTGAGCACGTGTCCGGCGGCGGCAAAGCGATAGTTGCGGCCCGTGCGCACCGACATGGCGCGGCGGCCGACCAGCCCGAGGCTGATCGCGCCGATCGCCGGCGTGACAATGCCGGCGGTCACGCCCTGCAGAACGAGCGCCGCGAGCACGGCGAAAAAGTTCGCCGTGACGGCGAGGATGAGCGCGGCCACGCCGATCAGCGCGATACCCACCGCAGTCAGCGCCCGCTTCTGGCGCACCGCGTCGGCGAGCGCGCCGCCGGGAACTTGGCTGACCACGCCCGCGATCGCGCCGACCGAGAGCGCGATGCCCACCCAGTCCTGCGACCAGCCGTGCGCCGCCAGATAAAACGCGACGAACGTGCCGAAGCCGGTCTGCACGTCGGCGAGGAAAAAATTCATCCAGTCGAGGCCGTGCCGGCTCTGCGCCGAGGCCGGCGTGTGCAGCGCGCGGCGCGCCGCGCGGTAGCGCGTGACGGCGCCGCGCAGGCGGGTGTGACGAAGGCGCATCGGCATTGCAATACTTCGCGCGCGCCGAAGAGGTTCGGCGCGCGTCCACGACCGCCAACCATCGGCGCGCAGCCGCGGTTCCGATAAACGACACGCACGGCGCCGCATCTTTTGACGGATCTTGCGGAAATTGACGGATCTTGCGGAAATTGAGGGATCGTTCCGAAAGGTTGTTGCCGACGCGGAACTGCGCCAGCGCCCCGATGTTGATCGTGCGGGCTCCTCGATACGCAGCGAGATTGCCGTGTTCTCGCCCACCCGCCGCGAGCTTTTGACTTCGACTGCCGTTGCGCTGCTGATCGCCCCGCACGCCGCGCGCGCCGCGATTGTCAAAGGCGCCCTTCCGTGGACAGCTGCCGCAGCCGATCCGCCGTCCGTCGTGCGGCCGGGCCCATGGTTGTATTTCACCGCCGACGAGGCGGGCGCCATCGAGGCGCTGGTCGATCGCCTGATCCCGGCCGACGATCTCACGCCCGGCGGCCGCGACCTCGGCTGCGCCGTCTTCATCGATCGCCAGCTCGCAGGTCCGCAGGGCCGCTACGAAGGCCGCTACATGAGCGGCCCGTTCCAGGCCGGCACCAAGCAGCAAGGTGATCAGTCGCCGCTCACGGCCGCGCGGCGCTATCGCGCAGCGCTCGCGGCGCTCGATCGATACTGTCGCGACAAGTACGCCAAGGCGTTCGCGCAGCTTGCCGACGCTGACAAGGACACGGTGATCGGCGGGCTCGAGCATGGCACGATCAAGCTCGACGGCACCGACAGCGCCGCCTTCTTCAAGCTCCTCCTCACCGATACGCAGAACGGCTTCCTCGCCGACCCGATCTATGGCGGCAACAAGGACATGGCGGCGTGGCGAATGATCGGCTTCCCGGGCGCGCGCTACGACTATCGCGAGTGGGTCGAGCGGCACAACGAGCGCTTCCCGCTGCCGCCGGTCGGCATCAGCAGCCACCCGAGCTGGTCGCAGTGACCGGCCCGATTTGAATCGCAACCGAGACTGAGCGCACCATGGCAACCAAGCTGCCGCACAAGGACGCGGTGATCATCGGTCTCGGCTGGACCGGCTCGATCCTCGGCTACGAGCTCGCCGACGCCGGGCTCGATGTGGTCGCGATCGAGCGCGGCCCGTGGCGCGACCCGGCGGTCTCGTTTCCCGTCTCCTATGCCCAGGACGAGCTGCGCTACCGCCTCCAGCACGAGCTCTTTCTGCGGCCGGCGCAGAGCACGGTGACGTTCCGCAACAAGACGAGCGAGACCGCGCTGCCGGTGCGCAACTGGGGCGCCTTCATGCTCGGCAACGGCGTCGGCGGCGCCGGCGTGCATTGGAACGCCGAGACGTGGCGCTTCCTGCCCTCGGATTTCGTCCTGCGCACCCATCTCACGCAGCGCTACGGCGACAAGTTCCTTCCCGACGACATGACCATCCAGGATTGGGGCGTGACGTTCGATGAGCTCGAGCCGCACTATGACCGGTTCGAACGTCTCTGCGGCACGTCGGGCACCGCCGGCAACCTCAAGGGCAAGATCCAGGACGGCGGCAATCCGTTCGAAGGGGCGCGCTCGCGTCCCTATCCGACGCCGGCGCAGAAGCAGCCGTTCAGCTATACGCTGTTCGCCAAGGCGGCGCGGGAGCTCGGCTACAAGCCGTTTCCGCAGCCCTCCGGCAACCTCTCGCAGGCCTACACCAACCCGCTCGGCGTCAAGCTCGGGCAGTGCACTTATTGCGGCTTCTGCGAATGGTTCGGCTGCGCCAATTATTCCAAGGCGAGCCCGCAGACCACGATCCTGCCGGCGCTCGTGCGCAAGCCGAGCTTCGAGGCGCGCACAGACTGCGAGGTGACCCGCATCAACCTCGACAGCACGAAGAAGCGCGCGACGGGCGTCACCTATGTGGACACGTCGGGCAACGAGTGGGAGCAGCCCGCGGATCTGGTGCTGCTGTGCGCGTTCCAGCTGTTCAACGTCCAGCTGCTGCTGATCTCGGGTGTCGGCACGCCCTACGATCCCCAGAGCCGCAACGGTCAGATCGGCCGCAACTTCTCGCACCAGACCGTGTCGGGCGGAATCGGCTTCTTCGACAAGGACAAGTACATCTTCAATCCGTTCATCGCGTCCGGCTCGATCGGCATGTGCATCGACGAGTTCAACGGCGACAATTTCGATCACGGCCCGCTCGGCTTCGTCGGCGGCGGCTACATGGGCCACGTGCAGACGAATGGCCGTCCGATCCAGACGACGCCGGTGCCGCCCGGCACGCCGGCCTGGGGATCGGCGTGGAAGCGCGCGGTGCGCGACAACTACCTCAGCAGCGTCGATAATGCGGGCGCCGGCGTGCACGCCTCGATGTACAGCTACCAGACCAACTATCTCGATCTCGATCCGACCTACAAGGATCGGTTCGGCCGCCCGCTGATGCGCATGACCATGGATTTCCACGACAACGAGATCAAGATGAGCGCGTATCTCACCGAGAAATTTGCCGCGATCATCAAGCAGATGGGCGCGAAGCAGGTGGTGGCGAGCCCGCGTAAGGGCCCCTACGACGTGACCGCATACCAGACCTCGCATCTGTGCGGCGGCGCCATCATGGGCGCCGATCCGAAGTCGAGCGCGGTCAACCGCTATCTGCAGAGCTGGGATGTGCCCAACCTGTTCGTCATGGGCGCCTCCGCGTTTCCGCAGAATGCCGGCTACAACCCGACCGGCACGGTTGGCGCGCTCGCCTTCTGGGCGGCCGATGCGCTCCGCTCGCAGTATCTCAAGAACCCGGGGCCGCTGGTGCATGCGTAACGAGCACACCCTCATCGCCGTCTCGCTCGCCTCGGCCATCGCGGCGGGCAGCGCCGCCGCACAAGGTGTGGACTTGCAGGACTACAGTCAGGTTGCGCGCGGGCGCTATCTCGCGATCGCGGGCGATTGCGGCGGCTGTCACACGCTGCCGGGCAGCGGCCACGAGTTTGCCGGTGGTCTCACGATCGAGACGCCGTTCGGCAACCTGCTCGCGCCCAACATCACACCCGACGCCGAGACCGGCATCGGCGCCATGAGCAACGACGAGTTCGTCAATGCGCTGACGAAGGGCACCGGTCGCAACGGCATGCATCTCTATCCGGCGATGCCGTACACCTATTACACCAAGATCTCGCGCGACGACGCGCTGGCGCTGCGCACCTATTTCGCTACCGTCCCGGCCGTGCGCAATGAAGTGCGCGTCAACCAGCTGCCATTCCCGTTCAATGTGCGCACCGGGCTGACCGGATGGGACGAGCTCAACTTCAAGCCCGGCCCCTTCCAGCCGGTCGAGGGCAAGAGCGCGGAGTGGAACCGCGGGGCGTTTCTGGCCGAAGGCCTCGCCCATTGCGGCCTCTGCCACACGCCGAAGAGCGAGCTCGGCGGCGACAAGAAGGGTGAGGCGCTGCGAGGCTATGCGCTGCAGGGCTGGTACGCGCCGAACATCACCAACGACTCGCAGCTCGGGCTCGGCAGCTGGTCGGCCGACGACATCGCCGAATATCTCAAGACCGGCCACAACCGCACCAGCGCCGCGGGCGGACTGATGGGCGAGATGATCACCGACTCGGCCTCGCACATGACCGATGCCGACCTGCACGCAATCGCGGTCTATCTCAAGGATCAGCCCGGCGAGGAGCACGGCGCTCCGCCCTCCGCGGACCCAGCGGTGCTGAAGATGGGCGGCAAGATCTATGCGGACGAATGCTCCGCGTGCCACGGCCCGAACGGGCGCGGCGCGCCCGGCCTCTTCCCGACGCTCGCCGGTGCCTCGGTGGTGCGGCAGAACGATGCGACCTCGCTCATGCACGTCGTGCTGCGCGGCGCACGTAGCGTCGGCACCGAGCGGGCGCCGACCGCGCCCGCCATGCCGAGCTTCGCGTGGCTCCTCACCGACGACGAGATCGCGGCGGTTCTCACCTATGTGCGCAACAGCTGGGGCAATGCGGCGGCGCCGGTCAGCGCGCGCACGGTGAGCAAGTCGCGCCGCGACCTTGCCGAACGCCACGATTGAGATTTGCCGGGACCACCAGAACAAAATGCGGCTTCCACCGGTGTCGATGAACCAGATTCTTGGTGGAAATGGCGGGAGCGACGGGGCTCGAACCCGCGACCTTCGGCGTGACAGGCCAGCAACTTATCCTGTCGACTCAACGAGTCTTCCGACTTTTTCGAGGCCCGAACAGGCGGCAATTCCGGCCGAAGTCGGAACGCGCCCTCGCCTCCCACTGCGCCCCATGCCCGGAGATCGTGGCGCGCCGTGATCGAGTTGTCGAGGGGATGGATCGAAAGTCACGCCTACATTGTGCGTGAGCCGTACACGCCACCACGTGGCGCGCGGCTAATCTTCGGATAACCTGTCGCGGCGGGCCATCATCCCCTCGATCTCTAAGTAGTTAAACTCCATGCCACCGTTCCTCACGCTGTAACGATCGCGTTCGGAATGCGGCACGCCTCGAAACATTACGTACACCTCGTCCTCTGTGCCGGTAGCGATCGTGCTGCGGTCGCGGTGTAGTGACCAGCTTGTGTGGCGTTTCATAAAATACCCCCCGAATCGCAGGCCGCCAAGGTCACCGACCATTGTTAATTTTCCGTTGCCACATTGAGGCATTGAGCGGCGCGCTCGACGCTGCGCTTGCCGACGTTTAATGCGGCGGCGGCGGCCTCTTGGGTCAAGTCGCCAATTGGCGACTTGCTCCAATCGCTACCATGGCCGAGCGTCGCCACCATGGCCGCGACCATGGCGCGTTGCGACTCGTTCATGTGGCACGTGTCGTGCGTGTCGCGAGGCCGCACAAACCCTAAGCGCGGGGTCCTCCGGATGGCCACCCTCCCGGGAGGTGCGCCCGCTAGCCCGGCGTCGGTCTATGCTAAAATTTCTTATTGAGGTTCCGACGCGGCTGACGCGGCTACCGTGCGGCGCTGGCGCGGCGCGCTCGCTCGTCGGCGATGGTCCAGCGCACCAGAATTGTGCCATTTAGTTCGCTGATAACGACTTCGTCCGGGATCGGACCAGACACCATGGGTTCAAGGTCGCCTTCGCACTCGCGATAGAATTCGTCGACAAGGCTTCGGCGTGCGACGGCCCAAAGATCATCACTCGCCGTGAGTTCCCTGTCCCAAACTTTAACGGCTAGGTTCTTGCCAATAGAGTTCAGCGCAACTTTCACGCGCACTATTGTAATCCCTATCCGCTTCGGAGCAAGTTATAATGGTTTAGGTAGGTAAACAAACCCCTAACCACGACCTGCAACAAGGCATGAAGGATATCACCACCACCGCCGCGCTCGCCGATCTTCTCGGCGTGACGCAGCGCGCCATCACCCACATGGCAAAGCGCGGCGTGATCGAGCGCAAGGCGGCGGGCTTTGTGCTCGGCGACTCGGTGCGCCGCTACTGCGATCACCTTCGGTGACTCAAGATCGGCCGCGGCGGC
>Ga0209006_10006919_pt1 | contig 10240 bp, 10 predicted proteins | sample JacPin_JW_Ref_O2_FD_188567 | JGI IMG/M metagenome (GOLD analysis project Ga0209006, IMG submission 188567) | Forest soil microbial communities from Algoma, Ontario, Canada - Jack Pine, Ontario site 1_JW_Ref_O2 (SPAdes) (version 2) | ecosystem: Environmental > Terrestrial > Soil > Boreal... | reverse complement strand
CCGAGCCGGACGCTCGCCCCATCGCCCGTCCGGGGCGAAGCGGCAATAAGCCGCACGCGGCCCTGATCGGTCACAAACCAGGGCGAGGCCGGATCTTGAGCCAAAGCCGGTGACGCGGCGGCGAACATAAAAATGCCCAGAAGCAGCGCGATAATTCTCTTTCCCCGCTTGCCAGCGTCCAAGGCCGCGCTAATCTCTTGGGGAAGGAGAAATTCATGACCTCGCTTTCCGGTCATCTTCTGGTCGCCATGCCGCAGATGCAGGATGCGCGCTTCACGCGCACGGTGGTGTTCGTCTGCGCGCACAATGCCGACGGCGCGATGGGGCTGGTGGTCAACCGGCTGCTGGACGACGTCACCTGGCCTAGTCTGATGCGGCAGCTCGGCATCGAGAACGCCGGCCCGGAAGGCGGAAAGCAAATCCATTTCGGCGGCCCGGTCGAGGTCGGGCGCGGCTTCGTGCTGCATTCCGCCGATTACGTCGAGGACGGCACGCTGGTGGTGGGCGGCAATGTCGCGCTTACCGCCACGCTCGAGATTCTGCGCGCCATCGGCAAGGGCGGTGGGCCCAAGAAAAGCCTGCTGGCGTTGGGTTACGCCGGCTGGGGTCCCGGCCAGCTCGACGCCGAGCTGCAGGCCAATGGCTGGCTCAGCGTCGCCTCCGACGAGGACATCGTGTTCGGCCCCAACCAGGCCGAGAAATGGCAGCTCGCGCTGGCCAAGCTCGGCGTCGACCTGTTGTCGCTGTCCGGCGAATCCGGCCGCGCCTGAATTCATCGCGGCCCTGCGGCGTTTCTGGTCCAGTCCTCGCGCAGCAGCCCGAACAGCACGTGGTCCTGCCATTTGCCGTCGATCGACAAATATTGGCGGGCATAGCCCTCTTCGCGGAAGCCGCTTTTGAGCAGCAGCAGCCGGCTGGCGGTATTGTGCGGCAGGCACGCCGCCTCGACGCGAAAGAGCCGCAGGCGTTCGAAGGCGAAGGACAGCGCAAGGCGCAGGCCTTCGGTCATGTAGCCCTGGCGCGCGAAACGCTGGCCGATCCAATAGCCGAGGCTGGCGGTTTCGGCGACGCCGCGGCGCACATTGCTCAGGCTGACTCCGCCCAGCAGCGCCCCGTCCTCGCGGCGGAACAGCAGAAAGCTGTAGCCCTGGTCGCCGTGCCAATCCTGCGCGTAGCGCCGGAGCCGGCGGCGATAGCCCGCGCGCGACAGCGCGTCGGACGGCCAGCTCGGCTCGAACGGCACCAGGAAGCCGCGCGATTCGGTGCGCAGAGCGGCCCATGCCGTGAAATCGCCGGGCTCGGGCGTGCGCAGCACGGCGCGCGTTCCGACCACGCTGAAAGGCGGCGGCGCCGCGCCCAACAGCCGCGCCAAGCCGGTGGATTCGAGGGGCATGGCCGCTCTCCCCTTACGCCCCGAGGCGTTCGGCGAGGCGCTCATAGGCCTCGACCTTGCCGATCGGGCCGAGCGCGGCGAAGGTCGGCCGGGCGCTCGCCAGGCGGGAAACCACGCGCGCAACCGCCGCGTCGTCGACATCGTCGATGCGCTGGATCATTTCGCCGGCGTCGAACGGCCGGCCGAAGGTGAGCAGGTGGCCGGCCTGGTGTTCGACGCGCGCCGAGGTCGCCTCGAGCGACATCAGCAATCCCGATTTGAGCTGGGCGCGGGCGCGGGCCAGCTCGTCGGGCCTGAAGCCTTGGCCGAGCTTGCGGAATTCCTCACACAGGACCGGCAGCAGCTCGGCCGCTTCCTTCTCGCCGGTGCCGGCATAGACGCCGAAGACGCCGCCGTCGCTGTAGCCTTGGGAAAAGCTGTAGATCGAATAGACCAGGCCGCGTTTCTCGCGGATCTCCTGAAACAGACGCGAGGACATGCCGCCGCCCAGCGCTGCCGACACCACCGAGGCGGCGGGATAATCGGGATCGGACGCGGCGAAGCCGGGGAAGCCCAAAACGATATGCGCCTGTTCCAGATCGCGCGTCTCGCGGTGGTCGCCGCCGGCATAACGCGCCGGAGCGCTCGCGGCCTGGCTCCGGCGCGGCAAACCGGCGAATTGCGCTTCGGCCAAAACCGCGAGTTCGTCGTGGTCGCAATTGCCCGCCGCCACCAGCAGCATGCCCGGCGCGGCGTAGTTGTCCCGGAGATAGCCGGCCACGGTATCGCGGCCGATGGCGCGGATGATTTCGGCCCGGCCCAGCACCGGACGGCCCATCGGCTGGTCGGGATATGCCCGCTCCTGGAAGAAGTCGAAGATGATGTCGTCGGGCGTGTCCTGGGCCTGGCCGATTTCCTGCAGGATCACGGCGCGTTCGCGTTCCAGCTCGGCGGCGTCGAACACCGAGTGTTGCAGGATATCGGCGAGAATATCGACCGCGAGGCGGAAATCCTGCTTCAAGACCTTAGCGTAATAGGCGGTGTGCTCGCGCGAGGTATAGGCGTTCAGATGGCCGCCGACATCCTCGACCGCGGCGGCGATTTCCAGCGCCGAGCGCCGCGCCGTGCCCTTGAACGCCATGTGCTCGAGCACATGCGCCACGCCGTTGATCTCCTTGGGCTCGTGGCGGGTGCCGACATCGACCCAGACGCCCAAGGACACGGTCTCGACCGTGTCCATGCTGTCGGTCAAAATGCGCATGCCGTTCGACAGGCGGGACAGCCGGATGCTCATCGGCCGGCTCCCAGCCGCGCGCGGGATCGGATGAAATCCTCGACGTCGCCGAGCCGGTTGGGAAGCCGTTCCAGCCGCTCCGGCAGTTTCATGATTTTGGCGAGGCGCGGCGGCGCCTCGGGTCTTACGCCGGTGGCGCTCTCGACCGCCTCGGGGAATTTTGCCGGATGCGCGGTCGCCACCACGACCATGGGTCCGTCGGGCTTGGGCATGGAGGGATCGTGGCGCGCTTCCTCGGCGGCGGCCAGCGCCACGGCGCTGTGCGGATCGATCAGCCTGCCGCTTTGCTTGTAGGCCGCCGCCATGGCGGCGCGGGTGCGGTCCTCGTCGATGCGATAGGCTTCGAACAGGCCGCGCGCCTTTTCCCATTGCGCCTTGGCGATGGGCAGCGTGCCGGTTTTGCGGAATTCCTTGAAAGACGCGGCGACGGCGGCGCCGTCGCGGTCCGCCAGCTCGAAATAGAGGCGCTCGAAATTGCTCGAAACCTGGATATCCATGCTCGGCGAGATGGTCGGCTCGACCTTGCCGATGGTCATGGCGCCTTGGTTGAAAAACCGCGCCAGGATGTCGTTGCGGTTGGTGGCGACGATCAGGCGGGACAGCGGCAGGCCCATGCAACGCGCCGCGTGCGCGGCATATACATTGCCGAAATTTCCGGTCGGCACGGCAAAGGCGATTGCCTTGTCCGGTGCGCCCAACGCCACCCCCGCGGCGACGTAATAGACGATCTGCGCCATGATGCGCGCCCAATTGATCGAATTGACCGCCGAGAGTTCGAACGCGGCGCGGAATTTTTCGTCGGCGAACATCGCCTTCACCAGATCCTGGCAATCGTCGAAAGTGCCGTCGATGGCGACGGCATGGACGTTGGACGACGGCACCGTGGTCATCTGGCGGCGCTGCACCTCGGAAATGCGCCCGGCGGGATACAGCATGAAGAGGTCGATGGAGTCCCGGTCGCGGCAGGCCTCGATCGCCGCCGAGCCGGTATCGCCCGAGGTGGCGCCGATGACGGTGACGCGCCGGCGCTTGCGCTTGAGCACGGCGTCGAACAGCGGCCCGATGAGCTGCAAGGCGTAATCCTTGAAGGCGAGCGTCGGGCCGTGAAACAGCTCGAGGAGATAAAGCTCGGACGAAAGCCGCCGCAACGGCGCCACCGCGGCATCGTCGAATTCCCGATAGGCCCGGTCGATGATGGCGCGCCACTCCGTCGCCGGCAGCGCGTCGCCGAGAAACGGCGAGGTGACCGCGAAAGCGGTTTCGGCGTAGCTTTTGCCTTTCAGCGCGCGAAGACTGCCCGCGTCCAATAGCGGCCATTTTTCAGGTACATAGAGCCCGCCATCGGGCGCGAGCCCGGCCAGCAGAATGTCGTCGAACGGGCGCGCTTCGGCCGGAGACCGGCCGTCGCGGGTGCTGATGTAGCGCATCGTGTTCCGGGAATCGGGCGGGATTCGGGCCGAGCCTAGGCCGCGAGATAGCGCGTGCGCAAGTGGCGCTCGAACACGGTCGTGTCGAGCGGCTGGCCGGTGGCCTGGAGGATGAGCTCGGCTGTCGTCACGCTCGAGCCGAGCCCGTGCACGTGCGCGCGCAGCCAGGCGAGCAGCGGCGCGAAATCGCCGTGGGATATTCCCCGCGTCACGGATGAGTCGCGCTTGGCCGCGTCGAACAGCTGCGCCGCGGTCATGGCGCCCAGCGTGTAGGTCGGGAAATAGCCGAAGCCGCCGTCGTACCAATGGATGTCCTGGAGACAGCCCTGGCGGTCGTCGGGCGGCGCCACGCCCAGGAGTTCCTTCATGCCCTCGTTCCATGCCGCCGGCAGATCCTTCAGGCCGAGCTCGCCGGCGATCATGGCGCGTTCCAGCCGGTAACGCAAAATCACGTGCGCGGGATATGTGACCTCGTCGGCGTCGACGCGGATGAAGCTGCGCGCGACCCGCGTGCCGAGACGGTAGAGATTCTCCGCCTCCCATTCGGGGCCCGAACCGCCGAAGCAGCTTCGCAGGATGGGCGCGGCGAAAACCAGGAATTCGCGCGAGCGGCACAGCTGCATCTCCATCAGCAGCGACTGGCTTTCATGGATGCTCATGCCGCGCGCCTCGCCGACCGGCTGGTGGCGCCAGGCGGCGGGCAGGCCGCTGGTGTAGAGCGCGTGGCCGGTTTCGTGCAACACCGCCATCAGCGCGCGGGCGAAATCGTTTTCGTCGTAGCGCGTGGTGATGCGCACGTCGTCGGGCGTGCCGCCGGAGAACGGATGCTGGCTGACATCGAGCCTACCGTGGGCGAAATCGAAGCCCAGCTTTTCCATCAGCGCGGTGCCGGCCTTGCGTTGCGCCGCGACCGGGAACGGACCCGGCGGGCGCAGCGGCGCCGGGCGCGCGCCTTGCGCCGCGAGCGCGTCTTCGATCAGGCCGGGGAGAATCGCGGACAGCCGAGCGAACAGCGGATCGATATCCTTGACGCGGCCGCCGGGCTCGAACTGATCGAGCAGCGCCTCGTAGGGCGAGACGCCGAGCTTGGCCGCCTTCGCCTGGCCGATCTGGCGCGTGAGATCGAGCACGGTTTGCAGCAAGGGCCGCACCGATGCGTAATCATTCGCCGGCCGCGCCTTGCGCCAGGCCATCTCACAGGCCGAGCAGGCCCGCGACGACGCCTCGACCAGATCGGCCGGCACCGCCGTGGCGTGAATCCATGCGCGGTGCATTTCCCGGAGATTGGCGCTTTGCCAGGGATCGAGCCCGGTTTCAGCGGCGGCGGCGGCGAACAGATCGGGCAGTTCCGGACCGGTCAGCAGCCCGTGGCAGACCACGTCGAGCGCGGCCTGCTGTTCGGCGCGCGATTGGGCGCCGCCTTCGGGCATCATGGTGTCGGTGTCCCAGCTCAAGAACCCCGAAGCCTCCTGCAACAGCCCGAGACGGCGGAAGCGGGATTCCAGGTCGCGATAGGGATCGTTCACGGATGTTCCTTCTTGGCTTCGCCAGACGCCGCCGGCCTCGATCCGGGTGACGGCTTTGCTACGCGCCCTTGAGGCGGCGGCGCAGGAACAGGATATAGACGCCGAGCAGCCCCGCCGCCAGGGCGAACCAGGTGATGGCGTATTGCAGGTGGTTGTTGGGCAGATCGGTCTCGGTCTGGCCGCCCGCCGGATATCCGCCCGGCACCGGGCTGGAATCGGCGTCGAGATAGAACGGCAGCACGTTCTCGATCCCCTGCGCCTTGGCCATGGCGGGAATATCGACCGAGAACCAGGTGTTGCGGGCCGGATCGTTGGCCGGGACGAACGGGCCCGGAAGCGCAGGCACGCGCAGCAGGCCGGTTACGGTGGTATCGCCCTCGATCAGCCCGGCCGCGCGGGTGTCGGGCGATTTGAGCTGCACCGGCACGAAGCCGCGGTCGATCAGCAGCGCCTCGCCGTTCTCGAGCAGGAAAGGCGTGACGATGTGAAAGCCGGCCTCGCCGCGCTTGGAAATGGCCGAGACCGGCATTTCCTCTTCATTGAGGAAGTGACCCGATACGTGGACGGGGTGGAATTCGAGCGCGCGCGCGTCTTCCAGATTCTCCGGCGGCGCCACCGGCGCGGCGTCGAGCGCGGATGTCCGCTGGGCGATCAGCGCCTCTTTCCAATGGAGCCGTTCGATCTGCCAGAAGCCCAGGCCCAGCAACAGCAGGAACCCCAGCGCCGCCCAGACCGACAGCCAAAACAGCGAGCGTCTCACGGCGCTCCGTCCCGGCCGCTATTCGCCGGTGACGCCGCCCCCGCCCCACCAATAGACGCAAACGAACAGGAACAGCCACACCACGTCGACGAAGTGCCAGTACCAGGCCGCCGCCTCGAAGCCGAAATGGTGGTCGGGCTTGAAATGCCCGGCGATGGCGCGGAACAGGCAGACGGTGAGGAAGATGGTGCCGATGATGACGTGGGCGCCGTGGAACCCGGTCGCCATGAAGAAGGTCGAGGGATAGATCCCGTCCTTGAAGCCGAAGGCGGCGTGGCTGTACTCGTAGGCCTGGAGCGAGGTGAAGGTGATGCCCAGCAGCACCGTGACCAGCAGCCCGCGCACCAGGTTCTTGCGGTCGTTCTCGATGAGCGCGTGATGCGCCCAGGTCACGGTGGTGCCCGAGAGCAGCAGAACCAGGGTGTTGAGGAACGGCACCTCCCACGGATTGAAGGGGATGATGCCCTTGGGCGGCCAGACGCCGCCGGTGGCTGCGGTGGGATAGAGCGCCGAGGAGAAGAACGCCCAGAAAAAGGCGGAGAAGAACATCACCTCGGAAGCGATGAACAGGGCCATGCCGAAGCGCAGCCCGATCTGCACCACCGGCGTGTGAAAGCCGCCGTATTCGCCTTCCATGATGACGTCGCGCCACCACACGAACATGATGCCGAGCACGCCGAGCACGCCCGCGACCATGAACCAGGGCGGCCCGCCGTGCAGCCACCACACCGCGCCGCCGGTCAACAGGCCGGCCACGGCGCCGCCGACGATCGGCCACGGGCTGGGATCGACCAGGTGATAGGGGTGCTTGTGTCCGGCGGGATTGGCGTTCATGGGTTTTCTCTCTAACGCAGGCTGTTCGGTGAAACCGGCTCGGCCGAGGCCGAGGCGCCGGGGACGTCCTGGTCCGTGGCGCGGAACATGGTGTAGCTCAAGGTGATGGTGTCGACGTCGCGGTCGGCGGCGTCCTTGGCGATGTCGGGATCGACGAAAAAGGTCACGGTCAGATCCTTGCCTTCGCCGGGGCCGAGGCGCTGCTTGGTGAAGCAGAAGCATTGCAGCTTGTCGAAATAGATCCCGGCCTTGGACGGGGTGACGTTGAAGGTGGCGGTGCCGGTGACCGGCGCGCTCGAGCGGTTGACCGCGCGATAGGCGACGGTCTTGGTCTCGCCGGGATGGACCTGGACCGAGAGCGTCTCGGGATGGAAATCCCAATCGAGCTCGGGCGAAGTGGTGGCGTCGAAGCGCACGGTGATGACACGGTCGGCGATTTCGGTCGCGGGCGCGGTCTCGGCGCGCTGGGTGGTGCCGTCATAGCCGGTGGCGGCGCAGAACAGGCGGTAGAGCGGCACCGAGGCCGCGACCAGGCCGATCATGCAGCCCAGCACCAGCAGCAGCCCGCCCAGCGTCAGCCGCTTTCTGCCGGGCGCGCGCATCACCAGCCCCCCATGCGGGCGAGCGCGATCAGGTAGAACATCGCCACCACGCCCAACAGCGCCGCCAGCAGCGCGCGGTTCTTGGCGCGGATGCGCTTTTCGCGTTCGTTCATGAGAGCCATTACCATCATGCGCCGAAACCCGGGGCAAGACCCGAGAGAATGCCCGGCGCGCGGTCGAGCGCCATGAGCAGGAACAACAAGAACAGATAGAGGATCGAGAAGCCGAACATCCGTTTGGGCCAGCGCGCATCGTCGCTGCGCAGCACCGTCGCCGCGAGCGCGGTGAACAGCATCGACAGCGCGAGCGCGGCGACGCCGTAAACCCAGCCGGTGACATGCAGCAGCGCCGGCGCCAGCGACACCGGCCACAGCACCAGGGTGTAGAGCAGCATCTGCTTCTTGGTTTCGGCCGGACCCGCAACCACCGGCAGCATCGGCACGCCGGCGCGGGCGTAATCGCCGGCGCGGTAGAGCGACAGCGCCCAGAAATGGGGGGGCGTCCAGAAGAAGATGAGCGCGAACAGCGCCAGCGCTGGCCAGCCCACGTCGCCGGTCGCCGCCGCCCAGCCGACCAGCGGCGGGAAGGCGCCGGCCGCGCCGCCGATGACGATATTCTGCGGCGTGCGGCGCTTCAGGCCGATGGTGTAGACGAAGACGTAAAACGCGATCGTCAGCGCCAGCAGCGCCGCCGCCGCCCAGTTGAGCGCCAGCCCCATCACCATCACCGCGGCCCCGGCGAGCACGCAGCCGAAGCCGAGCGCCTCGCCCGGCGCCATACGCCCCGCCGGCAGCGGCCGGTTGCGCGTGCGCTCCATCAGCGCGTCGATGTCGCGCTCGTACCACATGTTGATGGCGCCCGAAGCGCCCGCCGCCACGGCGATGCACAGAACCGCCACCGCCGCCAGCAAAGGATGGAGACGGCCGGGCGCGAGATAGAGCCCGACAAAGCCGGTGAACACCACCAGCGACATGACGCGCGGCTTGAGCAGTTCGAGATAATCGCCGACGCCGGGGCCGAAGGCGGAGGCCTCGCGGCGGGCGAGTTCGGCGGCGGTAACCTGGCTCACGGTTTCACGCCCGCGGGCTCAGTGGCCCGAGCCGGCGGCGATATGCGGCAGCTCGTCGTAGGAGTGGAACGGCGGCGGCGAGGATACCGTCCATTCCAGCGTCGTCGCTCCCTCGCCCCAGTAATTCGCGCCCACCTTGCGGCCCGCGAACAGCGTGTGGAAGATGATGAAGATGAAGAACAGGGTCGAGGCGAAGGAGATGAAGGAGCCGATCGAAGCCACCATGTTCCAGCCGGCGAAAGCGTCCGGATAATCGCTGACGCGCCGCGGCATGCCCGCCAGGCCGAGGAAGTGCATCGGGAAGAACGTCACGTTGACGCCGATGAAGGTGGTCCAGAAATGGATCCGGCCGAAGGTCTCGTTGTACTGCCGGCCGCTCATCTTGCCGATCCAGTAATAGAACCCCGCGAACAGGCCGAAGACCGCGCCCAGGCTGAGCACGTAGTGGAAATGCGCCACCACGTAATAGGTGTTGTGCATGGGACGGTCGACGCCGGCATTGGCCAGCACCACGCCGGTTACGCCGCCGACGGTGAACAGGAACAGGAACCCGATCGCCCACAGCATCGGCGTCTTGAACTCGATCGCGCCCTCCCACATGGTCGCGATCCACGAGAATATCTTGATGCCGGTGGGCACGGCGATGACCATGGTCGCGGCGGTGAAATAGGCCTGGGTGTCGACGCTGATGCCGGTGGTGAACATGTGGTGCGCCCACACCACGAAGCCGATGACGCCGATCGACACCATCGCATAGGCCATGCCGAGATAGCCGAAGATCGGCTTCTTGGAGAAGGTCGAGATCACCTGGCTGACGATGCCGAAGGCCGGCAAAATCATGATGTAGACCTCGGGGTGGCCGAAGAACCAGAACAGGTGCAGGAACAGCATCGGGTCGCCGCCGCCCGCCGGATCGAAGAAGGTGGTGCCGAAATTGCGGTCGGTCAGCAGCATGGTGATGGCGCCCGCCAAGACCGGCAGCGACAGCAGCAGCAGGAAGGCCGTGACCAGGATCGACCACACGAACAGCGGCATCTTGTGCAGCGTCATGCCGGGCGCGCGCATGTTGAAGATGGTGGTGATGAAGTTGATCGCGCCCATGATGGACGACGCGCCCGCCAGATGCAGCGAGAAGATCGCCATGTCGACCGAAGGCCCGGGATGGCCGATCTTGGCCGACAGGGGCGGATAGATCGTCCAGCCGACGCCGGCGCCGGCGGGATCGCCCACCATGGTCGAGCCGACCAGCAGCAGGAAGGACGGCACCAGCAGCCAGAAGCTGATGTTGTTCATGCGCGGGAAGGCCATGTCGGGCGAGCCGATCATCAGCGGCACGAACCAGTTGCCGAAGCCGCC
>Ga0209006_10006917_pt1 | contig 10243 bp, 6 predicted proteins | sample JacPin_JW_Ref_O2_FD_188567 | JGI IMG/M metagenome (GOLD analysis project Ga0209006, IMG submission 188567) | Forest soil microbial communities from Algoma, Ontario, Canada - Jack Pine, Ontario site 1_JW_Ref_O2 (SPAdes) (version 2) | ecosystem: Environmental > Terrestrial > Soil > Boreal... | reverse complement strand
AGGATGTTTTCGTCGTCCTGGCGCGACAGCATGACGTATTGCCCGTTGATTTTGCGCGGGAAGAGCGCCATGCCCTTGTTTTGGACGGCAGCGCCGTTCAGCGTGCTGAATTTGAAATGGAAGAAGTCCGGCGTCTCCAGCAATTGCGGCAGAGTGATCTTGCCGTCGTAAGCAGTGTAGGTCGCGTAGTAAGTGAGGCTGCCGTCGTCGTTCTGGAAACGCACGAAGCGGGCATCCTCGATGCCGTTGCTCTGGCTGGGCGCCGACGGAAAAAGGACGCGCTGCGATACGCGGCTGTCGGCCGCGAAGCTGACTTCGTAATTCGATTCCGCCAGCAACAGGATACCGCGCGCCGCGTAGATCGCCGTGATGTCGGAGGTCTCCGCCGTCAGTCCAGAGGCCGCGAGAACCTGACGCAGCGCCTTGAGCGTGAAATCCTCGTGAAGCTGGTCCAGCACGCGCCGGCAAAAATCATTTTGCACGCCGGCCTCTTGCAGCTTGTGCGCAAACAAACCCTTGTCGTAAGCGACATTGGGCACGCGCTCCGGCTCCGTGGCAAACGGCACGGGTGGCACGAGTGTGACCCGATGTTGTGCGCTAACCGTGCCGGTGCGGAAAGTGATGGAGGAAATGTGTCCTTCGCCCGTGGCGCGCAAGCTCATGATGAATCGCAATGCGCCCCGGGGCAGTCCGGATTGGTCGGGATGCGGCACGATGGACGGATTGAACAGCGCCGCCGATTCCGGCGAATACTCATTGGTGAAATGTGCGCCGATGAGCATCTGCCTTTCGGGCGACGGCTGCGCGCAGGGTTCGAGGTAAATGTTAACCTGTTCGAAACGATTGCGGAAAAAGGTGTCCACCTTTTCGTGCCGCCCCATGAACTCGCCGCGCACCAAGTCAAGCAGCCGCGAAACTTCTTCCTCCGGCAGGGCCATGACCCGGGCCACGATGTGACGCGAAATGTCGTCCGTGCTGGGACGAAACGGCCGCATCAGCACTCGCGAACGATCGGGCGTGATGGTCGGCCCAATGCGCTTGGCGTGGAGAGAGGCTGGGATGGGTTTGGTCATGAATTCATTTCTGCGCACGGAATTTGCGCCGGGCGTTATTATTCGACTGGTTCCTTGAAACTGGTGAGCGCGTTCTGCAGCGCCTGCGCTTCGGCCAGTGCCAGCAAAAAGGCCAGCGTGGATTCGGCCCCTTGATTCTGGCTCAATCGATCCACGTGCAGGCCGTCGCGACATCCGCCGGTGCCCGCATCGTAGAGCGCCAGGCCCAGGTCATTGCGGCCGAGGAACCACTCGAAAGCGCGACGCGTCTCCGCAACCCAAAACATGTCGCCGGTGGCGTGATACGCTTCAATGCAAGCCGAAATCGTGGCCTGCGCTTCGATGGGCTGCTGGTCGAACTGCGCGCGTTCCTGGCCGCGCCGGTAAAATCCATTCGAGCCGATGGGCCGGAAAGCGCCGCTCGGGGACGTTTGCAACTTGACCAGCCAGCGCAAAGATTTGAGGCCGGTTTCCAGCAACGGCGCGGCGTTCAGGCAGCGCCCGCTAAGAATGAGGGCGTGCGGCAGCCTCGCGTTGGCGTAAGAAACAACCTCTTCAAACCAGCACCAATCCTCGGTGGCGGTGTCGCCGTAGCTTTGCATCAGCCGCGTCGTAAGCGAATCGCGAATCTGGTTGGCACGCCGGTCTCCGCTAAACCGCCGCAGGTATTCGTCAATGCCGATGAGCGTGAAGGCCCAGGCGCGGGGCGAGGCGAATTCCGCGGCCACCGGCAGAGCCTGCTCGAAGAGTTGGGCCGCCAGCATTTGAAAACTGCCCTGGCCCGACTGCGCCACGCACAAACCCAGCGCCCACAGCGAGTGCCCCTGGCAATCCTCCGAGCCGACGTCCTCCAGCCAGCGCCGTTCGAAGTTCATGAAATTGCGGAAGCGCCCGCGCTGCCGATTGAAGGCGTGGTTGAGAAACGCCGCGTAAGTGGCGGCGTGCGCGCCGAGTTGGGCCGAGCCGTGGCCCAATCTTTGCAGCATCAAGGCCAGCGCCAGGGCGCGGGCGTTGTCGTCCGTGCAATAACCTTGGGCAAAATTCGGCACCGTGAAGCTCGCGTGCTGAAAGATGCCGGTCGAATCGCTCATGCGAAACAGATGGTCCAGCTTCAACTCCGGCAATTGCCCGGGCTGTTCGTCGAGCGTTTTGATGGGCGACGTTTTTCGACCCACAAAACTATGGTCCTGCCGCGCCTGTTCAAACGACTTGACGTAGAGCTTGGCTACGCGGCTCCAAATCATTTCGCGCCCCAGCTTGTAAGCGTTCTTACGCATCAAGTGGCGCAACGGTTCGTCGCGCAGCAATTCCACCACCGCCACCGCGATGGCCTTGGCATCTCGGAACGGAACCAGCTTGCCGCGCTCCGCCGTCAACAATTCCGCCGCGTGCCAGTAGGGCGTGGACACCACGGCATTACCCGCCCCGAAGGCGTAAGCCAGCGTGCCCGAAGTAATTTGCGCTTCGGTCAAATAGGGTGTGAGATAAATATCCGCCGCGCCAATGAACCGCATCAATTCCTCCAGCTCGACAAAGCGATTGAAGAACACGACGTGTTTCTGCACCCCCAGATCTTTAGCCAGCCTTTCCAGACTCAAGCGATAAGCCTCGCCCTCGTCGCGCAGCAAATTGGGATGGGTCTGCCCAAGCACGATGTACATGATGTTGGGAAATTCCCGGATGATGTCCGGCAGGGCGCGCAAGGCAAACTCGATGCCCTTGTTGGGCGAGAGCAAACCGAACGTGAGCAAGACCTGCTTGCCGGCCACGCCAAATTCATCCTTGAAATAATTCGGGTCGGCAAAAGGCATGTCCGGAATGCCATGTGGAATGAAATCGATCTTCGCCGCCGGCGCTTGATAGACATCGCGCAGAATTTCACGCCCCCGTTCACTCATCACCACCAGCCGGGTGGAAATCCGCAGCAACTCGCGCATTACCCGCCGCTGCTCCGCGTTGGGCTCGCGCAGAATCGTATGCAAGGTGGTGACGATGGGCATTTGCAATTCGCGCAGCAGCGCGAGCACGTGACTGCCCGCCGGCCCGCCAAAGATGCCAAACTCATGCTCCACGCAAACCACGTCCACATCGGTGATGTTCAGAAAATCGGCCGCGCGCAAATAAGACGGCAGATCCTGCTCCGCGATCTCGAACCGGACTTCCGCTGGATACTCGTAACCTCCCAAAATATCATTGACCGGCACCACCAGACATTGCATCTCCGGAAAATCCGCCGCCACCGCGCAACGCAAATCGGTCGTGAACGTGGCGATCCCGCATTTCCTGGGCAAGTAATCACCGAGAAAAGCGACCTTGCGGATGGCGGATGCCGGCTGCATGAAATCGTTGTCCGAATGCACGGGCAAACTTGCCGATGCTGACAAATTATAAAGTACGCCATCCGGCGCCTTTTACCAACAACCATTTCCAGATTTCGCGCGCGCTCCGTCAAGGCAGCCGCAAGGCATTTCTCCGTCAGATTTAAACCTTGCGCTTGGCGCGGGTTGGGGAAAAATCTGACCCTTCAATGAACCTCGCACTCGCTTTCGCCCAGTCGGCTCGGAGCGACTTTTCCAAGACCGCGCTCTTCTGGGGCGAGGCCCAGTTTTCCTACGGCCAATTCTGGGACCAGTCTCTTGGCGTCGCACACCGATTGCAGTCCGGCCTCGGCGTCAAACGCGGGGATCGGGTTGGCGTCTGGCTCAAGAATTGCCCGGAGTTTGTCCCGGTCCTTTTCGGCATCTGGCAGGCCGGCGCAGTGGCGGTGCCGATCAATAATTTCCTCAAACCACCCGAAGTCCAATTCATCCTGGCCGATGCCGGCATCGAGACCATCGTCCTGGACGAATCCATGAAGGAAGGCTTCGCGAAACTGGCGTCGGAGCGACCCGGCTTGAAAGCATTTTTCGTGGAGTCGATGGCTGGCCAAGCAGGGCAGGGGACCGAAGCGCGGGCGGACATGGCGGACGGAGACTTGGCGGTGATCGTTTACACCTCCGGCACGACGGGCCATCCGAAAGGCGCGATGCTTTCGCACGGCAATCTTCTGGCCAACGTCGAGAGCTGCCGGCAAATGCTCCTGGCGGTCGGCGAGGACCGGTTCGTGGTGCTGCTGCCGATGTTCCACAGCTTCATGTTCACCGTCGGCGTGCTGCTGCCAATGCTGGTTGGCGGTTCGATTGTGCTCATCAAGACCCTGCACCCACCCAAGAACATCATCATGGAGATCATTCAGCATCGGGCGACTTTGCTGCCGGCGGTGCCGCAGTTCTTCCGCGCGTTGACCCATAGTCAGACGCCGGTGGAATTGCCGTTGCGCCTCTGCATCAGCGGCGGCGCGCCGTTGCCGGCGGAGACGTTGCGGGAATTCACCGCGCGCTTCCCGATGCCGCTGCTGGAAGGATACGGTTTGAGCGAGGCCAGCCCAGTGGTTTCCTTCACGCCCATCGAAGGCCCGTGGAAAGCCGGCTCGATCGGCGTGACGATCCCTGGCGTGGAGATGACGATTCAAAACGAGGCGGGCGAGTTGCTGCCGGTAGGGCAGACGGGCGAACTTTGCGTGCGCGGCGGCAACGTCATGCTCGGCTACTGGAACCAGCCCGCAGCTACAGCGGAAGCCATTCGCAACGACTGGCTTTTGACGGGCGACATCGGTTACGCCGACTCGGACGGATATTTCTACATCACCGACCGCAAGAAGGACATGCTGCTGGTCAATGGCATCAACGTCTATCCGCGCGAGATCGAGGAGGTGCTGTATCAATTTCCCGGCGTCAAAGAGGCGGCGGTCATCGGCATCCCGGACGCGCGCAAGGGCGAGCAACCGTTGGCTTTCGTGGCGAGCCAGGAAGGCGTCCAGTTGGAGGAGAAGGCGTTGCTGGAATATCTGCGAGAGAGATTGGCGGAATACAAGGTGCCCCGGAAGGTGGTTTTCGTGGCCGCATTGCCCCGCAGCGCAACCAGCAAGATCCTGAAGACGGAGCTGCGGAAATGGGCCAAAAGGCCCGCGTAGGGGTCTGAAAACAGGGATGAATCGTGAACATATCCCGCTAATTTGCAATACGTTAGGCCGCAAATGGCCTTTTACGAGTTGACTGAGGCTACAAGCGACCCCTACACTATCAGGACTGCGACACTGCCGCCGGAAGCGGATTGTCCAGCGCGATTTTATGCCTGAAGGATACTGTGTTAAATGCAAAGCAAAGAAGGAAATTGCCGAAGCCGTCGAAGAGACGATGAAGAACGGGCGCAAGGCGATCAAGGGCAAATGTCCAACATGCGGCGTGGTGATGTTTAAAATCCTAGGCGGCAAGGCGGCAGTGGTCCCGCCCGGTATCCCGAAAAGCAAAGACCAAGCGACTTGAATTTTCTATGGCCCAAGAACTGGCTTACGTCATCATCACACCCTATACGCTCCACAAATCCCGCACGGGCGGGATACTGGCGCGCCTGATCACCCGCACCGGCCTGGAGCTGGCAGCCGCGCGCATGTTCGCGCCCAGCGCCGAGTTGGTGCAGAAGTATTCCGATGTCATCATTTCCACCGCTGATCCCCAAGACCGGCGCATTCAGGAACTCATTCGCGATTACATCATGCGCAATCTCGCGCCGGACCCGAAGACCAAGCGGCCGCGCCGCGCCATGGTGCTCTTGTTTCGCGGCGAGGAAGCGGTCCGCAAGGTCCGCTCAGTCGTCGGCAACATTTCCGCCGAACGCAGGGGAGGGGAAACCATCCGCGACACCTACGGCGATCTCATTCTGGACGAGCACGACCAGGTGCGCTACTTCGAGCCGGCCGTCCTGGCCGCGCCCACACCCGACGAGGCGGTGTCCAAGTTGAAACTTTGGGCCAGCTACTCGGATCGCGACGGCGGCGTGGTCGAAAGCACGATGACCTACGCGCCGGGAGAGCAGCCGCAAAGGACGTTGGTGCTGATCAAGCCGGATAATTTCCGCTTCGCCACGGGCCGGCCCGGCAACGTGATTGATTTTCTTTCCCGCGCCGGCCTCTACATCGTCGGCATCAAAGTCCATCGCATGAGCGTGGCCGAGGCCGCGGAGTTTTATGGGCCAGTGCGCGAGGTTTTGCGCACCAAGCTCAAAGATGTCGTGGCTTCGCGAGCCAAGGCGGCGTTGGAGAAGGAGTTTGGGTTCAAGATTCCGGGGGCGGAGGAGAAGCGTTTTGGGGAGATCTTGGGACCGTATTTCGGCGACAACCAATTCGACAACATCGTCAAATTCATGGCTGGCCATTCGCCGGCGGATTGCGACCCTGTGCAAGCCAAACAACCAGGAACCGAGCGCTGCATCGCGTTGATCTACGAGGGGGTAGAAGCGATAGGCAAGATTCGCGACGTATTGGGGCCGACCGATCCTTCCAAGGCGCCGCCGGGCTCCGTGCGGCGTGAGTTTGGTTCCAACATCATGGTCAATGCCGCGCACGCCAGCGATTCTGTGGAGAGCGCGAAAAGGGAGATGGGCATCGTCAACGTGGGCGAAAACAACTTCCGCGCTGTGGTGGAAGAAGTGTACGGGAAGGTTTAGGCATGGCCACCGCAACACTGCATCCATTCCTCCATAAATTCAACGCCGAGGATTACTACCGCATGGCCGAAATCGGCGTGCTGCAATGGGATACCGGCATCGAATTATTGGATGGAAAAATTTATGATAGGTCGGACGGAACGCTCCATCGATTCAGCGTCAAGGATTACTACCGCCTGGCCGAAGCAGGCGTGCTCCGGCCTGACGCGCGCGTGGAGTTGGTGGATGGAAGGATCATCGATATGTCACCGATTGGCCCATTGCATGGTGGAGTGGTTAAACGACTAATCCGTTTTTTTAATCAATACCCACAAGGCCGTTGGCTGCTGACGGTTCAAGATCCGGTGCATTTGGAAGACCACTCCGAGCCAGAACCTGACGTCATGCTGCTCAAGCCGTCCGAAGACGATTACACCAGCCGCCATCCGAAACCGACAGACGTTTTCCTGCTAATCGAAGTCTCAGATTCGACGGTGGAGACCGACCGCGAGGTCAAACTACCGGTTTATGCGCGCGCGGGTATCGTGGAAGTTTGGATCGTAAATCTGGCCGACGGCGCGCTCGAGGTCTATCGCGGATCACATGAATCCGGATACGCCGACACCCTGGTTCTGCACGAAGGCGATTCCATCGCCCCGGCCCTCTTCCCGGACGCCGTCATCGACGTCGCACAACTGTTGCGGCGTTGATGTTCACGGCCCAAGCTGCACGGCTTGTCGCAGCCTCTGTTTGATCGCCTTCTGCCGCTCTGGATCGAGCACCTTGGTACCGTTGCGCTCGGCGATGTAAAAGGTGTCGATAGCGGCGCCCTTTTCGGTGAGGATTTTCGCCAGATAGACGTTCACGTTCAACTCGGTCAATCCTCGCGACACATCATAAAGCAATCCCACCCGATCCTCCGCCTGCAAATCCACGATGGTACGGGTGTCGGACGTAGCGTTGTCCAATTCCACCACGGCCGGAATCTGCTCGCCTTCCAATGATTTGTAAGTGGCCGGAGCGTATCGAACTTTGGCGATGAGCGCGGGTAAATCCAGCGGCGCGCCTGTCAGAGCCTTTTGCACAAGGTTTTCGAACTTGTCCCGTTCTTCCCGGTTGGCCAATTGCCCTGTGCGGGCGTCGGCGACATAAAAGGTATCCAGGACGATGCCATCGAAACGGGTCAGGATTTCGGCGCCGAGGATGTTGAACCCGGCGGCGGTCAGGCAGCCGGTGATGTTGGTGAAGAAGCGTTCGCGGTTCCACGTGCAAAGCTTGACGGTGGTGTAACCGCGGTCCCGCTCGTTGTGCCAGGTGATGATCGGCACCAGGGCGTTGTCCTCGCTCTCTGACAATTGCAACTGAATGAAGCGATGGACCTGCGTCACGTCGCCCAGAATTTCCTTGGCGTCGTTGATCTGGCAATAACGCGGCGGGAGATTGTTGAAATGGGCTTGGATTTCGGCCGGATCAAAAGTAGGCGGCGCGATGCGCTGGACTTCCTCGATCAGCAATTCCTTCTGCCGCGCCTCGGCCAGGAGGAAATCGGTGCCGCCGCCCAGGACCTGGCGGCTCTTGTGGTAGAGGCCCCAAAGCACGGCATCCTTGAACCCGTTCCACAAATGGTCGCTGGTGCCCATGGAGTCAGCGAAGGTGTGGAGGGTCAACATAACCAGGTTCTCCGTGGTTTGGATTAGCCGGGCGAAGTTCTCGATCACTGCCGGATCGTCCGTGTCGCGGCGCTGGGAGATTTGGGCCATCGCCAGATGGTTTTCGATGATCAAGCGCAAAGTGTGCGACTTGGCCCCATCCAAGCCCAGGCGCCGCGAGACACTTTGGGCCATGTTGCCGCCGATCTCTTCATGATGTCCCGTGCGAAAGGCCTTGCCGGAGTCGTGCAGCAGCAGGGCCAGGTAAAGGACATAGGCATTCTCCACCTCGCGCGAAATTTCCGCATAGGCGCTGAAAGGCGGAGTCTTCGCCGACCAAACCTGGTCCAGCTTTTCGATGCACATCAGCGTGTGCTCATCGGCGGTGTATTGGTGATAGAATTCCAACTGCACCAGGCAGGTCAGGCGTCCGAATTCCGGCAGGAATTTGCCTAGCAACCCAACTTCGTGCATGGCGCGTAACGCCGGGGCGACGCTCCCGCGCTGATCCAGGATTTCCAAAAAGGTGGCGCGCACATGCGGATCACAGCGGAACGTGTTGTTGACCAGTGAAAGTTGACCGCGAATGAGCTGCGCGGTGGCCGGATGCAGCTTAAGCCCCTTTTGCTGCGCATGCAAAAAAACTCGCATCAGTCGCTTGGGGCTTTCGCGGAAAATTCCCGACGACGCGGCACGAATCTCGCCATCGGAAAACTTCAGGCCATCGACCACTAGCTCTTTGTCCTCCTTGGCCCGCGAGCGGAATATACCCCGTGCGAATGAGAGCAGGCGTTTGGGCGGCGGAAACAAGGCCAGGCGCTGCTCGACGGCGCGCGTGATCAGATCAATGTTGCGAGTGTGGCCGTAAAATTCCCGCATGAATGCCTCCAATCGTTTGCCCGGCGAGCGGTCGTGCCAGCCCAGGTTAGCGGCGACCGTCGGCTGCAAACTGCGGCCCAGCACATCGGCGGGGCGCTCGAGGAAGTAATGCAGTTCGTTGCGCACGCGCAGCAGGAATCCATAGGCCTGGGCCAGTTGTTTGCTTTCGGCGGCGCTGATCATCTCGCGTTGTTCCAAGTCAGCCAAGGTTCGTGTGCGGTATTTGAAGTAGGCCATCCAGAGCAGGTTTTGGTAATCGCGAAGTCCGCCGCAGCCATTTTTGAGATTCGGTTCCTGCATGAATGCGGAATTGCCGTACTTGGCCCGCCGCGCGGCTTGGTCCTCCACCCGCATCTGGATGTATTCCGTTTCATGGTCCAGCACGCATTTGGCCACCAGTGTGCGATTGAATCGCTCGAACAAATTCTGGTCCCCGGTGATGCGCCTCGCCTCGATGAGCGCGGTCTTGGACTGCATATCGGTATTGGCCACCTTGACGCAATCGTCGATGGAGCGCACCGAGTGTCCGACTTTCAAACCGAGGTCCCACAAGGTATAAAGAGTGCCGTCCACCAACTCGGCTAGCGCCGGACGCGCCTGACTCCCCGACACCATATCGCTTTCGTGCAGGAACATGATGTCGATGTCGCTGTGCGGGTTCAATTCGGCCCGTCCGTAACCGCCGATGGCAACCAGCGCCAGAACAGCCGGCGGTTCTTTGGCCAATTGGGGCGAGGCCTTTTGGACGCCCTCCAGTATGGAACGAAGCACCAGGTCGATGATCGAAGAACGGGCGCGGCAAATTTCGCGGCCATCCGCCCCGGCGCGATGCAGGATTTTTAACCGGTGGGCTTCGACCTTGAGAAAATTCTTATAGCGTGCCAATTCCTGGCGGGGAAGGGTCTGGGGCAGCAGCACCAATCGCGCAGCGGCGCTGGCCTCAATCTTTTCTAACAACGTCGGCATCCGCCCTGAAAGTAGAGCATAATTTAAAAGTTGGAAGGTTGAACTTCCTCGACTTTTTCGCCCGCAACGGCCACACGCCGGTGCCAAGCTCGCCGCTGGTCCCACGCAACGACCCCACGCTGATGTTCACCAACGCCGGCATGGTGCAGTTCAAGAACGTCTTCACCGGCCAGG
>Ga0209006_10006915_pt1 | contig 10244 bp, 7 predicted proteins | sample JacPin_JW_Ref_O2_FD_188567 | JGI IMG/M metagenome (GOLD analysis project Ga0209006, IMG submission 188567) | Forest soil microbial communities from Algoma, Ontario, Canada - Jack Pine, Ontario site 1_JW_Ref_O2 (SPAdes) (version 2) | ecosystem: Environmental > Terrestrial > Soil > Boreal... | reverse complement strand
CTTGCTCTTCTGGCTCAGGAACGCCGGGATCGCGATCGCGGCCAGAATGCCGATGATCAGGATCACGACCAGAAGTTCGATAAGGGTAAAACCACCCTCATCTCCCGTGCGCTGGCGTAGTGACTTCAACATGAATCCTCCTAGGATCCGGTATGGGGCGCCAGCCCGCGGTAATCGCCTCGAACGACGATACGTCCCCCTCTTGAGGGCCGCCGGCTTTGCTACGCATCTCAGGGATGCTTTGCCTTGACACCTCGGTACTGGCTTTGTCAGCGGCTGCATCGACGTAGGAGATCGCGACCTTTATAGGTGCACGTCAGCTTGGACACATGACCCGCGCCGCGTTTGCACGCTTTCGCACAGCAGCTCGCCGGCGGGTGGCGGACCGATCGTCCGCGGATCGCTCAGACAGGTTTCTCAGGCAGCCGGCTCGGGCGCTGTGTCAGCTACGGCGCCGTCCGTGTCCTGTTGCTCGAGCCATTTGGCCTGCGCGTCGGTACCGGGGACGCGCACACCGGCTCCCGCGCACCACGGACAGGTCACGCTGCTGGGCGCGCCACCGAGGTTCGAGATCACCTGGCCGCTGCCGCGACAGGCCATACACTCCCGCGGCTCATGAGATGTCGGCTCCTGACCCTCGCTCTCGCCACTATCGCTGCTGTCGCTTGGCACGAGCCGTTCAGACTAGCGTTCCGCGCGTGAGGAGGCCTGGACGCGCAGCCGAGTGGGCGATTGTCGCTGCGATAACCGTGGGCGGGGGGGCACTGCGCCTGATCCACATCGGCCAGGTCCCACCGGACCCGTTCTACGACGCGGCCGTGCGCAGCATGACGCTCTCGTGGCACAACTTTTTCTTCGGCGCGTATGAGCCCGGGGGCAGCGTGTCGATCGACAAGCCACCGATCGACCTCTGGCTGCAGGTCATCAGCGTGAAGCTGCTCGGCTTCAGCTCGACCACCCTGAAGCTGCCCGAGGCGTTCGCCGGAACCGCGTCAGTGCCGTTCCTGTACGTGGTTGTACGCAGGATCTGGAGCGCGCCTGCGGGAATCGCCGCGGCAGCGGCGATGGCGGTGCTCCCGATCGAGGTGATCACCGCGCGCAGCGACACGATGGACGCGGTCATGATGCTGACGCTCGTGCTCGCGCTGTTCGCCGCGGTGAGGGCGGCCGAGACGGGACGCAGCGTGTGGTTGATCGCGATCGCAGCGGCGCTCGGCATCGCGTTCAACGTGAAGCTGCTCGAGTCTCTCGTCGCGCTTCCGGGAATCGTGTTGTTCGCGTATCTCGGGATGGCCGGCACCCGCCTTCGGCGGCTGATGCGCCTGGCCCTCCCAGCCGTCGTGTACGTCGTGGTCGCGCTGTCGTGGCTGACCGCCACGCTGCTGTTCCCCGCGCATGATCGGCCCTATGCGATCGGCTCCACGAACGGAAGCGCGTGGAACGCCGCATTCGTCTTCAACGGAACCGACCGCCTCGGGGGTAAAACGGCGGAACTCGGCGCCACGGAATACGAACCGAGCCACCGCTACCCGGTGGCAACGCAGGAGGAGCGCGACCACATCCCGATTGGCCCACCCTCCCCCACACGTCTGCTCACGACCGTCGGCCCACTCTCGGGCGAGCGTCTCGGCATGGAGATCCTCGTGGGCCTGCTGCTCGGAATCCCGGCGCTGTTGTGGGGGCTGCGCGGGGAAGCCGAGCCACCCGACAGCGAGACGCCAAAGGCCACCGAGGAGGAGTTGCAGAAGCGCCGGCGGATGCGCCGTGCAAGCGCGGTCGGGTTGAGCGTGTGGATGCTCGTCGGGATCGTGCTGTTCAGCCACCAGATCCGCCTGCACCCCCGCTACGTGGAAGGCTTTACGCCGGCCGTCGCGGCGATGGTCGGGATCGGCATCGCCTGGGCTGCCTCGCCGGGAGGGCCACGAAAGCTCTCGCGTCTGCGACTGGGAGCTCTGCTCGTGACGCTGGCGGTGATCGTCTATTACAGCGAGCGTCTCCTCTACGGCTATCCGATCGCGTGGTGGATCTCGCTGCTCGGCGCGCTCGGCGCGGCGGCCTGCGCGCTGTTGGCGCGTATGCAAGCACTGCCGATCGCCGCCCGCCGCCGGCTCGCGCCGGGCGGGGTGATCGTGCTGGCGCTAATCGCGGCGCTCGTGGTCCCTCTGAAGGCCGACCAGACGGCGATCGTCGACCGCATCAGCGATGCCGGCCTCGTCGGACAGCTGCCCGGGTCCCAGCAGCATCCCCTCAGCGTCTACCTGCGCGCCCACCAGGGCGGCGCCTACTACGAGCTGGCGGCCGAGTCGGCCACCGCCGTCGGCTCGCTGATCGTCCAGGACGCGCGCCCGGTGCTGATGCTCACCAGCTACGACGGGCGCGTCCTGACGAGCGTGCCCAAGCTCGAACAGCTGATCGCCGGGGGCAAGGTCCGCTACGCGTTCCTGAACACGTTCTGCGCGGGCGCCGAGCAAGCGGTGAACCCCGCCTGCTCGGCGCCGGCGCGCTGGGTACGCGCCCACGGAACCGACGTCTCGATCCAAGCCGGCCTCACCCACGGTGGCCTGCTTTACCGTCTACCGGGTGTGAAGCCGTGAGCGAGCCCAACGAGCAATCACGACTGCAGGAGCTCGCCGACGGCGCCCGCGCCGCCGGGAGCCTCGCGCTCGACACGGAGTTCATGGGCGAGGGTCGCTATCGCACGCTGCTGTGCCTCGTGCAGCTTGCGATACCCGCATCGTCCCCGGAGGGGGAGGGCAGCCAGGTGAGCGACCGCATCCTGGTGCTCGATCCGCTGATCGAGGATCTCGACGCCATGCCTCTGGCCGAGGTCCTCGCGGACCCCGCGGTCCAGATCGTGGTACACGCGGGTCGTCAGGACATCGCGCTGGTGCGCAGGCGCTTTGGCACGGAGGTGCGCAACGTCTTCGACACGCAGGTGGCGGCCGGCTTCGCCGGCCTCGGCGCGCAGGTCTCCTACGACTCGCTGCTGACCGACGTGCTCGATCTGCGCGTGGCCAAGACGGCGAGCTTCACCCGCTGGGACGCGCGGCCCCTGTCCTCCGAGCAGCTCGCCTACGCGCGTGAGGACGTGGTGCACCTGCACGAGCTCGCAGCGGAGCTGCAGCGCCGGCTGACGGATCTCGGCCGGCTGCAGTGGGCACTCGAGGAGTGCCAGCCGCTGGAGTTGGCCAGCGACGAGCGCGACCTCGAGACGATCTTCAACCGCCTCCCCCGTCTCGGCAGCCTCAACGCCTCGGCGAGGCCGATCGCGCGCGAGCTGGTGGGCTGGCGCGAGCGCACCGCCGAGCGCCAGAACCGCCCTGTGCAGAGCGTCCTGGGCGACGCGACGCTGGTCGAGATCGCAAGACGCCGGCCATCCTCGCGAGGCGAGCTCGAGAAGATCCGCGGAGTCGGCCAGAGCGCCAGTGGACGCCGAGGCGAGGAGCTGCTCGAGGCGATCCGGGCTGGGCGCGAGCACCCTCCCGAGCAGCCGACCCATACCAGCCGACCACCGGCGCCCAAGCCCGACGACGCCCCGCTCGTCGCGCTTGGCGAGGCGCTCCTGCGCACCCGCGCCCGCGAGGCGGGACTCGCCTACGAGCTGCTGGCAGCGCGCGCCGATCTGCAGGCGATCGTCGCGAGTGCCCGCGCCGGCTCCGGCGAGGCGGACGTGCGGACCCTGCGCGGATGGCGGCGCGAGCTCGTCGGCGCAGAGCTGCTCGAGCTGCTCGACGGGCGCGTCTCGATGTCTGTGGACGGCGCCGGGCGCGACCGGGCGATCCGGATCGAGCGCCTGTGAGCCAGTGACCTGAGCTAGCTTTCGATGCGGTTGTAGACTTCGAACAGCGGCAGGTACATCGAGATCACGATGAACCCGACCATCGCGCCGATCACGATGATCAGGATCGGCTCGAGGATCGACATCAGCGATTTCACCGCCGCTTCGACCTGTTCCTCGTAGAACTCCGCGATCCGGTCGAGCATGTCGTCCAGCGCACCTGTTTCCTCACCAACGCCGACCATGTGCGTGACCATCGACGGGAAGATCGGCTCCTGCGCGAGCGGAGCCGCGATCGTGCCGCCGCGCTTGACCGAGGCGATCACGCTGTCCATCGCTTCCTGCACGACGACGTTGCCCCCGGTGCGCCCGGTGATCTCGAGCGCCTGCAGCAGAGGCACGCCCGCGTGGGTCAGCGAGGCTAGCGTGCGCGACCAGCGCGCCACCGAGACCTCCTGGACGATCGTGCCGATCTTCATCGGCACGTGCAGGCGGAAGTGGTCCCACTGACGGCGCCCCCAGACGGTCTTCTTCCACTTGACGAAGGTGATGATCACGACCGCCGTCCCGCCAAAGATCAGCCACCAGTATCCGGTGACGGCCTTCGACATGAGCACCGAGACCTGTGTGAGCTTCGGCAGTTCGCCGCCGAATTCCTTGAACACGCCCTCGAACACAGGGACGAGGAACGCAACCAGGGCCATCATCACACCGATCGCGAACGTGGCCACGAGCGCGGGGTAGATCATCGCCGATTTCACCTGGCGGCGAAGCGCCGCGTCTTTCTGCAGCTGGTCGGCGACCCGGTAGAGGGCGTCCTCAAGGACACCACCCGTCTCCCCCGCCTCCGTCATCGCGATGAACAGCGGGTTGAAGACCTTTGGGTGGCGGGCCATCGAGTCGCTCAGCGACAGGCCGGCCTCGACGTCCTTGCGAACCGCGACGATCGTTTCCTTCAGGTAGTCGCTCTCGGTCTGCTCCTCCAGCACGTAGAGCGCGCGCAGGATGCTCATCCCGGAGGAGATCATCGTCGAGAGCTGACGCGCGAAGATCGCGAGCTCGGTCGCCTTCACGCTCTTGGTGAGCGCGATGTTGATGTTCTTGGAGGAGTGCTTGTCGGCGATGTCGAGGACGATCAGCCCGCGCTGCTTGAGCTGGTCTGAGACCGCCTGCTTTGATTCCGCCTCGACCTCGCCGCGGGCTTTCACCCCGGCGGTGTCGATCGCCTTGAAGACGTAGGTGCTCATGCCGGGCCTAGGCTGCCGCCAGCGAGGTCGCGCCCATCAGACGCCTGAGCTCGTCCGGTGTGGAGGAGCGCGCTTCTGCGAGCTTCTGGCTGATCTTGCCCTGGCGAATGAGCGAGACCAGAGCCGTGTCCATCGTCTGCATGCCAACCGCGGAGCCGGTCTGCATGACCGAGTAGATCTGGTGGGTCTTGCCCTCGCGGATCAGGTTGCGAACAGCCGGCGTCGGTACGAGGATCTCCGAGGCGACGACGCGGCCAGAGCCGTCGGCGTTGGGCAGCAGCTGCTGGGTCATGATCCCCTGCAACGCAACCGAGAGCTGCACCCGTACCTGCCCCTGCTGGTGAGAGGGGAACACGTCGATCACACGGTCGATCGTCTGCGCGGCGTCCTGCGTGTGCAGGGTCGCGAACACGAGGTGCCCGGTCTCAGCCGCGGTCAACGCCGTGGAGATCGTCTCCAGGTCGCGCATCTCTCCGACGAGGATCACGTCGGGGTCCTCGCGCAGGGCGGCTGTGAGGGCCATGGAGAAGCTGTGCGCGTCAGAGCCCAGCTCGCGCTGGTTGACGATGCACTTCTTGTGGCCGTGCAGGAACTCGATCGGGTCCTCGATCGTCATGATGTGCTCCTCGCGCGTGGAGTTGATCTCATCGATCATCGCCGCGAGCGAGGTGGACTTGCCCGATCCGGTCGGTCCGGTCACGAGCACGAAGCCACGCGGCTTGCGCGTGAACTCGTGAACCGCCGGCGGTAGCCCCAGCTCGTCGATCGAGGTGAGGTTGAACGGGATCAGACGGAAGGCCGCGCCGATCGCACCGCGCTGGTAGTAGGCGTTGACACGGAAACGGGCGTGGCCGGGGATCGAGTAGGCGAAGTCCAGCTGCCAATCGGTCTCCAGGCGCTGGCGCTGATCCCCGGTGAGGATCGAGTAGACGATCTCGCGGGTGTCTGTGGGCGAGAGCTTCGGGTATTCCTCGAGCGGCGTCAGCCGCCCGCGGACCCTCACGGTTGGGTTTGCGCCCGAGGTGAGATGCAGGTCGGAGGCCTTGCGGTGTACGACCTCCATGAGCAGGTCTGCGAAATCGATATCCATGGCCCGCCTATCGGCTCTGGAGAAGCGGCCTGCGCACGCGCGACGCGCGACTGGACGAAAGTACGAGTCAGTTGGTGCCGACGACGCGCGCGATCTCAGCCATCGAGGTGCGGCCCTGGCGGACCTTCTGCAGGCCGTCGTCGCGCAGGCGCGTCATTCCCTGGCGTACGGCGACGTCCCGAATCGCCTCCGCTGGGCTGCGTTCGAGCGCCAGCGCTTGGATCTCGGGTGAGATCTTCATCACCTCGTACAGGCCAAGGCGCCCGCGGTAGCCGCTGCCGGCGCAGCGGCGGCAGCCGACGGGCTCGTACGCCTCGAGCTCCATACGCGCGCGGTAGCCGTTCTGCTGAAGGGCCTTGGCCGAGATGATTGTGCGCCGCTTGCAGCTCGGGCAGAGCATCCGCGCCAGGCGCTGGGCGACCACACAGTCGAGCGCCGAGGCGACGAGGAACGGCTCGATGCCCATCTCGATCAGCCTGGTGATCGCCGACGGCGCGTCGTTGGTGTGCAGCGTGGAGAGCACGAGGTGGCCGGTCAGCGCGGACTCGACCGCGATCTGAGCGGTCTCACGGTCGCGGATCTCGCCGACCATGATGATGTCGGGGTCGGCGCGCACCATCGATCGCAAGCCTGCTGCAAACGTGAGGCCGACCTTGGCCGAGACCTGTACCTGGGTGAGCCCGCTCATTTCGTACTCGACCGGGTCCTCGACCGTGATGATGTTCTTCTCGGGCGTGTTCAACAACTGCAGCGCCGCATACAGCGTCGTCGACTTGCCCGAGCCGGTGGGGCCCGTGACGAGCACGGCGCCGTGTGTCTCGTGGCAGGCGTGTTCGAAACGCTCGCGCTCGGCATCGGCCATCCCGAGCTTGTCGAGCTCGACGACAACCGACTGCTTGTCGAGCACGCGCATGACGACGCCCTCGCCGTGCACGCTGGGCAGCGTGACCACACGCAGATCGACGTGGCGCCCGTCGACCACGAGCCCGACGCGCCCGTCCTGGGGCAGGCGCTTCTCGGCGATGTTCATCTCGGCCATGATCTTGATGCGCGAGATCGCACCGGCAGCCATACGGCGCTGGACCGTTGTGACGTCCTGGAGCACGCCGTCGACCCTGAAGCGCACCCGCAGCTCGCGCCCGTCGGGTGCCAGATGGATGTCGGAGGCCCCGCGCTCGACCGCCTGGGCGACGATCTGGTTGACGAGCTTGATGACGGGCGCGTCTTCTGAGGTCTCATGCAGTGCGACGACCTCGCCACCGTCGTCGGCATCTTCGGAGATCGCGGCGGACTCGCCGACGACGTCTTCCAGCCTGTCCAGGCGTGAGATCAGCGTCGCGATGTCATCCGGCGGCGCGACCGCCACGCGAATCTCGTATCCGGTCATGATCGCGATGTCGTCGACCGCCAGCACGTTGGAGGGGTCGCCCATCGCCACGAGCAGGGTGCGCTTGTCGGCGAACGCCACCGGAACCGTCTGGTAGCGCTTGGCGATCGTCGTGCTCACGAGGTTCGCTGCGGCCATGTCGACGGTGAACACACCCAGGTCCAGGTGGTCGAGCCCGTAGCGCTCGGCCAGCGCGCGCGACAAGCCGTCCTGGTTGATCGCGCCACTCTCGAGCAGGACCCGCTCGGCTGTGGTCCCGGAGACACGCGAGTTGGCGACCGCATCGTCGACCTGCTTGCGCGAGGCAAGGCCCATGTCGACGATCACGTCGGTCAGGAAGCGTTGCGAGGAGCCGCGGCGCGAGGGCTTGGTCAGCCCCGAGGAGTCCTGCTGCGCAGGGGTCGCCCGGGCGGGCGGGCCGTCCTGGCCTGGGTCCTCGATCCCCGGCCCGGCGCTCATCGACACCGATCCGGGTTCGTGGCGAGCGGCACGCTCGACCTCGATGTAGGGGTCGGCGCCCGCGATCGTCTCAAATTCCACGTCCGCGCCGGGAAGCGGGTCGTGATGGACCTCCGCCGCGGACAGCCGCTCGGTGTCCAGCTCGATGCCCACCTCGGCGGCGGGGGCCGCGGGCGCCCGGGAGGCGGGGTCGCCGAGCACGCCTCGTCCCACGGAGATGATCTGCTCGGCGGCTTCGCGCGGCGTGCCGTCGATCCCGAAGATCGCGTGCAGGTCCGGGCCGGCCTGTTGAGGAGCGTCGCTCATCGAGCGCCCTCCTCGAGCAGGGAGCTATGAAGCGCAGTCGTCCTGCCGGCGGACAGCCCGGCGCATGACCTCGATCGGAGCGGTGTGCCCGGTCCACAGCTCGAAGCTGAGCGCTCCCTGTGCCAGCAGGATCTCCAGGCCGTCGAGGGTGCGCGCACCATGGGCTTGGGCAGCCGCGAGCAGCTGCGTGGATGCGGAGCGGTAGACGAAATCGACGACATATGAGTACTCACCGAGTTGATCGAACGTCAAACCCAGTTGGTTGAGCGCCTCACTGTCAGTGGCCGAGCGTTCTATCTCCGGGGCCTCCAGACCCACCGAAGTGCAGTTCAGGAGCAGATCTGCGGCCACCGGCCGGCGCACGGCCCGCACTCCGAGATCATCGGCGAGCTGTTGCGCGCGCTCGGGCGTCCGGTTCCAGACAGACACCTCGCTCATGCCCGCCTCGCGCAGCGCCCAGGCGGCGGCCCGTGCGCTTCCGCCTGCACCGAGGACGAGTGCGCTCGGGCTCGCGGGCAGCTCGCTCAGGTCTCCGAGCGCGGCGATCAGGCCGGGGGCGTCGGTGTTCTCGGCCGCGATCGTCCCGTCGGGGAGAAACATGAGCGTATTCGCCGCCCCGATCGCTCGTGCGGTCTCGCTCGTCTCGCTCGCCAGCGCGAGCGCCGCGTGCTTGTGCGGGATCGTGACGTTGGCACCGATGAATCCCGACTGGGGCAGTGCCAGGGTGGTCTGCGCGAACAGCGCCGGCGGGACCGGCAGGCGCTGGTAGCGCCAGCCTTCGAGCCCCAGCTCGGCGATCGCGGCGTTGTGCATGGCCGGGGAGCGACTGTGGGAGACCGGCCAGCCGAGGACGCCCAGGCGCGCCATCACTTCTGCTTGCAGATCGGCGGATGACCGCCGTTGTGCGCGACAGCGGCCTTGTAGGCGGCGGCGTTGGCTTCGAATTCCGCCTCGGTGTTGGAGAACACCTGCTCGCCGCAGCCGTTCGCGCCGGCGACGTAGTAGAGGTAGGAGACGCGTGCGGGGTACGCGGCCGCGTGGATCGATGCCGCGCCCGGGTTGGATATGGGCGTCGGCGGGAGGCCGACGTGTGTGCGTGTGTTGTACGGCGAGTCGATATGCAGTTGCGCTTCGGTGAGTTCGTGGGTGTAGGTGGCGATCCCCGTGGCTTTCTCGACGGCGTAGTAGATCGTGGCGTCGATCCCCAGCGGCATGCCCTGCGCCAGCCGGTTGTAGATGACCGCGGCGATCTTCGGCCGGTCTCCGGGTATCTGCGCCTCGCGCTCCACCATCGAGGCGACGATCAGCAGCTGGTAGGGCGTGACGTGCAGCACCTTCGCGCGCGCAGCCTCGGTCGCACCGAAGTTTTCGCGGAACGCTTCCAGCTGCTCTTCCGCGAGCCTCTGGACAGGCGCTCCGGGGTCCATGTCGTAGGTCGCAGGGAAAAGGAAGCCTTCGAGGTCCGGCGTGCCCTTCGGCGCCCCGTAGCTGACCGGGTTCAGCAGCGGCGAGTGCCTGGACTCGAGGAGATAGTCGCCCTTCAGCTTGTCAATGCCGGCGATCTGTGCGATCTGCGCTCGCGTCTTGCCCTCCGGGATCAGGACCTTGACCACGGGCGCCGGCGGGAGCGGGGCGGCCGGCTTGGGCGAGCGCGAGTGCAGCACCAGCACGATCGCGACCGCGACGACCCCGAGAGCCAGCACCGCGGCCGCGCGTGCGATCAGTGAGCGGCGTCGCCGTGGTGGCGGCGGCGGGGGCCCCAAGCTCGCCGCGAGACGGTCGAGCGTCATCGGCGGCTGCGCGGGCGGAGCCGGTGCTGGCATAGAGACCTGTGGCTGCGCGGGCGGCGGCGCCGGCATCGGTACCTGCACGGTTGGTGTTGGTGTTGGTGTGGGCGGCGGTGGCGGCGGCGCGACCGGCGCCGGCGGCTCAACCGGCTGCGGCTGGTTGCGCCGGCGCGCACGCTCCTGGCGGTCG
>Ga0209006_10006914_pt1 | contig 10244 bp, 6 predicted proteins | sample JacPin_JW_Ref_O2_FD_188567 | JGI IMG/M metagenome (GOLD analysis project Ga0209006, IMG submission 188567) | Forest soil microbial communities from Algoma, Ontario, Canada - Jack Pine, Ontario site 1_JW_Ref_O2 (SPAdes) (version 2) | ecosystem: Environmental > Terrestrial > Soil > Boreal... | reverse complement strand
CGGGAGGAATCGAACCTCCAACCTACTGATTAAGAGTCAGTTGCTCTGCCAATTGAGCTACGCGCCCGCGGTGAAAAATCTGTTGGTGGGACAATTTGTGATTGTAGCATTTCTGGCATGGACGGTCATTCACGATGCCACTCAGCCTCACTCAGCCCGTGGGTACTGGTTGGCAACGCCACGGAGACGTGCAGTCAGCAAATCGAGATGTAATGCACACCTCGGTCCTGTGCAGCGGGGCACAACAGATTTTTCAGCAGCAGCAGAGAGGACGTTGCATTCGTCCCGCAAATCGCAAGGCGGCGAGACAACACGCCGCGTTGGACGGACGAAGCTCCTCTTGTCAGAGCTGACATGCGTTCCGTAAAGGTCCGCTGAGTCTAAGAGCGCTGCCGCACTTCCGCGGGCAGACCTTGAGAACCTTCTCTGGCATTTTGACGCCGCGAGGCCGATGGTTCCGCCCTCGTCGGTGAGCGCCTCTCCACTGTGCCAATGACCGGAGCATCATCCAATCCATCGGCATAGGCCATGGAAACAAACCTCTGTTCCGAACATAAGCGGTCGATCAGACGCTGCTGCCAGGAACTAAGCACGGCATGAGGAAGAATTGGAAAGTGTCGAAACATCCACAGAAAATAAGCGCGTTGGAGAAAAGAAGGCATCACATAACGCGGACCGATAGGAGTCTGTACTTGCACCACACCGTCCGCCAGTTTATCAATCCACATAACTGGGCCGCCTGAGTACAAAGTTTAGCCAGAGATTCTTGGGCCGCCATTATGGCACCAAGGTCGGGGTCAAGGAAAGGATTTTATCAAACATTTCACAAATAATTAATCCGCGCCGTGAGCTCTTCAAAGGCGAGGCAGGTGGTTTTTTTTGGACGGCGGGAGCGGATTTATTAAGAGTGCTGCGGCGCCGAGCATCAGCACGGCATCGGAATCTCGGGTAGAACATCGATCCGCCGGATCTCCGCGGCTACGCCGAAGTCCTTGCCCGGACCGTGCTCCACGCGTAATACGCGGGCATGGCAGCAAACCCAGCACTTTTCGCCAGAGGTGAGTTCGGGCGGCAGGATCAGCACCAATTCCATGTCCGAGCCCTCCACCATGGCTGATGCGGTATAGAGGAACACGCCATTGGTGCTGACATCTCGAGTCTCGGCGGTTAATTCAGAATTATCCTCCACGCTTCGAACGCGGACTGGCAGACGGGCAACAACTCTCTGGCGGGAACGGCGCTCGATCTCAGAAGTCATTCGTTTAAAATTTCTAATCTCTAATTCGGGAAAGCACCAAAGCATAACGCCAGCCGAAAGGTTTTTGCCTTCCCGCTGGCGTTCGTCAGTATAGACCAACTTTGCCCGACGCGATAAATGTGCTTCTAGATTTCCGGCCGACGCAGGCGTGCGGCAGGGACGACTACCGCTTGCTCCATAGTCGGAACGTTGGTGTTTCGCAGCATGGCCTCAGCCTGTGCCAATTTGTCGGACTGGTTGGTTTGGTAGTAGGCCTGGACCAGCAATTCCATCGTGAAAGGATTGTTCTGGTCCTCTTCCAGGTGGGTGATGGCCTCGTCGAACTTTTTCTGGTCCATCAACAGGGTTCCGGCCGCCCCGTTGTAGGAGCTTTGGATCATGCGGTTACGGCTGCCCGCAGCCATAGCCTCAAGTTGTTGCAAAGTTTTTTCGGCCAGAGCTGAGTTTCCGGCATGCGCGGCGCGCACCGTACGGTTGCGCAGAATGCGGGATAACTCTTCCTCTTTGTCGGACTCAGAAATCGTGCTGCGATGTCCCAGCGCATCCTCCGCGCTCTGTAGATATTTCAGCGCGGCGCTGTCATCTACCTGATATTCGGCCAGAGATCGGTAGGCCTGCGCCTCCTGCAAGTCCTGCTCTTTGGCGTGACCGGTCTCGGCCACCTCCAGGAAGAGCTTGTCCGCCTCGGCAAACTTTCCGTCGCGGACCCAGGTCATCGCTTTCTGCATGTTGTAGGCCAACCGGTCCGCTTCATTGTGGGCATAGCGGATGGCTTTGTCGTATTCGATTCGTGCCTGCTCCTGATTTCCCATCAAGGCATAGGTGTCGCCCAACCCAACCTGAGAGGTAACGAAGTCAGGGTCGATCTTTAAGGCAGCGCGATAGTGCTGCAACGATCCCTGAAAATTCCCGGCCATGCGGAGCAGTTCTCCATAAGAATCCTGCGGATTCGGTTCCTTAGGCAACAGTGTGACGTAGGAATCCATGGCGGCAAAAGCTTTGGAAAACTGGCGGTTGCGCGCGTAAAGATAGGCCAGATCGTTTAGCGCGGCGGGAAACTTCTTATCGATGGCGAGCGCTTTCTCCATGATCCTTTGCGACTGTTCGTCGCCATCTTCCAGCATCAGCCAGTTACCTGCGAGATAGAGCAAATGCTTGTCCTTGGGATACATCTCCAGCAGATCGTTCATAGCAGAAATGCCGCCGATAAAGTCGCCTTCCTGCACCTTGGCGATCCAGGCAATCATCAACTGCTCTCCCGGCGTGAGCTTGGGAGCGAGTGCCTTGGCCTTTTCGCGGGCCGCACTCACTTCCTTGGGATCGCCGCCGTTGAAAGCGATCCAGGCCCAGGCCACGGCCAGATTGGGGTCTTCCTTTACCGCGGCGCGCCAATCCTCATTGCAGCGGTCGAGGTAAAGGTTTTCGTAGTCCTGCATACCTTTTTGATACAGGGCGCGAGCCTGCGCGGACGAGGTGGTGACGGGCATCGAAGTTGCAGCCGACTGCTTAACGTGGTGGGCATAAACGGGCGCGGCAAAGCAGGCGCCAAGAATGAGAACTGCGCAGATGGAGCGACGCATTAAAGTCTCCGCAACAGACGCTTTGGGGGAAACGAAATATGAGAGCAGCGTAACATCGCGGTAACCGGGGAACTAGTGACGGAAGGCTTACGACGGACGGGCGATTGAGCGCAGATGAACAACGAAAGCCCCTCCCGCCCAGAGGGGCTTATCAATCTGAATCAGGCAAGCCTAGAACGAAATCTTGGCTGCGAACTGCACACCCCTTGGTCCACCGCCGCCGAGGAAAGGGTTGCCAATGCCAACGTCGCCGGTCGCAGTCAAAGCCAGATTACCGACGCCGCGACCAGTTGCGCCAAGCCCGTTCGTGGCGGGATCGGCGATGAAGTTCGGCAGTTCCGGATTCGAGAAGTTCGGGTGGTTCAGGAAATTAAAGAACTCCGCGCGAAGTTGCAGCACGACGTTTTCAGCGATAACCGTGTTCTTGAACACGGAGAAGTTCCACTCCTTGAAGCTCGGCCCGACGAGAACATTTCTACCCAGGTTTCCGAAGTGACGGGTGCCAGCTTGGCAGTTGCTGTCACCGGATGTGGTGGTCGCTGTGGTGTTGCCAAACGTGCACGGCACCTGGAAAGAAGCAAGATTTATGAAGTTGAATGGAGCGCTTCCGTATTGGATTGGCCCGACCACGTCAGGACGGTCGAAGCCTTCACCGCTGCCCGAGTAGTCGCCTTCAAAGTTGTAATTGAAAGTGAAGGGCTGGCCATCTTGGAGACTCACAACACTGTCTACACCCCAACCGTTCTTCAACCTCGCCAGATGCCCACTGTGCTTGGGAAATTCGTAGCCGAAGTTCCAGCTGAAGCGGCGGCGAATGTCGAAATTCGACTGACCACGTTCTGCCGCGGTATTAAAGCTGTTGTTTGGCTGGGATGCGTTAGGAATGAAGTCTTCCAGATCGCTGGCATTGTCAATCGAGTGCGACCAGACGAAGTTCGCTTGCGAAGTCAGGCCGTGCCAACTGCTCACCCGCAGGCTGGTTTGCAGAGAGTGGTAAATCGAGTTTGCGGTTGCCTCCTCTTGATTGACGTAAAAGAAATTGGAGAAGGCTGTTCGGGGCACGTTGAAATTTGCGCCATCCGGACCGTCGAAGCCCCCGATGAAACAATTCGGAGCAGTCTGTCCGTTGGCTGCGCATTGTCCCAAGTCAAAAGCAGTGATTTGTGCCTGAGTAGGCTGGTTGATGTCGCGGAAGCGGAACAACTTGGTGCCTTTCGAACCGACGTAGGCTACCTGCAGCACGATCCTGTTGCCCAACTGCTGTTGCACGTTCAGATTGAAATTCTGCACATAAGGCGTGCGGATATTTGGATTGGTTGCGAAGAAATCCCCCAGCGGGGAAGGGGCCGCGAAGACACTGCCGGCCCCCAAATTGGCGCCTGATAGCCCGGCAAACGAAATCGCAGCAGGTCCGGTTCCAGCATAAGCCGGTCCGGGACAGAAAGCGCAGTTGAACGGTGCGTGACCAAGGAAAATATCCTGGGAGAAGGCGTCGTAGAATAGCCCCCACCCGGCTCGGATGACGGTTTTGCCCTTGCCAGTGACGTCATAGGCAATGCCAATGCGCGGCGCGAAATTGTTGTAATCAGAGTCGTAGAGACTGCCGGGGCCCCCCGGGCTGCCGACCTGGACCTCCGTGCCGCCGTTGGCTGCAGACATCTGGTAAAACAGATTGTTCTTCTCGTGGACAACTCCGAAATAATCCCATCGCATGCCATAGTTAACCGTTAGCCGCGGCGTCCAGCGCAGTTCGTCCTGAATATAAAGTCCGTGACTGTTCTCCGCTGTATGGCGTAATGTGTCGCCCTGTGCAATCTTTCCGCTGCTGGGGGTGCCCTGCAAGAACGTGCTAAGGTCTCCGAAGCCGATCTTCCCCCGGAAAGTATTGTCCTGTAGAAGTTCGATGGTCGAGCGCCGGAACTCATAACCGAACTTAACGTTGTGGCGGCCCATCTTCCATGAATAGTTGTCGATGAAGTGCCAGTTGGAATCGACACGTGAGCGCGGAACGGAAGTGGTCGCTCCAATCGGCGAAAAGCCTGTCACCGTAATCTTCGGCAATCCGAAGTCGAACGGGCTGGTAACGCCTGTATCCAGCCCAATCGAATTGGGGTTGAAGTTGTTGTCTTGAGGGAAGAAACCTTCGGCGAACCGGTTCCATCCCAAACGGGCCTCATTCACCTGAGATGAAGTCACGTTCTTCACGTAGGATATGGAAACTAGCTGGACACGCGTGGGAGTTACTGTATTGAAGCCGGGCAGCAAGCCACCGGCAAGCTGCGCGAAGGGGAAACTCTGGGTGCTGTCTCCAAAGTAGTAGCGGCCCGTCAACAACCCAGAAGCAAAATTCTGATCAATCTTGGCGATCAGACTGTCCACACGGTTGCTGAAAGTCGTAGCGGTGGAAAGATTGGCGCCGTTTGGACATCCGGCGTCCTCGCCCGTTCCAGCCTTCAGCGATGGGTGGCCGAAGGTTCCAGGAACATTCGGCAGCGGCCACGGATTGCGGGCCAGCAACGCAGCCGAAACCGCATTAGGAGCTCCGTTCGCAGTTACATCAACCGCTATCTGCGCGGGATCGGGTACGCAGCTAAGGCCTCCCTGTGCTCCAGTTTCGCGCTGTCCCTCATAGTTCAGATAAAAGAACGTATGGTCCTTCACGATCGGCCCGCCCAACGAACCTCCAAATTGGTTGTTGTGGAAAGGGTTCTTTCCGCCAACACTATTGAAGAAATTTCGCGCGCCCAACTTATCGGTGCGCAAATACTCCAGTGCCGAGCCGTGCAGTTGATTCGTGCCGCTCTTGGTGACTATGTTCACAACCGCGCCGCTGTTGCGCCCATATTCCGCTTCGTAGTTTGATCTGACTTGCAACTCGGCTACGGCATCGATGGGCAAAATGGTGGCTGGATCTCCGAACACTCCTGCCTCGTTGATAGCAGGGTCGTTGCGGAATCCGTCGTTCATATCGGTTCCGTCGAGCAAATAGTTATTGGAGCGGCCTCGTGAACCGTTCATCGAGAATTCGCCGAACGAACCGGGAGAGTCCGATATTTGATCTGGCGATCCAGCCACACCCGGGTTTAAGTAAATCAGCTTGGTATAGTCCCTGCCATTCACTGGCAAATTCTCGATTGTTTCAGTAGTTAAGGTTCCACCCAGTTCGCTCGATGTAGTCTCCACCAGAGGCAGCACATCAGACGAGACCTCCACCTTGGTTGATACCTGGCCAGGTTTCAGCGCTGCATCGACCCGGCGTTCTGAACCTACATCCACCGCTACGTTCGTGACCACCGACGTCTGGAAACCGGACTGGGTCACCGTGACGGTGTAGGTGCCAATTGGCAGTTCGGGCAGGGCATAGCTGCCGTCGGCGCTGGTGTCAGTGTTCCGCTCTAATCCCGTGCCCAGGTTCTTTACGGTGACCTTAGCGCCCGCGAGGACCGCGCCCTGGGCGTCGGTTACGGTGCCGAGAATGGTGCCGCGAAAGCTCTGCGCCGACAGGGCGACTGTCGCCAGCAGCACAAACATCAGGGTAATGCGGGCTCTCATAAAATCTCCTTGAAGCTGATGGTTTCCGGGAGTGATGTAGGATGCGGCGGCCAATTCTACGGCCCTCATTGAGAGGCGAGCAATTGCTTGCAGGCGAATAAGATGCAGAGCCCCGACCTCACCCTGCACATTATCGAAAGGCTATCCCAAGAGTCAACCATCGAGTTGCAATCCAAAGGATAGATTTTACGAATGAATGTGCCTCAGCAGTATTTCGGGCGATCGCTACGTGCGTCTCCTCCGTTGCGAGACCCGTTTAACGCCAGGAGGAATCGAGCAAGATCTTTCGCCGACTTAGAAGGTGATGGTCACGCCGCCGCGAACGGAACGGGCTGACTGGACGAAATACACGGTCTGGCCGTCTTGACCCATCACAGGCACATAGCCTTGCGCGAGCAGGTTGCGCAAGTCAACCAGCGCTTCCATGTGAGCTGGGAGGAAACCGAGTGTTGGAAGCGGTTGTCGAATAAACAGGTTCAGAAATGGATCGCTCTGTCCCGGGGACGCGTTGAACATATCCACGGGCGTTAGTGCCGAACCGTTGACAAAACGGTAGGAAGCGATCCAATGGGTGTGTGTGCAGTTTACGGTACCACTGAGCTTGGCGGCCACGGCCGCGCGCCGCTGGGTCTTGATCCACTGAGCCGCGTCCTGAATCGCGACGTCAGGCTTGGCCAGATCGAGCACGCCGCCATACGCGAAGTCGAGGGTTGCGGTGAGATCTGAATAAAGCTTGCGCTCAAGCACTACTCGAAGCCCGCGCGTAGCCAGGGTGTCGCCAGCATAGGTGAAGGTGCCTGAGTAGACATCGGGCAGCAGGTCGCCACCAGCAGCCGTCACCTCGCCCGTACCGAGCAGCGCTGTATTGTCCACGCGATCGCTGAACACCGCGACTTGCATGTTGTTCTTGCCTATGCGCCGCGAGACATTCAATTCCTGATGACGTGAGCGTTCGAGCTTCGTCGAGAAGTTAGCCAGGCTAATGCGAGGTTCAGCACCGCCGGAATCCGCGGCCGACGCCGATTCGAAACCATCGTCCCGACGGCTGGGCAATGCGGTCGCGTAGCTGTAACCAACGACCGTGTCCGGAGAGACATGAAGGTTGACCGAGCCATACGGCCGAAACGCAGTCACGCGCCCGAGGAACTGAATGGTCTGTAGTTCGCTGCCGACCCTTAACTCGAGCGCATCGCCAATCACGAAATCATCCCCGCCAGAAAGCGCCATCGACTGCAGGGACGCGTTGTGCAGATTAGGATCCGAGGGTGCAAATCGTCGGACGGCAACCGCCATGGACGGACCCGAACCATCGGGCAGCCGGTGCGAGTACATAGCACGTAAAACCGCAGCGGGAAGACCGTCTCCATATCCGATATTGCCCCGTAGCCCCACTCGGTCCACGGAAAAAATGTTGCGCTCGAGCGAAAAGCCGGTGCTCACGTCCGACCCGCTGCCGTATCCGCCAGCGGCGGTCCCGGCCAGGAACGAGAGGCTTCCCTTTAACTCGTTCCCCTGCTTCCCATCGCCTGATGCGGGATTGCCGGAGGTTGGATCATCTAACACGCGAAGAACAGGACGATTCGCCACCGAACGCAACGTCCACTTCCAGTCGTCATCATCGCTGCCACCACGCAGCGCTCCCACCTGCACAGCATTCAGCAGAGTATTCAAAGTGATATTCAGGTGGGTGCTGGCGCCGGGATGCAATCCTACTTTGTCGTGCCATGCCGGCAAGAACGAAGGGGCAGAAACCTTAACCGAGTAAAGACCCGGGAGCAAGTCCTTAGCCGAATAAAATCCGGCTCCGTCGGTAAACACGGTCAGCGTGCGCGCCGCGGTTCCGACAATCTCCACGATCGCGCCCATCTGCGGTATGCCCGAGGCGTCGCGCACATATCCCGAGAGCGCTCCCGGCCTCTCCGCAGCCAACGCAGGAAGCGACAATGCGACGATCACCGCCCAAGTTCCGAGCTGGCGAAGCTTCACTCCCACCCCCGGGGAATCAAGCAGTCCGTTACTCAACAGCAAACGTCGCTGAAGGATCAACAGTCTGCTTGGAGACGTTGTCGTTCACTTTGATTTCGATCCGATAGATACCGGGCTGCAGATTCGCTGATGCAATCGATTTCTGCAGCGTTACCTGCTCGCCCACGTTGCCCATCTGTTCGGTCGATTCCGTTTTCTGAACTACCGGTTTGTTGGTCGCTACATTTACGATGTCAAACTCAAAAGTGGCCGAAGGCTTATGCGTCTTCTCGTCAACGCCAAGATTATAGACCTGCATCCAGAAATTTACCTTCTGGTCGCGACTACGCTTAAAGAGTGCAGGCTTGCCATTTGCCGGAGCCACTCTAGGACGAACCTTGGTCACGCCAATCACGAAACTGCCGGTGCTCACATCCTTCGTAGGCACGGATTCCATCTGATCGGCCACAATCAGCGTGGACGTCGACAGCTTGTCGTCGGAGAACTCCGGAACGACAATACCGCGGCTCCATAACCCCTTGCGGTCGCCGTTCACATCCTTGACCGCAATCTCAACTTTATAACGTCCCGGACGCAGAGGAAGTGCCTTCCAATATACCGAGGAATTTTCCGCCGTACGCGGCAGCAACTCCGCCGGAACGTCGACCTGGGCTGTGTCTTCAAAGGTCTGCACCACACGCCCCGTCAGCGTACTCACGCGGCCAAAAATGTTTACTGTGCCGCGCTGCACCCCATCCTTGTTGGCAAATGTGATGTCACGGTACTTCATCTGGATCGTGATTGGCACCAGCACGGTGTCCCCGGTCACTTTCACAAAATCGGAGCGGACATCGAACGGCATCAAGTTAGTGATCAGTTTGGTGTTAACGATTTCTTCCAGATCCTTAAATTTGACCGGCGGAGGGGCTTGCAGCTTTGCATACTGCTCGAGGCGGTCAAATTGCTTGCTCTGCAGTTGCGAACTCATCGGGCCTGCCCCGAGTTGCTCCAGCCCTCCACCGCTAAAGCGGTCCGCCTTGCTGGACATGCCCATCGACTCATACATGGTCAACCCCGCATTGGGGGTGTACTTGAGGGCATCTTTTTCGGAGCGGTCGATGGTCATGTGGTAGTCGCCGCACATGCAAGTATCCACGAACTCGATAATCACTTCCTGGCCGATGCCTTCTAGATAACGGTAGCGCCAATCTTCAAAGGGAAAGGTAGAAGTCTCGCCGCCGCCTTCTTCCATGGGGCGCTCGTACGATCCGCCGGAGGGATGCGAATCCACTTCGTCGGCCGGACCATACATAATGTACATGCGGCCGCGGTCGCTCTTCCAGCCCGGGATGCCAGCGGCAAAATGCTCGTTGGCATAGGCGATGCGCCGGTAGTGCTCTTCCTTGTATTCGTTCTCTTCGGTGTCTGGAGTGGGGTCGCGGCGCTGCCAGAAAGCTTCAATAAAGTTGTCGCGCTCTTCGTCGTTGGAAAGTTGTTTGAAGGCCGCTCGTTCTTCGTCGCTGATGATCCAGACTACGTCCTCATTCAGCCATTTCTTGTAGGTTTTGCTGAGCTCGATGTTCAGCGATCTTTTCTGGGCTTTCTTTTGCTTCTCATTCGGCTTGCGTTTGAGGGGATCGACCTCATCGGTGGGTTGCGCCTGAGAACTGGTCACCGTCGCGGTGGATGTCGGCGCAGTGGCAGTGGAAGACGGCTGACTCGAAGCATCCGGTTTGTCACTTTGCGCGTGGGTCGGAATCGCTAGGGCAGCCGCCACCGCTAATACGAACAGAGATGAGAGGTAACGTGATCCAACCCGAACCATGAGAGGGACTCCTACGACGGTTTGCGTTCCCATTTTAGGCTCTCAATTGAGCGAAAGCAAGGTT
>Ga0209006_10006913_pt1 | contig 10244 bp, 8 predicted proteins | sample JacPin_JW_Ref_O2_FD_188567 | JGI IMG/M metagenome (GOLD analysis project Ga0209006, IMG submission 188567) | Forest soil microbial communities from Algoma, Ontario, Canada - Jack Pine, Ontario site 1_JW_Ref_O2 (SPAdes) (version 2) | ecosystem: Environmental > Terrestrial > Soil > Boreal... | reverse complement strand
CTACGAGGCGCTGAAGAAGACCGGCGGCAACACCGACGGCGACGCTCTCATCGCCGCCATCAAGGGGCTGGCCTGGGAATCGCCGCGCGGGCCGGTTTCGATCGATCCGCAAACCCGCGACATCGTCCAGAATATCTACATCCGGAAGGTGGAGAAGAAGAACGGCGAGCTCTACAACGTCGAACTCCTCACCTTTCCGGCAGTCAAGGACCCGGTGAAGGCTGCCGAGCAGAAGTAATTCGCTGTCGTCCCGACGCGGATTCGATTGTTCCGAGATCGAAATTAGAAGGAGCCAAGCCGACAATTGCCGGCTTGGATGCTACCAGTAAGCCCGGTATCCATAGCCGTGGCAAAGGGCTGCCGATTGTGGTTATGGAGTGCGGAGAGCCGCTGGCGCGGCCTCCGGGCTGACGAGCGAGTAACCGACCGCCGATGCTGACGATCCTGTTCGACGGAATTGCCTACGGGATGCTGCTGTTCGTCCTGGCGGCGGGCCTCTCCATCACTCTCGGACTGATGAATTTCATCAATCTGGCGCATGGCGCATTCGCCATGGCGGGCGGCTATTGCACGGTCATCCTGGTCAATCGGCTGGGCGTGCCGTTTGCGCTCGGCCTGCCGCTCGCCTTCGTGGTGACGGCGGCGATCGGCGCCGTTTTCGAACGCGCCCTGTATGTGCACGTCTATGCCCGCAGCCACCTCGACCAGGTGTTGTTCACGATCGGGCTCGTCTTCATGTCGGTGGCGGCCGTCGATTACGTGATGGGTTCCTCGCAGCAATTCGTGACCATCCCGCAGGCGCTGCAGGGGCAGTTCAACGTTTTCGGTATCGGTATGAGCAAATACCGGCTGCTGATCATCCTGATCTGCGGCCTACTCACGGTCGGCCTGCAACTGGCGATCAGCAAAACGCGCTTCGGCAGCCGTTTGCGCGCCGCGGTCGACGACCGGCGGGTCGCGCGCGGTCTCGGCATCAATGTGGGCGCTGTTTTCGCGATGACCTTCGCGTTCGGCTCCGGGCTGGCCGGGCTCGGTGGCGCTCTGGGGGCGGAAATTCTCGGTCTCGATCCGACCTTTCCGCTCAAATACATGATCTATTTCTTGATCGTGGTGGCGGTCGGCGGCACTTCGAGCATCATCGGGCCGTTTCTTGCCTCGATCCTGCTCGGCATCGCCGACGTCGCCGGCAAATATTATGCGCCGAAGCTCGGCGCGTTCGTGATCTATACGATCATGATCGTGGTGCTGATCTGGCGGCCGCAGGGCCTGTTCGCCCGCAGTGCCAGCCGGTGACGCCATGACCGAAGCCGGGAAAGATGTGGCAACGTATCTGGCGCGGCGCGCGCGCTGGTCGCCGTTCGAGATCGCGTTCTGGGTGCTGGCATTCGCCACCATCTGGCTGTTTCCCGGCAAATATCTCATTCTCACCGAGACAGCCATTCTGGGGCTGTTCGCGCTGTCGCTCGATTTAATCCTCGGCTACGCCGGCATCATCTCGCTCGGTCACGCGGCGTTCTTCGGGCTCGCCGGCTATACGGCGGGGCTGCTCGCCAAATACGAGCTCATCAACGAGCCCGTCCTCGCCTTGCTGGTGTCCGGCCTGGCGGCGGCGGCGCTCGGTTTCGTGACCAGCTTTTTGGTGCTGCGGGGCTCCGATCTGACCCGGCTGATGGTGACGCTCGGCGTCGCCTTGATGCTGGGCGAGCTCGCCAACCGCTTTTCCAACTTTACCGGCGGCGCCGACGGACTACAGGGCGTCAGCATCGCGCCGATCTTCGGCGTGTTCCGCTTCGATATGTTCGGCCACAACGGCTACGTCTATTGCCTGGTGATTTTGTTTATTTGCTTTCTGATCGCCCGCCGCATGGTCTATTCGCCGTTCGGTTTGTCGCTGCGTTCGCTCAAGGGCAACCCGCTGCGCGCATCCGCGATCGGCATCCCGGTCAATCGGCGGCTGATCGCGATCTATACCGTGTCGGGCGGCTTCGCCGGCATTGCCGGCGCGCTCTTGACCCAGACGACGGCCTTTTGCTCGCTCGACGTGTTCTCGTTCGAGCGCTCGGCCGACCTGCTGCTCGTTCTGATCATCGGCGGCACCGGCTATCTGTACGGCGGCCTGATCGGCGCGGTGATCTACAAATTCCTGCAGGACTGGATCGCGAGCCTCACCCCGCAATACTGGCAATTCTGGATCGGCTTCGCGCTGGTCGTCATCGTGCTGATCGGGCGCGAGCGGGTCGAGGGCTGGAGCGCAGCGGCGCGCGCGTCGATCTATCGGCTCGGTAAGGGTCTCGGGGCGCGTTCCGCGCCCGACGGCGCCGCGCCGAAAGGACATTAGGCGATGCCGATCCTGCAAACGATCGGCTTGGAGAAGCGCTTCGGCGGCATCCTCGCCACCAACGACGTGTCGCTGTCGATCGAAAAAGGCGCGCGCCACGCCTTGATCGGGCCGAACGGCGCCGGCAAGACCACTGTCATTAATCTGCTGACCGGCGTGTTGCGGCCGACCGCCGGCAAAGTCATTCTGGCCGGCAGCGATATTACGGCGCTGCGCCCGCATCAGCGGGTGCGGCTCGGCATGGCGCGCACCTTTCAGATCAATCAGCTCTTTCTCGACCTGACCCCGCTCGAGACCATTGGGCTTGCGGTCTCCGAGCGGCTCGGACACGGCAGCGATTGGTGGCGGCTGGTCGGCAGCAGATCCGAGGTGACCGAAGAGATCGCCGAGATCATTGAGCGCTTTCGTCTCACCGACATCATGCACCAGCGCACCGCCGTGCTACCCTACGGCAAGCAGCGCCTGCTCGAGATCGCGCTCGCCTTCGCTTGCCGGCCGCAGGTGCTGCTGCTCGATGAGCCGGCTGCCGGCGTGCCCGACGCCGAACGCCAGGAGCTTCTGGCCACCATCGGCGAATTGCCCGCCGACGTGACCGTGTTGTTGATCGAGCACGACATGGATCTGGTGTTTTCCTTTGCCGACCGTATTTCCGTTCTGGTGAACGGCGGCCTTCTGCTCGACGGCACACCCGACGAAGTCGCCCGCGATCCGCGCGTGAAGGCCGTCTATCTCGGCGAGGAGCTCGATGGCTGATCTCCTCCACATTGAGCAACTGTCCGCCGGCTATGGCGAGGCGGTGGTGCTTTCGCGCATCTCGTTGTCGCTCGCCGAGGGCGAAGCGCTGGCGCTGCTCGGCCGCAACGGCATGGGCAAGACCACGCTGATCAACACCATCGTGGGGGTCACGCGCTACTTCTCCGGGACCATTGTGCTCGACGGGCGCGATCTCACCAGGCTTCGTCCCGACCAGCGCGCCCACGCCGGCGTGGGCTGGGTGCCGCAGGAGCGCAATATCTTCAAATCGCTCACGGTGCACGAGAACCTCACGGCCGTGGCGCTTCCGGGCCGCTGGAACCCGGATAAGGTCTACGCCATGTTTCCGCGGCTCAACGAGCGCCGCGGCAATCTCGGCAATCAACTGTCCGGCGGTGAGCAGCAGATGCTGGCGCTCGGCCGCGCGCTGGTGCTCAATCCGCGCGTGCTGCTGCTTGACGAGCCGCTCGAGGGTTTGGCGCCGATCATCGTCGAGGAGCTGTTGAAGGCGTTGCGGCGCATCATCCGTGACGAGGGCATGTCCGCCATTCTGGTGGAACAGAACGCCAAAAAGATTCTGGGCGTTACCGACAAGGCCATCATCATCGAGCGTGGCGCCGTGATCCACGCGGCCGATAGCGCGGTCCTTCTGAACGACCGCGAAGCGCTCGAAGCCCATCTCGGCGTCACCGACAGCAGCCCACGCCGCGCCGGTCGTGCCGCCCATTAGGGCTAATGCGCTTTTTTTGAGCTATTTCAGCATGAAGCGGCGGAACCTTGCCTGCTATCGCGGCGTTGCCAGCTTGTGACGTTGGTTCCCGTGCCCGCGTCAGCTTTTTGTCTGGGGGCGCCCATGCGGGTACCGAGTAAACAAGCGTGACGACTGAGCAGAGCCTATTGGCCGTTGTAGCGGAAAATGCGCTTGAAAGGCCGACTGTGCTGCTGGTCGAGGACGAGGTGCTCATTCGTCTGATGCTCGCGGATGAGCTGCGCAGCCAGGGCCTGCAGGTGCTGGAAGCCTCCAACGCCGATGAAGCGCTGACCGTCCTGCAAAGCTCCTTGCCCGTCCACTTGCTATTTACCGACATCCGCATGCCGGGCCGGATGGATGGCGTGGCGCTGGCCAAAGTTGCTCACGCTCGCTTCCCGCAGATCAAGAGCATCATCGGTTCGAGCGGTCGGCCGGAGCAATCGATCGACTTTGCAGACGCGTTCCTGGCCAAACCTTATGACCTGCGCGAATTGGCTGACCAGGTCCGCCGACTGTTGGATCGATTGGAACATGACCACTAGCCAGGAGGGATCGGCCAAAGCCGGGGAAACCGTGCTGGTGGTCGAGGATGACATTTTGCTCCGCTTGAGCATCGCCGCCTATTTGCGCGATTGCGGCTACAGGGTGATCGAGGCTGCGGACGCCGATGAAGCGGTGCTGGTACTCGAGCAGCCCGACCTCGAGGTCGACATATTGTTCAGCGACGTCGAAATGCCGGGCGCGATGGACGGATTTGGGCTTGCGCAGTGGACGCGCGCCAACCGGCCCGGACTGGACATCATCCTTGCCGGCAGCGTTCCCCGCGCCGTCAATGCCGCGGCCACGTTGTGCGAGGAGGGTACGGTGCCGAAACCGTACGAGCCGCAGGCCGTGCACGACCGCATCCGCCGGCTGCTCGCGGCGCGCCCGCCCAGGCCGCCAAAGGATGCGCCTTCCAAGGATTAGGCGCGCGAGCCGACCAGGGCCCTCGCATTCCAATCCGCTGGTCTGCCGATTCCCCCGGAAAGGCCGCCCCAATCGAAGGTCACCGGCCGCGCCGGAGCGACCGCCATTTTGCCCTAAAGCACATCGCCAATTCTCTGCCAGGCGTCTAAAATCCCGCCGCGAAAACGGGAATCGAACGGTGGAGACCTATGGCCACGTCCTTGATGACGACGCGACGTTTTGCGCCTCTGTTTTGGTGCCAAGCCTTCTCCGCGTTCGGTGACAACTTCCTGAAGCAGGCGCTGGTCTTCGTTCTCTTGGTCCAACTCGGCGAGGCCAAAGCCGGCGCGTTGATTCAGCTCGCGGCCGCGGCCCTCACCTTCCCGTTCTTCTTTCTTTCCGGTCTCGGCGGCGAGGTTGCCGACCGCTTCGATAAGGCCATCGTGGCCCGCCGATTGAAGCTGTTCGAAATCGCCGTCGCCATCGTGGCCGTGGTGGGCTTCTGGTTTCATTCGATCACCCTGTTGTTTCTGGCGGTCTTTCTCTACGGCATCATCGCAGCGATGTTCGGTCCGATCAAATACGGCATCCTGCCGGATCATTTGAAGCGTGAAGAACTCGCCAGAGGCAACGCACTGGTCGAAGGCGGAACGTTCATCGCCATTTTGATCGGGACCATCGTGGCCGGCTTTGCTGCCGGCGACGGCGGCGATCCCATTCACTTCGCCTGGCTCATGCTGGTCACGGCTTCCGCCTGCTGGATCGCGAGCCTGTTCATCCCGCGCACCGGCGAGGGCGCGCCTGGCCTCAAGATCAATCCCAACATCGCCGCCTCGACGATCAACCTGATCAAATACGTCCGCGGCGATCGGCGGCTGTGGTGGGGCGCCCTGGTGGCGAGCTGGTTCTGGTTGGTCGGCGTCGTGGTCCTGTCGATGCTGCCGACGCTCGCGGAACACTATGTCGGCGGCACTGCCGGCGTGGTCACGCTCTATCTCACCATCTTCTCGGTGTCGGTTGCGATCGGATCGGGCCTGGCGGCGTGGCTCGCACATGGCCGCATCGTGCTGCTGCCCACCCTGATCGGCTGCGTGCTGATCGGCTTGTTTGCCATCGATCTCGGCGCCGCCGCCTGGGGCCTGGCGCGTCCCGGGCACTCGATCGACTTTGTGCATTACTTCGGCGCGCCGCGCTCGATCCACATCGCCATCGATCTCGCCGGTCTCGCCATCGCCGGCGGCCTGTTCATCGTGCCGACGTTCGCCGCGCTGCAAGCCTGGGCCGGTCCCGATCATCGCGCCCGCGTCATCGCTGCGGTCAACGTGCTCAATGCCGCCTTCATGGTGGTCGGCAGCGTCTTCTTCGGCATGCTGCAGTCGTTCGGGCTGAGCGTGCCGCTCCTCTTCGTGCTCATCGGCGCCGCCAATCTGATCGTCGCCGTGTTCATCGCCCGCACCCTGCCGACGAGTTGGATGAACGATCTGCTCTCGATCGTCTTCCGCGCCTTTTATCGGCTCGAAGTCACCGGGCTGGAGAACGTCGCCAAAGCCGGCGACAACGCCATCATCGCCATGAACCACACGAGCTTCCTGGATGCTCCGGTGGCGATGGCGATCCTGCCCAAGCGTCCGGTTTTCGCCGTCGACACCGGCATCGCGCAGCGCTGGTGGATCCAGCCGTTCCTGCCGTTTGTCCGCACCATGGCGCTCGATCCACTCAAGCCGATGGCGTTGCGCACGGTCATCAACGCGGTGCGCGAAGGCAATATGCTGGTGATCTTCCCGGAAGGCCGCATCACGCTGACCGGCAGCCTGATGAAGATTTACGACGGCGCCGCCATGATTGCCGACAAGTCGGACGCGATGGTGGTGCCTGTCCGCATCGAAGGACCGGAGAAAACGATCTTCTCGCGCCTAACCGATGCGCAAGTGCGGCGCCGATGGTTCCCGCAGATCCGGGTGACGATCCTCGAGCCGGTGAAGTTGAATGTCGATCGCACCCTTGTCGGCCGCAAACGCCGGCTCGCGGCGGGTGCGGCGCTGTACGACGTCATGTCGGACATGATGTTCCGCACCGCGCACACTGACCGTACCGTGGTCGAAGCGGTGCTCGAGGCGGCGCACGAACAGGGCGGCGGCTGGCAGATCTGCGAGGACCCGACCAGCGGGCAGCTCACCTACAAGCGGCTGTGCCAGGCGGTGCGCATCTTGGGTGCGAAGCTTGCGGAATTGGCGCCCGTCGGCAAACCCGTCGGAGTCATGCTGCCGACATCGAACGGCGCCGCGGTGACCGTGCTGGCCCTGCAATCGGCGGGCCGTGTGCCGGCGATGATCAATTTCAGCGCCGGCGCCGCCAACGTGCTCGGTGCTTGCCGCGCCGCGCAGGTCGACACCATCATCACCGCGCACGCCTTCGTCGAAAAAGGCCGGCTGGAAAAGCTGATCGCCGGCCTCGAAGGCAAGGTCCGGCTTGTTTATCTGGAAGACGTCCGCAAGACCGTGACCTCCTCCGACAAGCTGTTCGGCGCGCTGCGGGCGCGGTGGCCGCTGGTGGCGCGCAAGCCCGACGACTGGGCGGTCGTCCTATTCACTTCCGGCACCGAAGGCGTGCCGAAGGGCGTCGTGCTCTCCCATCGCAATGTGCTGTCGAACGTCGCGCAGGCGGAAGCGCGCATCGATTTCGGCCGCGACGATCGTTTGTTCATGGCGCTGCCGGCGTTTCACTCGTTCGGCTTCATGGGCGGCATCGTGCTGCCGCTGATCTCCGGCGTGCCGACATTCTTCTATCCGTCGCCGCTCCACTACCGCACCGTGCCGGAGCTGATTTACGGCATCTGCGCGACCTATATGTTCGGCACCGATACCTTCCTCACCGGCTACGCGCGCATGGCCAATCCGTACGATTTCCGCTCGCTGCGCTACATCATCGCCGGCGCCGAGGCGATCAAGGAAACCACGCGCCGCACCTATCTGGAAAAGTTCGGCATGCGCATCCTCGAAGGCTACGGCGTGACCGAGACCTCGCCGGTGCTGGCGCTCAACACCCCGATGTTCAACAAATTCGGCACCGTCGGTAAGCTTTTTCCCGGCATGCAGGCGCGGCTCGAGAAGGTCGAGGGCGTGGACGAAGAAGGCGGCGCGGGCCGACTGTTCGTCAAAGGTCCGAACGTGATGCTCGGCTACTTGCGCGCGGACAATCCGGGCGTACTCGAGCCGCCGCCGGAAGGCTGGTACGACACCGGCGACATCGTCGCCATCGACGAGCAGGGCTACATCGCCATCAAGGGGCGCGCCAAGCGCTTCGCCAAGATCGGCGGCGAGATGGTGTCGCTCGCCGCCGTCGAGATGCTCGCCGCCGAATTGTGGCCGAGCTACAATTCGGCCGTGGTGGCAGTGCCGGACGCGCGCAAGGGCGAGCGGCTCATTCTGGTCACCGACAAGTCCACTGCCACGCGCGCCGATTTTCAAACCTATGCGCGCAGCAAGCATGCCGCCGAACTGATGTTTCCCTCCGACATCATCATCGTCGAAAAGCTGCCGCTCCTGGGCTCCGGCAAGCCCGATTTGCAGACCATCCAGAAAATGGTCAACGAGCAGGTCGCCGCGAAAGCCACCGCGGCGGAGTAGCGCGTTTCCAGGTCCGGGAATTCATGCGCGTTTCCCGGACGCGGCGCAGCACGAAGTGATGCGCCGCTGATCCGGGATCGTTACGGTCTCCTGCGTTTCTTACGATCCCGGGTCCGCAGCACACCACTTCGTGGTGCGCTGCGCCCGGGAAAAGTTGATATGAGGTGCCCCATTAATCCTTGAACGGATCGAACTCGCCGGCGCCGGCCATCGCCACCGCGAACGGCCGCAGCGTGTGCAATACCTTCACGCTACCGGCATGGTGTGCCAACACCTCCGGCAGCCGCCGGTAGGCCATCGGGCTTTCGTCGAGATCGGCGCCGATGAGCGTGACGCCGCGGCTGTGCAGCCAGGCGTCCATCTCGGCGCGGCCGAAGCGGCGCTTGGCCTCCTTGCGACCAAACAAACGACCGGCGCCGTGGATCGTCGAATAGAGCGACGCCCGGGCTTCGGGGCTGTCTATTCCTTCGATGATCACTGCGTCGTCACCCATCGAGCCGCCGACGAAGCCACGCTGGCCGGGAAAGGCCGGCGTCGCGCCCTTGCGCACGACCCATAGATCGCGGCCGCCATGCGTCTCGCGCCACGCATAGTTATGGTGATTGTGCACCGTGTCGGTCACGGCGCCGCCGATGATCGTGCGTACGCGCTCGACCACCCATTCGCGGCCCGCATGCGCATAGCGGCCGGCGAGTTGCATCGCCGCGATGTAGCGGCGGCCGATCTCGGAATCTTCGTCGATCACGGCGGGCGGCACGTTCATTCCGTCCTTGCCGCCGGCCGCCTTGAGGTAGCGCGTGGCGCTGGTGTGGCCGAGGCCACGGCTGCCAAAATGCACACCGATCCAGACGAAGTCGTCCCCGTCGCGCATCAAATCGACATAGTGGTTGCCGGAGCCGACGGTGCCGAGCTGCGTGACCGCTTTCTGCCGGTACGCCTGCATGTCGGACTCGCGCCAGGCGTCGGCATCGTCGAACAAGGCATGCTCGGCACGCTCCTCGTTGCGGCGGCCGATGCCGAACGAGATGGTCTTGGCCACATCCCTGATGATCGGCCCGACACGATCGGCAATCGTTGCGAACGGCACGTCGAGCCGCACCGCCATATTGCCGCAGCCGATGTCAAAGCCGACGCCGGAAATGCTGATCTGTTTTTCATAGGCGATCACGCCGCCGACCGGCTGCGCATAGCCGAGGTGTCCGTCGGCGCAAATCACGCCGGCCACGACATTGCCGACGCTCATGCAGTTGCGCATTTGCGCAACCGTCGCTTCGTCATGCTGGCCGAACACGGTGAGCGGACTGTTCTGAAACTCGGGCTTCTGCGGCTGCGTCGCGGCGATACCGGCGGCGGTCGTCGCGGCCTGCTGCAGCAGACGCTCTTGGCGGGCTGCATCCCGATAGGCGCACCACGCCGGCATCGAACGCATGCCGGGGCGCTCGATACGGCTGTCGGGATCGACACCCGCCGCGCGGCAGAGCTCGCGGGCGCGCTCTTCATAGGAGTCGGGGCGACGCATGGATCAACCTCATGTCGTTATTCGAATTTGCAAGCTCCGGTCGCTACGGCGCCTGCCTGGCGCCGCAGTAAAAAACGCGTGCGGCGACGCGTATGCGCGCAGCACACTCGCGGCGTTCCGTCCTGATCGTTCTATTTGCTCGATAATGTAGGCCATTTACCCTCCTGCCTGCTCGGCGGAGGGATCGCCCGGCCGCCGGTTATTCCGGTGTCTTGAGATTTTTTGGTTGGGACTTTCTGACCAGGGCTGCCATCGGCAGGGAACCCAGGTGGACGCGCGCACGCAGCGACGCGGCCGGCCGATGGTTCGGCC
>Ga0209006_10006912_pt1 | contig 10246 bp, 15 predicted proteins | sample JacPin_JW_Ref_O2_FD_188567 | JGI IMG/M metagenome (GOLD analysis project Ga0209006, IMG submission 188567) | Forest soil microbial communities from Algoma, Ontario, Canada - Jack Pine, Ontario site 1_JW_Ref_O2 (SPAdes) (version 2) | ecosystem: Environmental > Terrestrial > Soil > Boreal... | reverse complement strand
GTGATTTTACAACACGAACATACTAGCTATATCATGGATTGCTCTGCGAAGGAGTGGGTGCTGTCAAGTCTCAAGTGAATGAATGGGAGATTTTGTATTTTATTTTGACAATTGCCGTCTTTGCTGTCCCACAATTTCAATATTCTGCCCCCTACGTACACATGTTGACTTTGCGTAGACTCCGAGTTGATCATCCTCGTAAATCAACACGTCCCAAGATCTCGGCGGCGAAACCCAAGAGGTGGAATAGGCCACTAGCTGAAGGCGTCTTACCCGCCTATGATGAGGCTCTGAAATTGATCAAGGATGACTCCAGTCGGATGAAAAAGGAAGCCGAAAACATTGGTAACACTCTTGCAAATGCAGAAGGGGCCCGAAACATCGACGAAAACACTCTGAATGCACTTCGGGAAAGGTTGAAGATCATAAAGGTGCAAAGTGGAATTAATTTGCCAAACGTACGCTGGTTGTGTGCAAATGGGATGGGTGGGTGATTTTCAGTGAACTAACCGCTGGATGTCACCTTACCTTCGCGTTTAGCGGATTTCTCTAATCCCATACATAGACACCTTCTGGAGCAGAGATGGCGAGAGGAGGGAACACTCGATTTGCTTGTCCGATTACCCTTTACCGAAATGCTGAAATGACACGCTAATCTACACTCAGATGGAACGCATCCACCAAATGTGCATCGTGCCAGACGTTCTGCCAGTCCTTCGCCCCACCTTTGATCTCTCAGTAGCATTCCCGATAACACAACATCATTTACGTTCTCAAGAGCTTAGAAAGCGGAGATATCAGAACGTCCAGCCAGGTGAATATTTGCGACCGGAACAAGTGTGTTCATTTCTTTAATTGATGCCTCTGGATACCTCTGATTGCCTGCCTAGACCTTGAATGCTCCCAAATTGTATGCAAACGTGTTTCACACCGACACCCGACTTTATACGCTTCTCATGGTTGACCCTGGTTTGTTGCGCCCAGACACATTCAAGTCGGCTGACTTACATACCCCTCTCCAGATGTCCCCGATCAACAAAACCGAGGCTATCAAACTTACGTTCATTGGCTGCAGTGAGGAACCGTGTTTTCTTACCGGTTCTTAGATTGACTTCTTTTTGGAGGCCCAACATCCCATTGTCAGCTTCGACATCCGGCCAAATCCGGCCAAATCCGCATACACCATACATAGCGCCTCACCCTCAACGCGGTACCCCGTACCATCGATACGTTATTCTACTTTTACCCCAGCCTTCCGCCCTTGTCAATCTATCTATACCTGTCCTGCTAGAGAGGGACAGGTTAGGCTTTAACGTGCGACAATTCATGGATCAGCACCAATTAGATGGTGGCCTGGGAGGAGGTGCGCATGTTTGGAGAGAAGTCTGGAATGACAAGGTGTCTGATATTTATAAAGATATATTAAGTGAGTCGTCGGGCTGATCACAAGAGTTTTATCTTACATCATTATGTTCTCTTTCTTGCAGAGGTAGAAGAACCAAGGTTCAGGAGACTCGAGCAATACACAGTCTAGTGCTTTCTTGTTCAAATCCATCATCCCTTCTCCCACTTCAATGGGTTTCGTTTCAGTTTTGGGCATCAGACTTCCAACCAGCCAAGTGTGGGATAGAAGTCAGCCCCGTGAACCGAGTCAATCATAATGATCCTCTATCATTCCCGGCTATGGTGTAAATCTTTGAAAGCAGACCTGACACATCGAATGAAGGCATAAACATCCCTCGATTGGTTCAACTGACCAATCAAGATAGGGAGGGTTGGGAGTGGTGGTGTTGACGTCAACACTGAGAAGACATCAATGATTAAAGGAATGAAAGGAGTACAGCAAGCAGACCTTTGTATGATCGTGTCGAAACGTCGATCACAAAACTGTACTCACGATCGACGTCTGGCTTTTCGATATGAGAGAAACGGACAAGAAGCCGGTCTTTTTCGATGCCCTCGACAACGCAGCGTAGTTTCCCTTCGCAGGCCTTCAGCTCCGGGGAGGTTCCAGCGGCATGGGAACTGAGAGTCGAGCGCTCCTTGCTTTTCTCTGCGTGATGATATAGATATATTCGCCCCGAGGAAAAGAGATATAAATAGGTGCATACCTCGGCGGATGTTGGCCTTGATGGCGCGATATTGATCGATTTCACTATCAAATGACGCGAATTTATCGCGAATAGACGCTAGCTGACGCTTGAATGCCCCGGCAGAGAGCTCTGCGACTTTTCGTTCTTCCTGCTCTCTCTCCAAGTCTGAGTGACTGGTCTCAGTTTTGACAAATGGCGAGAATATGGATAATCCTACCAGCAAGCAGTTCAATTTCCTTGACTTTACAAAGATTGATTTCGGTCTCCACAGACTGGATTTTGGCAGTTATCCTCTTTCGCTCAGCATTTTGATTATTCCTACGCTCGGTGATAACAGAGATCGCATGGTTCTTATAAATTAATAAGGCCTTGAGAAAGTTACGCGTGGATGTCTCATAAGACTGCAACCTGAGGTCGATTTGCGGATTCTGCTCTGTGAGAAGGGACGTGAGATCAATTTGAGGAACGCGGAGAACATGGGTCATGGCTAAGTTGGCGGACGGCACGTGACGCGTGAGGTGTCCGCGTTCGCTTGATACACTCGCTGACTTGCCTGGGGTTACCGACATCAGGATGGCAGCGGGGAAGGATTACACAGACATCGAGATGGAAACCGCACAGGGTGGAATAACTTTAAAGCCAGGCAGGTTTCGGTCATGGGAAAGAGACCTTCTCGAGAGTTCGGAGGTCAAACGCAAGGCCACCATCGCCCAGCTCTGTGAGTATATGACACACTCGACCCGCGTGCTTTTGAAGCTTGAATTTCCGAATCCTACTGGCTTCTTGCCTAACGAAACGCTTCGTAGACTTCTTCGATTACTACTTCCAAGCTCTGGGATATCTTGCAGCCCGCAAAGAACGTCGTGCAACATTCGACCAAGATACCTCCGCACGAGACCTTGGGCCTCCAGAACGTGCGAAAGAATTCAAATCTTACTGCGGGCGAGAACGTGTCCTTCTCAGAAAGCGGCGGACCAAGCTACGAGTTGATCAATTTCACATTATCGCACAAATAGGCCAGGGGGGGTTCGGCGACGTCTTTCTAGCGAGGAGGCAGGAGACGGGTGAGGTTTGCGCGTTGAAAAAGATGAGGAAGCGGACTCTGTTCAAAACGGACGAGGTAACATGTTGACTCACTTCATTGTCTTAATACAGATGACCAAATTGATGTCAGGTTCGCCATGTTCTCGTTGAACGAGACATTCTCACATCAACTAAAACACCATGGCTCGTCCGACTTCTTTATGCCTTCCAAGATCCTGAATACGTGTACCTTGCTATGGAATATGTTCCTGGCGGCGACTTCCGTACATTATTGAACAACACTGGAATCCTTAAGGAAGAACATGCCCGTCTCTATATCAGTGAAATGTTCGCAGCCATGAACGAGTTACACAAACTGGGTTACATCCATCGCGACCTCAAGCCTGAGGTGTGGAAGCAGATTCGCTTCAACTGAATGACATCTGATGGCGCCTGGCAGAACTTCCTGCTTGATAGCACGGGTCACGTCAAACTTACTGATTTTGGCCTTGCAACTGGAGCACTCAACCCGAAACGTATCGAGTCTCTAAAGGCGAAGGTTAGCCATACCATCCTACAGCGCTTCCATTAACACTACGTCCCAGCTTGATAGGGTCAAGGAAAACCCGATTATTCACCGATCAACCCTTGAACGTCGCTCCATCTATCGCTCCATCCGGAACGAAAATCCGCGATACGGAGATTCGATTGTCGGTTCCGCTGATTATATGGCTCCCGAGGTAATGCACAAAAAACCATATACCTATTCCGTTGACTACTGGTCTCTGGGCTGCATTCTTTTTGAATTTCTGGCTGGTTTTCCCCCATTCTGTGGGAGCACACCCATCGAAACATGGACGAATCTTGGGAACTGGACAGAAGTCCTCCAACGACCAGTATATGACCATGCAGAGGATCTTATATTCAACCTATCTGACGTCGCCTGGGATGCAATTTGCAAGTACGTTTCGAAACTTGGCACCCCGTTTCCGGTCAACCGCCCAACGACTAACCGTTCACGCAACAAACTAGACTGATCGCTCACGCTAGCGTGCGGTATTCTACCTTTCTTCAAGTTACCGAGCATCCATTCTTCGATCAAACCCGATGGGACGATCTGCGGGGAACGGCGGCCCCATTCGTTCCTGAGTTAGACTCAGAGATCGATGCTGGCTATTACGATGATTTCACATCACCACAAGACATGGCCAAGTACTGTGAGGTGAAGGAGAAACAGAGGAACGTAGCAAGGGTCAAAGAGAAAAAAGAATCGTTCGGGCGAGGTGTGTGGGTCGGATTCACGTTTGGAAAGAATGGGCCGAGTGCCAAAACGACTGTGAGCGGCTCAGGCGACGATGGAGCTTTGGCCACGATGTTTTAATGTTCCCTGCATACACGCCAGAGATCATCGATCATCCTTTTGCCGGGTGACCCGATGTTACATAGTTATTACTTGTGAAGAAAAGTCTGCATGTTAAAACTTTTTTATTCCAAAATGATTATTTATAACTATGTAATGCATTATTTTTGATAAACAAGATGAAGGTCGTCATCCACGGGTTGAATATGGCCAAAGTCGTCCATTCGAGCGCTGAGACAGGTGTTTTCATTCAATCAACATAAGGGAACCTCTGGCACAGAAACTTACATGGTTTCGTCTGCAAGATCAGTATGGTCCTTGACGCGCATATATATCATTGGAAGAAGGAACACCAGTCCGGCAGCGAGAAGCACCCATGTCGACAAAAAGATATTCATATATCTAATAAAGTCAGGGACCAATCACTCAGTTGACTATATGTAATGGCTCAATGATAAACGTACGGGGTCTTAACAGCATCCGCGCGCCAAACACCAGCGCCACCTGCAGACTGGATGGATTTATCTTTTATGTAAATAACCTTAGTGGAAGAAGGAGAGGAAGAAGCGAGACGAGCAGACGTACAGAATCCTGTGAAATAGGCCAGCTTGGCTGGATCATTTGACATTGCACCCATAACCCAGTAAGCAGTAGTCTGCCACATTGCGTCGAGGAAACCACAAAAGATGAAGAGCCAGACGTGCGCTAGGTAAGCTTTGTCACGAATATCCATCTTGGACGAATCTGGGGGTATGCTTTCTCTCGTGTATGTTCTGAAACAGAGTTGAGGGAGTCAAAAGGTGGTGTGGAGTCAAGATAGATCACCTCTGATAGAAGTATGCCCAAATGTGGACGATCCAGACCATGACAAACAAGACGCCCCATCCAACAAACGCGCGCACACGACGACTGAGACTCTTCCTGTCAAGAAGCAGACCGATCGCGAGGGAGCCAAATATCTGAGACATCCAATAAACCAGATTGTTCAAGCATCGAGCGCGAATATTGAAGAGAGCAGAATTATAGTCGTTGAATTCTAAGCCAAGACATTAGTATATTGGCGAATATCAGTCAAGTGGTGCTGACTGACGCCAGGTATAGAACCAATTGCTGGCGAAGAACATCGGGAAAAGAAGAACGACTAAAGGGTCAGTCCGAAGGGCAACCCACAGGCCGTAAATCTCGGTTTTCCAAGAGGGATGACGTGGGGTGGTGACTTTGGTCCCATCAGTGCGAATCATCTTGCCAGGATCGGCCATGACGAGGGGGATAAGGACACCAATACCGGTGAGAACAAGGAATCCGATCTAACGGGAGGTATAAGACATGAGTGTAATGAGGAAAAGACTACATACGTAAGTGCCATTCCCAACTAGCCGGAAGAAACGTCCATTCAGGAATGAGAAGTCAGGGTTGGACGATACAAAGACTTACGGGAGTTCGTCTGCGAGAGGGGAAAAATCATCGTGGAAAGTTTAAAGGCATAAGATTATCTACCTTGGAGTGGATATTCTGGCCCAAAGAAACAGCTGCGCCGACAACTCCACCCAAGTTGAAAATTGCCCAGAATACACCAATGAATATACCCTTTTGACTTTCGGTAGGGTAGGCCAACATAAGAGAGCCTTGAGCGGTCCACAAGAGGCCAGCACAGACGCCGAGAACGGCACCAGCGACTATAACAAAGGGTCTATCCTTCTGGCTGATGTTAACCGCACTAAAGCCGAGATGGATGAAAGGGGGGTAAAAAGAAGAATTGCTGCAGCTCACAGAAAGGAACTGATATACAGAGCATAGCCAGTGGTGCCTAAGAGAAGAGTCAGACGAGACCCCAGCTTGTTGTTGATTGAGCTGTTCGAAAAGAAATTAGCGATGCCGACGAAAAACGCAGCAACTCACCCAGAAAAGAAGGCTGCTATAGCAAATGTCGCATATAGGGCAGTATTTGCGTTTGCGCTGGTCGTCGCATCGACCTGGCCGCCACCGCCGAGACCATTCAAAGCATTGAATAATCCAGGACACATGAAGCAGACAAAGCCCAACATTGCGACTTGAGTGAGAGGATGGTAATATATCCCTTTGATACCAGTTCGACGTGGAAAGATGGCAGCTGTAGTCGGGTGAGAGCCATTGTGACTGCCATGAGCATTGCCCTTCTCGCTCTCTGACATTTTGGTGTGGTCAAAGTAGAGAAGCTGAAGGCGAGAGTCGAGGCTTTAAGGTGCCGATTCGTTGTCACGCTACAATGAGCATATGGGGGGGAGCTTCTCACCGTTACGTGAAAGCGGAATACGATAAGGCCGAAATATCAATTAAAACCCCATTTTGATATTGGCCATTTTGACGGTAGACTGGCCCAAGCAGCGATCTTGGGTGACCTTGCATTGAATAAATAATCTAAAGATGCCCGACAAAATAGGTCAGTGTCGAGTTCAATCCATTTGGGCTTACTCACTGACTTTTGATGGCCAGGGTCACTCCTGTTTTGCCCCGATTGTGGTACGCTACTTGATCGACCGAAAGACGGTGAACGTACCGTGAAGTGTGAGCAGTGTCAACGAGAGGAATCCGTCACTTGTTCGTAAAAACCATGCACATCGAGTGGTTACTGATGTCGATGACCACCCAGCGTATGAAAATATCGAAATCACCACCCGTTCACATCCCGATGCGTTCCCTTCTGCCCTTAGGTATCCGCTTTCGAGCTCTTCATGCTCCCCGGAATGACCTTCACTTAATCAGAGAAATGCGAAAAACACAAACAAAAGTGCATGAAGGCGATGACAATGGACTGCTGGTGATTTATATATACCCTCATGATGGAATTATTTACTGAATGAGCACTCCTCCAGGTTTCTGAAAAATGTCCATTATGCGGGCACCTAGAAGCTTACTCAAGGGAGATGCAGGTGCGTGATCATAGACGGTTTGTCGCAAGTCTCGGTAATGATGCAGAATGAACCTCTCCAGCTGAGAAGCGCCGATGAAGGCTCAACCATTCTCTACACCGTGCGTGCCTAATAATTGTCAGATGATAATACACGTTAACATCTCACAGTGCGTGGCCTGCAAGCATGGTTGGCGTGTCAACAACTAAGGATTACGTGTCCTCCTGGCTAAACATAGACACCGACGGCGCAGAAGAGCGCCACCACTCCAAATCCGCCAAGTATGCATGCTGTGAGAGCAACTCCAGTTTCGCGTATTGGAATGGTGTCTTTGGGTAGTCTGTGCAATGAAGATTGTTAGATATATGTTGAAGCCGAGTAGAAAAACTGACGTGGAGCAATAGAATGCCAATGTGAATGTTGACGTGAGGAGTAAGAGTGCAAGGTACGGTAGCAGACCGACGGGTATGTATGGCGAGAATGGGGGTGAACTTTTATGAAGAGCCTGCGATCCATTTGGCTCAGACGACGAGGCCTTCAACGACGAGAGACGGTGAAATCACTGACCTGAATCCAGTCACTGTCCGTCATGGTGGTGAAAGGTAGCAGAGACAAACATGTGTCATCAAATACACATCAACGCAGTCATAAGCCCAAAGTACTGCGTGTTCTCTCCACTTCGCCACCACGACCTCACACCTTACCTCTAGCCCCATTCATCTCTATCGTAAGTACAACCATTTCATACTTGGAAATGCTCATTTTGTTTCCTTATCGTTCCTTTTTCTAACCAGATGTCCGCAAGTCAAAAACTGCAACAGCACCCAGTTTTTATCCAAGCATCGAACAAGGCCAAGCTCTATGTCTCTCAACTTGACAAGGAGGTCAGTTTACGTCTCATTACTTGCGTTTACTCCACTTAACTCTTTCACTTTCACTAGCTTACCAAATATCCTGTCCTCACCACCCTTGAACAACGCACCCAAATCCCCAAAACGTATGCCGTCATCGGTGGCCTCTTTGTCGTGATATTCCTTCACTTTATCAATCCCCTTGCCTCTCCCGTGTCCAACCTCGTGGGCTGGGCACTACCTGCATATCTCTCATTCAAAGCCATTGAGTCACCCTCCCCTCAGGATGACGTTCAGTGGCTCACCTACTGGGTCGTGTTCGGGTTTTTGAACTTCCTTGAGAGCTTTGCTCTCCGTGTCGTTTTGTACTACTTCCCTTGGTATTTTTCATTCAAGACTCTGTTAGTTCTCTGGCTGCAGCTACCTGCATTCCGTGTAAGCACTCGAATGAATTATTCAGATGCGTTATCGGACCTGATGGCTTGTGTCTTGCAGGGCGCACAATTGACATACCAGACCGTCCTCAAACCTGTTCTGGCAAACGTCAGCCATCCCAAGCGGGACGTTGACAGACGCACAGACAGCCGTTCTCATTCCGAGTAATGGACTCATGATGGATTCTTTTACGTCGATTTTACTTTAATTTTTGCGCTCAGAGCCTGGTGTTTTTTAGATTCATTTCTTTCCTGTCCCTCTTTTTTTTTTCTTTCTCTCCATCAATTATCCCAGAATGGCGGTGATTCGTCACGTCTCGCTACGTTCACGTTCATCACCCTTCTCCTCAGTATTGCATACATGTTTGTAATGATATGTCAGTCATGAGGGAGATCATCCCCATTCTTTGTCAATAGCCTTAGATCCTAACACGACCAAATAATGTCTGCCACAACTCGCGCGGAAGCTCGACGAAAAGCAATTTTGAGCAGAGGCACTGACCGTCTAGCCAAGCTCACTACCTCTGCTCGAGGAGAGGATGCTTCGATATATGTTCATGACGGTAATCGCATATCTTGCATTTCTCTCTTACGAACTAATCATTGGGAACAGACTCACTCCTTTCTACGGATAACTTCATTGGCGATGAGATCCCTTCAGCGCCCTTGAAACGAAGTCCGTCTCCTATGGTAACCTCGGGTGCTACATCACTTCGATCTGAAGACCGCAAAACCCATACAACCTCTCAGCCTCAACCTTTCATGCCGTCATTTACACCTACAACCGACCAGTCCATTCCCCCAGTCGACGACCCGCTCTCTGTTTGGCTTTCCTCTTTCACGCAGTCACAAGATGGTATGAATACATCTGAAAAAGACCAGGTTCAAGCCCCTCCCTCAACTCGATGGCAGAGTATTCTGCCGCTCGTCCATCTTGTGATTGTCTGGACCCTAGTCGCGTATTTTGTATTACGGGAGAAGACACCCGTGTTTAACGAAAAGACGCATGGTGTGGTATCAAACGACATACAGTGGAGACGGTGGGCCGAATTGTGTTGCAGGAATTTGGACGACGACAGACGGGAAATTAAATATATGGTCATTTTTGTTGCTCATTTGGCCGCATATTCAGAAGCTGACGATACTCCAGCCCTTTTTCTTGGCATTCTTGACATCCCAAGTTGTTCTGCATTCCATCCGTATATCCACTGGCTTTGTGAGCATCATTTGTATTTAGATGTGGTGCACTCTGAAACCCTGTTAGGATGTCATACAACCTCCATTGCTCCTCTCTCTTGTTCTACCTCACTTACCACCTCCCTTTCCATCCATTATCGTCAATGGACTCAAGTACCTCCAAATGGGTAGAGTATTTTTGGATGACCTTGCTGGACTTGTCGTGGGCATTGGCGTTGTCGTGTGGATAAGCGGGTGGTCTACCAGCTAATATAGTCCATATACATTTTTTTCGATAACTCGAATCCATTTGGACCGCTGAGATGCCCTCCCTCACTTTCCCATCCCGTCATGGATCGCCAGCTGCATCCATGAGCTCCTTCATAATGGTGGTGGACAACTTGGATTGCAGGTCGATTGT
>Ga0209006_10006911_pt1 | contig 10246 bp, 11 predicted proteins | sample JacPin_JW_Ref_O2_FD_188567 | JGI IMG/M metagenome (GOLD analysis project Ga0209006, IMG submission 188567) | Forest soil microbial communities from Algoma, Ontario, Canada - Jack Pine, Ontario site 1_JW_Ref_O2 (SPAdes) (version 2) | ecosystem: Environmental > Terrestrial > Soil > Boreal... | reverse complement strand
CAACAAGCTCACCGCCGACGAGCAGGCCAAGCTTACCGGCGATGCCTGGGAGCGCCTGCCGGAACCGCGTCCGCGCCTGACTTTGGAAGTATGCGCGCCCGACGGCGCCGTCCGCGAGTTCTCGCTGGGGCCGCATACACCCCGCATGCGCCCGCAGGATGTCGAGCTCATGCACAAGCTCTGGCTCAACATCACGACCGATCCCAAATTCGCCGGCGCGCACCACTACCATATCGTCGCCCTTGCACTGGAAGAGTTGCAGCGTGAACTGGGCACGGAGCAGCGCGCACAACTGCTGCAAAAGCTGCTGGATGAGATGAAAGGCCCGGCCCGCGACGAGGAGTTGGACGCCTGAGCTCGTATTTGATGGACGCGATGGTGACGGCAGAGGTTATTTTTTCAGGAGGTTTGCCAGCGAGGCCCGCAGATCGTTGAAGCGGAACGAATATCCGCTGGCTGCGAGTTGCGCCGGTTCCACGCGCTGGCTTCCCAGCAGCACCGTCTCCCCCATTTCGCCGAAGATCAGTTTAATGACGAATACTGGTATGGGAAAAATTGCCGGACGCGACAGCACACTGGCCAGCGTCCTGGTGAATTCCGCATTAGTCACCGGCTTCGGCGCGACCATATTTACCGGGCCATGCAACCTGTCCGTGTTGAGGATGTGCTGAATCCCGCCCACCATGTCGTGAACATCGATCCAACTCATCCACTGCCGCCCAGCACCGATTCGGCCGCCCACGCCCAGTTTGAAGGGCGTGACCATTTGTCCCAGCGCGCCGCCCTTAGCACTGAGAACAACTCCTGTACGGATTTGAGCGCTGCGGATGCCGGCATTGGCTGCGGGCTGAGTCGCCGCCTCCCACTCCCGGCAAACGTCAGCGAGAAAACCCGCACCCGGAGTACTGCCTTCATTCAATAATTCGTCGCCGCGATTACCGTAGTATCCGATCGCCGAACTGCAAATAAAAACCTGCGGCTTTGATTTCGTCTGAGCCAGGGCCTGGGCCAGATTACGCGTGGCCACGGTCCGGCTATCGCGAATCGCTTTCTTCTTCGATTCCGTCCAGCGCCCCATAATACTTTCGCCGGCAAGATGAATCACGGCGTCGAACCCAGAGACTGCGTCGGGGGAAATCGGCTTCGCGGGATCCCAAGCGATCTGATCAGTACTGGCGGCTCCCGCGCGAACCAGGCGCGTGATTCGATATCCCTGGGCTTTCAGCGACGGGAGAAGCGCTGAACCGATCGGGCCCGACACCCCGCTGACAAGAATTGACGAAATCATGACCGACAAAATGCAACTCTAGCAGTTCACCAAGCGTCAGAACAAACAACCACTCGATTTTGAAACCTGCGAAACGCCTGAAATGGGAGAATACTCGACGCTTTCTTTCCAAATCGTTAGTACTCTGGCAATCCTATGAAATAGTGGGTGTAATCGCTCTATTCACGGGTGAAGCCACAGAAGGAAATAAAAGTTATAGATGGCCTTTCGATTGAGGTCTGAACTTGTCGTTCTCGGGTTTGCAGCCGTAGTTTGTTTTACACCCTGCTGCGCGCAAAGTACTCAGGTCGCGTCCGGGAGCATCCACGGAGCGGTGGTTGACCAAAGCGGTGCGGTCATCAGCGGAGCACGGGTCGATCTAGCGCGCGACGGCGCGGGAGAAGATCAATCTGGCCCGCAGGAAGTTCTATCCGGCGGCGACGGCCAATTTTCTTTTGCCAACGTCGCGCCTGGACCGTTCAAGCTCACCATCACGTCGCCGGGCTTCGACACTCAAACCTCGTCCGGAGTATTACTCGCGGGAGAAATCCACACCGTGCCCCAGATCGCATTGAGCGTGGCCGAGAACATCACGGACGTGCAGGTTTTGCTGACGCCAACCCAGGTGGCGGAAGCCCAACTCAAGGATGAAGAGAAGCAACGAGTGCTCGGTGTTATCCCAAATTTTTACGTCACCTACGATCCCCATCCACTGCCCCTCGACCCGAAGCAGAAATTCGAACTGGCCTGGAAGACAACTATTGATCCGGTGAACTTCGCGATCGTCGGAGGCATTGCCGGAGTTGAGCAGGCGATGAATGATTTCAGCGGCTACGGGCAGGGCTCAGAAGGGTACGCCAAGCGGTTTGGGTCGGTATTTGCTGACGGCGCGATCGGCACATTTATCGGGAGCGCCATATTGCCCTCCTTGCTGAAACAGGACCCCCGCTACTTCTACAAAGGAAGCGGCAGCAAGCGATCGCGCACCCTTTACGCCATCGCGAATGCGGTGATCTGCAAGGGCGATAACGGGCACTGGCAGGCTAACTATTCCAGCATTCTCGGCAACCTCGCAGCGGGCGGCATCTCGAATCTGTACTATCCCTCGCGAAACCGCCACGGCCTGGGATTAACCTTTGCAAACGCGGCAATCGGGATTGGCGCAAACGCCGGTACGAATGTCGTGGAAGAATTCCTCATGCGTAAGTTCACACCCAGACTCCCCAAACAGGAACCTGCCACACCCTGAGGTCGGGCTTGTGCCTGGCTTGGCTTGTGTGGAACGGGCACTCCTGCCCGCTTCTCTTCATTAGACGACTTCGAACGTAGCTTTCTCTCTGGACCCGGCATTGTCCGTAGCGCTGGCCAAAAAGCAGCGCGCAAGAGTGCCCGCTCCACAAGGGCATCGCACGATATAATCCTGCATGGCGAGTCTCCGCCAACAGATCGCGACCACGGCCCTCACGCTGACGAAGTTCCGCGACCTGATGAAGCGGATGCAGGAGAACCGTCCGCAGGACGATCTCACTATCGTCAAAAAAGCCTACGATTACTCCCTGAAACATCATGAAGGCCAGACTCGCGCCAGCGGCGAGCCTTATCTCGTCCATCCCCTGGAAGTTGCGCTCGTTCTCGCCGAAATGAAGATGGACCCGGTCGCCATCGCGGCCGGACTGCTGCACGATTCGGTCGAAGACACCTCGGTCACCATCGTCGACATTCGGAAGGAATTTGGCGAGCAGGTGGCGCACATCGTCGAGGGGGTCACCAAGATCAGCAAAATCGACTTCGCCACCCGCGAAGAGCAGCAGGCGGAAAATCTGCGCAAGATGATGCTGGCCATGGTCGATGACATTCGCGTGGTGCTCATTAAACTGGCCGACCGATTGCACAATATGCGCACCCTCGAGCATCTGCCGCCCGACCGCCAGCACAAGATTGCGGAAGAAACCTTGGAGATTTATGCGCCCATCGCTCACCGGCTCGGCATGGGCAAGATTCGCGGCGAACTGGAGGACCTGGGTTTCCGCTTTCTCGATCCGCTCGGTTACGAGCAGGTGGAAACATCGGTTAACGCGCGCCGCAAGCAGGGCGAAGTTTTCCTCGCCAAAATGCAGCAGACGATTGCCGACAAGCTGAAGGAGGCCGGTATTCAAGCACGCGTTGAAAGCCGAATTAAACGCCTCTACAGCATTCACAAGAAATTACAGAAGCAGCGCATCGCCGTCGATCAGGTCTACGACCTGTTCGCCATGCGGGTCGTCACCCGCTCGCTGCAGGATTGCTATGCCGTGCTCGGGATCATCCACAATCTGTGGCGGCCCGTGCCCGGACGAATTAAGGATTTCATCGCCATGCCACGGCCAAATTTTTACCAGTCGCTGCACACCTCGGTGATCACGGAAGATGGAATGCCATTCGAAATCCAGATCCGCACCGAAGAGATGCACAAGATGGCGGAGGAAGGCATCGCCGCCCACTGGAAATATAAAGACGGTCCAGTCTCGGCGCAGGACGAGCAGCGCCTGGCCTGGCTGCGGCAGGTGGTGGAGTGGCAGCGCGACGTCAGCGACCCCAGCGAATTTCTCTCCACGCTGAAGATTGACCTCTATCCCGAAGAGGTCTACACCTTTACGCCGAAAGGGAAAGTTGTAGTGTTGCCGCGAGACGCGACCCCGGTCGACTTCGCCTACAGCGTGCACACCGAGGTCGGCCACACCTGCGTGGGCGCCAAAGTGAACGGCCGGATGGTGCCGCTGCGCCATAAACTGCACTCCGGTGACATCGTCGAGATTCTTACGCAACCCGGCCACAAGCCCAGCCGCGACTGGCTCGGCCTGGTTAAGTCCTCGCGCTCGCGCAACAAGATCAAGCACTGGCTTAACGTTCACCAGCGTGAACGCGCCATCGAGATCGGCCGCAAGCTGATCGAGAAAGAAGCACGCAAGTATCGCATCGCGCTCAAAGAAATCAAGGACGAAGATTTGCTGAGGGTCGCCTCTGCCTACGGTCTGGGCAAAGTGGACGACCTGATGTCGGGCATCGGTTACGGAAAATATTCCGCGCGCCAGGTATTGGCCCGCCTGCTCCCCGCCGGCGCGACTCCATCCATTTCCGGCGACATTGAGGCCGAGGGGCTGACATCGCAGCCCGGCGGTATCGCCAGCGTGGTGCGCCGCGTCTTCGGCGACCACAACGCTATCACCGTTCGTGGCCAGGGTGACATGATGGTCTACCGCGCCCGCTGCTGTAATCCCATACGCGGGGAAAGCATTGTAGGCTACATCACGCGCGGCAAGGGCGTGGCCGTGCATTCCATCAACTGCTCCAACGTCACCAATCTGATGTACGAACCGGAACGCAAAATTGATGTCGAGTGGGCTCGCGACGAGAGCACTCCCACCGCTTATCCCGTAAAGCTTACGGTTTTCTGCGACGACCGCTTCGGCATGTTGAAAAATATTACCGGCGTGATCGGCGACGCCAAGAGCAACATCAAAAACATCACCGCCCACACCGCGAACAGTCAGGCCAGCGTTGAAGTCGTCCTCGACATCTCGGATCTGAAACATCTGGAGCAGATTATCGCCGGCCTGCGGAAAATCCCCGGGGTGCACGAAGTGCAGAGACTACAAAAGATCTAGCTACGCCCACCGGCACGAAAGCCCCAGAGGGTCAGCGCAGCCGAGGCAACGATTGCGAGACCGACGCTCATAAAGCCAATCGTGACCAGGCTCTCCTGCCAGCCCAGTCCAGTGTGCCCCGCCCCCGTGATGGGAGAAAGCGCCGCAGTACCGAAAACCGCGGCGAGGGTGGTCACGAACCAGTTTCCGTAAGTGCCGTAGAGTGCGGTCCAGAAAGCAATCACCTTGGCGGATGACGAAAGCCTGACTTCAGGCCACCCTGCTCCGAGAGCCAACAGGAAGATACCGTTCATCACTCCTTCCAAGTGGGCGGCCAGTCCCATACGCACGTTGGCGAAGTGTAGCTCGGCGAAGCCGGTGAGCAATCCGATCAGGAACAGCAACATTCCGTGCCACATCAGACGCCGGTTGGAACCTTCCATGCAGATCTCCTAGCGCGATAAAGCTGGCCGGCCGTCGCAGGCCGCGCGGATCGTTTCTAACATCAAACTGGCAGACTTACAACGCGAGCGATGGGCAGGTCGCATACCTTTAGCTGGAAACAGTTCTCGGTTAGAATCCTCTAGGCCCCCGGTCTCTTTGCCGGCAATGTATTAAAAGAGAAGTGCCAACTAAAAACTGCCTTATGCGCGAAATCATTTCCACGAAGGACGCTCCTCAAGCCATCGGCCCCTACTCGCAAGCCATCAAAGCCAACGGATTCGTTTTCGTCTCCGGGCAGGTGGCCATTGACCCGACAACGCAGCAAATCATCAGCGGAGACGTGGCTGCTCAGACCGACCGCGTACTGCGCAATCTGTCGGAGATTCTGGAAGCCGCGGGCAGCGGTCTGGGGAAAGTCGTGAAGTCGACCGTGTTCCTGAAAAACATGGACGACTTCGCCGCGATGAATACGGTTTACGGAAAATACTTCAGCTCCACGCCGCCAGCGCGCTCAACGGTCGAAGTCGCGCGCTTGCCGAGGAATGTGCTGGTGGAGATCGACGTGATCGCACTGGCGTGAGACAGAATTCAACCACAGAGGACACAGAGAGACACGGGGGAAACTTTGAGCTCTGTGTCCCCTTGTCTCCCCTGTGGTTAAGATTAAGTTCGGAGGAATTGAAGTGACGAAGAATAAAGTTGCAGCAGTCGTACTCGTGCTCATCGCTGCGGCGGCGTGGTCGCAAACGGCGACGCACAAGCCTGCGCAGGTAGTTCGTCCCAACACCAACGCGCCCACCAAGGTCACGGGTGACGGTGTGAAGACCGACTCCGGCCTGCAGTACTGGGACATCAAAGTCGGCGCCGGCACGGTTGCCAAAGACGGCAGCCACGTGAAAGTACACTACACCGGCTGGCTGACCACGGGGAAAAAGTTCGACAGTTCGGTCGACGCGCACCAGCCCTTCGACTTCACCATCGGGAAGGGCGATGTTATCAAGGGGTGGGACGAAGGCGTTACCGGGATGAAGGTCGGCGGTAAACGGCAATTGCGGATTCCGCCGGAGCTGGCCTACGGCGCGAGCGGCACTCCGGGTGGTCCAATCCCGCCCAACGCAACCCTGATCTTCGACATCCAACTGCTGGCGGTTACACCGCAGGCACCAGAGACGAAGGGAAACTAGAATTCCGCTGTGTGTACTCGGTGTTCTCTGGGGCGAACGCTCTAAGCCTTAGCGACTTTGCCGCTGCGGATGCAGGAAGTGCAAACGCGCATGCGTTTCCCCTGGCCGGCAACCTTGGCGTGAACCGGACGGAGATTGATGTTCCAGCGACGCTTGGTAACGTTGTGGGCGTGGCTGATGCGGTTTCCCGCTTGCGGCTTCTTGCCGCAGATATCACATTGTTGTGCCATGACGACTCCCAGGTTAACTCAGAAAGATAAACTTAGATCTTGTGAGGCAAACCTAGATTTTACAGGAGGTTGCGCAGTTTCAGCAAGTTCCGGCCACATGACAAACCTCGAGTGGCGGTACAAGGCGAAGGTCATGAGGCAGTTCGATAAAACCAGCAGAAGGACGGTGCTCATAGAGTGGGTGCTCCTCGGGTTGGAGTTAGAAATTGTTGATCGCGTGTCTCCGGCATGAACACGTAGAGAATGCCGAATGCGGCGGTTGCGACCGCGGCGAGAAAGAGAAAGCCCGCGTTGAAACTGAAATGATGCACGATCAAACCGGCAATAGCCTGGCTCAGCGCTGCCCCGATGCCAACCGCCGTGCTGATGGCCCCGAGCGTGACATTAAAGCGACCCGATCCCTGTGTGAGATCGGCGATCACGAGGACTGAGACCACCCCGAATACTCCCGCGCCTACTCCATCCAGAACCTGAATTCCGACCAGAGCGATCGTGTTGCCGGTGAGTGTGTAGAGGACGGCACGGACTGGCAAAACCCCGAAAGCGACGAGCAGTAGGGGCTTTCTGCCCCACTGCCCGGCCTTTCGACCCGACCAGGCGGCGATGAATGTGACGACCAGCTGCGTGGTCACCACACACGCCGACATGAACATCATCGAGCTGCGGCCCCGCCCTTTGGCCAGCATTTCGCCCAGCAGCGGCAGCATGGCGGCATTCGCAAAGTGAAACATGACCGCACAGGCCAGAAAAATAAGTAGCGGCCGATCCTTCAGCAAAGCGCGCCCACCGACGGGTTTGCCGTCCTCGTCGCCCTCCTGTCCGCCTCGCGCACGAGCATAGTCGATCTCCTCGGGACGGATGATCAGAAGGGTGAGGATGGTCGGGAGAGTGCACATCGCCACGAAAAAAAAGATGCTGCGATTGGAAACGAAGTAACCGAGAAGGCCCATGGACACCGCAGCTATCACGTTTCCTGCCGAGTTGAACGATTGGTTCCGGCCCTGGCGGGCGTCAAATAGCCGATGTCCGACGATCCCTAGTGAAATTGCACAGATTGCCGGCGCGAAAATGCTCGAAGTGCCTCCAATCAAAGCCTGGGCCGACATCACGGACCAGAAAGCTGGGGTCAGGGCAATCAGCAACGCCCCTGCCGCCAGCGCGACGACGCCCGCTGCGATCAATGCTCGTTTGGACCGAAGGCGGTCAACCAGAGCACCCGCCGGGGTTTGGGTGAGGATGCCGGCGATTCCGCCGACAGTCAGGGCGATGCCTACGCGCTGCTCGTTCCACCCATACCCCGCGAGGTAGATCGCAAGGAACGGCCCGACACCCGTCTGCACGTCGGCTAGAAAGAAATTTAACCAGTCCAGACCACGGAGCGACGCCTGTGAGGGAGCCTTGGCGCCTTGAGCTTTTGATGTTCGGGGCGCAGTTGCCGCCGTTTGACTAGGACTCATTCAAGGCACCGTGTTAGACCTTTAGTCGAATAGGCGGAGGTCTTTGGATTGGTTGCAGAAGAACGACGTCCGGTTCCTCTTTTCTTTTCAACCCCGGCCGCAAGTCGCCCGTTGATTTGAACTCTTCCTCCGCGCACTCGTATACTTACAGCCCGCTATGAAGGTGATCGTCATTATTCCGGCTGCGGGATTGGGGACGCGTATGGCTCCCATGCCCAGCGCCCTGATTTCAAGCAACGTAATTTCAGGCAACAAAGACGCTCGCACCAAAAAGCCTCAGCCCTCCAAGCAGTTCACCGAACTGGCAGGAACTCCCATCCTGATTCACACGTTGCGCAGATTCGCAACGGTCGAAGCGGTCAGCGAGATTTGGATCGCTCTGCGCGAGAACGAGATCGAGGGATTTGGGGAGCGCGTTGCCGATGAGGTGAAAAACGGATTGGGGAAGCTGGTTCAATTCGTCGTCGGCGGCGAGCACCGCCAACAATCGGTGCAGCACGCCCTCAACGCCATCTCTGCCGGGCCCGACGATATTGTCCTGGTGCACGACGCGGTGCGGCCGCTGGTGACCCCAGACATCATTCACGCCGTCATCGAAGCCGCCAAGAAATATGGCGCCGCCATCGCCGGTCTGCCTGCCGTCGATACCGTGAAACAAGTGGAACGCACCGCCGAAGGGGCGATTATCAAGTCCACCATTCCCCGGGCCGGAGTTGTCCTGGCGCAAACTCCTCAGGGATTCCGCTACGACGTAATCAAGAAAGCTTTCGACGAAGCTGCCGCCGATGGTTTCCTCGGCACCGATGAAGCCTCTCTCGCCGAGCGCTCGGGCCACGCCGTCGCAGTGGTGATGGGCTCGCCAAAAAACATCAAGATCACCACTCCGGGAGACATGGAGCTAGCGGAATTCTATTTAAAAAGTAAAAAGTAAAGGGGCTTTTCGCCGCAGATCAACACGGATTCACGCGGACAAGGATTGGGAACCGATTCCCGTGAGCCTAAAGCATCGCGACTCCGGAGAAGATCATCGCTGCGTTCTGCGATGTCTGCAACGAAGGAAGGGCATGGTTTCTTTGAAATCATCTACGAAAGAGCTCGGACCATCGCGCCTGCGCGAGATGAAAGTGGAAGGGCAGGTTCCGGGTACCAGTTTGGTTTCGAGGGATAGATCGGAGACTTTCGGGCCGATATGATGATCGATGAGAAGGTGCGGTTTGAGCTCACAGCAGCCCGCACCATCGATCAAGCTCCGGAGAAGCAGCTCGTGAGAAGCAGTTGTTAAACTACTTGCGGGCGACTGATTATCGAGCGCAGTTTCCTCGGCTCGTATGAGAATAAACGAAGAAAGATCCGCTTGATCGGCGTGAATCCGCGGCGAGTTAGGGGTTGCGATTGGGGTTGCGATTGAGGATCGGCTATGGCTTCGACTCGCATGAATTCCGTCCCGGCATTCCGCTGAAGATTGGCGGGGTCACCCTGGTTCATGATCGTGGCCTCGGCGGGCACTCCGATGGCGACGTACTGCTGCATGCCATCACCGACGCTCTGCTTGGGGCTATTGCTGCGCCCGATATTGGTGCGCTATTTCCTCCCAGCGACTCGAAGTGGAAGGGCGCGGACTCGGTCATATTTTTGCGCGAAGCGCTCAAGCGCGTGCGGGACGCAGGTTACAGCCTGGCCAATATCGACGCGAGCCTTATTCTCGCCGCTCCCAAGATCGGCCCACACTCGGCGGAGATTCGCGCTCGCGTGGCGAAGCTCCTCGGCGTGCCTGCCGATTGTGTCGGCCTCAAGGCCAAGACACCCGAAGGGCTGAATCTCGACGGTACCGCTGTTGCCCACGTTGTGGTTCTGCTGGAGAAGCGAAAGAAGGCTGCGGCAAGGGGATCGAAGAAAACGCGCAGGAAATAGCTGCTTCTCAGGCGCGTGCAAGCGGCCCCGCAAACTTCGCGTCCGGCGCTCGAGATCCGGGGAGCGAATCCATGAATCTATCCTGTAAGGAATCGATCCTGTATGCAGAATCTTTCACACTTACCGCTGT
>Ga0209006_10006910_pt1 | contig 10247 bp, 7 predicted proteins | sample JacPin_JW_Ref_O2_FD_188567 | JGI IMG/M metagenome (GOLD analysis project Ga0209006, IMG submission 188567) | Forest soil microbial communities from Algoma, Ontario, Canada - Jack Pine, Ontario site 1_JW_Ref_O2 (SPAdes) (version 2) | ecosystem: Environmental > Terrestrial > Soil > Boreal... | reverse complement strand
CCTCCGCCCCCAGGGCCGCAAGAGATTGCAAGTGAGCCGCATTTCTGGCGACGGCGCGAACTTTCTTTCCGCGGGAAAGAAGGGTTTTGGCGACGATGTGTCCGGTATTGCCGCTTGCTCCGAGAATGACGTACATACGTACCTCCATTTCAACATTGGATGCGGGAAGGGCGGGCCCGGGGTTCACGCAGAAGGGCAGGATTTGGGGTGAAGGAAAGAGAAAAGCAGGTTCCTCACCGGGCTTGCGCCCGGTTCGGAATGACAAGGCGGAGGGCTTGCGCCCGGTTCGGAATGACAAGGCGGAGGGGGGGGGGCACGGTTCGGAATGACAAAGCGGAGGTGGGGTCGGTTCGGAATGACAAAGCGGAGGTGGGGGGCGGAGGTGGGGCCGGGTTCTAAAAGTTTGTTGTCAGACGCAGGGCAACACTGCGTGACGGGCCAATGGCGTTTCCTGAAAAGAGGCCTCCGAAGTCAATCACGTCCACGATGTTGGTGAGATTTGTGCCGTCCACCTGAAAGCGCATCTTCAGCCGATCGGACTTGTACAGGTCCGCCCCCGCCGATGCATTCACCTGAAAAGTGGGGTAGATACGACCTTGTGCGAAGTTCACGCGGTCGACCACTTGCTGTCCGTAGGTGTGAACTTCGTTCGTGGTGCATTGGTCAAGGGTCAGGCTGGGATCGCACTGAAAGTCGAACGGTAATCCGCTGTCGAATTGGACTCCACCGGCAACCCACAGGCGAGGCGCGATCTGATACCGGAGACGTCCTCGGACCGTGTTCCGTTGATCCTGAGATATGGGGAAAAAGCCGGTAGTTGGTATATCGGCATTGTCGCCGAGGAATAGTCCACCGGTCACCGGATTCCACGCATTGCCAAGCTCATAGGAATAACTGAGGAACCCCGAGAACTTTTTCCAATCCGGCAGATCAAGTTTGGCTTCTGCTCCGTATACGATGGCCTTCTGAAACGCGATCGGGAAGCTGATCGTGGTGTTGTCGATCTGATCGTCGTCGGCAAAGTTGTTCACTGCACGCCGGAAGAAATTGGTGTCCAGTTTGATTTTGCTAAAGAAAGCTTTCGTCAGCCCCACCTCGTAGTAGTTCCCCACCGATGGTTCCACGGGCAATTGAAGGGAGACCGGACTCAGCGTGGTGGCTGCCGTCGAACTCGAGAGCAGCAGGTTTTCGAACGAGGGTGTCTGGAATACGCGGTCGTAGGAGAAGTGGACGACGACATTCGCTGACGGGAAATACCGCGAGACGGCGAGACGTGGTTGTAGAGACTGGCGGTTGACCATGAGCTGGTAATGGTCCCAGCGAAGGCCGGCGTTCAGCGTCCAATTGCCCCAGCGAATCAGGTCCTGGACATAGACGGCTTGCTCCAGGTCGGGACGCTGCCCTGCAAAACTGAACGTGAGCGGTGTGTCTGGATCGTACTGAGTGGGGTCGGTGATCTTGTAATTGAAATTCTCGTGCAGGAACAGATTGTCCGATTCCGCTCCCGCCTTGATCTCATGTTGTCCGTGGCTGATGGTGATGCTGCCCTTGAAATACCCTTCCCGGAAGCGATTGTGTTGAAGAATCTCGATGGGTGTTGAATGGGTGTTGGAGTAGAAGTCGTTGGCATTGTCCCGGACCATGCCTCGCAGGTCGGCCAATACGTTAGACGAAAAAGTGTGCTGGTAGGAGACGATTCCCATCGTCTCGATGTTGTCCGCTGTCTGGAGTTGACCCGCGGCTTGCTGCAACTGCTCATTGGGCAGCTCATAGCGGGAAAGTTCGTGGCGGACGCTCAGATGGAGGCGGTCTTTCGGCGTCAAATCGCGCTGGTAGTTTGCCGAGAAATCTCCGAGCGTGCCGCGATTTGTATAGTTCTGGACGACGACAGGGTTGAGGTAATGGCTGGTCATGCCGCCGCTGGCGCTCGCTCCGAACACATTCTTGCCCCATGCAAACTGACCCTGGGCAAAGGCTCCTGCGGAATCGAAACTGCCGCCGGAAAGCACAACCTGTCCGTGAAAACCGGGTTGCGTGTCTTGCTGCGTGTTGATTTCCACGACGCCACCCAGTTTCCGTCCGTATTCTGCGGGGATTCCGGCGGTGTAGATGCTTACCGACTGCACATCATCGGCTTCAATCTGCGGGCCGAAGCTCGGAGATCGATTGTCGGTTAGAGGAATGCCGTCGACAACAAACTGTGTCTGATATTCCGAGTCACGCGGATGGAGGACCGCGTTTCCCTCGTAGATCCATCCAGGCTGCGAGTTCAAAACATCCTGAATGGAACGACCTGGTACGGAACTGACTCGATTTTGAATAGAATCCGATCCGATCTGGTTCACCGAACCCGCCTGATCAGGATCAATGAGGGTGTTGGCCGCACTCACGGTCACGGATTCTTTGGCTGCAGTTACCTTCAACTGGAGTACGTACTCGGCAGGAATCGACGAATGTACATCGACCGACTGAGATAGCTCTGCAAACCCGGGCTGGTTCAGTTGGAGCTGATACACGCCGTAGGGGAGCCTTTGCAAAGTCAAAGTACCCTGGTCATCGGTGCTAAGAATGCGCCGGTATTGATTTGCCTCGCTGACGATCTGAATCGAGGTTTTCACGGCGAGACCCGACGGATCGGTGACCTTGAGGCGTAGTTCGCCGGTGTTGCTCTGGCCAAACAGAAGTAAGGAACAACTGAAGAAGAAAACGACAATTTTCCCCATAAACGCGCGGACTCGGTCAGCCAAGGTGTATGCCCCAAAAAGTGCAGAAGCAAGGAAAAACGTCCGTCATTGGAATATTCCTTTCGATGCGGTTCTGTTCACACTTTTTCTGGGTACCGAAGGCCAATGTCCTTCGAAAACCGTGAACAAAACCAGTAGGATTGGAATGTATATATGGGAACAGACATGCCGCCATCGTCCTACGAGAATGCATCTCTCGCGGTGCCATCGAGGGTGCAGCGTTCGGCGAACGCTTCCCGCATAGAGGGCGAGGTAATGGAGCTGTTTGACGAATTCCGCAATCCACTGCTCCGGTATGGCCTATCGATGGGTCTGCCCATCCACGATGCGGAAGAGGTGATTCAGGAGGTATTCCTGGCCCTGTTTCGGCACCTTCACCTGGGTCGTTCCCGCAAGAATCTTCGGGGCTGGCTGTTTCGCGTCACGCACAACCTCGCGCTGAAGCAACGCCTCGCGAATCACACATCGCTTCAACGCACGGCGGGAGACGCGAAGGTGGCCGAGGAGCATGCAGATCCCTCTCCCGGCCCCGAGGAGCAGTTGTCGGCGGCTCAAAGGCGCAATCGCTTGCAGGCTGTGGTCCAAGCTATGCCGGCGAATGACCGACATTGTCTGCGGCTGCGCGCCGAAGGCCTCCGCTACCGAGAAATCGCAACGGTGCTCGGTATGTCCCTGGGAGCGGTATCGATTTCTCTAACCCGATCCCTCGCCCGTTTGGTTCGAGCGGACGGAAGGTGAGCTATGGTGCACAAGGATACTGATCCATCGAGGTATCACATCTCGGACGAGGAACTCGTTCGCTCGGCCGATGGCGAGCTTTCTCCTCAACGCGCGGCGGAAGTTGACGCTCATCTGGAGGCTTGCTGGGAGTGCCGCGCTCGGATGGAGGAAATCCAAACATCGATTGCCGGGTTTGTGCGCGCCCACCATGCCGAGTTTGACACGCAACTTCCTTCCAGCGCCGGCCCGCGTGCGCTCCTTCGAGCGCGTCTGGCCGAATTGAATTCCGAGTCCCGAATCGAATGGTGGGGGCGCGTCTTCCAATTTGGCGTGCCGCGTGTGGCCTTCGTTTGCCTGGCCCTGATTGCGATGGCGATCGGGATTTTGTGGTTTGAGCACGCTCCACAGAGACGTGCTTCGTTCTTGTTCGATGCGGAGGCCGCCCCGAATCGTAGTTTAACGCCCGGTGTGGCGCGTCAGGTCACGATCAGCGAAGTTTGTTCGGTCCCACAGGAGGAAGTGATCGGCGACGTGCCGCTCCCCCTGCGTGAAAAGGTTCTTCAGGAATATGGAATCGCCAATGCCCGCCCGGACGACTACGAGATCGATTACCTAATCGCTCCCCGGCTGGGTGGAACTGAGGATATTCGCAATCTGTGGCCTGAGCCCTATCGAACACGCGTGTGGAATGCACATGTCAAGGATGCTCTGGAAGAGCGTCTCCACGAGATGGTTTGTAGTGGACAACTCGATTTATCGACGGCACAGCACGACATCGCTACAGACTGGATCGCCGCCTACAAGAAGTACTTTCACACAAACAAACCTCTGCCACTGCGTTCCTAGCTCGATTCAACTGCTTCTGAGTCGGAGGTGGAACCTGTCACTCGGAGCGGAGCTTTGTAGGGAAATTTGCGCCAAAATTTGCGCCACAAAAAAGCGTGGCCCGTGGTATGTAGAACTCATCCCTTCTTTACGGATGCCGGTCATCGTTTGTGAGCGATGACCGGCTCCGCTTCCTGAACTACTGAGCTGGAGTTTCAGAGGGTGTGGGGACGGTTGTTTTGACTTCAGTGTTGAGGTCCGGGGTGGTGACGGGATTGATCTTCACGGTGGCGAGGATTTTTTCCAGGCGATGGAAGACTTCGTCGCGGCTGACCGGTTTGGAAGGGGAATCCGTTGTCGGCGAAGCGCCGGGATTGGCGGTTGCAACTTTCAGTGCGAACTCGTAGCAGGCTCCGTTCTGAAAGACGTGGTAATACTTCGACGTTTCCTCGCGCGGACCAGAGGGAGTGTTGCCACCAGCGGTTGTGGTGCTGGACTGGAGTTCCATGTCGCCGATGATGAGCTTAGAGAGCGGTGGCGTGGAGAGTTGCGCGGTGGCCTGGACTGAGGGGTCCGAGGGAGAGGACGGATCGGGCTGGGGAACGGAGAACTGGCTGCATTGGTCGGCAGTGAGCGACTTGTTCATGCTGACGTTGAAGTAGGCGGACGCCAAATTCGAGTTGGGATAGGTGGAATCGGGCAGAGAGATGGCGGCGATCGCGACTCCGCCGGGCTGAACGAAGTCCATGGGGATGGGGCCGGAGGAGACGAGTTCGGTGGCGGCGTCGCCGGTCTTGAGCGCGTACTTGCGCGGATATTGGAAAGACACTCCGGTGGATTTGTCGGCATAGGTGAGCGTGGGCGGAGCTTTGTGAACGATTTTCTTATGCACAGGTTTTACGGCCGCGTGTTGAACGGGCATGTCCGGAGTTGTTGTGGGAGTAGTTGCGATGGGCGGCGTGGGTTGAACGACAGGGGAGTCGTTGTTGGAGCTTACGGATTTTGGTTTTTCGCTGGAACATCCGACAGCGAGTGAACAGGTGATGAGAAGTCCGGCAAAGATCAGCGTGCTGGTTTGGTCGAGTTGGCGAGTGGATCGGGTAGAGCGAAACAGGTTGATGCGGGTCATGGTAGTTGCCTCCTGCTGCGTAGCAGCGATACAGGAGGTGCATGGAATGGGCCGATGCAGAGCGCATTGATTGGGCAAGGTTTACGGCGGTGTGGTAAGGATCGGGTTGTGGAAGGGCGAACACTGTGTGGGGGGCGGGACACGGCGTACAGCCGGGGCGAAAGACCAAGGCAATGCCGAATAAGCGCTCCGCCACAAAAACTTATCCAGGTTCAGAATGAGTAACGCAGGGACTCGGTGAGCGAGTTGGCGTGAAAATAGCGCGGCGCTGTTGGACCGACAAACGAACCTTCACCGTACTGGTAATAATTCCAGCCCATGTTGAAAGCCCACTTGCGCGCAATATCCACGCTGAGATTGGCGACAGGCTGCTGGTACTTGTATTGCAATGTGCCAAGAGGCTGCAGGATGTTGAACTGGGGAACGTTGCCATCAACACTGGTGATGCTGTAGCCGACGTTCGCCATAACGCGCTTCGCCGGCTTGAACCGGACAGTGGCCATTCCGAAATTGGTGTGGTTGGTGTAGTACGAGTTGGCCATCAAGTTGTTGGACGTATCGTTCCCAGCACAATCGTTGTTATTGGCATTGAGCACGAAGGGAAGAATCACTCCGGCTGGCGGCGTGTCGCTGAAGCAGATCAGGGCATTCTGGATGACGCTGTTGAAGTTGTAGGCGAGATCCATTCCGAAGCGTTCCCGCGGCGCGAGTGACGCGGTGAGCCCGTAGTTCTGGTTGTGGCCTACGAACTGGGTTTCTGAATCGGCGTTGGATTCCTGGCGGATGTTAATGGATCCGCCCAGGGTCGCCCAGGAGCGCGGCGTGTAGGTTGTCTGAAAGCGGTAGCGCGCTTCCTTGCGGGGTGACAGGCGAACGAACACGGCGTTGTAGTTCGTGTGTTCCAGATCAAAATTCAGTCGCAAGGCATGGGTGGGCCGTGCCCAGAGTCCGAGGAGTGCCGTCTTTTCCAGGCCCACGAAATGATCCTCGTCTCCGGGAAGATAATCATTGAAGTGGTTGAACTCACGGTCGCCATAGCGGTAACCGATACGGGCTCCGAGTTTTTTGGAGATGTCCCAGGCAAGTTCCGTCTGATTTCTCGTCCAGGTCTGGTTGAAGGATGACTGTTGCACAGTGGGTACCGCCGTCGCCGCGGTGGCGGAAAGTGGAGTCAGCAGCGTACACGCTTTTGGATTGATGCAATCACTGTCGACCTCGTTAAAATTCCCGTTCTCTGGGATGCGGTAAGCCCAGAAATAAAATTTCTCGATCAGGCGCAGATGCTGGGTGAGATGCACGGTGGCACCGAAATCGGCGGTGTCGGAAATTCGATTGGCGGAAGCCTCGCCGGTGCCGAGAAATGCACGCGTTGCCGTGCGGGTGATCAGGCCATTGAAGGATTCGTCCAATGGCGTGCTTGAGGTTGCGGAGCTATAGGCGAAAGAAGCAACGAGTTCGACTCGCTGGAAGTAATTGCTGCGCAGGCTGACACGTTCGGTGGGCGTGGAGGTGCGGATCCGCTGATTCCGCAAGTAGCTGAAGTACGCGCTGCACGTGACATTGGTTAAGGTTCCACCGACAAGCAAGCTGGTTGCTGGCGGCACCACGGCACAGGGCTCCCTGTTCGCAGTGTCGATGGACAAACCCAACGAAGCGGAACTTACTGGGATTGACGGTATAAGTACCTCATTGATCGGGTTCAGTTGGTAGTCCGTATCTCCCTTGTAGTAATCGAGGAATTGGTCGTAGCTGAGCACAGTGCGCGGCGCCACCCGAAGGTCCACTCCCATGCGGTAGGAGTTCATGGTTGTGTTCCAGTCCTGCAGGAGGGAAGCTTCGGTACCCTCGTGGATGCTGCTGTAGGAGGGCCCGGTCATGTTGTTATGCGAATATCCCAGACGGAAGCTGACTGAGGACTGTGGAAGCACCGTCAGGTCGAAATCGCTCATACGCCGCGTCGTAGCAAATTCGTGGGGCGAATTCAGTACTGGAATTGACGGAGTAGAAGTCGGGGGATTCAGCGGATTCGCCAGCAAGTCGTAATCCGAGAAATACTGATCGCGACGGAAGCTTCCTTGCAGGTTGTACCACTTGTTCTTATCCGCGCGGAGGCGCAGAGCGTTATTGGGATCGCCTCCCCATCCAAAGCTGTTGAGGTAAAGGTCGTCGAACAGGAGGCCTTGATGATCGACCGACTGCATCGTAAGGGTCTGGTCAAGGATTCGCGGGCCGGTCTGTAGATTCACCAAAGTGTCGTACATATCGCCGCTGCCGGTTACGTCGTTGGAGCGGTAGCCGAGCTCGATCGAGGAATGAATCTGATACCCGCCGCGAGTTACGTCGTCGGGCTCGGCAGGTGGGGCCGGACTCGGGGCCGGACTCGCGGTGGGAGTTTGAGCAAGCAGCGTCTCTGACGACGACAAGCTCAGCATCATTAGTATGCACACAATCATTGCGCGCGTAAGCATTGCTGGAGCCATCGCTATTCGGTGTTTGCTGTGATCACAGGCAACCGTCGAGGAGCAGTCGCTTTGCTGGCGACGGCCCGCATGGTTCTGCAGGGGTGAAGATTGCAGTCCGAGTGCGAGTTGTCTGAGCGGCTCCATCGATACTCCTACTTGAAAAACACAGAGCTGAAATTGGAGCCATGAATCTGCGTGTGACACATAGTGCAGGCCTGATACTTCGCCGACTGATTGTGTACGGGCCCACTTGGCCCACCAGCCGTCAACTGGCTCGAGAAAGTGTGGCACTGCAGACAAAGCATGTTCACCGGCATCACGTTGAGCAGCTTTGGATTGGTGGAGCCGTGGGGCGAGTGGCAACTGGAGCAGCCCTCGGTCTTCACCGGCACATGTTCGTAGACAAAGGGACCTTGCTTATCGACATGGCACTTGTAGCAAATAGCGTCGCCGCTGGGCAGGCTCCGCAGCTGCCGGACAGTTCCCGTACCATGCGGGTTGTGACAGTCCACGCATTGCACCAGACCCTCGTTGACACGGTGGTGATATGGTTTGGCGAAATCTGCCTTGGCCGAGGTGTGGCATCCGTAACACAACTGCGGCTGTTCCTGGACGAGGAGGAACTCTTTTTCTTTAGCGTGATGGGGAGAGTGGCAATCGAGGCATCCGATATCGCTGCTGGAGTGAGCGGATTGGGCGAAGTGCGATTGTTCATGGGCTTCGCCGTGACAGGTTAGACAACGAGCGCTGGTCTCCTGCCGCGACTTGCCCTCGAACACAAATATTTTCGTTTTGTCGCCGCCGCCCGCCACGTGATCGGCTCCGGGACCATGGCAACCCTCGCAACCCTGTTTGGAAGGGCCACCCTTTACGTTGAGCGTGGTCTTCCAGTGCGGCGTTTTTTCCCAGGCGTTGTAAATCTCCTCGTGACATGTTTTGCAAGTCTCCGCTCCCACGTACTTGGATAGTTCGGGGGAAGGTGTATCGGCTACTGGCGTGGCAGCGGATTGAACGCTCTTAGCCGGGACTGGCGAGCTATTTTGGCCCGGGGCAGAGACTACGAAAAAAAGAAAAATCGACAGAAGAACTCGAAAGGCTGCGTGACTTTGTTGCGCTGTTAGGCAACGCCGATACCTGCGGTTCGTCATGAGATACGCCATGTGTTCTCAAGGTCGAAAGGGTGACTAGCCGAGGTGGTGGGGCGTAACTCACCGTGCGATGCCCGAGTGACTGGACGGTGATGGTTCGCGGCGATCATTGAGTTCGCGGAACAACCAACTTACAGCGATTGACCCGGCCATGGCTGGTCAATAGTGGACACTTCCATGGAATTGAGCAGCGAGCGAAGAATTCACAACCGGGTCTATCCGGTTTGCCCATCATCTGACGCGCCGCTGGTGGAAAGAACCCAGGACAATCCCAGGAGCGGAGGCGTCCTCGAACTGATCACTGCTGTCGTGGTTGGTGCGATCTTAGATCTAACGCTATTTCTAGGAAAGACGGTGATGTTCCCATCAGGAGTTGCAGGGCTGAAGCAACTCAATGTGATCGCTTTGAGCGGGGTGATCTTGTCGCTCGTCCTACTCTATCGATTCAAACTGAAAGTGATCCCCCTGATCCTGGTGGGCATTGGGTTTGGTTGTATTCGTTACCTCGTGGGCGCTTGAGGCAATTCGACGAAATTCGCGGTTGGCCGGCGGTTCGGAAGAATCCTGCTTAAGTTGAGGGCTGAAAAGCCCGGTTATTTCTATAAAGGACTCTTGATCGCAGCGCTGAAGCGCTGCGCCAGCCAAAATCAAACTGGGATCGATGGAAGTGCGGCATCGTATCTCACGCCGCTCGCTGGTTGCTCTGGCTATTTGCGCTGGCGTACCTCCGCTTCAGCGAGCCAGCCACGGCGGAGCTTTTCGGAGGGAATGCTGGATAGGTAGGGTTTGATATCGAGGATCGGGGTGCCGTCCAGCATATCGACGCCGCGGACGGATAGCTTGCAACCGTCGCGACCGAGCAGCCTGACAACGCTGAGGCCGATTGGATTCGGGCGGCGAGGCGAACGCGTCGCGAAGACGCCATGCGGCCGGGGATCGGTCGGCGGGGCCCCGAGAAGCTCGCAGCCAGATGCGCGATCGAAGACCCACAGGACATAGAGGTGCGAGAAACCCTCGATGTCCGTGAGCCCGAGCTCGAATGACGGCAGGATCTCCAGCACACCTTCGGCATGGTGTTCGGCGCCGAGGCCCTTCGGGACCTGCGCCGTCTCCAGGTATGGAGTGCGGACCACGCCGATCGGCTCCATCGAGAACATCAGGTGTTCGCTCGTCAGCGCAACCTCCATTCGTGGAAAGAGCTTAGAATACGGACCGGGAG
>Ga0209006_10006909_pt1 | contig 10250 bp, 13 predicted proteins | sample JacPin_JW_Ref_O2_FD_188567 | JGI IMG/M metagenome (GOLD analysis project Ga0209006, IMG submission 188567) | Forest soil microbial communities from Algoma, Ontario, Canada - Jack Pine, Ontario site 1_JW_Ref_O2 (SPAdes) (version 2) | ecosystem: Environmental > Terrestrial > Soil > Boreal... | reverse complement strand
CTTGCCGTCGAAGGTATCCCTGGGAATTTTCCCATGTCCCGTCCCCTTCGTCGGCGCCTATATCACTTTCGGCATTGGCATCCTCTGGCTTGCAACCCTCAACACGTTCCGTGTCCCTTCGCTTGCTCTTTCCGACATCAGGACGCTGGGTTGCAGCAGTGTGTTTCTGAGGCAACGAGGACAACACCCCAACATCATAAGTAGACCTCGCAGATGCGAATGCCTCCTCAAGTGCTGTCTGCGATTATACGTGACGGTCAAGGCGGTCAACGGGAGAAAAAGCAAACGACAAACTTTCAGTGCCTGCAAGAAATAATCCTCTCCTTGCAGAAAGATGGTACGCTTGTCCGGGCTGACGTTGATGTCGCATGCAACTTTTAATGTTAAGAGAGGGCGAACGGGAGCAGATGTAGGATGAGTAAACAGTAGATGGCTGTTATGTATATGATACGCACTTGTGGGAATTAGGAAGTCAGCAACGATGAATGGCGTTTGGTTTGGATTAAATGAACGGTAGACTTCATTGAACAACTTCTGAACCTATAAAAGGAACCGGTGTCGAAGACCAGAACTTTAGACTGAATACGGGTGAAGGAAGGAAGGAGCCACGAGCCTTTGATCCTGCCCATGGTCTCCCATTGACATAAAAGAATTGCCGATCCGACCCTGTCCGTCCGCAACCAAATTCGAATTTAGATATGAGACCCACAACTCTTGCCTCGAGCACGGAAGCATCCTCCGCCGTACTTTCAAAACCAATGGTTTCATAAGCCAAGAGGACAAGCAGGAACGGAAATGAAAGACACATACCTATTTCTGCGCCTCTCACGACTAAAGGAAAATGTTATATCTAAATCAGTGAGATTATCAAGTACTTTGGGGCCCCAGAGAGACGAAACGGAGAAGCGGAGAGATGTGGACGAAGGAGTAGCGATGTGTTCTGTTTTGCGACTGGATGATGCTCAGATGCGGAAGAGTGAAGAAATAGAGGGGACATACCCCCCGTCGAGCTGATTGGAGACTATCAATCGCACGCCTTTCTTTTCCTTCTCCGTGTTCGAGTCTAGCGAGTCTTTGGACGTGCTAACACAGGGAACTAACGCGTACGCAGTGAGTAGCGCGAGCGCCTTCCCGAATTCCCGCTTCGTGTTTCTCTCGAACTCCTTGCGCCGCACAGGCAAGGGCTTGAAAAGGTTTATGACAGTAATGGATGTTCCTTGCTGTCATTGTAGCGTTTTCGTTGAATAAGAGAATAGGAATAAACGCGTGGGCACACACGTTCTTGGAAACTCTCGCGACTGTCTTTACGCGTCCTGAACCATCCAGCTCAATCCGACTTCCTAGCCCTCGCTGATTTGCGGTACATGTCACGATATTGAGCTGGTCACTCAACGCGCATAGGGATGAGAGGGCTTCGCCGCGAAAACCAAAGGTACGGACGGTAGTGAGATCTGTGAATGTTGAAAGTTTTGAGGTGTGATGTCTAAGAGCTGCGAATTCAGTGAGCGCAACATGGCTTTTCGGTACATCGTGACGAAAGGCATTTCCGAACCGATGCTCGAGTAATCTTCTGGAGCAATCCCACTTCCGTTGTCTAGTACCTCGATACTCTTCAAACCATAGTCCTTAAGCCGTACCTCTGTTGAAAAACGATAGGTATTCAATGCTGGACGGACAAAAAACGAACATAGAGCCCATACCGATGTTGGTGGCACCTGCATCGAGACTGTTTTCAACGAGCTCCTTGACGACGGTCTGGAGGTCAATGGCAACTTGACCTGACGTGATTTTGTGTACAGAATGCGCGTCGATGCGTTTTATCGTACTGGTTGGTTCACTCGACATTACTCCATAGTGACAGGACAGGAAAGATTCAAATTCCTATAAAAGTCAATGACAGGGGTGTCTATGCATGTGAGCCAAGTTGGTCTCATACTGTCAGTGTCGTCTCCCATGCAGTCTCATGCAGCACGCCCCAACATCAACTTGCAGAATTATGGCAGGATGCCAACATCGACAACGGCCCCACTTTCGCTGATCCGCTGGCCACCGTTGAACCCACTACGTATCCTCTTTCACCATCTAGCCAACAATCTCCCATTCCTCAACTGGCCTATGACTATTGTCCTTCCCTCCAGCCTTACCTTGGCATTCACCACGAAATGGCAGTCACTGCGTGCCAGATTTTTGGCCTGTAACAGCCCTGGATAGCCTTCTACCTCCCGTGGTCGTGGTACCGAACGTGTCACTGCTTCTCTGCCAATGACTTCCGTTATTCCTGCCAGTGACTATTACTATCATCTTAATGACCTTCCGGACCTTCATACCCCCTATGCCACGATTCCTAAATTGGGCATTCCCGCACGACAATTTGCCTCCATCCTGCGTACCTACCATACGCATCTCTCGTCCATTCTGGAATCCAAATTGGACAGTGATGAGTGCGAGTGTTAAAGTTAGAGACGCTGTGCGTCTTGTAATGGCAAGACCGCGCAAGTAATCAACAAACTGATGAACGATGGGTGGGTGAGATCCACTGCCGCTGGTATCCAGTTTGTTCTCAACATTTATCTTTGCAGTTGATTGATAATAGGATGGTTATTATTCAACAACTTCTTGAATTTCATTATTTACAATAAATTAGCTGAAGGATAATGTACAGGAAATACTCCATGAATCAATCGTCAGCAGTCAGGTCAATAACATCTAATATTATCGGAGCACCTTCCCTATTTCGTTTGTGACCTGCGGGTCCATTTGACGAGCTTTCCGCTACGCGCGCGAGAGGTGCTAATGATGAAACTTTCGTGGGTATCTGCCGACCTGAAGGAGGACTGGCAGGTTTAACGCTCTGTAGAGGGTTCAAGTTCGGCTCCGCGTCCACGTTTGTCTGAGCAGCGCCGGCGCCGTGGTGGGCTGGATCGTCCAGCACAAATACCCGGGTGCCAGCCAGTGCTTTCTTCACATCTTCGTACCGTGGGCCCATAATCTTGGCGATCACAGCCTCGTTCCCGATGGTCGACAAAAACGCCTCCGCCTTTCTTTGGCGTGCCATCCACTGGTTGGCCAGAGATGCGGCCGCCAACTTGGTGACCACTAGACCATGTGGGTTCCCCGTGTAAACAGTCGTGATATGAGTCAGGCCAGGTTTGGTGTGCAGACGGTTTTTTAAATGAGATCGCCGACTTTGCCCAAGCCGGAAAGTCCGTTCTTGGGCAGAGGAAAGCATGAACGAATCCAAGGCCCTGCAATCACCGCACCCACACCCAACCTTTTCAAACTTCCAGCTGACTTCCCGTGGAGGGCTTGCTTTGAGATAACGGCCCAGACATCTTCCTATCACTTGGCGAAAGAACCTATCGAAAGGTATCGAGAATTCGATAGCCTGCAAAGAAAGGGGTCGAAGCTGAGTTACCAGTGGATAGTATGTCGCAAAGTCATGGTATGTTTTCTTTCTCAGCACGAGGCAAAGCAACTGGTCGCAAATATCGACATGGCGAGTCATTAGACAGAGTTTTACCAACTGCACCACCCGCAACGTGTCGGCTTGACCTGCACCATGAGACGGTTGTGGCTGCGCAGTCACCAGATCCCATTGCGGCACGGCAGCTGCGAGGAGCTGTTTGATCGCAGCTTCAAGAGTCTTCGGGTCGTTCCGGCTCTGTTCAGCCTCGTCAACTGGAGCAGATAAAGTGGATTTTAAGAGGTCTTCCTTATGAGCTTGCAGTACTGGAATAAAGGAAACCAAGAAATCGAAGGTGGAAGTCATTTTAAGGAGCTGGGGTAAGATCCTGTTGGATGCTAAGGTTGCAGGCACAGTGTGATCAGGACAAAAGCTCACACATCAGAGAGGAATGAGATCCCTTTCTCCTGAATAGGAGAGAGCAGGAGAGGCACGTCCTCCACGTCCGGCTTCTTTAAAGTTGCAAAGGCAAGATTCGTCTGTTCGTTGCACCACCGAATCACGTCAGGGCGACACTGAGCGCTTGCTAGCTCCCATAAAGCGTCAATCAAGTTTATTCGTGCTTTGAGTTGAGGTGATTTCGCCAGAACCTGCTCCAACCTATATTGAAAAGAATAAGGACCCAGGCACCATGGCAGCTGATGATAATAACCAACAACTTACAAGGTCTGGAGGTCTCCGAATGAGAAGATGTTGTAGGCCTCTACAAGTCTCTTCATTCCAAACACATCGATACCTTTGTCCCCACCACTGGCCACCACAGTACGTTTGAACAAGTCCAGGTCCTTCCAGAGCAGAGGATACTTCACCATGGTGATGAGCGTTGCCTTGTCGCCATGTTCCAAAACATAGTCGAACATCTTCTGGTCATCCAGGGATGGTTCCCGCGATTGATTGTGTCTGAGACACTCCATAGCATACGGTACACCAGCCAAGGCGAGAAGAACGTCTGACCCTTGATACATTAGCAGAACAGTCCTGTGGTACCCTGCATGCGGAATGAACCATGTGAGCCAGTACGGGAAAGATGAAGCAGAGTAGCAAACACACAGTATTCCAAAGAACCAGCACCCTGCAAGAAACTGTTGTGGAGATGACATTTAATTAAACGAAATGGCACTTACATTGCCCATGTAGCCCTCGTATTCTTTGTTATCCGGAGATATATCTTCAAAGGGATCTTTAGGTATCAGACACTCGCTTTCTAGTGATATATCTCGACCTGTGAGAACGGGGACGCCATTCAAGTCGACCAAATTGCTGACAGATAGCTCTGTGTCTGTGACTTCCATCATACTTGGTGTGTCGTCACTATCGTCCTCGTCGCAGTAGTTGTAGCGATGCCTTTTATAATAATTACTTCCATCATCGTCACCATATCCGATCATCTTATACTCCAGGTTCGCCAGGCACAAACCCACGCCAAACTCCTCAGCAATGCCACGCAAATGCCCAATTAGATGCGCGTCCTTCCCCTTGAGCTGGGTAGCCCTCAGGTTGACTTCACTATACTGGTGTTGCAGGAGGTATGCAAACATGTCCGTGTGGTCGTCATGATAGGCTTCTTTTGACCAATTTCGCAAGACACGACGTAGGTTCGAAACAGCGGTATGCATATCAGGGAGTGTTGGTCGTGGGATGTCTGGAGCCGTGTGAATAAGGTTATAGGACAATACGAGACGGTAACCGGATGTGATGGGTTTCACTTCATGCACAACGTCGGTGTACCACGCTAGGAAAGACGTCTGGAATAATGAGTGGGGTGCGAAATCGAACGTTTTAGAGAGGCCTGAATGTGAGACGTGCACTTGGCCACCAGTGTAAGCAGAAGGAAGAACAATAACGATTGTCGCAAACATTCCGTTCGATTTTTCAGTGCTATATATCGCTCTGAGCTTGGAAAATATTGAATAAATTGCGAAGAAAGCTCACTCTTGGTGAGGCAAAAAGCTAGGCGAGAAAAGAAGGAAACATTAGTCCTAGAATGTTTGTACGTCAGGAGAATTTTGACACTGACTGTGATCCGGTCTCATAAAGCAGAAGTTTGTACAGCTCGCATCGTGGAGAACTTCTAGAAGGGGCCATTCCCAAATGTTGCCAAATGGTTTTCACTACGCCATCCATAAACGTTGTCCACGCAGAATTTCCAAACCGAATCCTGTCCGGTTCTATCTCCCAAGTATCTCTGACCTGCTTGTTCACAACCGTTTGGTCACCGTGCCCATATGGCGCTTGCATCGAACATCCTTTAATGAGCTTTGCATCACGTTCACTTAGGGGGAGTCCTACGAGACCGAGGCCAGAGATATGAAGACATGGATTGGGAGCTGTCGGAGCAGGTGTAGCATAGGCATAGGTCCCTTGGAAATTAAAGTCTCCTTCGAGCGCTTCCTGAAGGTCATTCTACAAGAATTTAGGAATAATAGAGAGTACGACAGAACAAGAACCATACCCTTAACCCTTCACAATCTGAGACCTCAGAGGACTTCTCATCTGTGTCTTCACGCGATGACTCCACATTAATTGTTGCAAATGATTAAGGACCTCGTGAGCCTACCTGAATTGTGTTCTGACGCGTCCATCTGAACAGATTTAGCAGGAACGGAAGTAGTTGAACAACCTTGAAGACTGCGTTATGACACACGTGACGCTGACAAGAATTCGTGTAGAATAGTTCTGAGAGGCCATCAGCAAAAGGGCGCCCCATTGCATTGTTTTGCAGTGACAAACGCATAGTAGATCGCATAGTAGATCAGTCAGTTGTACAAATACACAGTCCTAGTAAGTTTACAAATTTAAACGTACACACAGCAGTAGTGCAGCTCAATCGGCAAAACAATTCACACACCCAATATCAATGCTGCCATCTCCTCCAAGGCTTTGATATCCGCCTCTGCCACTTGATCCAATCCACGCATCCAATTCCTCGCTTTTTCCACCACCAACCCCCAAGCACTCTTTTCGCCTGCCAACTTACTCTCGAACATCTTAATGGCCAGCACCGTAGCCCAAAGACTCTTCCTAGTCCCCTCACTCAGTGACCTGTTGCCGGGAACGAACGCCTTGAGCATCTCCTCCAAATCCACAAGAGAAACATCGAGCAACGTAGCAAGCGTTGGCGCAAAAGGGAAAGACCCTTCAGAAGCCTGCAAAGTTATCAGAACCTTGGCTTTCTTCGACAACGGCTGTGCTCCCGTTTCGGACGACAAGCGAGCTGCGGGAGGCGCACTCAGCGGCGAGTACGTTATAGCAACATCAGGCACGCTGGACTGGTCCGCGTATTTCTTGTCGACTAGCTGGAGACCCTGAAATGGTACAAAATCAACGGCATAAACAGTACGCATATTCTCCCTGGAGGCTTACTCTTGGATAACGTAGTTTAGAAAAGGAGCCTTCATATTTGTACGCTTCACCTTTCATATCGCCGGGTCCACTATAATAAAGATTTGAAGCCTGATCTTTCAACATGGCCGTTTCCTCCCTCGTTTCAGCAGTGGGCTTCAGAGCACGATCCAGGGACAAGGACGGTTCGGTAATCATTGTTAGCGAATCCGATGCAACACTCTTCGAAGATGTTTTGCGGGCTAATAGCGGGGGAAAGAAATCGATCGACTTCTTATCGGTATCTCCCACTGGAGGCAACCTGAGGACTTTCGAGGTCCGTGAATAAGGGGATGCGAGGAGAGAGGATAGGGAAGAAGACTTTGTTCCAGAATCATTTTCAGGCGATTTGCCTTTCAGTGAACTGGAAGGCTTCTTGGAATAGAGAGACGATTTCGTTGGGTAGTCTATCGGTGGTGCCGGTGGAGGGATGGCCATCATGACAGGAATCGAACCAAATCGGGAGGGCCGATAGCGGGTTCCAGAGGTGCCTTATTGTTCGTGCAATCTGACCGTCAGACACTGTTGGCTTGGAGACAAAATAAACTTACTGGTTGGAGCAACGCTAGATCCTCCAAATGAAGGGCTCGTTCCCTGAGACTCATCCTCATTGTCAACAAATTCGTACACATCTTCGTCAGAGAGCCCCGTAAGGGCCCCGGCATCCTCTGGGGCGCTCTCCGTGGGCTGTGTCGTCTGGATGACGGCCAAAAAGCTCGTCCACTTACTCGCTAGCCCGTATTTCAAGCCTACTCGGACTCCTTCCCGTTTCACCCAGTCGTCGAACGTCGCAGGGTGTGATACCCGGCTGATGCCGCATTTCCCGCTATGGAGATAGCCCGTACCCTCCTCGAGTTCCTGCAAGATTTTTCTCGCAGCGAGTTGATGGATAGTCTGTCCCTCCCTCAGATGTAGCTGCACTGGGATCTCGAGCTCGAGCTCGTCACCTGATGGCGTCCTCCCCCGAAGGAATACGTGTGAAGGAGGCGGCAAATCGTCGGAAAGGATGACGTAAGCGGTGGTGCGAGCAAATGGGAAGAGTGGGGGAATATGGTAAGGTGCTTGAAGAGCACTCGGAACGACGAACCCTGTGAGATCCGAGAAGGATGTAGTAGACTCTAGGTCTGCGTTTGAATCGAAAAGACTGATCCTTCTCGACGTCCCTGCTGGACCGCCTGTGGAAGGCGTGGGTTGCGCGCATGATACTGTGTCTTCCTCGTCCGGTTTGCCCTCCCACTGGAGCTTGTAGTTGTTAACATGAGGACTCAACCCTCCCCTGAGCATCCTGGTCACTTTGCTCTCCATCTCCTCATCGTCCGAAACGACCTGCGAAAAGCCTCTGCCAACCCTGGCCAAGCCGTCAATGAGCGCAAGGCTCACGCCATGCCCGACACCCAGCGTGAAAATGCGCACATGTCCTCTCGCAGTCCACTTCTCCACATGGCCAAACAGCATCTGCGAATTCCACACTTGTCCATCAGTGAGCACCATGATCTCCAACGGCAGATCCGATAAGCGTTTGGAAATGGTAGAGATAATGGGTGGCAAGATTTCGGTACCGCCAAGGTCAGCTTGCATTCCATCAACGTACCGTTGGGCTTCTCGGAGTGTGCTATCAGTGTAAGGCTGGGAGACATTCCATAGGAATGAGTGAGTCGAACCAAACGAGCATATGTTGAATCTAACGCCGACAGGAAGTGACCTGAGGAACACGCTAAGCGAGGATTTGAGGGGTGAAATGCGTTCCGTCATGCTGCCAGAGCGATCGGCGATGAACACTATCTCGGGCCTCGGGCCATCTGGTAGCCTGAACCTAGGGACCAGGGTAACCATGAGTGCCTTCGAGTGAGGGATCGAAGGGTGAGCCTCGAGGATCGCATTTGGGAACGAGAGATCGGGACATTTGACAAGAAGGATAAAATCTTTGCCCAGTTCTGTGGATCTCTGTCCGAGGGTCGCAAGCGCATGCCTTGGATTGAAAGCGTCGGTTACTGTATCCACAGAGTGTCCACCGAGGTGGATTGAAAGTGGATGGGACGGTGACTAGTAGCAATATTCACATGAGCGGCATTTGTTGTTTAAAAATAACGCCCGTACCTGTACAGAAGTGATGGCGCTCGACATGGTGATTTCAACTGAGATATCTATGCCGTTTGGGATAGCGACATGCTCACTCAGCCCCTGCGGCGGCTCACCATATCTTGGGGCGATGCTGGTCGGGATTGTGAATCTCAGGCCGTCAAATCCAGCATCGTGCTTTAGTTCCATGATATACTCGATCTCAACCTTGACGGGCTCTCCAGGAGGAATGTTTCCGAGACTGGTGCTGAACACATCAGGGGTGTGCTGTTCGAACAGTCCAGCAGATTCGTTTCTGCTAACAGCATCGTTGTATTGCGTGTTGGCGTCCTCCTTCTCCTTCACGACGCCCTCGATAAGGCAGGCGCCCACATGGCACCGAAAGGATACGACGGCGCAGGACTCGTACAAGGGGAAAGTGTACTTGGCATTGGCAATGGGGGAGTCGACTGAAGGATTGATGAAAGTCTGGGAGAGGTGTGTGCGGGAGGCGGTCTCATGAAGTTTGGTAACTGATGATAGAGATATTTGAGGGATCCAGGATAGTGTTGAATCGTTTGAAACGTGGTAAATTCCAGAGTAGCGGGGAATGCGAACGTTGGACATGAGAGTGACTGTGTGAGAGTAGTCTGAGCGCCATGATCACTGATGATAGGCGCTCGTCAGCACAGCATTTCTTTATTTATACTGCTGGGAACATTGTCAGTGGAAGCGTATGTTGTTGCGTACGTTGTTGCATACGTTGTTTCCCAATGGCATCGGTCCCCGCTCTCGCTGCCGTCGAAACCATCACGTGGCAGCGCGCCGCATATTCTGAGCATGGCGTCCACTCGAATGTCCTAGTTCTAATGCTGATGATACTCATGTTGGCACCATTTTTTCCTTCTTCAACACGTTAATCATGGCACGTCCCCACCCAATATCGAGTGAAGTTGCAACCGAAGACTGGATGTATGTACATGCAACAATTACATTTTTGAACTATCCAATCCGTAGACGGTACTGTAACGTGTCTCGAGAAAGGTTGCAACAATCTCGAGATTCCCTCCACACAAATACCAGATGGCGGTAAAAAGGACGGTTTCGGATCGCTTTTGGCATACAGGGTGAGCTGTACATTTTCATTTTGTTCAATTCTCGATCACAAACGTCGTATATAGAGTCACATCATCGGTCACTCAAGGCATAAAACCAGTCGTCGCATCCGCCTCAAAGAGCAAGGATGCGCGAAGAACCATGCCAATTCTGCCTCTGTGAGTCGATAATTGATGTAACCTGTCGCTTACACGCATGTTTTCAGGCAGCAGGTTCCAATGCTATCATCAAG
>Ga0209006_10006908_pt1 | contig 10251 bp, 9 predicted proteins | sample JacPin_JW_Ref_O2_FD_188567 | JGI IMG/M metagenome (GOLD analysis project Ga0209006, IMG submission 188567) | Forest soil microbial communities from Algoma, Ontario, Canada - Jack Pine, Ontario site 1_JW_Ref_O2 (SPAdes) (version 2) | ecosystem: Environmental > Terrestrial > Soil > Boreal... | reverse complement strand
CGCCTTCGCAGGATGGTTCGCCTGGGCCGTTCTCTCGCCCGTCGACCCCGCAGGCCAGCAATTCGTCATGCTGCGTCCCGGATACTCCACGCACCGCATCGCCACCGAACTCAAGCACGCCGGTGTCATCCGCAGCGAACAAGCGTTCATTCTCTGGCACTACCTGCGCCACAAACGTTCTCTGAAAGCCGGAGAATATTTATTCGACAAGCCGGCCAATGTCATTGACATTCACAAACGTCTAGGCCGCGGCGACGTCTACTACCACACCGTAGTCGTACCCGAAGGCTTCACCATGTTCGATATCGCCCGCGCCATCGAAGCCGCAGGCCTCGGCCCCGCCGATGATTTCCTGAAAGTCGCGCAGTCGGATACTCGTCTCATCGCTGACATCGCCCCCTGCGCGCATTCGCTCGAAGGATATCTTTTTCCCGACACCTACCAACTCAGCCGCATGCAAACCATGCAGGAAATCTCCGACACCATGGTGATCGAGTTTCGCGATGTGGCCGGAAAAATCGGACTCATCGAAGGCGGCGCGCCAAAGACCACGCCGGGTGATAAGAAATCGGGCCGAATGCTCGCAATCTTCAGCACTCCCTGTGATCCGGCTTCTTCCCCAACACTGGTAGAGCGCACGGTCATCATGGCCTCGATCGTCGAGAAAGAAACCGCTGTCCCCGAAGAGCGCCCGCTGGTGGCGAGCGTCTACTACAACCGCCTCGACAAAAAAATCGCGCTCGACGCCGACCCCAGCATCATCTACGCCGAACTGCTAGCCGGAACTTATCAAGGCGCGCTGCATCACGCCGACATGTCGTTCGCCTCGCCCTACAACACCTACCGCAACCCCGGCCTGCCGCCCGGCCCCATCGGCAATCCCGGACGCAGTTCTCTCGAAGCCGCCATGCACCCCGCGCAAAGCGATTTTTTCTACTTCGTAGCCGACGCCCAGGGACATCACCGCTTCGCCCGCACCATTGAAGAGCACAACAAAAACGTAGCCGCCTACCGCAAGGCCATGCTCGGGCACTAAGACCGGGCGTCAGGCGTCAGACCCCAGCCATCAGGCCTCAGCACTCGGCGGCACCATTGATTTCTGGCCCGAATCGGTTCCCCACAAAAAAATGTCGCGCGGAATGCGACGAACGCACTTGCCCGATGTGACGATGTCTGCGAGGCTTGAGACGAAAAACGAGGGTTGCCCGATGGCTGAGTCCTATCGAGATCTGCGGGTCTGGCAGGGTGCGGTCGATTTGGTTCTCAATATCTACACTGAAACTCAAGGCTTTCCTAAACAAGAGCTGTATGGTCTCGTGAGCCAAATGCGGAGGGCGGCGATATCCATTCCGAGCAACTTCGCCGAGGGTAAAGGTCGCCTGACGGATCGTGATCGAGCCCACTTTTTCTATCAAGCTCGGGGATCTCTGCTGGAACTCGAAACGCAAATCTTGATTGCGCAGAAGCTGAGATACATCGCCGACCCGTCGGCCAACTCGCTGATTAAGCGATCAGAGGAATTGGGCCGCATGTTGAATGCGCTAATTCAGTCGCTGAAGCCGGGCGAAAAATCACGTCACTCTGCTGCCTAAAACGATATGTCGATCAGGAGATCTGACGCCCGCAGTCCGACGCCCGCCGCCCGCAGTCCGACGCCACTACCCCTCCGGCATGCGAAATCCGGGAGCCTCCTCCCGCCGCCGCGATTCCATCCACCCCTGCAAAATAAGAATCGCAGCCATCCGGTCCACAGCCTTGCCGCGCTTCTCGATCGACAGCTCCGTCTCCCGCAGAAAACGGTTCGCCTCCGCCGACGTCAGCCGCTCATCCCACAGATGAATCGGCAAACCAAACTTCTTGCCCAGCTCCTCGGCAAACCGCCGCATCTTCTCCGACTGCGTCCCCTCAGCGCCGCTCATGCGCAAAGGCAGTCCGACGACGATCTCGGCGACCTCATACGCCCGAATCACGCGCCGCAAGTACTCAAAATCGTAGCGCTTATTTCGCCGCTGCAACGTTTCCAGCCCCTGAGCCGTAATCCCCAACGGATCTGTCACAGCGATCCCAATCCTCCGCGCCCCCACATCCAGCCCCAAAATCCGTCGCACAGGCGAGTTCATATCAGAGTTCACGCGCAGATTATATCCGTGCGCCCGGAAGCTGAATGCCATCACGAACGGCAAGGCACGACTTCAGTCGCGCCGCTATGCCTCCCACAACACGAACGGGAAGGGCACGAGTTCCACTCGTGCCGTCATACCCCACTGAAATCGAAATGCGCTTTAGCGCCTGAGGGCCCGACTCATCCCCAACAATTTCAAAATCAGCAGGTTACAGGCAAAGCGCCGACCAACTACTGCCTCCGACCGCTCCCGCATTCCCCCAAAAGCTCACGTCCGCCGGACTCAGCCACTCCACTAAATTCATTAACATCAACAACATAGAGACGATCAAGCCGAAGCCAGCCTTCCCCCCGTCCCTTGCTTTCATCCCGCTTTGGGAGTAAACTAACCTGAGCAGTTAAAGACAACAACGCTTCTCCCCACGGTCGAACGCCTTTCCTGGTGGTCTTATGAGCAGCCCAGACTTGAATTTCCACATCGGCGACAAGGTCGTCTACCCCAATCATGGCGTAGGTGTAATTGAACAGGTGGGCAGCCGCTCGGTCGGCGCCAATGTGGAGAGGTTTTACCTGCTCCACATCAAAGCCAGCAGCCTCAAGGTGATGGTCCCATGCCAGAATGCCGGCAACGTGGGCCTGCGCCGCGTCGTCCGCAATGGCGAGATGCAGAAGGTATTGGATTACCTTTCCGTCGGCGAAAACGGCGGCAACGGCGACTGGAAAGACCGTTTCAAAGAAAATTCCGACCGCATGCGCACCGGATCGCTGCTCGAAGTCGCCGGAGTCCTCAAGAGCCTGATCGCCCTGCACGCGGCCAAGCCGCTCTCCTTCCGCGAGAAAAAGATGCTCGAGCGCGCCCGCTACCTGCTGGTCAGCGAACTGGCCATGGCCCGCAACTGCGAAGAAAATAAGATCGAAGAACTCCTCACTCTGACGCTCGCCAAGTGCAAGCTCCGCTTCCCTGAAGCCTCCGAATTCCAGGCCTGACGCTTTCACGTTCCCGCCCGTATAATCTCGCCGATGGGAACCTCAGGGCTGCCCTTTGGAATCGAGCGCTCTCTTCTTCGCCTTGACGGCAAAGATCCCTATCTTTCTCTGCACTTCGTTATTGTCTTCGTGCGCGATCAGGAGCGCAGCCTGCGCTTCTACGTCGATCTGCTGGGATTCACCGTAGCCATCGACCACACCTTCGCCGACGGCCGCCGCTGGATCGAAGTCACTCCTCCCGATGGCACCGCGCAGATCGGTCTCGCCCCACTGGCTCCCGACACCGATCCCCAGTCAGCGATCGGCGCCGAGCCTCGCATATTTTTCGTGACCGAAGACCTCAACGCGAAATACAAAGAGTGGAGCGGCCGCGGCGTTCATTTCCTGTTTCCTCCAGAGGCTCCCCCGTGGGGTGGAATTCACACCCGTTTTGAAGATCCCGACGGAAATCGTTTCGGCTTGATCGGCTTCGATGAACTTACTCGCGGCGTTGAACAATATCGTCTCTCGCTCGCGCAAAAACACGAAGCCGAACGCCGCGCCGCCCGCGAGTTGGAAATTGCCAAGCAGGTGCAATCCCGCCTGTTTCCACAGATTCACCCCGAGGCCAAGACTTTAGAATATGCAGGTCTATGCCTTCCCGCTCGTGAAGTCGGAGGAGACTATTTCGACTTTCTCGATCTCGGCCAGCACCGCCTTGGCCTGGTGATCGGCGACGTGTCGGGCAAAGGAATTGCCGCTGCCCTTCTCATGGCAAACCTGCAGGCCAACCTGCGCAGCCAGAGCACGCTCGCGCTCGATCAGCCGGAACGGCTGCTCAGCTCGGTCAACCGCCTGTTTTACGAAAACACCCTCGACAGTGACTACGCCTCGCTGTTCTTCGCCGACTACGATGACGACGCGCAGCGCTTGCGCTACGCCAACTGCGGACACTTGTCCGGTCTAGTCCTGCGCCCCGATAACAGCTACCAGCGCCTGGATTCGAACGGCACATTGTTGGGCCTCTTTGAGCAGTGGGATTGCACCATCAGCGAATGCCAACTCGCCGACGGCGACACGCTGGCGCTCTACACCGATGGCATTACCGAGGCCTACAACGACGCAGGCGAAGAGTTCGGCGAGAAGTTGTTACTGGAAAGATTACGCCAGCATCGTGGGCTTTCCTGCCAGGCCACACTGACCGCAATCGCCGACGAAGTTCGAAGCTTCAACTCTCACGAACAGCACGACGACATCACGCTAATCATCGCCAGATGCAAAGTTGCGCCCTAGTTTGAGATACCTCTGTAGGTTTGTCATCCTGAGCGCAGCCGTTTTTCAGGCGGAGCGAAGAGCCTGCCCTGAGCGCAGTCGAAGGGATCTCCGTCTCAACTGCCCCAGAGCGTGAGCCAAAGTGACCGGCCCGCTGATTCCAGCCAGAATGTTCGGGATTCTGAAATCCTTCGAAACGTCACCGGTGCGGATCAAACTCAACCTTCACCGTCATCACCTGCTGGGCGGGCGCCGGCGCATATTTCCACTGCTTGATGGCCTTCATGCTCGACTGGCCGAGGATCGGGCTTCCGCCCAGCAGCTTCGTGCTTCTCACCACCCCGTTCGGAGCGATCACCACCTCGACTCGAACCACGCCGCCAATGTAGAGCCGCTTCAAGGCCTCGGGATAGTCAGGTTCCACCCGGGTCATCACTTTTCTCTCATCGGCTGAGTTCTGCTCATAAGTCTGCGCGGCCAGTGCCGCGCCGAGAAAATTAAAAACAGGAAAAACGAGCATCATCAGAACGCCCAATGCAACGACGAGCAGGAGTCTGCCGCTTTCGAGTTTTGGCATCACCGTTTTCCCTCGCATTACGGCAACTCCACACTCAACTGATAAACCTCTTGCGTGCTGCGGTCGCGCACAAACATCCACGAACCATCCGCGGCGCGCCCGGACCACTGCCCCATCGCGCCGGGGAAACGTTCGAGGCTTCCCAGCACGAAAACGCGCTCGGGCTGGCTCTCGCCCAGCTTCAGTCTTCGAATCGATTCGGCGTCGTCGACAAAATCATCGAAGTACAAACTCTTGCTGTCAGCCGACCACACCGGATAGTTCACCGTGCCCGCATCGCTCAGCCATTTCGTCCATTTCTGGCTTTGAAAATCGAACAGCATCAGCGCCTTATTACCCGGCGCCATCGCCGCAATGTAGCGACCGTCGGGAGACCAGCGCGGGCTGAAAAGCCCCTCCGAACCGTGGATTTTTTCGACGGTGTGCGTCTTAAAATTCATGATCCGGATGCTCAACCCTCCGGCGTCAAAGGCAAAATCTCCAAACATGAGCCGCGTTCCGTCCGCCGACCAGCTCGCATCGATCTGGCCTCCCTGTCCGGTGAGCAGGTCCTGCGATTTCCCTCCGTCGGAGGTCACCAGAGAAATTTTCCATGACTGCCCCGGCTCCAGGCTCGCGTAAGCGATTTGCTTTCCATCCGGCGACCAGTGCGGCAGAGCCGCCTGTCCTGGCCCAAAAGTTAGCTGCAACCGCTCCGTGCCGTCGGCCTTCGATCTCCACAACGTGCCTTCCGGAATCGCCACGTACGTAACCCACTTGGCATCCGCAGAAAAATCAAGATCCGTCGCCGAAACTCCCGGAATCACCGCAAGAAACTTCTTCTTCGCCGGATCGTATTTCACCACTTCTCCCGCCGGATGAACTCCAATCGCAAATATCTTCGTGTTGTTCTGCGTGTCGTTCAGCGTAGTGTTCCGCGCCGTGCCGCGCGTGGTGTCCCGAGAAAGAAACGCGTTTCCGTACGACATCGGGCCATTCGTCAACGGAACCACCGCCGGGACTTGATCCGCGCCAGCCGTCTCGCTCAACGCCCAGAGCGACGTAACAATCGTCGTCGTGTTCGGAATCGTCTGCGTAGCCTGAAAAACGTAGTAATGACCATCGGCCGTCCAGCTTCCGCAGCACGCCGTCGATTTAAAGTCCCAGTGATCGAGCAGCGCATGTGCGCCGGCGCCATCCCGGTTGACTTCCCAGAGCGCGGTCGTACCCCGCTCGGTGTCGCTGACGGTAAATCGAATCCGCGCGCCATCGGGCGAAAATCGCGGAGCAAATACTGATCCATTTGCGCTGTAGAGCTGCCGCGCTTCGCTTCCATTCGCGTTCGCCACATACAGCACCGCGCCTTTGACGAACACAAGTTGCTTGCCGTCCATCGACCAGCTCGCATCGCGCCCGGTCAGGTCGCCGACTCTCTCCGGAGTTCCCGCACCCACCGGCAAAATCCAAAGCTCGCTCTCTCCAGATTTCCCCGTTGAAGACACCAGCAACTTCGTGCGATCCGGCGAAAGGTCCAGCGCCTGCAAGTTCGAGAGCGAACTGGGAACCACCGACCGGCCCGCGGACGACGATCCTGAAGCTGCCGGCCCCGAAGCCGTACCCGGCAAACTCACCCTGGCGATGACCCGCCGCGCGCCCGACAATTCCGTCACGTAAAGTTGCGAATCTCCCGCCAGCAGACTGGATTTGCGCAATCCATCATTCGTCGCCTGCGCAATCGACGTGACCCGCGGCATCGGCAATGCCGGTACGCCATTGGCAAGGCCTCGCGGCGACGCCTCCGCTAGAGCAATCATCACCACCAGCGTCAGGCCGAAAAAAAGAAGCCGGATCTTCAGCCCGCTGACTTCTTCACGTCGAGTTCCCATACCTCGATGTTAGTCATCCCTAATTCTCGCGAACATCGAGAACGCCGCGACACGATTACGAGGGTAATCTATTCTTGCGTCCGGCTCCGCCGCGAACCCGACCCTCCCAGCCCATCAAGCCCCGAAACGCCGTCAAAGGGTTATAATCCGGTAAGTCGGCCGTAATCCATGACAGAGCAAATCAAACGAAAACTGCAGGAAGAGATCAACGCGCTTGAACACGAGTTGATCCACGAGCTCCCGAAAGAAATCAAGAAAGCCGCGGCTCTCGGCGACCTCAGCGAAAACGCCGAGTATCACATGGCCAAGCAGCGCCAGGAGTTCGTCAAAGCCCGCGTGCGCCAGCTGGGCAAGCGCCTCGCCGACCTGTCGATGGTCAACATGAACAACATCCCACACGACAAAGTCGGCCTGGGATCGACCGTCAAAATTTTCGACAATACCAAGAACGAGGAGATGGAATACAAGCTCGTCATGAGCGAGGAATCCGACGTAGCCACCGGAAAAATTTCCACCACCTCGCCCATCGGCCGCGCGCTGCTCAACAAGAAGGTCGGAGACGAAGTCATCGTCGATTCTCCCAACGGCAAGCGCGAAATGGAAATCCTGAGCCTCAAGACCATCCACGATGATGTCGGGGCCGGCGAACCGAAAGAGGCAGGGGCCTGATGTCCGCATCGCCGACATCGTCGTCTCAAATTTCGAATCCGCCGATGAACAAGCCGCCGGTGTCCGCATCAACTTCCGCAGCAGCCTCACCCGCTCCGCACAAATCTTCGTGGATCAGCTGGACCAGCGCCTTCGGCCGCGCCTGCGGAGTTCTGCTCGATACCATCGTCCGCTGGCTCGCGCTCTCCCGCATCAATCCCAACGTCCTCACCTTCATGGGACTGGTGGTCAACACCTGGGCCGCCATTCTTTTCGGTTCGGCCAACGCCCAGAACCAGAAACAGAAATTTATCTACGCCGGCCTGGTCATCATCTTCTCCGGCTTCTTCGATCTGGTCGACGGACAGGTCGCCCGCGCCACCAACCGCGTCACCCGTTTCGGCGGATTCTTCGACTCAGTCGTCGACCGCTACAGCGACGCCTCGCAATTCATGGGACTGCTGGTCTTCTACGCCCGCGGCGGCCGCTTCTTCTGGGTCGTTCTAGCCGCCTTCGTCATGGTCAGCTCCATCATGGTCAGCTACACCCGCGCCCGCGCCGAAAGCCTGATCGGCTCCTGCCGCGTAGGCTTCATGGAGCGCCCCGAACGCCTGGTCTTAGTAATCCTAGGGGCCCTGTTCAACCGCATGGCCCCAGTCCTGTGGGTAATCGCACTCCTAAGCACAATCACAGTAATCCACCGCATGCGCTACACCTGGACCAGAACCCAAGCCCCGCCAGCGTCACTGACTCCCGGCCAAGCCGCGTAGCTTTTGTGGAAGAGCAAGAATCGGGAAGGGCACGGATCGGGAGGGCACGACTTCAGTCGTGCCGAAAAAAGCCCCGCTCTCTAAAACTGTCATTCCGAACCGGCGCAAAGCGGCGGTGAGGAACCTGCTTTTTCCAGCCGCGAGCACAGACCCTACATTCCCGAATCCGAACATAGCCGATGCAGCTTAGAATTCCTTCTGCAGACAGCGTCTAGAGGGTGTTGCCAGTGGGTACTGGACGCCGCTGAGCGGCATCCCCAAAGAAACCTACGAATACCGTCTTGGCAACCGCTCCGCCCTCCAATGGATCATCGACCAATACCAGGACTCAACCGACAAGCGCAGTGGCATCAGGAACGACCCAAACCGCGAAGATGATCGCGAATACATCCTCCGCCTCATCGGCCAGGTCATCACGGTCAGCCTCGAAACCGTTAAAATCGTCGCCGCCCTCCCTGAACTGAAGATTTCAGAGATATCCACAGCTTAAATTTCTAACTTGTGACGGATGACCTTGCCTTCCACAGCCAAGCCCTGAAATGATCATCCTTGTGTGCGACGCAGACATCTTCGGAACCAGCAGCCGTAACTCCTTTCCAAGCAATATTTTGCCCGCAACTCCAAGCGGCTCAATATTTTGCCAGGAAAAGTCGAGATCCGAATCGCATAGCCTCTTTCAAATCAAGATCTTAGGCGTTGCGACGAAAAAAATATTAGGCATACCCCCGACACCCGCCAAAGGAAGCCGAAGCTCATCCTGCTAAACTAGCCAGTCCCCAGTCGTAACGACGCGTGCTCACCGCTCGTCGCTCAAAGCTCGAAGCCAAGCTCGCGACTCAGGACTCAGGACCAGCTAATGGATCCCGTACTCGTCATACACGGCGGCGCCTGGGCCATGCCCGATGACATGGTCGAGGCGCATCTCAACGGCGTGAACAACGCGCTGGCTGCGGGATGGCGCGTGCTCTCCCGCGGAGGCGCGGCGCTCGACGCGGTCGAGGAAGCCGTCGTCATCATGGAAGACGACGAGACCTTCGACGCGGGACGCGGCAGCTTTCTGAATCGCGACGGGAGAGTGCAGCTCGACGCGCTCATCATGGACGGCTCGACCCTCCGCGCCGGCGGCGTGGGATGCGTCGAGCGCCTGCGCAATCCGGTGCGCGCGGCGCGCAAGATTCTGAGCGAGAGTCCGCATGTGTATTTCGTCGGCGAAGGCGCGGAGAAGTTCGCCACCGAGCACGGCGTCGCTTTGTGCAGGAACGAAGACCTGATCATCCCGCGCGAAGTCGAGCGGCTGCGCAAGTACCAGGCCGAGATCGCGCAACGCGCATCGGAGCCATCGGGCTCCATTGCGCATGGCAACGATCTGTTTGCGGCCGCGGCCCACGACGCAACCATCTCGCACGACACGGTGGGTGCGGTCGCGCTCGATGCGAACGGCAATATCGCCGCCGCCACTTCTACCGGAGGCACGCTGAACAAAGCTCCTGGACGCCTCGGCGATTCGTCGCTGATCGGCTGCGGATGCTACGCCGACAACCTGAGCGCCGCGGTCTCGACCACCGGATGGGGCGAGCCGATCATGAAGCTGGTGCTCGCCAAATGGACCGCCGACCGCATCTCCGCCGGCAACATGCCGGAATGGTCCGCGCAAGAAGCGATGAACTACCTGCAGCAACGCGTCGAAGGACACGGCGGCATCATCGTCCTCGACCCCAGCGGCCACTTCGGCATCGCCCACAACACCCCCCGCATGGCCTGGGCGTATAAGACCGTCAAGAAGGAAGAAGCCGGCGTGGCGCGCGAGAGTTGACCGTCTAGTTTACGTGGAAAGTCACCCGAACCTGATATTCCGTCGCCTTGCCATCTCGAATATACGGTTGGAACCGCCATTGTTTGAGCGCCGCTTGAAGTGGCGATTCAATCATAGGGATCTGTCGCATTACCGAAACTCTGTGAGCTTCGTCTGAAGTGATGAACACCACGCCATAACAATCGCCGTTCTCCCTCACGCCAACAGTAACGATCACC
>Ga0209006_10006907_pt1 | contig 10254 bp, 3 predicted proteins | sample JacPin_JW_Ref_O2_FD_188567 | JGI IMG/M metagenome (GOLD analysis project Ga0209006, IMG submission 188567) | Forest soil microbial communities from Algoma, Ontario, Canada - Jack Pine, Ontario site 1_JW_Ref_O2 (SPAdes) (version 2) | ecosystem: Environmental > Terrestrial > Soil > Boreal... | reverse complement strand
CCCGGAACTTCGCTCTCGATCGCCGTCAAAGTGGTGGATGCCTCCGGGATGCCTGTCGGCGGCGTTACGGTTAGTTTCGCAGTCTCGACCGGAACGGCATCGCTCAGTGCAGCGACGGTTACAACGGGCGGCGATGGAACGGCGGCGATTCAGTTGACACTGGGAGCAACGGTCGGCGCGCTCAAGATTACGGCGGCGGCGGGCGGACTTACGGGCGTGACGTTCAACCTCACCGTGACGCAGCCCGTGATCACCGCTCCGCAGCCGCAGATCACGAGCGGCGGAGTGGAGGGCGCGGCGCTCAGCGTTCCGCCCGTATTGGCGCTTTCGACGGGAGGGATCGCGAGTGTTTTTGGAACCAACTTCGGCAGCGGGTCGGCATTCGTGAAGGTCGGTACGAACGACTTGGTGAACGGACAAGTGCCTACGAACTTCCAGGGGATTTGCGTCATGGCCGGAGGCAATAGCGCGCCCATCTTTGGAGCGTCCAATACGCAGGTGAACTTCCAGGCCCCGGCGGTGACATCGGGGACTGCGATGGTCCAGGTGATTACGGGATGCGGCACAGCGAACCCGCTGATGAGTAACGCGGTCAGCGTTTCAACGCAGGCGGCGACGCCCGAGTTTTTCTACTTCGCGCAGACTGCGAACGGCATAAATCCGGTGGCCGCAATCGATGCCACTACCGGCGTCGGGATTGCCGCGGCGAATTTATTCCCCGGCAGCGGATTCGCTCCGGCGCATCCTAATGAATATGTGACGGTATACGGGACCGGATTCGGTGCGACCAATCCAGCAGTTGCTCCCGGCGTTTTCCCCGCGCAGTTGGCGTCGGCGAGCGGCACGGTGACGGTACTCCTGGGAGGTGTGGCGATTCCGTCAGCGAATGTGTTGTATGCCGGCGTGACGCCGAACAGTCCGGGACTATATCAGCTGAATCTTCTGATCCCCGCGGGCACGCCCAACGGAAATTTGCCGCTGATAATTCAGATCGGGGGCCAGCAGAGTCCGTCCGGGGCGTATTTGACGGTGCAGGGGAATTAGCTCTCATTCCTGATCTGTCTTCTGTGGCGCAGGCGGTTTCGCCTGCGATCCGCCGCTTGTTCTCGTGAGCAAAAAAAGGTATACCGGATCATGCATTCCCGATTCGTGCTCGTCGCTCTCCTAATCGGTCCATGCCTGGCGCAGGATGCCTCCCGGATGGATCAAGTGGTTCAATCGCACGTGGCGGACCATTCGTTCATGGGCTCGGTTCTGGTCGCGCGCGGCAATGACGTGATTTTCAGCAAGGGCTACGGTTCGGCCGACCTAGAATGGGATGTTCCCAACGCGCCGAACACGAAGTTCCGCCTGGGGTCGGTCACCAAGCAGTTTACGGCCGCGTCAATTCTACTCCTCGAAGAGCGAGGGAAGTTGAGCGTCAGCGATCCCGTGAAGAAATACATGCCGGATGCGCCCGCGGCATGGGACAAGATCACGATCATGCATCTGCTGACTCACACCTCAGGGATCCCAAATTTTACGAGCTTTCCGGACTATCCGAAGCAGGAGCCGTTTGCCACGACGCCCGAGAAACTGGTGGCGCGTTTTCGCGATAAACCTCTGGAGTTCGCACCGGGCGAGAAATGGAACTACAGCAACTCGGGGTTCGTGCTGCTGACCTACCTGCTCGAAAAAATAACCGGCGGCACGTACGAGGCTTTCGTGCGCGAAAATATTTTCACTCCCTTAGGAATGAAGGATTCGGGTGTCGATTCCAACTCCGCCGTCATTCACCATCGTGCCTCCGGATACACGTTCGAGAAGGATCACTTCGAAAACGCGGGCTACATTCACATGAGCGTTCCGCAGGGCGCTGGGGCGCTCTATTCCACCACCGAAGATCTTCTGAAATGGGAGCAGGGTTTATTTGGAGGCAAGCTGCTGAAGCCGGCATCGCTTGAAAAGATGACGACTCCGTTCAAAAACGATTACGCGTTCGGAGTCGGCGTGCAAACCGTCGGGGGGCACAAGAAAATCGATCACGGAGGCGGCATTGAAGGCTTCAATACGCACCTGGCGTATTATCCCGACGACAAGATGACCGTCGTAGTGTTGTCCAACGTGAACGGCAATGCGCCGGGAGAGATCGCGACAAAACTAGCTGCGCTTGCGCGCGGCGACGCGATCAAATTGCCGGGTGAGCGGAAGGAAATTACGCTCGATCCCAAAATATTCAATCGTTATCTAGGCGCATACCAGATGACGAACGGTCCCGCGATGCTGATTACTCTCGAGAATAATCAACTGTTCAGCAGGCTGGGCAACCAGCAGGCAGTCCCGATTTTTCCTGAGTCGGAGACGATGTTTTTCCTGAAAGTGGTTGATGCGCAGCTCGAATTTTCCGCCGACGCCAGCCAACTGACCCTTCACCAGGGCGGCCGCGACACCCCGGCGAAGCGGGTCGATGATGCCGAGGCCAAAAAGCTGACCGATGCCGTCGCCGCCAACGCCAAACGCTTCAAGGACCAAACGCCGTACCCCAACGGCGAAACCGTGGTGCGCAGGATCATCGAGGAATTGCGAGCCGGGAAACCGAATTACGATCTGATGAATGCCGGGATAGCGAACGTGACGCGTCAGCAGTTGCCTCAACTCCAAGCGAGCATGGCCCAGCTTGGCGCGTTACAGTCGATAACTTTTAAGGGAGTGGGGCCGGGAGGCGCCGATATTTACCAGTGCAAGTTTGAGAACGGATCGGTCGAGTACAGGATTACGCTCGCCGCAGACGGGAAGCTTGAGAGCGCCGGGGTTCGCCCGCTTTAGCGTGACCGCTATTGTTCTTCAGAGCCGCGATCTTCGGGAGCGGTCCGTGCCGATCAGGTAAAATCGCAGGAATCGTGATCAACAAGCTCCGCGTTCTCCTGCTCGCTTCCGCCGCCGCCTCCTTCGCTCAACCAGTCGATCCAAATCTCTACGCAGGAATGCAGTGGCGACTCCTCGGCCCCTTCCGCGGAGGGAAGAGCACGATGGTCGCGGGCGTGCCCGGCAATCCGGCGATTTATTACATGGCCACAGCCGGCAGCGGTATCTGGAAGACGGTTGACGGCGGTCAAGTGTGGAACTGCGTCAGTGATTCCGTTCGCTTGACTGCTACAGGCGCCGTCGCCGTCGCTCCATCGCGGCCCGATACGGTTTACGCGGGAGCGATCGGCAGCGGCCCGGATGCGGGACTTTACCGATCAACCGATGCGGGAGTGCACTGGGATTTAGTGGCGCTTCAGGGTCACGCAGTAAGCTCGATCGTTATCGATCCGCATAAGCCCGACATTGTCATAGCGGCGGCGGGCGATAGCGGAGTGGTCCGCACCACCGATGCAGGCAAGACCTGGAAGTCGACTCTGCCCGACGACAAAATTGGAGGTGTTTGGCTGGTCTTCGACCCCGATAATCCCAAAAAACTATACGCCGGCACGCGTCCGATTGCGGCTGGTGGACGCGGCGGTGCAGGTGGTCGCGGCGCTCCGCCAGTGTTGACGCCAGCAACCGATTCGCAAATCTATCGGTCGACCGATGAAGGCGTCACGTGGAAAAAAACCAGTCCAAACGGCCTGCCAGGCGGCAATTTCGGAACCATCGCGATCGCGGTCGCACCCGGCACGAAGGGGCAGCGCATTTATGATTACGTCGCACAAGGAATTTTTCGATCCGACGACGGCGGCGATCATTGGACGCGCGCGACCGACGATCCCCGGATGATCGGCGGAGGACAATTCCACGACATCATCGTCGATCCTCGCGACGCCAACATTCTCTTCGCGACCCAGACGTCGCTCTATCGTTCAACCGACGCCGGCAAGACCTGGGAATCGTACACCGGCGCTCCCAGCGGCGCGGACTTCAACTATGTGTGGATCGATCCGACCAACGATAAATATATGATCCTGGCCGTCGACCAGGGGACCATTGTCAGCATGGACGCGGGACGCACCTGGACCAGTTGGTTCAATCAGCCCACCGGCCAGATGTACAACGTCACTACCGATCACGGCTTTCCTTTTTTCATGTACTCCGCGCAGCAGGACAGCGGCACGGTCGCGACGCCGATCTTCGGGCGCGGCGGCCAGATCACCTATCGCGACTGGTATACGACCAATGGCTTCGAGACTGCCAAAATTGTCCAAGATCCAGCCGACTCGAATTATTTGTACGCCACCGGCTGGTACGGGTCCATCCTGCGCATCAACAAAATCACTGGCCAGACACAGCACATCTTCGAGAAGACGTCCAAATATCGCGAGAGCGGCGCTCCGCCGATTGGTTTTTCGCCGCTCGAGTCAGGAACATTTTATCTAGCGACACAATATCTTCTCGCCACTCACGACAAGGGCATGCACTGGGAGACGGCGAGCCCCGATCTTACCATCGGCGGCAACGACGAAGGGGAACCGGAGGCTACCAGGCGTAGTGGGGGCCGCGCCGGCGGACGCGCGATCAGTTCACTCGCTTTCTCCCCGAAGGACGCGAAGACGTTCTGGGCGGGTACGAACAATGGCCTCGTCCAGCTTACGCGCGATGGCGGCGCGCATTGGAATAAGGTGTCTCCCGGGGGACTGGAGCCCGGCTCCGTTTCCGCGATGGAAGCTTCGGCCAGCGATCCCGGGCGAGCCTACGCCGTAGTCGGAGTCCCGCCCGGCGCTCCGCCCGGTGCTGCTCGCGGCGCCGCGACGACGACTCCGCCGCGAATTTATCGTACCGATGATTACGGGAAGAATTGGAAGATGATCAACGCCGGGCTGCCTAATAGCGTCGCTTGGGCAGTCCGCGAAGATCCAGGGAATCGCAACCTGGTTTTCGCGGCCCTCGATGCGGGAGTCTTTGTGTCCTTCAACGGTGGCGATCAATGGCAATCGCTCGAGCTGAATCTCCCCGCCGCCTGGTGCCGCGATCTCGCGATCGAGCAAAATAACTTGATCGTCGCGACTTACGGCCGGGCGTTATGGGCTCTCGACGACATCAGTCCCCTGCGCGATCTGGCCGCGAATGCCTCGAAAGTGACATCAGCCGACGCATACCTCTTCGCGCCCGCCCCCGCGATCCGCATGCAATGGGACACTTATACGGATACGCCCCTGAATCCCGACGTACCCGCCGCGGGGAACCCTCCTGACGGCGCGATCATCGATTATTATTTGAAGTCGCCGCCCGAGGGAGACGTCAAGCTCGATGTTTACGACCATGCCGGTAAGTTGGTGCGCTCCTATTCGAGCGGCAGTGCGGCATCGCTGGGTTACAAAGTAAACGTGCCCGATTATTGGCTCGCGCCGGCGCCGGTACTGCCGAAAAACGCCGGCCTGCATCGCTTCGTGTGGGATCTGCGGTATCCCGATCCAGACCAACTTCTCTACACCTATTACGGAATCCATGTCGACTATTTCGAGTACACGCTAGCCGACCACGCCATCCCGCACAACACGCCTTGGCATGAGCCGCAAGGTCCGATGGTGGTGCCCGGCCAGTACAAAATCCGCCTCACAATCGACGGTAAAAAATACGAGCAGCCGATCACCGTGAAGCTCGACCCCCGCCTGAACGCCTCGCCGCAAGAGCTACAAAGCCAACTCGACTTAGCGCAAAAAATCGCCGCGAGCATGGCCGCCACCTACGAAGACTACAATCAGGCCGCGCAACTCCGCGCCGAACTCTCCGCGCTGATCAAGAATGCTAAGTCGCCCGACACGCTCGCCGCGGCCAAGGCGTTAGACGTCAAAGCGCAGGGATTGATCGATGCCGCCGGCCCTCCAGCCGGGTTAGGCCCAACGAATCGCGACCTCACCCGCCTGATGATCGCGGTAGATCAATCCGACACCGCGCCCGCCGCTTCGTTGATCGAGACCTTCTCAGGAATGTGCCAGGACGCCCAGGCCGCTCTCACGCGATGGAGCAATTTGCGGACCACCGATATTCCCGAGTTGAACTCGATTCTGGTGCGCGAATCGCTAGCACCTCTAAAAATCGCGACCCCCACGCAACAGCCGCTGGACTGCGGTAACCTCTCCGCCCAACTCCAGTAACCTTATTAAATGCGAACCCTCTTTGCCGACCTTCGCTACGGCCTCCGCCTTCTCCGCCAGGCCCCCGCCTTCGCCGCCATCGCGATCTGCGCCCTCGCCCTCGGGATCGGAGCCAACACTGCAATCTTTTCCACCCTCGACTCCGTGGTGCTTCGCCCGCTCCCCTATCACGATCCCGATCGCGTCGTCATGGTTTTTGAGGATTGTAGTCAGATCGGGTTTCCGCACAATACCCCCGCCCCCGCCAATTATTTCGATTGGAAGGCGCAAAACCACGTCTTCACCGACATGGCCGCCGTCCGCTATCGTGGAGCGAGCATCACCGGCGACGGCACCCCGGAACAGCTCAAGGGCCAAGCCGTAACGCCGAATTTTTTCTCCGTCCTCGGCGTGACTCCTCTAATAGGACGAACTTTTTCCGAGGAAGAAGACCGCTTGGGCGCGCAGGTCGTCGTCATCAGCTACGGCCTCTGGCAGCGCCGCTACCTGGGCGATCCGTCGCGCATCAACCAGTCAGTAATGCTGAATGGAACGAAGTATTCCGTCATCGGCGTCATGCCGCGCGATTTTGTCTTTCGCGATCATGAACGCGATTTCTGGATCCCTATGCACTTCACTCCCACCGACCAGGCGATGCGAAGCTCGCACTATTTAAGCGTCGTCGCCCGCCTAAAGCCCGATGCATCTTTGGATCGTGCCCGCCAGGAAATGGCCTCTATCGCCAAGCGCCTCGAACAGCAATACCCCGATGATAATTATCGCGTCGGAGCCGTGGTGATCCCGATGAAAGAGGATCTGCTCGGTAAAACGCGCGTTGCGCTTTTTGTTTTGATGGGCGCCGCGGGCTGCGTCCTGCTGATCGCCTGTGCCAACCTGGCGAGTCTTCTGCTCGCCCGCGCCGTCGCCCGAAAAAAGGAGCTGGCCGTGCGCGCCGCACTGGGCGCGGGTCGCGGACGACTCGTCCGTCAGATGGTCACCGAGGCGACCATGCTCGCACTTGCCGGCGGAACCCTCGGACTCCTCTTCGCGCAGGCGGGTATGACAATCCTCGCGCGCCTCGTTCCCACCGGCCTCCCGAACACCGCCCAGCCCGCGCTCGATCCGACCCTGCTTCTCTTCACGCTCGGACTCTCTCTCCTCACCGGCCTGATCTTCAGCGTCATCCCCGCCATCCAGGCCGCCCGAGCCTCCGTCAACGATGCACTGAAGCAAGGGGGCCGCTCAGGAACCGACACCCGCGGCCGTAACACCCGCGACGCTCTGGTCGTGGTTGAAGTCGCCGCCGCGCTCGTGCTCCTCACCGGTGCCGGCCTCATGATTCAAACCATGATGAAACTGCGGGCGATCGATTTGGGCTTCCGCTCCGACCACTTGCTGACCATGCGTACCGCGCTCGGCGCGAAGGCCAAGGATGTGGTGAAGAGCACCGACTACCTGGATCGCGTCCTCGCACAGGTCAATGTGCTTCCCGGCGTCGAGAGCGCCGCGTTTGCGTCCACACTTCCTTTCCAGAGCATCGGCAACACCCGCGGCTTTATAGTCGACGGCGGACCCCTCGATCAGAATTATTCTCCCGACGCTCTGTTCCGCGTCGGTTCCGTCAATTATCTCCAGACTCTCGGTGTGAAACTGGTCGAGGGTCGTCTGTTCACCGCATCCGACCGCAGTGAGTCAGCACCCGTGCTGATCGTCAATGAAACCTTAGCCCGTCATTATTGGCCGAAGGCCACCGCAATCGGACACCACGTCGCCTTCGGAGGCGGTGTGCCGCGAACCATCGTCGGCGTTGTAACCGACGTCCAGGAGCGCGGCTATGAACTCGCGATGAAGCCCGGCGTCTACGTCCCCATCACCGCGCTTGATTTCGACTGGGGCGCCGATACTCTCGTCGTCCGTACCAAGGGCGAGCCCGGCGCGCTGACGCCCACCATCCGCCGCATCATCGCCTCCATCGACCCCGACCAGCCCGTCTCCGAGCTCCGCACCATGGATGAAATCGTCGACCTCAACGTCGCCGACCGCCAACAGCAAATGACTCTCCTCGGAGCCTTCGCCGCCCTCGCTCTAATCCTCGCCTCCATCGGCCTCTACGGAGTTCTCTCCTACGCCGTCACCCAGCGCAGCCGCGAAATCGGACTCCGAATGGCCCTTGGAGCCAGCGCATCGAGCGTAATCCGCATGATCGTCGGCCGAGGCCTCGCGCTCACCGGCATTGGACTCGCTATCGGCCTGGTCAGCGCGTGGGCCGCGACCCGCGCCATGAAAAATCTCCTCTACGGCGTAGCCGCGACCGACCCGCTAACATTTGGATCCGTAGCCGCCCTACTGGCCCTGATCGCTCTAATCGCCTGCTACGCCCCAGCCCGCCGAGCCTCCCGCGTCGACCCAATAGTCGTATTACGCGAAGAGTAGGACAGGTTCCCGCCGGTCGCGGCTCCGAAAAACATTTGATTTCAAAGCCGACTCAATGGAGCCGCGACCTGCGGGAGCGGTCAGCCCCACTTTTCCCACAGATGCTCGAAGCCCGCGTACCATCGTTCTTCATCACCTTTGGTTGGCCACAGGCCCATGGGCACTCCCCCTGGTCACCCGTGGCCTTTTCGAGCCGCGACCACACGACGCGGTTTCCTAGAATTTCTCTCCGCTGTGATACCTTAATTTCCATGCGCAAGACGCTCTTCCTAACCCTAACCCTCACGTGCACCCTCGCTGTTGCGCAAACCAAACTCCCTCCCACCCCCGCCGAATACGGCCAGTGGGAAACGCTAGTCGAACCCGGAGGCGGTGGAGGCCGAGGCGGTGGCGGAGCCAGCGGCTTGTCCCCCGACGGCAAGTGGCTCGTCTACGGCATCAATCGCTCCAACGGCAACGACGAACTTCACGTCACCAACGTCGCCGCCGGCACCACGAAGACCACCGCGTTCGGAACCCAACCTGCATTCTCGTCCGATTCCCATTGGCTCGCCTTCAGCATCGGCTATTCCGAAACCCAAGCCGACCGCATGCGCAAAGACGAAAAGCCCGTGCAAAATAAATTGGGCCTGCAAAGTCTCGCAACCAGCGAGCAAATTGTAATCGACGCAATTCAATCGTTCTCCTTCAGCCCCGACGGAACTTGGCTAGCGATGCGTCACTATCCGCCCGAAGCCGCGGCAGGCGCTGGCCGCGGCGCAGCAGCCGCTGGACGCGGAGGCGGTGGCGGTAGAGGCGGTCGCGGCGGAGGAAGTAACGGAGCCGACGACAATACCCCCGGAGCAACTCTAATCGTTCGCAATCTTGCCACCGGACGCGACACGACGTTCGGCAACATCTCCGAATTCGCGTGGCAAAACCAAAAGCATAGCGGCAAGCTCCTCGCTATGGCGATCTCCACGCCGGATAAAACCGGCAACGGTATTCAACTCTTCGATTCGCGGACCGGCTCGCTTCGAGTGCTCGATTCGTCGTCGTCCACCTACAGCAATTTCGCCTGGCGAAAGGACGCCGCCGATCTCGCCGCCCTGAAATCGAAATCAGACGACAAAAAAGACGGCGCGACTTATCTGGTGCTCTCCTGGAAAAATCTCGATTCGTCCGAAACTGCCCACACCTACGACCCCACCGCCGACCAGAAATTCCCAGCAGGTTTACGCACCGTGTCCTACCGCCGCCCCTCCTGGTCGGAAGATGGCAAGGTGCTCTTCGTAGGCCTAGCCGAATGGTATCCAAAACCGGCCGGAGCAGCCTCAACCGGTAGGCGCGGAGGTCGCGGTGGGAACTCCGGCGCCGACTCCGCCGACGAAGCCGACGACCAGCCTACCGTCGACATCTGGCACTGGAAGGATATCGAAGTGATGGCGTATCAATCGAAGAACGCCAATCAGGACGGCCGCCGCAACCTGCTGGCCGCCTTGCAGGTCGATTCCGGCATTCTCACCCAATTGGGTCATCAGGTAACCGAGCAGATCACACCGCTCAAGCACAGTAACCTCGCCTACGCCGCCGAATGGAAAGATTACGCCCTGGAGCGCAGCATCGGCCGTCCCTTCGCCGATATTTCTCTGGTCGATTTAACCAGCGGCCAGCGCACCAAAATCCGCGAGAAGCTCAGCGAAGATCGCTATCTCGAAGCGAGCCCCGGCGGCCGCTACCTCGCCTATTTGGATCACGATCAGTACAATGTCTTCGACGTGACCACCAAGGCCACGGTCAACATCACCAA
>Ga0209006_10006906_pt1 | contig 10255 bp, 13 predicted proteins | sample JacPin_JW_Ref_O2_FD_188567 | JGI IMG/M metagenome (GOLD analysis project Ga0209006, IMG submission 188567) | Forest soil microbial communities from Algoma, Ontario, Canada - Jack Pine, Ontario site 1_JW_Ref_O2 (SPAdes) (version 2) | ecosystem: Environmental > Terrestrial > Soil > Boreal... | reverse complement strand
AACCTCGTCCTGATGAACGCGTTTCTCTCGTTCCCTGGAATCCTTCTTGCCATCGCATTCGTCGCCTTCCGCGGCCCCGGCATCTTTAATCTTGTTCTCGCGCTCTCGCTTGGAGGCTGGGTCGGCTATGCCCGCCTGGTCCGGGGACAAGTCCTCGCTGCGCGCGAGCGCGAATTTGTTGAAGCCGCCCGCGCTCTGGGGGCTAGCGATCTCCGCATCATCGTGCGCCATATTCTCCCCAACATTATTCAGCCAGTTATCGTGCAAGCTGCGATCGGCATGGCCGGCGCCATTCTCGCCGAAGCCACCATGAGTTTTCTCGGACTTGGCGTACCTCCGCCCACCGCAAGCTGGGGCGCCATGCTCAACGACGGCCGCGCTCATTTGTTCGACGCGCCGCATCTCGTGCTCTTTCCCGCACTCGCGGTCATGCTCGCCGTGCTCTCATTCAACTTCATCGGAGACGCGTTGCGCGATTACCTCGACCCCCGTTCTCGCATTGAAGCCGGGCTTTAACCTCCTATAACTCATTAAAAATACGGCGCATACATTTCTTGACATATATCACAAATTGCAATATAAACATTGCAATCTGTTATATGAACTTGGGCGAGAAAATTCGGTACCTGCGGGAGGTGGAGGGCTCGCTGCGCGGCTTGGAGCGGCCGATGACCCAGCAGGAGATTGTGAAAGCGGTCCGTCAGGAGCTGAAGAAGAGCATCAGTCAGTCGTATTTGTCGCAGATTGAAAGTGGCGCGCGACCCCATATGACGCAGTCTTCGCGGGCGCTCCTGGCGAGGTTTTTCAAGGTGCATCCCGGATTTTTGGTGGACGACCCGGAGGGTTATCACACGGAACTTACTTCGGACTTGCGGACAACAGAAGGTCAACTCGATGTATGGCTCCTGCAAGGCTCGGAGCGGTTCGTCAGTGATCCGGAGATCAGCGACGTGCTGATCAGGGCGGCCCGGGAAAAGGACACGCGCCGCTGTTTGCTGTTGCTGGGCGCGATTCTGGATACGCCGGGGTTGGCCGAACGCCTGTTAGAAGCTTTGCGGCCGGAATCGGCGGGCAGTACGAGTCTGGTTCGGAAGAGTCAGGGGCGCGAGAGCCGTCGCGAAGAGCTTAAGCGGGCGGATCACGACCGCGGAGCTCGAAACCGGGTGGCCAGTCTAGAGGGGAGGCGAGTCCGATGAACTACTCCATGACCTGGGCAGACTTCTATCTGATCTGCTTCGCGGTTGGCTTCTGCCTCAGTTTTTTTTCATTCGTCCTGGGCGGCGCGCGCACCGGACGCTTGCACTTGCCGCATTTTCACGGGCACGTCGGCGGTGCGCATATTCCTTCAGCAACGGTTCCGGTCGCTCATGCGCCGGTTTCGGGACATACCCCGGCGGGAAGCAGTGCAAGAACAAGTCAGGCCGTGCAGCAGGGCGGCGGAGTTTCGCCGTTCAACTTCGTCACACTGACCGCATTCCTGGCCTGGTTTGGCGGTACCGGATATTTGCTGGCGCGCTACTCCGGAGTGTGGGTCGGCTTCGGATTGCTGGCTTCGGTCACCAGCGGGCTGCTGGGTGGGGGAATTGTGTTCGTGTTTCTGAGCCGCGTGTTGGTCTCCGACGACGAGAATATGGATGCGGCCGACTACGAGATGGTAGGCGTGCTGGGTCGAATCTGCAGTGCGATCCGCGCTGGCGGTACGGGAGAAATGATTTATGCGCAGATGGGAACGCGGCGGGTGTGTGGCGCGCGCAGTGAAGATGGGAGCGCCGTCGGTAAGGGGACCGAAGTGGTGGTCACTCGCTACGAAAAAGGAATTGCTTACGTGCGTTTGTGGAGCGAGATGTCAGCCGATGAGTGAGTTCGAATTATCAAAGCAATAGAGGTTGACGGTCATTATTGGGGAAGCACTTGTAACAGGAGGCGTTATGCCAGAGATGTCACGAATGGTGGAGATTTGGATTTTCGCGGGGCTCGGAGTGATGGTCCTTCTATTTCTGATGAGTGGGATGGCCAGGCTATATCGCAAAGCGGGGCCGCACGAGGCACTCATCGTGTACGGCCTGGGCGGGACGCGCGTTGTGCAAGGGCACGGCACGCTGGTGCTTCCCATGGTGCAGATCTGCAAGGATTTGTCGCTGGAACTGATGTCGTTCGACGTGGCGCCTCAGCAGGATCTCTACACCAAACAGGGCGTGGCTGTGACCGTCGAGGCGGTGGCGCAGATCAAAGTGAAATCCGATCGGGAGTCTGTGCTGACGGCGGCCGAGCAATTCCTGACAAAATCCGATCAGGAGCGCGAAGGGCTGATCCGGCTGGTCATGGAAGGCCATCTGCGCGGCATCATCGGGCAACTCACGGTGGAAGAGATCGTAAAGCAGCCGGAGATGGTTTCCGACCGCATGCGCGGAACCTGCGCCGAGGATATGAACAAGATGGGGCTCGAGGTGATTTCGTTCACCATCAAGGAAGTGCGCGACAAGAACGAGTACATCACGAATATGGGCAAGCCGGATGTGGCGCGAATCAAGCGCGACGCCGATGTCGCCACGGCAGAAGCCGACCGCGATACGGCGATCAGGCGGGCTCTGGCGCAGCGGGAATCGGCTGTTGCCAAGGCACAAGCGGATCAGGAGCGCGTGCTAGCGGAAACATTATCTTTGGCGAAGCAAGCGGAATCGCAACGCGATCTGGAAATCAAAAAGGCGCAATACCTGGAAGTCACGAAGCGGCAGCAGGCGCAGGCCGATAAAGCCTATGACATCCAGACCAACATCATGCAACAGCAGGTGATCGCCGAGCAGGTGAAGGTGCAGCAGATCGAGAAAGAGCAACAAGTAAAAGTGCAGGAGGCGGAAATCAATCGTCGCGAGAAAGAGTTGATCGCGACTGTACTGAAGCCGGCTGAAGTCGAACGTCAGCGGATTGAGACATTGGCCGCGGCCGAGAAGCAGCGCTTGATCGCGGAGGCAGAAGGCCAGGCATCGTCGATTCGCGCGCAAGGTGAGGCCGAAGCCGAAATCATTTTCAAGAAAGGCGAGGCCGAGGCCAAGGCCATGAATGTGAAGGCCGAGGCGTATCAGGAATACAACCAGGCGGCAGTGCTCGACAAGTTGTTCGCCAGCATGCCTGAGATCGTGAAAGCTCTGGCGGCTCCGCTGGCCAACGTCGACAAGATCACCATCGTCTCCACCGGAAACGGCGAAGCCGCGGGCATGAACAAAATCACCGGCGACATCGCCAAGATGGCGGCGCAAGTGCCCGCGCTGTTTGAGACGCTTTCGGGCATGCCGCTGTCGGAATTGCTGGGCAAGGTGCGTCAGATCGGCGACAAGGCTTTGAAGCCAGCCGATCTGCCAAAAGCCTAGCAGGAACGATCCGGGTTCGGTTTGTGTTTGCTTGTGTGGGGCCGGGTTCAACCCGGCCACGCCGAGCGAAGCGAGGCGGAAGAATCGGAGTAGAACTTATGAACCGAAAATCGAAAGGAATGGGGTTAGGGATTGCGCTGGGTGCAGCATTGGGCGTGGCCCTCGGAGTGATGGCGGGGCATATCGCCATCTGGCTGGGGATTGGGGTGGCAATCGGCATGGCCCTTGGCAGCACTCTGCGACCGAGAACGTGCGCGAACTGCGAAGCAACAAAACGAAATCGAGAGCTAGGAGCTAGGAGTTAGAAGGGTAGTTCAAGAAAAGGAGTCCATCATGGCATTACTAGAGCGCGTTTCCACATTAGTCCGGGCGAACCTCAATGACCTGATTGATAAGGCCGAGGAGCCGGAAAAGATGATCAAGCAGGTGATTCTCGATATGCAGAATCAACTGCTGCAAGTGAAGACGCAGGTGGCGATTGCCATCGCCGACCAGCACCTATTGGAGAAAAAGCGGAAAGAGAACGAAGACAAGGTGGCTGAGTGGATGCGCAAGGCCGAGTTATCGGTAGACAAGAAGCAGGACGACCTGGCACGCGCTTCTCTGCAGCGCGTCGAGAGTTATCGCGAGATGATTGAGAGCTTCACGCAGCAGGTGAGCGATCAGAAGGCGCAGGTGGAAAATTTGAAATCCGCCCTGCGGCAACTGGAGCAGAAGTTGACGGAGGCGCAGGCCAAGGCCGATCTGCTGATTGCGCAACATCGTCGCGCCCGCGCAGTGGGCAAGGCAAGCGACGCTCGCCTTGCGATCGGCGATGGCTCGAAAGCGGCGGCTTTCGACAGGATGAAGCGCAAGGTTGCGCATTCGCAAGCTGTGAGTGAGGCTAAATCCGAAATCGCAGGAGACAACATGGAAGATCGGCTGGCCGCGCTCGAGAAAGAAGATCGGATCGAGCAGTTGCTGGCGGAGTTGAAGGGGAGGCGGGGAGCGTAGTTCCATCGAAAGAAGAACCGTGATGAGAACTGTGTGGTCATCCACCTTTAAGATGGTGGCAGCTTTTTCCTTGCTTATGTTGCGGCGGGCAACGTGCGCGCAGGCCACGGCCCAGCAAAAGCCCGAGCAACTTGCGCAACAGTCCTCGGAATCCTGGCTAGCGCTAGTCGATTCCGGCAAGTATGCGGAGAGTTGGCAGGAATGCGCGCAGATTTTCCAGGCCGCCGTTACAAAGGAGCAGTGGCCGAGCGCGTTGCGGGCGACCCGCGATCCGCTGGGCAAACTGCTCTCGCGTAAGCTGAAGGGCGCTACCTACACCAAAACCTTACCGGGCGCCCCCGATGGCGAATATGTGGTCATTTCGGTACGAAAGCAGTTTCGAACACAAGCAAGCGGCAGTAGAGACGGTTACGCCCATGCTGGATAAGGATGGCAAGTGGAGGGTTTCTGGCTACTACAATCCAATAGCGATGGCGTTTAGTGCCGGGCGGAGGACGGCGCCCGCGATATCCATAACTGGTGAGGCGGTAGAAGCCGTTGCGGGAGTCCGATACCTTAAGACGGGTCCTTACATCCATTGACCGGTGAGGGCGCATCTCTGTAATCTTGGAGTAGAATTTCTCTGCCGATCCCAAAGCTCAAGGACAATTCATGAAGGAAGTAGCAATCCTGTTGCTGGTCGCGCTCATGCTGAATGGATGCAGCAATTCAACTGCTGTGCAAACCGCAGTGAGTGGCGGCTGGCAGGCGGAGATGTTAGGCGGCGATGGCTTGGCGTCAGGATTTAGCTTCATCACGCAGTGGACAGTGAGTGGGAGCGGCGGGGCTTTGAGCGTTTCGAACTTTCAATTTCTGACCCAAATAGACGGAGGCTGTTTTCCGGTGACGGGGGAAACTCCGACGGGGAATTTGAAGGTGACGTTCAATGCCGCAGACCAGGTGACCGGCACGTTTTCGTTCATAGTAACGTCCGGTGGAAACACCCTGACCCTGACCAGTACTTCGGTGACTGGAGTGATTAACACCAACAATAACACGCTCAGCAATGGCGTGATCATAGGCAACTGGGCGGTGGTTGGTAGTGGAACTGGCTGCAGCAACGCGAGCGGCACTTTCACAATGACGCAGACGGCTAGCGGCTAAAGAGTTCCCTGGTTAGAGTTCCCTGGTTCAAAACCAATCGCTGCGGTAGGCGACCCACCACGCAATGAAAACGATGGGAATGGTGGCGGCGAGGCCCCACCAAATGGGTAGCAAGAAATCTGCGAGCAGGCCGAGCACCGTGAAGACCGTCCAGAAGATTTTGCGTTCCATGAAGAGATTGTAGGTCTGACAGCTCAAATGAGGAAATGGAACGGATGGAACGGACGCAACGCTTGTAGTATCCTCAGCTTATCTATATTCTGATGGACGCGTCGCGCCTCTGACTCCCCAATTCATGAATCCTAAATTGATCTCTTGTTCCGTTCCTTTCGCGCTGTATTTGCTGTGGAGTGCAGCCGCGTTCGGTCAAGCTGTTGCCGCGGCGCCCGCGAGTTACGCCGGCCCTCAATACTCGGTGCAGGGGAACGGTCCGGCGGCGGCGCCGCAGGGCGGGCCAGTTTCTTATGCCTCCGTGACCCAACTGAATGGGCTGCTGGCGCAGCTGGAAACGACGGCGAAGACTACTCAGGCCGACCTGGCGAAGTTGCGAATCGAGCGCTGGAAGACCGATAGCTCTACGAAAAAACAAATGATGGGTGACGTGGAATCGATTCAGCGAAATCTGCAGAACGCGTTGCCGGAGATGATTGGTCAGTTGCGAAACTCGCCGGAAGACATGCCCGCAACCTTTAAGCTCTATCGGAATTTGGATGCACTCTACGACGTGCTCAGTGGAGCGGTAGAATCCACGGGAGCGTTCGGGCCGAAAGATGATTTTCAGGCGTTATCGAACGATCTGAGCAACTTTGAGGGGACTCGGAAACAGTTGGCCGATCGCGTAAATAACCTGGCAACCTCGAAAGAGCAGGAGATCGAGCGCCTGCGTGTGGACCTGAAGACGGCGCAGGCGGCGATTCCGGTCGCTCCTCCGAAGAAAATCGTGGTGGACGATAACGAGCCGGCTAAGAAACCCGTGGTCAAGAAGAAGCCGGTGGCGAAGAAGCCCGCTGCCACCACGCCGCCGGCACAAACTCCGCCGGCACAGCCCAAGCCGCAGTAGTCAGCTTTCGGGAAACTCCAAGCATCTGATACCCTTCCCTGCACATCAAGATTGCAAGTGAGATTCCGGCATGAGCTTGCACGTCAACATTCCCGCGATTATCTCCGGCGGCGTCATCATTGGCGTGGTGCTGCTGGATGCGTTCGAAACCGTAGTGCTGCCTCGGCGCGTGACGCGACATTTCAAGCTAACGGCTTGGTTCTACCGCCGAACCTGGATTCCGTGGACGAGAATTGCCAGCCGCATTAGGACGCCTGCCCGGCAGCAAAGTTTCTTGGGATACTTTGGCCCGCTTTCTCTGATTCTGCTTCTGGAATTTTGGGCAGCGGGCCTGATCCTCGGCTTTGCACTGCTGCAATACGGTCTAGGCGGACACGAACAGCTCAGCAATGAGCCAATTACATTCGCCAGGATCCTTTACCACAGTGGCGAAACCTTCTTTACGCTGGGATATGGCGATATTGTGCCGATATCGGCATGGGCACGAGTGTTGTCGGTGCTCGAAGCGGGGTTGGGTTTTGGATTTCTCGGCGTAGTGATCGGATACCTGCCAGTGGTGTACGCTTCATTTTCCCGTCGTGAGATTCAGATCTCAATGCTCGATGCGCGTGCGGGATCGCCTCCGACCGCAGCCGAATTGTTGGTGCGGCTGGCGGGGAGCTCCGAGAATCCGGCGATTGAGCAAACTGTACTCGACGAAGTTTTGCGCGACTGGGAGCGCTGGGCGGGGGAGCTGCTGGAAAGCGGCATTTCTTATCCGGTCTTGAGTTTTTTTCGGTCGCAACACAGCAACCAGTCATGGCTGGGAGCGCTTATGACCATGCTGGATGTGACTTCGTTGCTGATCACTGGCATTGAAGGCATTCATCCCGGGCAGGCGCGTTTAACCTTCGCCATGGCGCGCCACGCGGCCGTGGATCTGGCGCAGGTGGTGAATGCGCGCTACGATCCGCAAGCCCCAGAACGATTGACAGATGAGGATTTCAACGCATTACGAGAAATACTCGCAGCTGCGGGATTGGAGTTGCGAAGTTCGGATGAAGCGCGGCTGAAACTGGCGAAGCTGCGCTCGATGTATGAACCCTACCTGCACTCGACGGCGCGTAATCTGATGGTAGCGCTGCCTCCGTGGAAACATCCGTCGAAGATGCGCGACAATTGGCAGGCTGGTCCGTGGGACCGCGCGATCCAGGCCAAAGGGCTTGCTGTTCTTGGCCAAAAGCCAGCACACGCGCAGGCCGTTGCTGTTGAGGACCATTTCTAGACACGAGTTTTACTGGAGAACAGGTTTTAGAAGACGACCGTTAAGTCGAATGCAAGTTCTAACTTCCTTTTCTCGACGCTTCGTTGCATGAAAAATATTGGAGAGAATGTGGTGCGCATTGAAGCCGACGCATTGCGCGCACTCGCGGATCGCATCGGCGGCTCGATGGCGGCGGCGTTTCAGCGTGCCGTGGATTTACTGTTTTGCTGCGCCGGACGTGTAGTAGTCACGGGGATGGGCAAGAGCGGTCTGATTGCCCGCAAGATTGCCGCGACGCTGAGTTCGACCGGTTCACCGGCGTTGTATCTGCATCCGGTGGATGCGTTGCACGGTGATTTGGGCATGGTGGTGCGCGGGGATGTGGTGCTGGCTCTTTCGGCGTCCGGGGAGACGGAGGAAATTCTTGCGTTGTTGGCGACCATCAAGCGGCTGCAGGTGCCCCTGATAGCGATGACGGGGTCGCCCGCAAGCATACCAGCATCTTCCACCCGAGCATCCGGCACTCGATCATCGAGCGCCCGGGGATCCACTCTGGCCGCGGCCGCGGATGTGGCACTTGATTGTTCCATCTCGGAGGAGGCTTGCTCGCTGGGGCTGGCGCCTACTGCTTCGACCACCACGATGCTGGCGCTGGGCGATGCCCTCGCCGTTACACTCAGCGAGAAGCGCGGATTCAAGGAGGAGGATTTTGCCAACCTGCATCCGGGAGGGAAACTGGGAAAGCAGCTGGCGCGGGTGGAGTCGCTGATGCACTCAGGCGACGCACTGCCATGCGTGGGGCCGCAAACGAAGATGCCGGATGTGATCTATGAAATGTCACGTAAGAAGCTGGGCGTAACGGCGGTGGTGGCAGCCGAGGTTCTGGTGGGCATTATCAGCGACGGAGACTTGCGGCGGCTCCTGGAGAAGCGCGGGAAAGATGTGCTCGACCTTTCAGCGGGTGAGTGTATGACGAAAAATCCGCAGACGATTGCGCGAGAAGAGTTTGCCGCCACTGCACTGGCACTGATGGAGGAGAAAAAGATTACATCGTTGATGGTGGTAGATGGAAGCGGAAAGCTGCAAGGCATTGTGCATCTCCACGATCTGTGGAGTACCCATCTGGTGTAGCGTCAATTTAGAGTTAGCGCCCTATCAGCCGCCGAAACAGCGGCGCTACAATATCTGCATGTATCACTACGATCCCAATACGGCTTTGGAAGAACTGACGGAAGATGCCACGCTGCCAAACCCGGTGCACGTGCGCGACATGATGCTGCGCAAGCATCTCTCGGCGGACAAGTCGCTGGAATTGAATCGTCTATTCGTCGAATATCAGAAGTTTTTCGGCGAGACTCAGAAGCTGGGGAACCAGATTTTGCGGCAGTTGGCGGGATAGACTCTATCGGCGTGCGGTGTATCATCGCGGCATGGGAGGCATTCGTGCAGACGATGTCGTCGGGTTTATCCTGGCGGGCGGAAACAGCACCCGCATGGGCAGGGATAAAGCCTTTGTTGGCTTCGACGGCCGCACTTTGCTAGCGCGAGCGCTCGACTTGGTCCGCTCGGTTACATCCAACGTATGCATCGTAGGAGCCCAAGAGAAGTTTTCCGGGTTCGCGCCGGTGGTGGAAGATACATTCCGTGACCGGGGGCCGTTGGGCGGAATTCATGCTGCCTTGCGGAGTTCGGTGACGGAACTGAACCTTATGCTGGCTGTCGACATGCCTTTTGTCGCTTCGGCATTCCTGCAGTATCTGATCAGTGAAGCGCGGGCTGCAGGCGGTGCTTCAGTGATCGTTCCTCATGGCGACGACCGCTGTCAGCCCCTGTGCGCCATTTATCGCCGGAGCTTCGCTGATGCGGCCGAGATGAGCTTGCTTGCGGGGCGCAACAAAATCGACTTGCTTTTCGATGAAGCGGAAACCCGAGTGATCGGGAAGGCAGAGTTGGACCGCATGGGATTCTCAAGCTCCATCTTCCGCAATCTGAATACCCTCGAAGAGTTGGAGAAGGAGCAGCGCAGCGCCTGACAGCCGCTGGACCCTGAGCTGAGAGCTAATCAGAATGCCGGAAAATGTGAGCCGCCCATACATCGAATTTCGCGAGGTCTCCAAAGCATTTGGCGAGAAGCCGGTTCTCGATCGGGTCAGCTTTGACGTCATGCCGGGCGAAACCGTCTGCATCCTCGGACGCAGCGGCGTGGGTAAGTCGGTTTCGTTGCAAATCCTAATGGGTTTTCTCACCGCAGATTCCGGCCGGGTGATCGTCGCCGGGGAGGACATTACCAACTTTTCCGAAGTGCAACTGGAAGCCATCCGAAAAAAAGTCACCATGGTTTTCCAGAATGGAGCGCTCTTCGATTCACTCACCGTGGGCGAGAACGTCGCTTTCCCTTTGCGCGAAAGCAGGGACCTGTCGGAAGAGCAAATCTACCAGATTGTTGAC
>Ga0209006_10006905_pt1 | contig 10257 bp, 7 predicted proteins | sample JacPin_JW_Ref_O2_FD_188567 | JGI IMG/M metagenome (GOLD analysis project Ga0209006, IMG submission 188567) | Forest soil microbial communities from Algoma, Ontario, Canada - Jack Pine, Ontario site 1_JW_Ref_O2 (SPAdes) (version 2) | ecosystem: Environmental > Terrestrial > Soil > Boreal... | reverse complement strand
CGGAACTATGCAGGGCGTGCCCAAGGGCGGTTACGTCAGCCGCATCGAGCCATCTCATAAAGAGGCCGGCACCGCCTACATCACCTTCGACAATCATCGCAGCGCCGACTATGGCATCTACATTCTTAGGACCAACAATTATGGCGATTCCTTCGCCAAGCTCACCAACGGCATCCCACCGGAGGCCGGCACGGTCCACGTGATCCGCGAAGATCCGGTCAATGCGAATCTGCTTTTCGCGGGCACCGAATTCGGCATGTTCGTCTCCTTCGATCGCGGAGCCATGTGGCATCGCATGAAGAACGGTTTGCCGACCGTCCCGGTGTTCGATATTCAAATCCACCCGCGCGATCACGATCTGATTCTCGCGACGCACGGCCGCTCCATCTGGATCATGGACGACATATCCGCGCTCGAACAAATGGACAGCCAGTCGTTGACCACAGACCTGAAGCTCTTCGACTCGCGTCCCGCGATCGAGTGGAAGATGGCCAACTATCGCGGCTTCCTTGGTTCGGCACTGTTCTACACGCCGAACGCACCGGCTGGTCTGAAACTCGATTACTTCACGAAGACAGAGGGACCGGTCCGCATCACAGTCGCGGACAAATCCGGAAATCAGATTCGCCAGATGAATGCCAGAGCAGAGGCGGGAGTGATCAACCGCACCACGTGGGATATGCGCTACGACGCCCCCGTGCCTCCCGAAAATACCGGCGGAGGTCGTGGCGGCGGGGGACGTGGAGGTGGAGGCCGTGGCGGCGGCGGTCGCGGCGAAACACCCGCAGCAGCGCCGGCGGCAGGTGAACTCGCAACCGAGTTCGGCGCGGAAGGCGCAGCCGGTGGAGGCGGGGGCGGCGGAGGAGGAGGCCGCGGCTTTGGAGGACCGGCACGTGGCTCGATCGTGGACCCGGGAAGCTACGTTGTCACCATCGCGGCGTCTGGAAAAACCGATTCGAGAACGTTCATGATTGAAGAGGACCCGCGCGTCCAGTTATCCGACGATGACCGCGCCAAGCGCCGCAAAACTTTGACGACGCTATCCGGAATGACCCGTGACGCGGATGCCGCCCGCCGAAAAATCGTTGGCATCAATACCGCGCTCACCAGCTTGACCGATAGCTGGAAGCTACCGAACGCTCCGGCGGTTCCCGAGAGCGTCAAGAAATCCGTCGACGACTTAATGGCGAGAGTGAAACCAGCATTAGCGACCTTTGAGAATCCTGCAGGCGGCGGAGGCCGCGGTGGAGGCGCAGGTCCTGGTGGTCCTTTTGTACCGCCGCCGGTGACGCAGAAAATCGCGCGCCTGATGAACGCCATCGACGGATATTCCTCCGCGCCGACGTCGCGCCAGATGGCCGACCTCGCCGAAGCGTCGGCCCAATTACAAACCGGCATCGCCGAAGTAAATCGCCTGTGGGACGAAGTGCCCAAGCTCAATAAAACGATGCAGGATGCAGGCGTTCCATACTTCGCCGTGACTCTTGGAGGTCCGGCGCAACCCGGCGGCCGCGGCGGAAATTAAGCTGTCTCGGGGGTATAGACTAATACCCGATGGGAAACAGAAGAACCTTCTTTCGCCAGACAGCCGCGGCCATCGGCGCATCGCAAATCTCCGTCGCCCAGCCGCGCCCCGCCATCACCGATTATCCGCGCGTCTACTCCGGCGGGAAGCTGAAGATGATCGCTTTCCCTCTCGGCGGCGTCGGCGCGGGTAGTCTCAGCCTTGGCGGTCGTGGCCAGCTTCGCGATTGGGAAATCTTCAACAAGCCCAACAAAGGCTTTTCCCCCAACTACGCACTCCCCGCCATTTGGGCCCGAGCCGGAAATGCGAAGCCCGTAACGCGCGTCCTGGAAGCCCGCATCCTGCCTCCCTACGAAGGAGAAAACGGGCTGGGAGCCAACAATGCTCCCGGCCTGTCCCGACTGGAAGCGGCGAAGTTCACCGGAGAATATCCGCTGGCACGCATCGATTTTCAAGATCCCTCGCTGCCCGTGAAAGTTTCGCTCGAAGCCTTCTCGCCCTTCATCCCGCATGAAGCCGATGAGTCCGGCCTTCCCGTCGCGATCCTGCGCTATCGCGTGTCCAACCCAGGCCCGGCAAAAGCCGACGTCTCGATCGCCTTTTCAATCGACAATCCAATGAAAGGGCAGAATGAACCCCTGGTCAGCAACACTCTCTCCGGCCTCGTAATGCACAGCCCGGATCTTCCATCCGAAGATCCCATGCGCGGCGAATTCGTCCTCAGCGCGATCAATACCCCCGGCACTCATACCGACATCTGGCGAGGATGGCCCCAAGGCCGCTGGTGGAATTCTCCCATGCTCTTCTGGGACGATTTCTCCGACGACGGCCGTCTCTCCGCTGAGCCCAATCCTCATAATGCCGTTGGCGTTCTCTCGCTCCAACGCACCATCTCGTCCGGCAGTTCGGCAGACTTCACGTTCCTTCTCTCCTGGCGATTCCCGAATCGTACTCCCGAGTGGTGCGGCTGGACATCTCCCAAAGGGCAGGGCAAAACTGTCATCGGAAATCACTATTGCACCCGATTTCCCACCGCGCTCGCCGCCGCCGAATACGCATCCCAAAATCTCACGCGTCTCGAAAGTCAGACCCGGCTGTTCGCGAAGGCCTTTCGCGAGAGCACGCTTCCCGCCGTGGTGAAGGAAGCGGCCAGCGCCAATCTTTCCACGCTCGCGAGCACCACCAGCTTCCGCACTGCCGATGGCGAGTTTCATGGATTCGAAGGCGTTGACGATCACCGCGGCTGCTGTTTCGGCAACTGCACTCACGTCTGGAATTACGAAAGCTCGACGCCCCATCTGTTCCCAACGCTTGCCCGATCGCTCCGCGCCGCCGCCTTCGGATACTCAATGGACGACGCTGGTGCGATGCACTTCCGCCAGCTCCTGCCAGATGGAGTCGAGCGCTCCGGCTTCGCCGCTACCGACGGCCAGATGGGGCAAATCGTGCACGCGTATCTCGACTGGTCGCTCTCCGGAGACAACGATTGGCTCCGCCGCATGTGGCCGCGCATCAAGAAGGGTCTCGAATTCGCATGGGTCCCCGGCGGCTGGGATGCCGATAAAGACGGTGTCCTCGAAGGCGTGCAGCACAACACCTACGACGTCGAATTTTATGGCCCGAATCCGATGTGCGGCATCTATTATCTGGCCGCCCTGCGCGCTGGCGAGGAAATGGCGCAAGCCGTCGGCGACACTTCCTCGGCCATGGAGTATCGGCGTCTCTTCGAATCCGGACGTAAGTGGATCGACGCCAATTTGTTCAACGGCGAATTCTACGTGCAGAAAATTCAAGGCTTTTCGAAGGACAAAATCGCGCCGTCGCTGCGCAGCACTATGGGCTCGGAAGATACAGAACATCCGCAATATCAGGTAGGCGAAGGCTGCCTGGTCGATCAACTCGTCGGACAATATCTCGCCGAAGTAGCAGGCCTCGGATCGCTCGTGTCAGAGGAACACATCAAGAAAACGCTAGCCTCCATCTATCGCTATAACCACAAGAACTCGCTAAGCAATCACGACACCGTGCAGCGCACGTTCGCATTGAACAACGAAGCCGCCATGGTGATCTGCGATTACGGCAAAGCCGAGCGCCCGCGCATTCCTTTCCCCTACTACGCCGAAGTGATGACCGGTTTTGAATATTCCACCGCCGCGCACATGCTTTACGCCGGTATGGTGCGCGAAGGCGTCGAATGCATCGGCAACATTCGCGCGCGTTACGACGGCGAAAAACGCAACCCTTGGGATGAAGCGGAGTGTGGCCATCACTATGCCCGCGCCATGGCTGCATGGTCGGGAGTGCTCGCCCTGAGCGGCTTCCGTTACCATGCCCCGAAAGCGGCAGTGATCGCGATTCCCCGCGTTCCCCGCCCAGGGTTCACGTGCTTCTGGTCTACCGCGACCGGCTGGGGAACTTTCTCCACCGGACCCGGCCTCGAAATCAAGGTTCTTCACGGAAGCTTGCCGTGCCAATCCTGCGAGTTCTCCGGCTCGGCGAACAGTGCCACGCTCGACGGAAAAACAATCCCCCATCGCGTCGAGCGCGCCAATTCTCACACAGTTGTGCAATTCCCGGAACCCTTCGCACTCGCCGCAGGCAGCGTCCTGAAACTCAGCGCATGACGACCACGCCGTCTTTTAGAGCCGCGACCTTCGGGAGCGGTCAACTATGAGCGAACGTCCACACCTGATCGTCGTCGGCGGATTCCTTGGCGCCGGCAAAACGACACTCATCCTAGCCGCCGCCCGCGTGCTCGCCGATCGCGGCCTCCGCAGCGCCATCATTCTCAACGATCAGGGCGAGTCCCTAGTCGATACCGAACTCGCGCGCAGCAGCGGCTTCGACGCGGGCGAGGTCACCGGAGGCTGCTTCTGCTGCCGCTTCTCCGAGCTGATCCGCATCGCCGATCAACTCCGCGCCTATTCGCCCGACGTCATTTTCGCCGAGCCCGTCGGCAGTTGCACCGATCTCTCCGCCACGATTCTCCAGCCCATCCAGCTAGCCTATAGCGATACATTTCAGCTCGCGCCCTTGACCGTTTTAGTCGACCCAAGCCGCGCGCACGACAACGAAGACATCGCCTTCCTTCTCGAAAAGCAATTGGAAGAAGCCGACCTGATCTGCTACAGCAAATCCGACCTCTTTTCCGAGCCCCCACGCGCAAACAACACTCGCCAGATCAGTGCGCGCACCGGTCAGGGAGTCGCCGCATGGCTCGACGAAATCATGTCTGGAAAGCTCAGCGGAAAAATCCTGGAGATAGATTACGCCCGCTACGCGCAAGCCGAAGCGGCGCTGGCGTGGCTCAATGCCGAGGCCGATCTCGCCTGCAATCCGCCCCTCTCCCCAGCGATGTTGCTAGGCCCGTTCCTCGATACTTTGGACCATGAGCTAACCGTTGCTGGAATCCCTATCGTGCACTTGAAACTTCTAGATCGCACGCCCTCCGGTTCACTGAAAGCAGCTCTCTGCGCCAGCGGCGAAGAACCAGTAGTCGAGGGCGCATTAGACGCCTCGCCCGCAGCGACCCATCATCTCCTCCTAAACCTCCGCGCCAGTTCAGCGCCCGATCCAGTCCGCGCCATCGTGGAACGAGCTCTCGAAAAACTCCCCGGCCGAATCTCCGCACTCCGATTAAAGTGCTTCAGCCCCGCAGCCCCAAAACCAGAACGCCGAATAAGTGTGTAGGTTGTGGCGCACGCGCCCACGCGTGCCGCGTCGACATTCGTGTCGACGTCCGACTTTTCAATGCGCCGTGCTTAAATACTGATCGAACCAAACCACCTCGTTGTAATAACGATGCACCATATCCCAAGGCGGCCACCCTCCGTGATAATTCCCCGGATACCGAATCATCCTCGCCGGAACATGCTGCTTTTCGAGCGCCCGATACATCTGCTCCGCCTGCTCGATCGGCACGCGCATATCCGCTTCGCCATGCACGAACAAAGTCGGCGTCTTGACATTGCCCGCATACGTTATCGGCGATAACCCCCTCATCCGCTCGGCTGCTTCCGGATTCCACTCAGTCCCATAAAATTCGCTCTCCTTCGTCCGCGGAATATCCGACGTGCCGTAATCGCTCATCCAATTGGAAATCCCCGCGCCGCTCACCGCCGCCACGAAACGAGTCGTTTGCGTGATCACCCAGTCGGTCAAAAATCCACCATACGAATAGCCCGTAACCGCCAGCCGCTTCGGATCCACCGGATCATGCGCCAGCGCATAATCCACCCCCGCCATCACGTCCTGATAATCGAGTTTCCCCCATCCGCCCCACGTCGCCCACAGAAATTTCTCCCCATATCCGGTCGACCCCCGAGGATTCGTATACAGCACCGCGTATCCATGCGCCGCCAGCCATTGAAACTCGAAATCGAACTGACTGCCATAAGCTCCATGAGGCCCACCATGAATGCTAAGGATCATCGGATGCGGCGCCGCGCCCGAATGGGGCAGCATGATCCATCCCTCCACACTCGTTCCGTCCTTGCTGGGAAAATGAATCCGCTCAGCCGCGCTCAGCTCCACTTCGCTCACGAACTTCGCATTAAAATCGCTGACCCGAGTCTCCCCGCTCCCATCGATCTTTGAACAAAACGCCTCGCCAGGATGCGTCGGATCCTGCGCGACATACGCCATCCGGTCGAACGCATCCGAAAAACTAAACCCGCCGAGCGCCCTTTCGCCCTTCGTAATCTGCACCGGATTGCCGCCATTTTGCCCCATCCGGAACAGTTGCGTATCTCCGCCCACTGCCGACGCGAACCATATTGCATCGCGCTCCCACCTCGGAGCATCGGGGATCAAATCAAACTCCGGCGTCAAATTTTTCATCGCGCCGCCCTCGGCAGGCATGCGGTAAATATCGACCGCCGCCCCGTGATTCTGCCGCGTTTGAATAATCGTACTCAACGACTGCCGCCGCCTGAACGCCAGATTCTTCCCGTCCGGGGACCACGCCGGCGAATCGTATTCGAACCCATCGTCAGTCAGCCGCCGGATCTTCCCCTCCAGATCCACCACCCACAAATCCGCCCGTTCATACGAAAATTCGTCTCTCTGATGCGAGTCCGCGACCAGTGCGATCGCCCCACTGTCAGGCCTCCACGCCAGCCCATTCGCGTTGACTCCCAGATGCGTCAACTGCTTCGGCGTCCCCCCATCGCGCGCGACAATATAAACTTCCGAAGGCGGCGTCTCCTGTGGATTTCTTGGATCCGGAAGATAACCGCGCCCATCCGCCCGATAATTCACCCAGTCGAAGGAGCGCCCCTTAAACCGCTCGGCGAGCTGCTTCTCCATCGGCGAAAGCTCCCGCGTCTCAGCCGGCGGAGGCGTTCTCTTCGTAAACGCGATCCACTTATTATCAGGACTGAAAATCGGCGCGCCGCTTACGCCCGCAATCTTGAACGGCTCGCGATCCTTCTGATCCATGTGCAGGAACCATTCGTTCCCCTCGCCCTCGCCGCCGCCTCGTCCCGCTCGACTGCCCCCTCCGCGTCCCGACCTGCTGAACGCGAGCAGCTTCCCATCCGGACTCCATCTGGGGCTCGACGAACTAGCATCGCCAGCTAAAAGTTTCACCGCCGCGCTCGACCCATCCGACGGCGCGATCCACAATTCCGTGTGCCGCTGATTCTCCGCTTCAACGATGGTCGAACGCGCAAAGACCACCCATCGGCCGTCCGGAGAAATCGCCGGAGTCGCGGCACTCTCGATGCGGTAATAGTCTTCAAGCTGGATCGGACGCCCAGCCTGGCAAAGTCCGGCAGCAACACTCAGCAGCGCAAGCAGCCCCAGGTTTTTCATTGCGGAATTATATCATTCGGCCTCGCGACCGTTGACAATTCCCTGTTTCTGGGATAATCTCATCGAGGCTTGAGTCGTTTCAAGCTCCCCAAAAACCGCGTTCAGTTCGAAAGGGAGACGCATGAAGATTCCAAAAATTCTCATCCTCAGCTCAATTCTTTTTTTCTTTGGTGAACCATCCAACTCGCAGCAGCCTCCCGCCGGCGCGCCACCCGCCGGGGCACAAGCAGGTCCTGGTCGAGGCCGCGGCGGCGGAGGATTCCGTCAGCCCGATCCCATCGATTTCAATGACCACACCGGCTGGATTTCCATGTTCGACGGCGCGACCCTTAACGGCTGGGACGGCGACAAGGCGTGGTGGCATATCGTCGACGGCGCCATCATGTCCGAATCGACATGCGAGAAACCGACGGGCACCATCTATCTGGTCTGGCAAGGCGGCGAGGCGGCGGACTTTGAGATGAAGGTCGAGATGAAGGGCGAAGGCGCGCATATCAATAGCGGCGTGCAATATCGCGGCGCGATTCAGGAGCCTCGTCCCGCGGGCGGTCGCGGTCCCGGCGGCGGTGGGCGCGGTACCCAGGGCCCCTGCCCCAGCGGCCAGCCTCGCGGCACACCACCCGATCAAGCCGGCCAGGCGAAGTGGAATATGCTCGGCGCGCAATTCGATTTCGACGGCCAAAACCGCTATAGCGGCCAGTATTACGAACAGGCCACCGGCCGCGGCATCATCGCCTGGAGAGGACAAGTCGTCCAGACCTTGGAGGGCAAGCCGCCGCGGCTACTCGCGACACTCGGCGATAAAGATGAGCTCGGCGGATACGTCAAAGTCGACGACTGGAATCAGCTCCACATCATCGCCCGCGGAACCAGCATGACTCACATCATCAACGGTCACGTCATGTCGATTCTGATCGACGACGATCCCACGAAATTCCGCAAAACCGGCCTGATCGGCTTCGAGATCGAAGGCACCGGCAAGATCTTCATGCGAAATATCTGGCTGAAAAAACTCTAAGCTCTCAGCGGCCCTGTCGTGAGATCATCGCAACAGGGCCCTTCTGAAATCACTTGTCAGACCCATCGTAATCTTCTTCGCGACGCTAGGCGGCGTCGGCGTTTTCTTTTTGGGAATCATCGATGCTTCCCTGCTCTTCATACCGCTCGCCGTCGACATCCTGGTAGTGGTCCACTCGGCGCGGCACCATAACCAGTGGGCCTATTACGCGTTAATGGCTGCCTTGGGATCGGTCATCGGATGCTTCACCACGGATTGGGTCGGACGAAAGGGCGGGGAAAAAGGCCTCGAAAAGCGTCTCTCCAAAAGGCGCTTGCGATTTTTTCAGAAGCGCGTCCAAGCCAGCTCCGGCGTGGCTTTGGCGGTGGCGTCGATCGCTCCTCCTGGATTCCCGCTCTTCTCGCCGGTGGTGCTGATCGCCGCCGCCTTAAACTATCCGCGCATCAAACTGCTCGCCATCGTGGGTGTGTTTCGCTTTATCCGCTTCAGCATCGAAGGATTACTGGCGGTCCGCTTCGGTCGGGGAATTTTGAGACTGGTGGACTCCCCGACCGCGCAACACATCATCACAGGAGTGATCGTGATCTCGTTAATCGGAAGCGCCTGGGCCATCTTTTCCTGGACCCGAAGCAGCCGCCAAAACTGACCAGGTGTTGCTGTTGTGTGGGGCGGACCCCTGGTCCGCGCGCGATCCCCTGATCGCGCTCTCGACCAATAAAATTAGCGCAGACCCGGGGGTCCGCCCCACTTTCCACGTCGAGATCGAGGAAGCTTGCGCCATCAGAGGGCCAAACTACGCGACAAGGACTTCTCCGGTGTGGGTGGTGTCGTAACCGGCTAGCAGCTCTAATTTGCGGCGTAAGGCCGAGCGGTTCAGCGCGTCGAAAAGGGCTTCGACGGCCGGAAGTTTCGCGTACTGGCGGCGGATGACCAGGTCGTAGCGCTCGGTGGCCAGAGGGATGAAATTCAGGCCAAAAGCACGGGCGGCGGAGCGGGTCGCGATGCAACAGTCGGCTTCGCCCTGACTGACTGCTTGCGCGGCGGGGAGGTGCCCGGTTGCGATCCGATCATATCCGTTGACTCGATCGGACGGAATACCGGCGGCGCGGAGGTGCTGGTCGAGCAACTCGCGACTGCCTGCTCCTTTTTCGCGATTGATAATGCGAAGGTCCTTTCTTGCCAAATCGTCGATACTGCGGATCTGACTGCCGGTTCGCGTGACCAGGCCCTGTTCCCAGATGGCGAAGGTGACTACCTTCACGGTTCCTGGGGGGAAAAGATGCTTGACGATAGGCAGATTGTAGTCACCGGTTGCGGAATCGCGCAGGTGAGTTCCCGCGACGTGCACTTTTCCCTGCTTCAGCCATTGCAGCGCCTGACGGCTGGTCGAGGGAGCGATCACGACGTCCAGGTGGCGGGCGATCAGGGAGATTCCGGGGTCGCAGCCCGCGATCAGCAGGCGCTTTTCGTCCTCTCCTTCTTGAAAAACTTGAGCTTTCGAATTATCGATGACCATGGCGTCGGCCGCCGGGAACATCATGGGTTGCGGGGCGGCGGCGATTCCGATGGTGCGGTTGCCGACGCGGCAAAGCTGCACGGGTTGCCCGGTACGAGTGGGCGTGATGAAATCGACGGCAACGGGTTTCGGCGCGGCGGGGGATTCTCGTTCGAGACTGAAAAGATCTTCGACGGAAACCTCTAGAATTTTCGCGAGCTGCAGCGCGACGCTGGTGTTGGGGACGTAATCGCCGGCCTCGATTGCATAGATGGTTTGCCGCGTGATGCCGGCGAGCTTCGCGAGGGCTGCGGCGGAAATGCCCCGGCGCTCGCGGATTTGATGGAGATGCGTGTGGGTTTCCATTTACTTCCTGAGTCGGACGACGGTGATTTTTTCGAGCAT